>Ga0208197_1001335_pt1 | contig 24992 bp, 24 predicted proteins | sample AD_JPNNA4_MetaG_FD_184444 | JGI IMG/M metagenome (GOLD analysis project Ga0208197, IMG submission 184444) | Active sludge microbial communities of municipal wastewater-treating anaerobic digesters from Japan - AD_JPNNA4_MetaG (SPAdes) (version 2) | ecosystem: Engineered > Bioreactor > Anaerobic...
CCGGCGCATCTCAGCCTTCCCAAGGGAGCAAGCTGCTCCGGGAATCTCCCAGACATGCCCTCAACGAGGATGGCATGGTCGGCTTCTTCGTCTCGGAGACCGCCGACCGGCTCGAGCCGAAGCGCCTGTTCACCTCGTTCCGGTACGATTACCGCGAGCTGACGTCACGCTATGGGAAGGCGTTCCTCCATCCCGACACGGGCTCGATCGGCACGTTCCAGCTCGCGGCAAACTGGCTCGGTGACTGGGCGGAATGGACCGTGATGGTACCGATGCAGAAATACGACCTGTCCGCGCCCCGCACGCTCAACAAGCCCGCCGAAGAAGGCGAGGGCATCGGCGATATCAAACTCGGCTGGAAGGCGACCTACCTGCCCGACAAAAGCTACTACCGGTTCGCCTATGGCGCCGTCGTCGAAGCCTCGACTGGCGACACGGACGCGATGCGGCCCGCCGGCTCCGAGCACTCGGATGAGATCAAGCTGTTCGGCTGCGTGACGACTAAGGAAACAGACTCGGCGACCGCGAACCTCGAACTGGGCGCGATCATCGACTCGCAAAATATCGACACACGGTTCATCTACCGAATCGGGATGAGTTACGAGCCGACGGCTCACGCCGCGCTGATCGGTGAGTTCGCCGGCGAAATACAGGGCGGTCAGGACAAGGACACTCTCGACATGATCCTGGGCATCCGCCTCGCCCCGTCACCAAAGGGCGCTCTCGAACTCGCCTACTCGAAGAACCTCCGCACCTACCGCGAGTTCGGCTGGGACGATCGTCTCCAGATCGGCGCCACCGTCCGCTGGTAACCCGGGAACCACGTTCACCACAAAGTCACAAAGGCACAAAATGAGCTACAGCCTTTTCTTTGTGCCTGGTATGATGAAATTCAAACGATTCACCGCGGAGACGCTGAGACGCCGAGGAAAATATTATCGTACATCTTTTTATCTTGTTTCAATCTCTGCGCCTCGGCGCCTCGGCGGTGAAACGGTCTTTGTATTTTTGTGGTGAGATACTCCCGTCGGTGAACCAGTCAGTGCTTCTTCGAGGTTCAGATTCTACTTCAGGCGGGAGTCGAGCTCCTTGATGATACCGGCGGCGATGCCTGACTCTTTCGAGTCGGCCGGCGCGATGCGGATGACTTTTTCGAAGATGTCTCGGGCCATCAGGCCGGCGTCCCTGTCGCTCTTCTGGAGCAGGAGGTCGACATAGGCATTGCCGATCGCCATCAGTAGGGGAATGTTCTCGGGCTCTTTTTCGAGGCCGCTTCGCAGCACGGCAATCGCGTCACGCGTCCGGTTCTCTCGGGAAAGCCTGTTCGCCTCGTCGAGGATCTGACCGGGGCTGAACGTCCTGAGCGTCACATCATCGGGGCGGGGCGTGAAGCTGCCGGGTGCGGCAGCCTGCTGTGCGGCTTTCGCAGCCTCGAGAACAGCCGCCGCAGAAGCCTGCTGCTGTTTGAGAAGTTCGGCTGCGGCAAGATCGCTCTCGTAGCGGTTGATGATCTTCTGGGCCTCGGTGACGAACGGTCCCTTCGGATTCTTCGCGATATAGGTCTCTAGATCCGGGATCGCCTTGTCCAGGCTTTTCGAGATCGAAAGCAGATACCCGCGATAGAACAGCCCTTCGCTCATACTGTTGGGCCGGTCGTTGAGCAGATCGAGCCCCTTCTGGATCAGGCCGTTTTCGGGTTCCGAAAGGAACTCCCGCTCCATGATGACACACCGCACGTATACCTCGATGGCCTTCGTCAGCTCCTCTTTTTCGAGGGCATCCATGGCTTCGTTGTACAGCGTGGCCGCCGGCCCCGTCCTGAGGGTCCGGATCATGGGCGATGAAGCCCCTGACTTTGCCGGTTTTTCCGGTTTCTCAGACTTCCCGCCTTTTCCGACGGTCTCCGTGCGGGCTGTTCCAGACGGTTTTTCGGATAAGGCGGACTTTTCTCCGTCAGGAGTTTCTCCGCCTGTTTTAGAGACGGAAACGGCCGTCGGCTGGCCCGAGGGGCGATCGGCGACAAGCACCTGCGCGCCGGGCGGAGGCGGAAGCGGGGCGACTCGTGACGGGTCTTCGGACAATTCGCGCAGGCGCTGGAGCGCCTGAGTGAAGTCTGGATTCAGCGACAGCGCCTTTCCATACGACTCGCGCGCCTCCTGCATACGCCCCATCGCTTCGTAGGCGAGTCCCATGTTGTACGGCACCCAGTAGGAATCGGGCTGGAGACGGCGGGCCTGCTCATAGCAGTGCAGGGCATCGGAATACTGGCCGGTCTTCTTGTAGAGAATGCCGAGGTTGTTGTAGGCATGGAAATTGTTCGGATCGAGTTTCAAAAGTCTAAAATATATATCAACAGCTTTTGAAAATTCCTTCTGCAGGGAATACTCGAGAGCAAGCTGGAGGAGGACCTCGGTGTTCTCCGGGTCTTCCTGGAGCTTCTTCTGCAGTTCCGGAACCTTGCTCGACGCCATCTCCGTTGCGACCTGGCCATACGTCGGAACTCCGGGATCCGCCGCGAACAGCAACAACCCGGTGCCCGCCGCGACGAGAAGGCGGAAGGCCCGGGGCATTCGAAGGGAAAGCGCTGTGTCAGCGGGCTTCGACGATGAATTTGATGGCGGTTTTTTCGTTACCGTCAATATCGATTTTCGCAAATGCAATGATGGTGACCAGTTCGATGCCTTTGGGGGCGACGTAGCCGCGGGTGACGGCGATGGCCTTGACCGTCTGGTTGACGGCTCCGGCTCCCACGGCGAGCAACTCGACCCGTGAATCGTGTTCGAGAACTGCCGCTATGGCGCCTGCGACGGATTTCGGATTCGACGATGATGCAACTCTCAATACTTCCATGGTGTAACTCCTCTCGTTTATCTGCGACTGACGATACAGCGTCGTATGCTTCTCATTCCATTATAAGACCGGCACATCAACCTTGCAACGTCCCTGTGATGAAAACGCATCGAAGCGAAAAGAATCGCTTCGATGCGGATGACATGTGAGATGGGAACTCAGACGGCTTTGAAAAGCAGGCTCGCGTTCTGTCCGCCGAATCCGAACGAGTTCACGATGGCATGGCGAATCTTCGCCTCGCGCGCCGTGTTGGGAACGAAATCGAGATCGCACCCCTCGCCCGGCTGATCATGATTGATCGTGGGATGGAGGAAACCGCGGCTCATCTGGATCAGGGTCGCCACCGTTCCGACCGCTCCCGCGGCGCCGAGCAGGTGACCGATCATGGACTTGGTCGAGTTCACGGCTAGTTTTTTCGCATGATCTCCGAATACGCGCTTGATCGCAACGACTTCGACCGGATCGCCGACCGGCGTCGAAGTTCCGTGAGCGTTCACGTAGTCGATCTGTTCGGCCGGAATCGAGTTCCAGGCCAGCGCCTGCTTCATGGCGAGAAACGCACCCTCGCCGTTCGGATCGGGAGCGGTGAGATGATAGGCGTCGGCGCTGCAGCCGTAGCCGACAAGCTCGGCGATCGGCTTCGCGCCGCGTTTGAGCATGCTCTCTTCTGATTCGAGAACGATGGAACCGCTGCCTTCGCCCATGACGAAGCCGTCGCGATCCTTATCGTAGGGGCGGGAGGCTTTCGTGGGTTCGTCATTTCGGGTCGAGAGGGCTTTCATCTGCGCGAAACCGGCGACGGTCAGAGGGGTGATGCCCGCCTCTGCGCCTCCGCAGATCATCGCATCGACGATCCCGAGCTGGACTTTCTGCCACGCCTCACCGATCGCATGGAGCCCCGAAGCGCAGGCCGAAACGACGCAGTAGTTCGGCCCCTTGAAGCCGTGGGCCATGGCGAGACAGCCGGAAGCGATGTTGCAGATCATCATCGGCACCAGAAATGGGCTGACGCGGCCGGGGCCCGACTTCATATACGTGTCGTGCTCGGCTTCCATCGTGCTGATGCCGCCGATGCCGGTGGCGATGATGACGCCGACGCGTGCAGGATCGAAATTCTCGGAGGTCATGCCGGCCTGTTTGATCGCCATCTCGCTTGCGGCCATCGCGAACTGCGAATATCGATCGTGGCGGCGGACTTCCTTCTTGCTGATATACAGCGTGGGATCGAAATTCTTGACCTCCGCCGCGATGCGGGCGGTATGCTTTGATGCATCGAAGCGGGTTATGGGGCCAACGCCGCTGACGCCCGCTTTCAGGTTGGTGGCAAACTCATCGATGCCGATGCCGATGGGAGTTACGGCTCCCATGCCGGTTACGAACACCCGTTTCATCGTAACGGACTCCTTATGATGGCGTGATTCCGGTTCTTCAGGCGTCGATGAACTCGAGGCCGTCGAAGAACATGTGGAAGATCTCCTGGACCGTCATGATCTTGCGAACCTTGTATACATGCTCGCCGGCGAAGACGAGTCCCCTGTCGAGATTGCCGTTTTTCGCTTCCTCGAGGGCCCTGACGATGCAGAAGATGTGGGAACAGCGCTTCAGACAGCCGTCACAGGTCTCTGGCTTGAACTTCCCTTCGGCGACGGCATCGGAAAACGACGTCGAAAGTGCGTTTCCAGGCAGCCCCACAGGGCTGTGAACCTTGAAGACGTCACCTTCCTTCGCCTGAAGATACCGCTGTTTGAATGCATCCGCGGCGTTGCACTCGACGCTGGCGGCGAAGCGGGTTCCGACCTGGACCCCGTCGACTCCGAGTTTGAGGACTTCTTCGAAATCCTCGCGATCGGTGACTCCGCCGGCGATCACGACCGGGATCTTCACCGCTTCCTTGACGAGCGGGAACAAAAACCGGGACGACTTCGTCGTGCCGAGATGACCGCCCGCCTCCTTGCCCTCGACGACGACCGCCGATGCGCCGAGCGACTCGGCCAGCTGGGCAAGGCGCGCGGTGGAAACGATCGGGACGACGGGAACATTGTGCTTCTGCCCGAGCGCCAGAAGGTCGCGCGAGAAACCCGCCCCGGCGACGAGCAGGTCGATGCCTTCGTCCACGGCGGTCTGCATGACGTTCATGAACTTGGAAGCGGCCACGAGGCAGTTTACGCCCACGATGCCGCCGTTCGCGATGCTGCGCGCAAGGCGAATCTCTGCCCTCAACTCATCCGGTTCCATCCCGGAGCCGGCGATCAGGCCGATGCCGCCCTCGCGAGCCACCGTGCCGGCCAATCTGCCGGTCGACACGCGAATGGCCATGCCACCCTGGATGATCGGGAAGCGCGGCCGCAGATTACCTATGGAAAGCCGTGGAAGGATCTTCACTGAACACTCGTTTCAAGTCACTGAAGAGGCCGCCCGACGGGCCGAAAGGCCCGGCAGGCAGCCTCTTCCTGTCTGGAGAGGCCTCAGGCCTTCTTCTTGGCGATGTAGTCGACGGCGTCCTTGACGGTCTTGAGCTTCTCGGCGTCCTCGTCGGGAATCTCGATTCCGAAGTGCTCTTCGAGATCCATGACCAGCTCGACGGTATCGAGGCTGTCAGCGCCGAGATCCTCGATGAAGCTGGCTTCCATGGTCACCTGCTTCTCATCCACCTGCAGCTTGTCGACGACAATGCGCTTGACTTCCTCAAAGTGATTAGACATGACGACCTCCTGTGGTTGTGTGCAAATATTCTGAGAAAATAGAGTCAGTTATATAACTCAGGACATTACCATTCCGCCGTCCACGGTGAGAACCTGGCCGGTGATATAGGACGAGCGATCCGACGCCAGGAAGGACACGGCGTGAGCGACGTCGGTCGGCAGGCCGAAGCGGGCCATCGGAACCTGCGCAAGCATCTGCTCCTTGACCTTGTCCGTGAGGACGGCGGTCATGTCGGACTGGATGAAGCCAGGCGCGATCGCGTTGGCGCGGACGCCGCGGCTTCCGAACTCCTTGGCGAAACTCTTGGTGAAGGCGATGATGCCCGCCTTGCTGGCGGCATAGTTTGCCTGGCCGGCATTGCCCATCAGGCCGATGACGGACGCGATGTTGACCACGCTTCCGCGTTTCTGCCTGAGCATGACCTTGCACGCGGCGCGCGACATCAGGAAGGTGCCGGTGAGGTTGATCTTCAGCACGAGGTCCCACTGTTCGTCGGACATGCGCATGATCAGCCCGTCGCGGGTGATGCCGGCATTGTTCACGAGAACATCGAGGCTGCCGAGTTTCGTGACGGTCTCGGCAACGAGCTTGTCGGCATCGGCCGCTTTCGACACGTCGGCGACGCAGGTTTCGACCGTGCAACCTGCCGCGACAAGCTCGGCACGGGCTTTTTCGAGCCCCTCGGCGTTCACGTCGGAGAGCATGATGGCGTAACCGTCGGCCCCAAGCACACGGGCGATCTCGAATCCGATGCCGCGAGCGGAGCCTGTCACAAGAGCGACCCGGCGGGTCTGGGACGTTGCTGCAGAAGCGTTCGTTGTCATGCGTTGCCTCGCGTCTGTAAATGTTCGTTATCTGCCAGGCGTAATCGGATGCTGCATCCTCACGCCGGAATGGGCTTTTTTACACGATTCCGGACGGGTTGTCAAGTGAACCGCTCCGCTCAGGAAGCGGCTTTCGCCTGGCCGAGCAACGCCGAGAAGCTCTCCGGATCGCCGGCAGCAGCCAACTCCGCGCTCGGTGCGATCTTCTTGATCAGGCCGTTGAGCACCTTGCCGGAGCCCAGCTCGACGAACCGGCCGACTCCGTCGGCGACCATCTGTTGGATCGTGTCTTCCCAGCGCACCGAGCCAGTGAGCTGTTCCAGCAACTTGCGCCGGAAGTCAGAAGCGGCGGTCGTCGGGGCGGCATCGACGTTGGTATAGACAGGCACCTTCGCATCGCGGAACGTGACACGTTCGACGGCTTCGGCAAGCGCGTCGCGCGCCGGCTGCATCAGGGGCGAGTGAAACGGTCCCGATACAACGAGCGGCATCACGCGTTTGGCCCCTTTTTCCGAGGCAAGCTTGCCGGCCTTGGCCACGGCCGCGGCCGCGCCGGAAATGACCAGCTGGCCGGGGCAGTTGTAGTTGGCGACGACGCAGACACCCTGGTCGGAAGCCGCGGCGCAGACATCCTCGAGGATCTTCCGGTCGAGGTTCAGAATCGCAGACATCGCGCCGACACCGGCCGGGCAGGCCGTCTCCATCGCGCGGGCGCGGGCATCGACCAGCCGCAGGAGATCATCGTATCCGGCGACGCCGGCTGCATAGAGAGCGGCATACTCGCCTAGACTGTGGCCGGCGACCGCATCGAAGGCGACGCCGTCGCGGCGGGCAGCCTCGACCATCAGGGCCGAGGCGAAAAAAATGGCGGGCTGCGTGTTGATGGTCAGCTTCAGGGTTTCTTCAGGCCCCACGAAGCACGCCTCGGTGAGCTTCCGGCCGAGAACGGCGTCGGTATGGGCCGCCATTTCGGCCGCCCACGGATATGACGCCACCATGGCGTGCGCCATCCCCACCTTCTGGGAACCCTGTCCGGGAAAGACGAAGGCAGTTTTCATGCGTTCGCCTCCTTCGCCAGATCGGCTGCGGCAGGCGCTGCCCGAAGGGCCGACATCTGCGCGGCTATCCGTTCGAATTCCTTGAAAAACTGCGTTTCCAGCTTGTCGAAAATTGCCGAGCATGGCTCGCAGGTTTCCAGCATGCCGCTGATCTGACCGGCCATGACCGACCCATCCTCGACGTCGCCCTCGACGACGGCCTTGCGCAGGCTGCCCTTGGCCATCTCGTCGAGCTGCTCGGGAGTCGCGCCCTTGAGTTCGGCCTCGACGTAACTTTTCGCAAGCTTATTGCGGATGACGCGCACGGGATGCCCGGTCGTGATGCCCGTCGCCACGGTATCGCGGTCTTTCGCCTGAGCGACGACCCTCTTGTAATTCTCATGCACCTGGCACTCGTCGGAAAGGATAAAGCGAGTGCCCATCTGGACGCCTTCTGCGCCGAGCGCGAACGCCGCCAGGATGCCGCGGCCGTCGCCGATGCCCCCGGCCGCGATGACAGGAATCGAAACCGCGTCGACGACCTGCGGAACGAGCACCATCGTGGTGACTTCGCCGATATGGCCGCCCGACTCGTTTCCCTCGGCGATCACGGCGTCGACCCCGGAGCGCTCGAGCCGCTTCGCAAGCGCGACGGCTGAAACGACCGGGATGACCTTCGTTCCGATCTCCTTGAACGCCTTCACGTACGGCCCCGGATTGCCGGCTCCGGTCGTGATGACCGGAACGCGCTCTTCCAGGCAGACGCTTACGTTTTCCGGCGTCTGGGGCATGAGCAGCATCAGATTGACACCGAAAGGCTTCTGCGTGCGGGATTTGATTTCCCTGATCTCGCGGCGGAGATCGTCGGGCATCATCGAGCCCGAACCGAGCACTCCGAGACCGCCGGCATTGCTCACCGCGGCAACGAGGGAAGCCGAGCTCACCCAGGCCATGCCGCCCTGCAGGACCGGATACTTGATACCAAGAAGGTTCGTTATTCGAGTGGAGATCATACGGGTTCCTCTCTGTCAGGGGTAATTGGAACGCAACGGTTCAGGTACAAATGAAACCGGCGCAGGGAGCTCCCCGCGCCGGGCGATTATCTTGTGATCACGATGCCGCCGAAGATCCGGCTTCGCCGTGCAGGCGGCTCGCGATATGCTTCACGACATCGGATGCCCCATACTGGGCCGCGAGATGTATAGCATTTGCAATAGAAGCAGCCTTGAACTTGCCGTGGCAGACGATCGAGCAACCGCCGATGCCGAGCAGAGGGGCCCCGCTGTATTCCGGCGCATCCGTCCGCACACGGCGGAGGTTTCCGAGAACCGCGTTCGCCATCTCGGCAGGAATGCCGGCTTTCGCCACGCCCTGCTTGATCGTTCCCATGATGAGATCCGAGAGACCTTCGCTGGCTTTCAGCAGGATGTTGCCGACGAAGCCGTCGCAGACGACGACGTGGGCATGCCCCTCGAACAGGCTGTCGGGTTCGACGTTGCCGACGAAATTCAGTGTCCCGTTCTGCTTCTCGAGCAGTTCGTAGACGGACTTGGTCAACTCGTTGCCTTTTCCCGCCTCGCCGCCGATGTTCAGCACGCCGATCTTCGGCTTCTCGACGCGGCAGATGGCCTCGTAATACGAGACGCCCATATGGGCGAACTGCACGAGATGGTTCGGGCGGCAGTCGACGTTGGCGCCGACGTCAAGCACGAGCACGCCGTTTCCCGAGGCGGTCGGAAGCATGACGGCGATGGCGGGACGCTCGACACCGGGCACACGCCCGATCTCGAGCAGGGAAGCGGCCATCTGCGCTCCGGTGCTTCCCGCGGAGAGGAAGCAGCTCGCGCGGCCTTCTTTGACCAGGCGCGCGGCGACCGCCACGGAGGCGTTCTTCTTCTTGCGCAGCGCCGTCGTCGGCGACTCGCCCATCTCGACCATCTCGGGCATATCGATGACTTCGCACCGGCTTTCGGCCTCGGGCCAGACGGCAAGAATGTCGCTCCGGCGCCCGACGAGCATCAACTCGGCCTTGCCGGACTCGAGATACTGTCTGGCGCCGAGAACGAGTTCACGGGGCGCGAAGTCCCCGCCCATGACATCGATGGCGACTTTCATTCGTCAGGTGTCAGGGAGCGTCCTGGCTCAGGCTTTCTCGACGTCGAGAACCTTGACCTTCTTGTTGTAGTGACCGCACGCCGGGCAGACCCGGTGGGCGAGCTTGGTTTCAAAGCACTGCGGGCATTTCGCGAGGGTAATCTCGGGAGCGCGGTAGTGATTCCGCCGATTCCGCTGGCTCATCTTCGATACACGATGCTTCGGACACGCACCCATGGTAGTTCCTCCAGATCAAAAATAGGGATGAAGTTCTGCCACTATAGCAGAAATCGGCCTCCGAGTCAAACGCCGTTCACGCGTTTGTACCCCTGACGGTTTCCGGCGGCCGCTGCCGAAGACGCGCGAAAGCGAGAATGCCGCCGAGCGCGATCGAGAGATACGCAGCCACGAGCACCCGGTACTCGGCCGGAAGCAGGAACGTGACCGTGTGCGCCGGAATCCAGAAGAGCGGTATGGTTCTCAGGAGGACGAACGAGACGAAGCCGGTCCAGTCGATACGACTCATGACCGATTCGAGCCTCACTCCGGCAATCCCCGACAGCCGCCCGCGGCCGGCGTCGATATACCCGTCGGTCACCCGGTGGAAGGCCATGAACACCGGCGCGAAAATGAGATTCATCAGCGCGCTCGTCCAGAACGCACGTGAAAGGTCGGCCGCAAAGCCTTCGGAAAACGACGGCAGCAGTCCCTTGCCGATCGCGGCCGCCGTGCCCGCGGCGAAGAGGTCGAACACGAGAGCGAACGCGACACCGAACAGGCCCCAGACGAAGAACCGCCATCCCAGGCCGGTCGGAGCAGCCCAGGTGCCGCCGGAAATGCGCCGCGCCAGCCACTCGCCCATCGTCGCAAGAACGCCGACCTTCGCGAACCCCATCAGGTAGGGATGCGCCCGCGTCGCGGCGATGAACGCCTCGTGCGTCTGCGGAACCAGCAGACACCCGGAAATTCCTGCCAGAACGACAACCCATACGACATCGCCTATCCGCATCGCAACCTCACATACTTATCAATATATTACGGCGCATCGCGATGCGCCCAGTTCACTCCAAACCTTGCCGGCACGTCAGGCAACGGGGCCGCGCCTCGTCGTCGCACCGCCTTCCCGGAAAATCACAGCGGGTGGGAGGCGGGAACGCCGTTGCGGCGCGGATATGCGGCCGGCACCGGCGACCGTTTCTCGATCAGAACGAACCCGCGCGTGAACGGCAGGAGAGGCGGCTCGAAGGTGAACGTTCGCACGTTCTCGTGCCTGACTCCGAGAATCTGCATGGCCTTCCCGGCCTCGGACATTTCTTCCTGCAAGGCAGGTCCTTTGTATAGCAATAAATATCCACCTACCCGGACCAGGGGAAGGCACAGTTCCAAGAGGATGCGGACGGAGGCGACCGCACGCGTCACCACGAGGTCCATCTTCTCGCGGAATGCGGCATCGCGCCCCAGTTCTTCAGCCCTCGCCAGAACCGGCTCGAGATTGTCGATCCCGGTTGCTGATTTCATGCGGCCCACGAAATCGACGGCCTTTCCCTTCGCGTCGACGGCGTACACGCGGCTTTGGGGAAGCGCGATGGCGAGCGGCACGGCTGGAAATCCTCCGCCCGTGCCGATATCGAGAATCGTGTGCGCCTCCTTCCAGCACGGAAGGGCCGCGTTCGTCCCGAGGGGCGCCAGGGCGTCGAGCACGTGCTTCGTCGCGATCTCCGCCGGTTCCTTGATTTTCGAAACGCTCGAATACAGTGGGTCGGCGAGCATGCAACCGCACCACCGTTCGAGTCGTCCCCGGGTCGCCGCATCGAGATCGAGGCCCAGGGGGCTGAAATACTGTTCAATATATTCAATTACAGCCATTCGCCGTTCTCCAAGATGGTATCGATTCCCGCATGACAAAAGCCGATTTTGCATTCCCGTTCGCGCAGTGCCTGTCGAAGCACGAAAGGCTCTCGCCCTCCGAAAAGCTCAGGGCGAACGGGGAATTTTCATGCTGCAGAGTTCAATACAATATACATTATATAGTTTTTCACATGCCAATCCAGCGAGCAGTCATGCATCATCCTCCCTTGCGACCGGCGTCCCCTGCAGTCGCTGGCTCCCGGCCGCGTTTCAGGGCGGCAAGGACAGCCGCAACATCGGCAGCGCGCACGCCGGGAATCCGACTCAACTCGCCAAGCGTCCCGGGCCTGACGGCGGCGATCTTGAGGCGGGCTTCCGTCGAGACGGCCGCCGGAAGTTCCTGCAGGAGGGATTCCGGAAGCCTCAGCTCGCGAAATTTCTCGAGGAGTTCGAGTTCACGCTCCTGCTGGATCGCATAGCCGGCGTATTTCACCCGGGCTTCGAGCTCGATGAGCGAGAGCCGATCGAGTTCCGCGAGTTCCGGAACGAAGCCGGCCAAGGCCTCGAGCCGGACTTCAGGCCGCTTCAGCAATTGTTCGAGCGAAGTTCTGCCCCGAACCGGACCGCCGGAGCCGCACGGGATCTCCTGCGCTTCGGCCTCGTCGACAGTGCGCCCCGCGAGGAGCTCCCCGACTGCGTCCTGCCAGCGCTGTCTTTCAAGCAGGGCTTTCCGGCGTTCCTCCGAGATGAGTCCGGCGGCAAACGCCGTATCGGCGAGCCTCGCCTCGGCGTTCGACATGCGCAGCTGCAGGCGCCACGGCGATCTCGACGTGAAGATGCGGTACGGTTCGCCGAGAGGTTGCGTGGTGATTTCTTCGACCATCAGCCCGAGATAGGAATCACGGGCGGACAACACGACCGGCTGTCGCCCCAATGCGATCGCGGCCGCGTTCGCTCCCGCCAGCAGCCCCTGGGCCGCGGCCTCTTCATACCCGGACGTGCCGTTCAGCTGCCCCGCGAGAAACAGGTTCGGAACCCGGCGCGACATCAACGTCGGAAACAACTCGCCCGGATCCGCCATGTCGTATTCGATGGCATACCCCGGCCGCGTCAGCCGCGCATGCTCGAGCCCGGGAAGAGTGCGAACGTATTTTTCCTGCACCCCTTCGGGCAGACTGGTCGACATGCCCTGCAGATAGATCTCGCGGCCGTCGGCGCGTTCCGGCTCGAGAAACACCTTGTGGGCTGATTTCTCTGGAAATTTGCTCACTTTGTCCTCGATCGAGGGGCAGTAGCGCGGCCCCGTCCCGGAGATGCGGCCGGAGACGAGGGCCGACTCGTGAATATGCGCCCTGATGACCTCGTGCGTTTTTTCGGTCGTCCGCGTCAGGAAACAGGGCATGCGACCGAGGGGCTTCGAGCCGTCCGACCAGAGGGAAAACGGCGGCGTTTCCACCTCGTCGTCCTGACGTTCGAGGCCGGACGTATCGATGCTCGACGCGTCGATACGCGGCGGCGTGCCGGTCTTGAAACGCCGCATCGGGAGGCCGAGCCGCTCGAGGCACGCTCCAAGTTCGTCCGCCGGCGGCTCGCCGGCCCGGCCTGCGCCGAAGCTCGCCCGGCCGATGTGGATCACCCCCCGCAGAAAGGTGCCAGGCGCCAGGATCACCACGGGGGCGCGGAACACATCGCCCATCATCGTCCGAACCCCGGCGACCCGGCCGTTTTCGACAAGAACCTCCGTCACCGTTCCCTGGGCGAGATGCAGCCGGGAGTGCGTCTGGAGCGTTTTTCGCATCCGGCGCGAATAGGCTTCCTTGTCCGACTGGACGCGGATCGCCTGGACGGCGAGGCCCTTGCGGGTGTTCAGCAGGCGGGCCTGCACCTGCGTCTCATCGGCGATACGGCCCATCATTCCGCCGAGGGCATCGATTTCTCGCACCAGATGGCCTTTGCCCTGGCCGCCTATGCTGGGATTGCAGGGCATCGCGGCAACCGCGTCGATCTGGATCGTGAGAAGGAGCGTTTCCGCGCCGCATCTGGCCGAAGCGAGCGCGGCTTCGCAGCCGGCATGTCCCGCTCCGACGACGATGACCTGGGCGTGGGGAATCACTTCAGAATGGTCAGGGCTTTTGCGGCAAACGAGCTGACGAGTTCGCTCGGATCGTCGATCAGCACCTTCATCAACTCGACGGCATGAGGCCCCCGCTTGCGGGCGAGCAGCTTCGCGGCCGCGAGCCGCACGCCGTCGTTCGCATGTTGGGCCGCGAAATAGATCAGAATGTTCTGGTCGTCGCCCATGATGAACGGCAGGTCCCTGATGGCCTGCGCCGCATCCTCGTCAGCCCCGGACATCAGGCCATTGTAGACGTGGACCGACCGCGCTTTCTGGAATTTCACACCCGGGGGAAGCGGCACGACGGGCTCGGGCATTCCTGCCAGTTTCGGTTTTGCAGGGGGCTTTTCAGCGACTGCCGGAGCCGCGGGCGGTTCCACGACCGCAACCGGACGTTCAACTGGAACTTCTTCCGACGGCTTCTCCAGGAGACCCGAAGGGGCCTCGGCCTCCGGAGCAGGAGGAAGTTGCAGAGGTTCCTCTTCGGGGGGAGTCGCCTGCACGGGTGATGCCTCTCCCACATGCAGCTCAGGCTCTTCGACAGAAGGTTCGGAAAGTTCCTCCGCAACCGGCTCTGCAACCGGTTCTGCAGAAGGCATCTCCGGCCCGGGCACCGGCTCCGGCTGTGCCGCCGGCGTGATGAGGGCAACGGGCGGCGCGCCCACCGGACCGATGGAAACAGGCTTCAATTCTGTTTCTTCGGGGGCCGGGGCAGCGATCGGAACCACGACCTCGCGCAGAGGTGTGTTCTTTATCTTTTCCCAGAGACCTTTCGCAACCTGGGCAACGACGCTGTCGGCATCCTCGGTTGTCGCCACCAGCGCCTCGCGGGCGACCGTATTGTTGATCTTCGCGAGCGCCTTCAGAACGCTCAGCCGGATTCCCTGGTTCGTGTCTTTCAGCGCCGCCTTCAACAGCGTCAACGATGCCTGATCGCCGATCTCGCCCAGGGCGAAGATCACGCTGTCCCTCAACCAGACCTCCGAAGATCGAAGCATCGAGCGCAGGGTCGAAAACGCCTCGGGATGCCCGCACTTCACCAGGAATTTCGCGGCATTCACCTTGACGCGGTTTTCCGGATCCTGCAGGAGCCGCTCCACATCAGGTTCGCAGCTTCGAATCGAACACTCCTCGATCACCTCGACCGTATTCGCCCGAACGCGCGCATCGCTGTCGGTGAGGCAGACTCTGATTGTCGAGACGCCCTGCTCGCCGGCAAGCCTTGCGAACACTTTCACCAGGCCGGATTTGACGATGACGTCCTTCTCGCGCAGCAGGACCTGCTCCAGCTGTTCCACTTCGAGGGCGGAACTCGTCTCCATGATGATCTTCAGCACCAGGAAACGGCGCTGGGATGAGAAATTCGAGAGAACGAGAAACGGAAGCACCTGGGGCGGAATGCGTGGATCCTTGATCGTCAGCAACCCCTGGAGAGCGGTCAGGGCCACCTCTTCGTGGACCTGGCGCGACAGCCAGAGTAACTGGGTCAGATGCCCGGGCGGCCGGTTCCGGACGAGAAAGCGCGTATGCTCCAGCATTTCGGGAATGCTCTTGATCTTTTCCGGGTCGGGAAGCGACGGATCGACCTGCTCGTTCAGGAACGGCGCCTCGATCACGAGCGCCTTCGTGCCGCGTCTGCCCGCCGTTGCCGCGGGGGTCTCGCCGACCGGCTCGAGCAGCGACGTATCGATTTCAGGAATATCTCCCGAGATGGCCGGCAACTCCATCGGGGGTTCAGCCCCGGAGGCCGGGGGCGCGTTCGTTTTCGCCGGCGCTTTCACGGCCGGCGGCGTTCCGCCTCCGATCTCTTCCAGGAGTCGTCCGGCCGACGTTCTGACCGCCTCATCGGTGTCTTCAAGCATCTGGGACAGCAGCTTCGCCTTCTCCTCGCCGGAAATCGAAAGACTCGGAATCTGACTCACGGAGCGCAGGCGCACCTCCGCGGAGATGGAACGGAGGTTCTGGATGATCAGATCCTGCTGACGCTTGGGAATCATCGTGGTTTCCTCATTTTTCCGGCGTGGATGGACGGTCAGCGTCGCTGCCGAACAACGCCCACAGGATAGCAAGGTCGGCACGTCCGAGGCAACGGGTTCGTGCCGCCTGGGCAATATCGTCGAACCGCTTCGACGCGAGCACCTCGCGGGCGCCCGCAGACAGCGCAATTTCACGGCCGGCCGGTAGTTCCAGTGGCAGTTTCAGCAACTCGAGACGTCTCGTTTCCTCCATTCGCTCCGACTCTCTCGCAGCGTAGCCGCGATACTTGACTCCGATCTCGAGCACGTCGACCTCATCGGGGGCATGAAGTCCCGGCGCGAAGCCATCCACCAGAGAAGAAAGATCGTCGTATCTGACCCCGGGCCGCTGGAGGATTTCCGCGGCTGACACCCGTTTTTTCAGGCCTCCCGTGCCGGTCTCGGCCAGCTTTTCGGTCAACGCGGCCGTGGGCGTCACCCGGAATTCGTCAAGCCGCGCCGCCTCGGCAGCGATTCTCGAAAGCCAGCCGGAAATGGCCGCGTGTCGGTCGTCATCGACGAGCCCGAGAGCGTGTCCCGCTCCGATGAGTCTGGCTTCTGCGGTGTCGTCGCGCAGATGCAGGCGAAACTCGGCGTTGGCGGGGGTGATCCGATAGGGTTCGGGGTGGTCCCAGGTCGCCAGGTCGTCGATCAGGACGCCGATGTACCCGTCCGCCCGCGAAGGCGCGAACGCCGGTCTTCCGAGCGCAGCCAGAGCCGCGTTGGCGCCGGCGATGAGGCCCTGGGCGGCCGCTTCTTCGTATCCCGACGTGCCGTTGATCTGGCCCGCCGAGAACAGCCCGTCGAGGACCCGTGAAGCCATGGTCTTTCTGAGGCACCCCGGCGCGAGGGCGTCGTATTCGATGGCATAGCCGTACCGCACGATCCGCGCGTTCTCGAGGCCGGGAACGCTCGCGACGACGTCCCGCTGGGCTTCGGGCGGCATGCTGGTCGTGAGGCCCTGAAGGTAGACCTCCCCCGATTCCCGGCCTTCCGGCTCGACGAAGATCTGGTGTTTCGTCATCTCGGGGAATTTGAGCACCTTCCGGTCGATCGACGGGCAGTGCTTCGGCCCGACGTTCGTGATGTTGCCGACGACGAGCGGGCTGTCGGCGATATGCCGCCTGACCGCCCGGATCGTGCGATCGTCGGTGAACGTCAACCAGCAGGGAAGCTGGTCGTCGAGACGCCGAAGCCGGTGTTCCCACAGGAAGCCCCCGGCGAGCGGGTCGCCGGGCATCTCCTGCATCTTCGAGCGATCGATCGATTCGCGATCGAGCCGGGGCGGGGTGGCCGTCTGCAGCCTTCTCAGCGGCACTCCTGCGGTCACGAGCGAGTCGGAAAGGCCGATCGCGGCTCTCTGCTGGTGCGGACCGCCCGGCCGGCTGTCGCGACCGACGATGATACGGCTCGCCAGATACGTTCCCGTCGCAAGCACGAGATTGTCGCAGGTGAAGCGGATACCCGTTTCAAGCTCCACGCCGCGCACCCGGCCGCCCTCGACACGAACGGAGGTAACGTGGCCCTGCCGGAGCGTCAGCCCCTTCGTGGAGAACAGTGCCCGAAGCATCCGGTCGCGATAGAGTTCCTTGTCGGCCTGAGCGCGCCGGGCCCGGACTGCCGGCCCCTTCGACGTGTTCAGCCACTTGAGCTGGATGCAGGTTTCATCGATCGCCGCCGCCATTTCGCCGCCCAGAACGCCTATTTCGCGTACCAGGTGACCTTTTCCCGGACCACCGATGCTGGGGTTGCAGGGCATGAGAGCCACGGTGGAAAGGTTCATCGTCAGCAACAGCGTCGGAACGCCGAGCCGGGCGGAGGCGAGCGCAGCCTCACAGCCGGCGTGGCCGGCGCCGACGACGATGACGGGAAAATGCGTCGCGTCGTTCATTTCCCGATGCAAAACCGCTCGAAGATCCGGTCGAGCATCTGGAGGTCGGCCGTCTCGCCCGTCACGCGGCCCATCTGCCGCACCGCCTCCTCGATCTCGAGCGCAAGCATGTCGTCGTAGAGCGCGCCAAGTCCGGCCTTGGCTCTGGAGACGGCGCCAAGGGCTGCCTCAAGGGCCTGCCGCTGCTGAGCCCCAAGCAGAAGCATATCATCAAGAATATCAAGCCCCGCCTGACGAACCAGGACATCGACAGCTTCCGCCAATTCGGGAAGGCCGTCTCCGGTCGTCGCGGAAAGCCGAACGACCGGCCATTCGTCGGGCAGGCGCCGCGGCGTTCCGCTTGCCGGAAGATCGCTCTTGTTCAGCGCGACGATGACCGGCCGCCCGGCGCCCGTAAGAAGTTTCACGACCTCCGCCTCGCCCTCACCCGCCCCCGCGGAGCCGTCAAACACGGCGACGATCGCGAACGCATGCGCCATGGCCTGCTGCGTGCGACCGATGCCGAGCTCTTCGATCGGGTCGTCGGGTTCGCGCAAGCCCGCGGTATCGACCAGCCGGAGCGGAATGCCATGCAGGGAAAGCGTTTCCTCGAGCGTGTCGCGCGTCGTTCCCGGGATCGCGGTTACGATCGCACGTTCCCGGCCCAGCAGCGCGTTCATCAAACTCGACTTGCCGGCGTTCGGCGGGCCGGCGATCACGATCCTGAGACCGGCTGCCACCTGGTCGCCGTGCCGGGCCGAGTCCGCGAAACGCCGCAGATCGAACTCGGCCGCGGCCAGTTCGCCCCGGATCAACTGCGGATCGAGATCTTCGATCGCATCTTCCGGGAAGTTCAGACCCGCCTCGAGCTGCACCAGAAGATTGAGAAGCCGTTCTCGAACAGCCCGGATGCGCTTCGCCGGCGTTCCCTCCAGTTGGTTCACCGCCACCCGGATCTGTCCGGGGGTCGTCGCGTCGAGCAGTTGCGCCGTCGCCTCGACGTCCATCAGGCTCATCTTGCCGTGGAGGAAGGCCCGGCGGGTGAATTCTCCCGGTTCCGCCCCCCGCGCGCCGGCGGCCAGGATGACCCCCAGCAGCCGGGACAGAACGGCCGGGTTGCCGTGGCCGCCGATCTCGGCGAGGTCTTCGCCGGTATACGACGACGGGGCCAGAAACGTGTTCACGACGACCCGGTCCACGACGAGACCGTCGGCGGGATCGACGATATCTCCGGCATACGCGGAAAAAGCCGCGGGAAACGCTCTACGCCCCCGCGGCCGGAATATCTTCTGCAGGATCGTGCCGGTGTCTGGTCCCGACATCCGGATCACGCCGATCGCCGATCGACCGGCCGGCGTGGCCACGGCTGCAATCGTGTCACTCTTCGTCGGAGAAGTCCTCCATGAACATCGGGACGGACTTGCCCTTCTGGCCGCCGGCCGTCTCGCCGGGTTGCCGCTGGGACCGGTCGGAACCGTAGTTCCCGCGACCGCCGGAGCGCGGCTTCCTCGGAGGAAGCGGTTCGGACGAGCCGGCGCCCTTCGCCGGTGAAATCACGACGCGCCGCATGGGTTCGGTTCCCTTGGAGAAGGTTTCGATGCCGTTGCGGTCCTTGAGGGCGAGGTGGATGGTGCGGCGATCGAGGGTCGACATCGGTTCGAGTTCGACGGGACGACCGGAATCGATGACCTTGTGGTACATCCGGTTCGCCATCTGGACGAGGCCCTTGTGCCGCTTTTCGCGGTATCCCTCGACGTCGATGACGATCTTCGCGCGGCCTTCGCGGCCCTTGTTCGCGATGATATTGACGACGTATTGGAGCGCGTCGAGCGTGCGGCCGTGCTTGCCGATCAGCTGAGAGACGTTCGCCCCGCCCGCGTCGATCGTCCAGACGCCGTCTGCGACGCGGTCGGTCAGTTCGACATCGGTGACGCCGACGAACTCGGCGACGTGACGGACGATCTCGTGAACCCGGCCATGCATCGGATGATCGGTGCCGAGGGGCCCCTGCCTGACGGCATGGCCGGGCGCCACGTCGCCGTCCTCGAAATCGAACTCGTCACCCTCTTCTTGCCGGGAGGCCGGTTCGGCCGCCGGCTTTGGCGGTCTCGCCTGGCGGACGGGCTCCGGAGCGGGCCTGGCGGGCCGGGGGGCCGGCGCTGCGGTCTTCGGCTCTTCCACGGCCGCGATTTTCGTTTCGACCGTGAATCTCATGCGGATCTCGGGATTGCCGATGGCGGCGAACAGACCGCGGGCCGGCGCCGCAAGGACTTCGCGGCCGGTGATCGTCTCGTTCGGCTTCAACTCCCGCTCGATGAGCTGGATGGCTTCGTCTTCGGAACGTGCGGTGATTTCGATGAATCGCTTCATGGGGTCGTTTTCTCCTTCGCGGCCGACATGATCCTGTTGGCCTGAATCTGCTGGATGATACCGATGACACTGCTCGTGAACCAGTAGACGAGAAGACCGGCCGGCAGAGACCAGGTGACGACGAACATGAACATCGGCATGAACGCCATCATCTGCTGCTGCTGCGGATCCATGTTGCTCGTGCCCTGCTGGTAATACATCAGCGCGGCGATCGCGATCGGCAGTATCAGATACGGGTCGGCCTTCGAAAGATCGGCCATCCACAGGAACGGCATCTTCCGGAGCTCGACCGCGATATTGATGGTATTATATAACGCAATCAATATGGGAAGCTGGAGAAGCATCGGCAGACAGCCGCCCAGGGGGTTCACGTTGTGCTTCTGATACAACTTGAGAACTTCCTCGTTGAACTTCTGGGGGTCGTCGCGATGCCGGTCTTTCAGATCCTGGACGAGGGGCTGCAGCTTCTGCACCTGGGCCATCGATTTGGTCGACTTGAGCGTCAGGGGATACAGCAACAGCCTGACGACGATTGTCAGGAACATGATCGACATGCCGAAGTTCGGATAGATCGCGTTGAAAAATTGCAGGATGCGGAGGAGCATGGTGCTCAGGAAGCCGTAGTCGGTGACCGTGTCACGCTTGATGGCGAGGAGCTCATCGAGCAGTTTCGGCCCGAAATATATCTGGAAGGAAAAGCTCTTGCCCTCCTGCGGCTTGAGGGTGAACGAGGGGATCGACACGGTCACCAGCTCCCCTTTGAACTCGCGCTTGCGGGCATCGTCCGATTTGACCGGGAACCCCGAAGCGCCCAGCCTGACCTGCTGTTTCGCGTCGATCAGCATGCAGAAATACGTCGTCTTGAGGCCGATGCCGGTATATCCGCCAGCCTGCGTCTTCTTCATGAAATCTTCGGGCGTCGTGAATACATCCTGCCCCTCGGGCTTGAGGGCCAGGATCGACGACGGATTGAACGGGTCGAGGAAGATGCCGGGACCGTAGCTGATCGTCAGGCCGTTCTGCCGGCCGTCGTCCAGTTCGATCAACTGCCCCGAGAGGTTCGTCAGGACATACGATATTTCGAAATTATAGCCTTCGGGATTGAACGTATATTTCTTCACGATCGCCACGTCGCCGGCGGCGCCTCTCTCGGGCGAGACATTGTTGCAGGTGGCGGTGACGACGATCCGTTCATTCGTCCGTTCGGCAACGTCGATCGTATAATTCGTAAAATAATACGACCGGCTTCCGACGGTCGCCGCGAACGGCGCGATCGTCGAACTGGCAAAGGGGTATCCCGCATCCATCAGAATCGGCGGGAAGAGGTTTTCCTCGAAGTTGATGCCTTTCAGATAGTAGACCGAGATGTCGCCGGTCTTGCTCGACAGAATGATGCGAAGGCGTTTCGTCTCGATCGTGGCGTCGGCAAGGCCGTCTCGGTCGACGTCGGCAATGTCGACCTTCGCGGACGGCCCGGTCTGAGCGTGAAGGACCGCCGGCGCCATCGCCAGAAGCAGCAGCGCCATCGCCAGAACCGCTCCGGAGAAGCGCAGAAAACGTGTGACGAACGGAGCGACCGCGAACCTTGTGACGTGAGATGGCACTGGACAGCCTCCGGAACAGGATCGATTGGAATGGGATGATCCCGACCCCCGGTCAGGGTACAGGATCGAATCCTCCGGCATTGAAGGGATTGCAGCGGAGGATTCGGTACAGACCGAGCGCCCAGCCTTTCAGAAAGCCGTAACGTTCGATGGCTGCATAGGCGAAACGCGAACACGTCGGTTGAAACCGGCAGTGCATTCCCATGAAGGGGGAAAGCCAGCGCTGGTACAACCGGATGAACGCAAGACTGCCGCGCACGGCATACCCGTGACGGATGATTTCCCGGTGATGATTATCAGGCATCGTCGCCCGCTTTCACCGGTACACGCGGGGACCCGCCAGAAGCATCGCCGCGCCGGATGCGCCGCAACGCCCATCCGATCGTCGAGCGGATCTCGGCATACCCGATATCACTGCACTTGCGGGCCAGACAGATGACCATTTCGATTCCCGGGGCGCGATCGTCCGACAGGCGCAACACCTCGCGGACGCGGCGTCTGAACGTGTTGCGCTCGACGGCAAAGCCGAACCGGCGCGGGACGGAGATCCCATACCGAAACGCATCATCGGATGTCAATCGGTAGTAGAACCCGAGGCCCTGCCTGAAAAATCGGCGTCCTCCGGCGAAAACGCGGTCGAACTCGGCACGCGTCCGCAGCGAGCAGAATGTCCGGCGAGGGGGCATCCCCGCGCTCGGAGGCTCAGAGACAGATGCGCTTGCGCCCGATCAAGCGGCGGCGCTTGAGAACCTTGCGGCCGGAAACCGTGGCTGCCCGCTTGCGATATCCGTGCGTCTTCTGGCGTTTGCGTTTGTTGGGATTATACGTAAAGCTCATGGGTCGTCTCCTTCACAATTAACCGTAGTGGAAGTTGCTAATATATACCACGACGGTACAACTGTCAACTCCCTGATTTCCCTGAAATCAAGTCTCCTGCCTCACTTGCAATCGCCGAGGAGATATCGTATAAATCCCGTCGAGAGATCTTGGATCACCACGGACGTTGGAATTTTTCCCCGCACGCGGGATGAATTCCCCGCCCTCGGGCTCCGTGACGACCACATTCGCACAGGACCGTTCAACATGCAGAAGCGATCCCGCAACTCCGGAAGAAGGGCCGGCTCGAGGGGGCAGGTCCTGGTTGAAATGGCTGTTGTCATGCCGTTTTTTCTTTTGGTCATTCTCGGAGGAATCGTCGATTTCGGCATGGCATTTCATAATTTTGTCGTTCTTCAGCAGATCGCCGACGACACGGCCCGGTATGCAGCCGAGGAAAATGGTCCGCACGGGTTCACCACCGTTGGGCCGATCAGCCGGTATGCCCAGACGAGAAAGCCCTCCTGGTGGACCGGGACGTTCATCGTCCACCCGCCCGAGATCATCCCTCTCGAGACCCCCGCTGAATCATCCACCCCAAAGGCGGTTCGCGTCACGATCAGCTACTGCTCGCCGACGTATACGCCGTTCTACCACACGATGTTCAATGCCGTTTCCGGCTTTTCCTCGATCCGCATTCAGGCCGCAGCCGCATATAAAATTCCTCGGATTCTCATAACGCGATGAGAAGAGCCACCAATTCCCGGCGCGCCATCGCCGCCCCGAACTCGTCAAGAAACGCCCGGCGAAAGGTTCGCTTTCCCAGGACCGGAGCCATTCTCATCGTCGTTGTCTGCGGAGCGGCCCTGTTTCTCGGCCTTCTCGCTCTCGTCACCGATATCGGGTGGACGTATTACCATCAACTCAAGCTTCAGACGGCGATCAACGCGGGATGGAAAGCGGGATTCGACGAACTGCTCGCCCTTCGCGCCACCAGCGGGGAACCGGTCGGCCAGGCCCGTTTCGACCGGGTCGCTGCCCACGTCCGTTCCGTCGTCGCTCTCAATTACCCTGACGCACCTCCACCGGAAGTGACCGTCACGTTCGGCAAGCCCGATCCTGATACTCCTACGCCCGCCCTCGACCTCACTGTCTTCGGCTCCAGGAACGTCCCCCTGTTCTTTGCGAACATGTTCGGCATTTCTTTTTTCCGGGTCCAGTCGATACGATCAAGCGAATCTGACTTCCAGATGGATCCCGGGATCATTCCCATCGCGATTCCCCATGGCGAGGTAAAAGAGCCGCACCCAGGGCTGTATCAATGTGCCCTTTTTTCAGAGAATGAAGGGTTCGTTCACGGAAAGGAGTATCTTCTCCATCCGGGAACCAGTTTCGTGAATACCGCCTCCTCCGCCCTCCACCCGGACCCCGGGCTCAACAAGATCCAGAACACGGGCGCCATCGACCCGGACAACAAACCTCGCAGCGGCGACACCGAATTCGCCGGCAGGCTCAGGAACGGCTTCCAGCTGCCCCTCCAGATTCATGACCGGATCATTCTTCAGCCCGGCATCCCGCCCGACACGACCGCCTCGATGATCGCCGCCCACATCGCGAGCGGAACGACCCGCGCCATTTTCCCGATAACCGACATTCCCCCGGAAGTGGCCAGCGCGGCTGCCAACCTCGGCGCCCGGACGATCTACGACTTGAAGGGACTGGACTCCCCCGATGGCGCTTACAGCCCCGCCGAATATTCTTTTACAGCCGCGATCAGAATCATCGGCTTTGCCGAGTTCGAACTGACGAACCCCGGAAATTCAGGTCATGGGCAGATCCATGGCCGTTTCCTCCGCTATATCATCAAACCCGGCGGTTCAGTGATCGAGACCACCCGAAAAATGGGCTCGGAATGAATATTTGGGCATAAGATTTGCATTCTAGGTTATGATACATTATTGTACATACTGAGGATATATATGGATTTTTCTCGTGAGTCGATCGGAACCCGTTGTCCGACCACAAAAACTGGGGTGAATGAGGTGTTGCCATGAAAAGAAGCAGAGGAAAAAACGGACAGTCGATGGTGGAGCTGGCTCTCGTCCTTCCCGTATTGGTGATGATTCTTTTGGGCGGAATCGTCGATTTCGGTTTTGCCTTCTACAACTTTATCACCCTTCAGCAGATCGCAAATGACGCCGCCATGTTTGCTAGCAACCCCTATATCCCCGGGCAGACTCTCCCAAGTCCAACCGGCCGGACCGACGATGAAGTTAGAACATTTACTCAAGCGAAAATACCTCCCAACTGGGGGACAATCCCGACATCAGACATTGTCCTGCAAACGACAACCAAGACTGATGATGCTTACCCAACAAAGCCTTTATACTATCGAAGGGTCACGCTGACGTATCATTCACCCCTTTACACTCCCTTCTGGAAAGCGGTCTGGGCAGACATTCCCTTGCGTGCTTCCGCTATTTTTCAAGTCCCTCGAAGTGTTCTCCCATAAAGGATCAACAAAATGAGGCAATTCATTATGAAAAAACATCGTCATTCAGGCCAGGCACTTGTGGAAATAGCCATTGTCCTGCCGCTTTTCATTATGATTTTTATCGGCATCATTGACTGTGCAAGGGCGTTTCATTGCTGGTCGTCCATCAACCACATGTGCGTCGAAGCCGGCAGAATAGCCTCTCAACGAAAAAACTTCAGGGTCGCCGTCACTCTCTTCAGGCCCGACACGCACGCGCCAATGAAGGAGGTCGTGGATGAATTCTGGAGATACAAATCGGCTCTTCGCTATTCGGCGTGGGTAGGGTAGAATCAACGATCCATCGTCTCT
>Ga0208197_1001343_pt1 | contig 24838 bp, 21 predicted proteins | sample AD_JPNNA4_MetaG_FD_184444 | JGI IMG/M metagenome (GOLD analysis project Ga0208197, IMG submission 184444) | Active sludge microbial communities of municipal wastewater-treating anaerobic digesters from Japan - AD_JPNNA4_MetaG (SPAdes) (version 2) | ecosystem: Engineered > Bioreactor > Anaerobic...
ACGCAACTTTACGACGTATACAATGAAACAAATGGCTTGCTTACATTCAATAGAGAGCTAAAAATCGACCCAGCCCGACTTAGATCAATCAACGCGATTATTGGCCCTGAGGGTATTAGCTTTGCAGATTAGCTCGATTGAATCGCCCCGGGTTTGTTGGAGACCGAATTCTGTGAGAGGATACGGTCATGGGAAGGAAGAGTCAGTTTTCTCCCGAAGCGCGGGAACGAGCGGTCCGAACGCTTGAAAAGCATAGGCATGAGTACAAGATGCAGTGGGACGAGATTTGCTCCATCGCCATAATGATTGGCTTTAATGCCGAGTCGTTACGGCGCTGAATAAAAATGGAATGGAGGAAGCATAATCCGACACCTGCAGCACCGGCGCTCAGCGACAAAGAGCGGATCGACCAGCTTGAGCACGAGAATCGGCAACTTCTAAGGGCGAATGAGATTCTTCGCTTGGCGTCAGCATATTTCGCCAAAGCGCAGCTCGACTGCTTACAGAAAGGATGGTCGCCTTCATCGGCGAGTATCGCAAGGTCCTGGGGGTCGAGCCGACCTGTATGGTTTGTCTTTGTGGCATTCATAATCGACGTGTTCTCGCGGATGATCGTCGGATGGCGAGTGATGAAGATAATGACCACTGATATGACCCTGGATGCGCTTGAGTACGCAACTCTGGATTGGGTATCCTGGTTCAATACCCAGCGGATTCTAGAACCTATCGGTAACATTCCTCCAGCAGAGTATGAAAAGCTGTACTATACTCAAGAAGTGAGCTCTGCACAACTTGTGGGACTCACATAAAAAAGGCTCCGATGAATCCGGAGCGGTTCATTTTCCATGGTGACCTCCCGATAAGATATTTGTAGTACCCGTTTTATCACGGCTAACCTGCGTTTTATATCCAGGAGGTCACTTCATATTGTCCTGTCTCTATTTCTTATTCCTTCAATTTTTGCCAGAATATCCTCGGACTTTTGAAAGAAGCTCTAACACTTAAAAATTTCAGCTTTTCTAGCAAATCAATTCTTTACTGGTGATAAAATCTATGCTATATATTTTCAAAGATAAATATATCCGATTAAGTCAGCTTTTGCCTAATTTTTTTATAAGGAGGTATAAAATGAGAAAAATTGGCATATTCTTAGCATTAGCACTCATATTTATCATGCCAATTATGCAAGACAGTTCAGCCTTATCGGCAGCTGAAAAAATTATCAGCCTAGATATGTATTTCCCAGTTGCTGTCGGTGGCGGACCGGACAAGCTAATAAGTGCATTGTGTGATCAGTTTAACAAAGAACATCCAGGCATTAGGGTTAATCCCGTCTATTCAGGGAGTTATGCAGATACGAGAACCAAAGTGCAAGCAGCCATAAAAGCTCACAAGCCACCGGCTGTAGCTCTTATGTTTTCTATAGATTTATTTTCTCTTTTGTCTATGGATGCAATCATCGATTATGATAGCCTTTGCACCACAAAAGAAGACAAGGAATGGCTATCGGGGTTTTACGAAGGCTTTATGAAGAATTCCAGGACTGGAGGCAAAACCTATGGGATTCCATGGCAGAGAAGCACTATAATTCTATATTACAACAAAGATGCGTTCAGAGAAGTAGGGCTTGATCCCAATAAACCGCCAGCGACTTGGGCAGAGCTCGAGGAATATGCTAAAAAATTAACCAAGATAGAGAATGGCAAAACCATACGATATGGTATTGAAATACCTTCAGATAAGGCTGGCTATGCATATTGGATGCTACAGACATTCTGCACTCAACAAAATGGATTTAATTTGATGAATGAAGAAGGCAATGAAGTCTACTTCAATGACCCTCGTACTATCAAAGGCATTACTTTCTGGAAAAGTCTATCAGATAAGGGCTATCAGCCTCGTGGTACAACAGCTTGGGCAACTACTCCTACAGATTTCTTAGAGCAAAAAGCAGCAATGATATACCATACAACAGGCAATCTCACCAATATTCGCAAAAATGCAAAATTTGACTTTGGAGTAGCTATGCTTCCTGCAGATCTATCAAGAGGATCACCAACAGGAGGCGGCAATTTTTACTTATTCAAAGGAGTACCAAAAGAGCAGACTGAAGCAGCATTTACATTCGTTAAATGGATGACGGGTGATCCTAATAGAGTCGCTCAATGGAGCATTGATACTGGCTATGTAGCCACAAGACCTGAAGCTTATGAGACTCAGATAATGAAGGACTATGCGGCTAAATTTCCTGAAGCCCTTGTTGCTAGAGATCAGCTTAAATATGGATATGCTGAATTTTCGGTTTATGATCAGGGAAGGGTCCAGAAAATCCTTGATGATGCAATTGAATTGATAATGACGGGGCAAAAAGATCCTGTTTCAGCATTGAATGAGGCGCAAGCCCAAGCAGATCAGATACTCAAGCAATATCGGAAGCAAAAATAAAGCTCTCTGATCACATACTATAAGAATAGAGCTTCCATCATAAATTTTTATGTTGGGAGCTCTATCTTGAATAAGCATGTTTTTTGCTCAAATTTGATTATATCAAATATCATAAGGTAAAAATATGAAGAGAGACATCATCCACATATCAAAAATGCAATCAAAAATAGGGAATCATCAGTCCTGGATAGAAAGGATGGATCGCCATAAGAAAAGAAAATTGAAAACCAGTCTTCTGGCTTGGGGTTTAATCTTGCCGGGTTTTATTTTTCTTGCACTCTTTACTATTTATCCTATAGTAAAAAGCTTATATTTAAGCTTTTTCAGGATTGACCTTTCGGTTTCAAATCCGGAATTCGTTGGTCTTAAGAACTATGCGGATTTGCTGAAAGATAGCGTATTCAAGCAAGCATTCATGAATAATCTCCTGGTTGCCATATGCACAATTCCTACAAGCATAGCACTAGCTGTTGCTATGGCCATCTTTGCAAATAAAGTGAAATTTGCGAAATCTTTGGTGCGGGTAGCCTATTTTTATCCTACTATTTTGCCAATGGTTGCAGTAGCCAATATATGGCTTTTTATCTATACGCCTAATTATGGTATTATTAGCTATTTCAATCCTAATCTACGCATTCTTGGAAATCCAGATGCTGCAATATGGGGAATCATTATTATGCTCATATGGAAGCAGGCAGGTTATGTCATGGTTTTTTATTTGTCAGGCCTTCAAGGAATCTCGCGAGAATTATATGAAGCAGCAGAGCTTGATGGGGCTAAAGCAATCACAATATTCCGCAGAATTACATGGCCATTACTGAAACCAACTACCATTTATGTGGCAATAATAAGCCTAACAAATGCATATAAATTAGTAGATCATCTCTATATTATGACCAAGGGTGGGCCAGGAAATGCAACTAATATGCTTTTATTTTATATCTATCAGGTAGGATTTGACTTCTGGGATACGGGAAAAGCAGATGCGATGACTGTAATACTCGTTGGCATGCTTCTATTAGTCACTGCGATCTGGTTCTTTTCACAAGACAGAAGAACATTCTATGGCTAAATTATTTTGCTCATCTATTTAGGAGATTTTTATGACAAAGCTGGGCGGAATAAAGCATAATAAAAAATTGAATCCACCTAAGATAATTGTTTATGGATCGATGTATATCCTAGGAATTATATACCTTGTCCCGCTGATATGGATGCTTAGAACTGCATTGATAAGTCCTGATAAAGCTATCGATCTGTTTTCATTAAGCTGGCCAACCTTGGCCAACCTAAAAAGAGTCCTTCTTGCGGCACCTTTCGGACAATATTATATAAATACAATAATCATGGTCATTGGTACACTTGCAGCCCAATTTGTTCTTATTACTATGGCTGGCTACGCATTTGCGAGACTTGATTTCTGGGGCAAGAATATATTGTTCATGCTCTTCTTGATGCAATTAATGATTACGCCGGATGTTCTTATAATGCCAAACTATAGTTTTATGGGACAGCTTGGCCTTATTGATACCAAACTGGGTGTAATCCTTCCATTTTTCGCTTCTGGAATGGGTACTTTTTTGATGAGGCAGACAATAAAAACCATTCCTTATGAACTAGAAGAAGCAGCCAAGATGGATGGTTGTAGGCTTCCTCGAATGCTCTTACAAATATATGTTCCCTTGCTTAAGCCTGTTTACATTGCATTTGGCCTTATCTCAGCATCATACCAATGGAACAATTTTTTATGGCCCTTAGTTATGATTAATTCCGTCAGCAAGCGACCTCTTACAGTCGGATTGGCGATATTTGCTATGTCCTTTGAGACAGGTGCGCAATGGAGCGATGTCTGCGCAGCCACCTTAATTGTTATAGCGCCTTTACTTATTATGTTTCTTTTCTTTCAGAGGCAGTTTATTGAGAGCTTTGCACATTCCGGTATTAAGTAAAAATTAAAGAGAGCTAGATATCTTTTGCTCTGGGAAATAATTAGATATAGCGACCGATGGGAGTCGAATCTACATCTCCAGCTTGGAAGGCTGAGGTAATAGCAATTATACGACGGTCGCGGTCTAACTGGAGGTCCCTGAACTGGCGTTGTACAGCCCGTAGTACTAATAACTTAAGTAAAACATAATACTATAAGATATTAAACTATAAGCCCCGTGTTTTCTCTAGTCATACAAGCTATTCACCTGGAGCGAGCGCCCATAGCTTTGGAGGCTCTTTAACCGCCAGCGTTTTGAAAAGCGCTTTTGAATCATCGCTCAGAGCCGTTGTATACCAGAATGTGCCAGCCTTAGAGCCGATTTTGCCAAGGCGGATTGAATCAATCATACCAATAATCTTGTGCCAGGTAAGGCCCGATTCATTTTCAGCATAGCGAACCAGTACCATAGCGAGCCAACATAACAGCACATGAGCGCGAATTCTTTCTTCCAGACGATGATACACGGGCCTGAGATCAAGGATATTTTTCATGTCACGGAATACCCGTTCCACATCGGACAGTTGTTTATATCCCGCGACGACATCCTCTGCCGGAAGGGTCATGTCGGACGTACTTATGAGAAACTTGCCATCCAAGAGCTCTTCCGACGCGATCTTCTCGGTATTCAAAAAGAGCCTTCCGTGTTCGTCCTGTCGAATATATCTGCCATAGGCGCTATGGCTTCTCAGCATACAGGCGTGCTTACTATGAGCTTCGCCCGATAGTTGCGTAAGCTCATCGAGCTTTTGCCGCGTAACAGCGACAATATCATCGCGGATCTTCTTGTCTCGAGCCGCGCTTTCAGGATTCCTGACCACGATATATCGACGCATGGCAGCTGTACCTTCGTCCGTGATCACGTCCTTGATCGAAAGGCCATTTTTAAGCGTTTTATAGCGACCCTTGCGGTGAAGCGCTTCCACGGCGACGCCAGAACTCCCCGTTCGCAGCTTCTCGCCAATGATGTAGTGCCCTGCACATCGCCGCAGAATCCTTCGGTTATCGCTAGAATTGAATCCGGCATCTTCCACCATGATGATGTTCCCAAGATTCCAAGTCCCAAGATCCCGCTTTACTTCTTCCACAATATTCTGGTCACTGGTATTCCCCGGGAACACCCAGCACCGTACCGGTATTCCCCCACGGGTTACCGCAAAGGCAATGGAGATGAGCGGTAACTCAGGATGATTGTCCTTGCTCTGTCCTCGCTTCCGCAATCCTTCTTCGCCGAGATCCTCATAATCGATTTCAAAGAAGGTATTCGTAGTATCTAAAAACAAGAGATCAACATCGAGATCGATCGTCTTTGCTACTTGCTGGAAAATGGCATGCTGAAACTGCTCCGATGAGTCAACGAGCAAATCCATGGCACGGTAGAGCTGGTGTACGTCCACGCTAGGCAGCCCTGGAATATAGGCATTTTTTTCTACCCAATGTTCAATTGAGAGCTTTGAGCCTGGGGAAAGGATTCGGGATGACACCATGGCAAACATGAGCCGTTCCACGGGTGATGTATAGGCTCGATCGTCGAGAAGGCCTTCGACAGCCCTGTGTATCCCGAGGCGTTTCCACAATGCGTCAAGAAGCCAGATGCCACCAAAATCACGAGCTTCAAGAAAGCCAAGAGAGTCATCTCCTGTGGCGCTCCCTACCGAGGGGCGTAGTACCAATTCCCCGTGAGGAAGGAGCGTTGACAGCGCGGCGATAAGCTTTCTGACGGCGTCGAGGTCAACATCTTCAGGTTTTCCAAAATTGTAGAGGACGATAGTTTTGGGTTTTCCGGTCTTTTCATCTCTAACACTCTGAACAAGCTGCACATAGTGGTAAGTTTTGGAACCCTGGACCGATGTAGTCGTTCGGATATTCATGGTACTACATAGTATAGTACTATAATCTTTATTTGTGAAGTCTTTTATATATTTCTAGTATTACACTTTTAATTGTTTCGTACGACCCGTACAATCTCTTATTTCTTTTACTATAAGAATTTGCCCCGATCGCTTGGTCATTTATTGGCTAAACACTGTACAACGCCGGCTGAAGAACTCACTTTTTAGTCTTTCAGACAGCCACAGACTGCCCAATTCGCTTTCCAAAAAGCTATTCTGACCCTCTCCAATACAGCTTGCAATAGAGCCACAAAGAAGGTCTTCGCCTTCCTCCTCTAGAGCACCATCATGTCAAGTGTCAAAGTGATTCCCTGCCATCTATAAGCAACTGATTTCTCTTGCTTATTATCTTATTCTCGAAGACAAAAATCCTTTACAGCGTTTTCCTCGCTGGGCAAAAACACACCATCATCCGTATGGTGAGAATATTCCTTCACATCCTTTCCGAGGGCTTGTCATGATACCCAGGCAAGAGGCAATCGACTTAGCAGAGAAGAACTACGGCTACTTTGCGCTCATCTCGAATGATATTAAGGATCCACTCGAAGCACTCGCACTCTCTCCTTCATTGGTATAAAGGTGCGGGAATCCAGGTATTATGACAAAACAAGTACCAGGAAACTACACTATAAGAGCATCGCTTGAAATACCCTCACAAGAAGTACTGCGGCGCTTTTCGTTAGATAGTCCGTGGCGGTACGAAGGCCGCAACATAGACGATGAGGAAAAAACATAGCCGTATCTATAAGGATTAGAGCGTTCATCTGAAGTCCCTGGTCGACTCGTATCCGTTGGGAACCTTGCAGAGACATCGATATCGGCGCAATGGCTGCAGGCACAAGGCCTGCACAGTTCTCTCTCCTGTGCGCGCTGGAAGGAAGGCAAAGATCTCGAAGTCGATCTCGTAGAAATGGACACACTCAACCAAAAGCCTGTGCGCGCAGTTGAGGTGAAGTGGTCAGACAGAATGGTCACCCCAGCACCTTGCATTTGTTATGGTCTAGAAAACTGCTGGCAGCGGCACGTGCAGTGATCTTTGGATAGATGGTCGATTGGAGCTTGGGAACAAAGAAACAAAGATCCGGAACCTAATGACAGAACAGAATGACAAAATAAGAGTAACAAGATAACTCAGAATCAACAATATGATTTCGTTCAGTTCTCATCGACCAGCAGAAAATCTGGATCCTGGTATGCAGGGTTGGGATAGGTATAAAATCCTCGGCCAGTTTTTGTGCCCAGCCAACCTTTGTCAATGTACTCCTTTTTCAAGAATTCAATGTTTGTGCGGTTCTGCTCGTCCTTGCAGTCGACGTCCGATGTTTCCGAGATGTGCAACACCGTATCCAGGCCGACATTATCCAGCATGCCAAGGGGTCCGATGGGCATTTTCATAATTCCCATCCAGGCGCGATCCACATCTTGAACCGACGCGACGCCATTGGCGACCAAGGCAATCGCAGCACAATTCAGAGAGCCGTACATGGCGTTAAAAACATACCCGTGATTTTCCTTGCGGAGCACCATGGGTATCTGATTGATGGAGCGGGCAAAATCGCGGACCAGCTTTACAATTTCCGTTGCGGTTCCGGGATGGGGCATAATGTCGGCCACATTCCCGACCCAGACGGGTTGGTGAAAATGAAACGCGAGGAATCGCTCGGGCCGGCCGGTGGATTCGGCGATAACCGACGGAATCAGCATGGATGTATTGGTGGTAAAAATCGTTCTGCTGGGGCACAACTCGTTGAATCGGGCAAATACCTTTCTCTTGAGGGCAGGATCTTCCGGAATCGATTCGCTGAGCAGGTCCGCTTCGTGGGCCGCATCCGTCTCGTCGGTCGTGGCAGCAATTTGCGTAACGGCTTTTTCGGCAGTTTGCCTATCCATGTAGCCGCCGGCCACGAGCTCGTCGGCGTAGGCGGAGAGCCGATGCAGACCCACTGCCAAGGCGGACGCATTAACGTCGCAGATAGTGACTCCGTAGCCATGAGCAGCACATTGGAAGGCAATCTGTTGGCCCATCGTCCCTGCACCAACAATCAATACTTTGCTGATATCTTTCAGTTCCATTGAATTGCTCCTTCTGCCAGGATGAATACACATGGTTTACTGGACATGGTGTCAATAAATTCTTGCTTCCAATGATATCAAGTGTAGTGTGCCGCTTTACTGTGTCAAGCGATGCTTCCAAGCGATATTAAGGATCGATACTCCCGAGCTATAATCCTCAGGACCTTTCCCAACAACTCCTCGCTTGCCAGGAGCCTCTATTTGCTCACAATTTCCCAAAGCTTATCGTAGCTATCGACCACCTCGTACTTTACATTTTCGCCGCTGATGGCGCGGAAATGCTCGCGGGCACAATGAGCCTTTGTTGTTTCGATTTCACGGAGTTCCAACGTGGCCATGTCGCCTTTGGTTTCCGCGACAAAATAGATGTGCTTTACGGTGCCTTCGTAAAATGCAATTGCCCAGTCCGGGCTGTATTTGCCGACAAGGTCATAACGGACCGAATTGCTCGCCTTCATAACCGTGTAGGGCATGGCTGGCGTCCGCGCTACTTCTGCGCGTACAAAGGCAGCACCTTCTACTAGTTGCGTCTTGGATTCGATCGTCCTTACCTGCTCGCCTTTTTCGACCTTGAAATAGACCTTTGAAACACGCAGCTTCGCGTTAAGTTCTGCAATAGCCTTGCTCACAAGTTCCTTTTCATCAAAATTGACGATATAGTAACTCTTCTGATTGATACGCGACCACAACTCTTGGAAAGCGCGACTATTGAACTTGGATTCGTCGAGCGTCACTTGCACAGTGTTGCTGCGAGCATTCTCTGGCTTGATCGCATTGGGATCGTAGACAGAATCCAGCACCTTGATAACATCGGCAGTACGGTTCGCGGCTTCCTGCGGTAATTCGATCTTGTCGTTTTTCTTGTCTTCAAAGAATTTCTCGGTTAATTCGCCGCGTTTAACATAACCATATTCGATAAGGCTTTCGTAGATAACAAGGGCGGTATCCTCACCGAAGTCATCGGTGAACAGCTTTGCTTCGACCTTGCGTGGACGGTCAGCAACTACCTCGGCAATTTCGCTCTGCAGACCTTTGGCAAAGCTCTCGTAGCTTTCGTTGGCGACAACAGTTAGCACGTTGACAGTATGGATTTCTTCCCTGGCAATCAGGTTTTCGTCCATACGCTCACGCCGGTCGAGGAGGCGTTCCTTGTCTTTCATGATAAGGTCGTAGGCATCGGCATCATCAGAGGTGCGCTCTCTTCTATTGCCCAAGGTACTATCGATCATGCGCCCACTTCTCTTATCGATAGAGAAATAGCCAGCGCCGCGTGCGTTAAAAGGCTGGCTATTGAACTCGTACATCGTCTTAATGTAGGTGTAGGTTTTACCAACACCGGTTTCCATTTCGATGGTCAGGTTATAGTGGCCTTCCAGTTTCTCGGAGGGCTTGATTTGTCCAGCGCGTTGAATGGCACGGATATGGTCTAGTACTTCCTCGTCGGATACTGAAAAAGGTGCGTTGCTAAAACCTAAGAAGTGCCAATCGTGCTGGAGAGCGAGCTGCCCGGGCTCCATGTTGAGCTCGACACCGGGATCTATCATATAAGTCGGCGTGTGGTAGGGTTGGCCTGCGAACACATCGCAGACGGCGTTTGCTTCCTCGGCCTGGAATGCTTGATGTCTGAATTGTAGTTTTATGGCATGTTCTCTTTCAGTGCCATTTTGCCTTGGTGGGTGAGCCGATATTTTTGAAGGCGACTGTTTGGTTTGTCTGGTGCGGTCATTTCGACTAGGCCGGTGACAATGAGCAGTTCGACGATGCGTTTGAAGGAGCGTGAATCGCCATTCCGTCGGATTGCGGCAAAGATTTCTTTGCGCGAAAGACTCTTGTACTCAAGCGATTTGAGAACTGCATATTGAATATCACTCAGCTCGACTTGGTGCTCAACTGCGTGCTTAACTTGGTGCTCGACTTGCGGCGTGATGGTATCGAGAATCGCAGAGAGCGTGAATTCAATGAAAGCTCCAGAATCGTCCACCTTTCTTGCCTGCTCAATCGCCTCGTAATAGTGTAGCCGGTTTTCGTACAGCACTGATTCCATTGGTATCCAGGCAAAGATCGGATTCCATTTTGCAAGGCTACATTCGTCATGATATTATGCGCGGTGAGAAAATCCTCGATATTGTAAGGATCAAACGTCATAATCTTGTCGTAGGCTTCGTAAACATTCTTTACTTAGGGGCATCCGGGAATAGTATGGGTGACATGACAGAAGGCAGGAATCTTGCCATACTTGAGGCATGGAAGACAAAGAACTCTATGAGAAGCTATTAGGTGTAAAAGAGCCATGGGATGTAATCGATGTCACAGTCGACATGCAAAAGGGCTGTGTGACTGTAAAACTTGGGCACCCAAAGGGAACAAAGTTTCCTTGTCCGGTATGTGGAGAGCTTTGTGCGATCTATGATCACGAGAAGCGACGATGGCGACATTTGGACAGCTGTGGATTTACAACGATCCTTGAAGCGGATGTTCCTCGGATCTGCTGTAAGGATCATGGGGTGAAACAAGTGAGTGTACCCTGGGCGGAAGCTAGTTCACGCTTTACTGCGCTTTTTGAAGCAATAGCGATTTCATGGCTCAAGGTAGCAAGTCTTTCTGATGTTGCGAGGATACTCAAGATAAGCTGGGAAGAAGCATCAGGGATTATGGAAAGAGCTGTGAAGCGTGGGCTAAAGCGTCGAGTATCGCTTCCGGTGAGAGCACTCGCGATCGATGAGACATCATTTCAGAAGCGTCATGAGTATGTGACGGTACTCTTTGACCGAGAGAAGATCTGCTTTGATCGATTTCATATGGCAAGATACTTTACGAAGGCAGTAGATAAAGTAAGGGCAGACGAGCATCGAGAGTATAAAGCGAAGTATGGGACAAGTCCCCTTACTAAGACAAGATACATGTGGCTACGCTCGAAAGAAAGTAGGCCTGAGCAGACGACAAAAGACTTTGCAGCGCTTTCTCGTATGAACTTAAAGACCGCGAGGGCATGGCGGATAAAGGAAAGTGCTGTAGAGCTCTGGAAGCTCACCGACCGAAAAGAGTCTGAAGAAGGATGGCACAGGCTCTTAGGATGGACAGCTCGATGTCGGCTTAGACCAATGATTGAGGTAGGGAGGACGATACGAAACTATCTCTGGGGAATACTGAATGCGACAGTGAAGAGAGCTACTAATGCGAAGGTTGAATCGGTGAATGCGATAATTCAGAAACTGAAAGTGCGAGCGTGTGGATTTCGCAATAGAGCTCGATTCAAGATGGCAATACTTTTTCATTGTGGGAAGCTATCCCTGCTTCCAGAGGGATTATCATGACCCACACTAAAGCCGGAAGCGCCAAAAATCTTACCGTCGTACGTTAAAAACTCCTTACCACGTGACATTAAAATCATCTTACCGCTTGCAGATTTTCGCCTTGCCTCTCTTGATGGCCCTGCATTATCCCCTCCATTCCCCGTCTTCAGCTCTCCCTTGAACAGGACAGAAGGAATACCCCGCCGATCGAGGCTGTTTTTCTGGTCGTTTATGGGGGCGAGACGGGATAGACGACCACGGTCGGCCCAGGGCAGAGGAGGCCAGAAGCTGAAAGCAAATTCTTTTTCCGAAGCCTGTCAGGAAGAGTACGAGTTGGCGAAGCGGCGAGTCCGACTCGATCGCGTCTGGTATATTGGCTACCGCCATCCGTTGGAGTGAGAAGAGATAGTCTATGCCGAATTTCACGCTCACCAAGGCAGCGACGCGGTCTTTTTGCGACGATGCAAGCTGATCTGATGGTATTCCCATACCCTTTGAATATGCTGAGGCAAGCATGATACTTCAGTATATGATTGAACTCTTAAAATGACTTTTGTCGTATGTCTGTTGATAACGTATACTATTGGGGCTGTCACTAAGTCGCTAATTGGTGGATGCAGGTACGAAAATCCAGAACATCGTAAGAAGAGGGGAGACCCCAATAGCCGTTGCGAGTCGTAAGTATGGCCTTCCCGCGCCTTGCACAACCATATATCCCTCATTTCTTTGCTTTGGCATGTATATCTTCGCATATATGTATGCTCTTATTGAAAGCAGGTCTACATGTCGACTGACTTTCATATTTTTCTGTGCCATGCTGCGGATTTTTATGCGCGTCTATTTCAGGGACCGAATATTCATGACGCTTTCTAATTCACTGGCTGCCGGAAATTCGGGATTAAGGTCTCTCGTACGCTATTCCCTTGCCTTCAACCATCATGTCGTAGGCTTGTTTGACACGTTCGTAGTTCCCGTCTCTGTCGAGCGCAAAGCCACGCCCTATTCCGTCTACGATATAGCCAGTCCCGATGTTCTGAAGTTTGTTCTCAAGATCCATCAACAACTGCGGTGCACTGCCGGGCTCGGTCGATCTGCCATCGAAAATGATGTGAAGACAGACATTCCGCACATCGTTGGCTTTTGCCATTTTAGCCACGGCTACGGCGTAATCCATACTTCCGTGCGAGGACTTGTATGTCAGGTACGTTATCAAATGCAGGGCCTTGTCTTTTTCTCGAGCCTTCCTGACGGAACGAAGAAGTACGGGGTTTTCTTCGAACGAGCCGTCTTCGATTGCCTTGTCAATACGTATGTCGTCCTGAATAACGCAGCGTCCTGCGCCGAGGTTCAAGTGGCCGGCTTCGGAATTTCCCGCTTTGCCGGACGCCAGTCCCACATACGTACCGGAAGCGTTCAGGCGACACCAGGAGCAACGGCTGACAAGACTATCCCAATAGGGGGTCGATGCGAGGAAAATCGCATCATTGTCGTCGCCGGAACCAAGTCCCCAGCCATCGAGGATCACTAAAAGGACCTTGCGGTTTATCCCCCAGTCCCTGTCGCCCGTCAGCGTGTTTCCTGTCATTTGCGCAGGTCTTTCAATGCCCATAATATCAAGGATTGTCGGAGCGACGTCATACAGGGAGCCGTCTCTCAGCGGTATCGTTTCACCGGGATTGTTTGGGTCCAGAATTATGAAAGGGACAAGGCTTGTGGTATGGGCAACATCAGGCGTTCCGTTTTTAGTGTAGAGCTTTTCAATATTGCCATGATCCGCGGTAACGATCACGACGTAATCATGCTTCAGGGCCTTGGTGACGACATTCTCGAGATTTCTGCTAACCGCTTTGCAGGCCTCAAGCTTGGCCTCGGTGCTCGACGTATGGCCAATTACATCGCCGTTTGCGAAGTTGACGACGATAAAATCATATCCGCCCAACGCTTCTTCTACCGTCTTCGCGACTTCAGGCAGCGAAAGATGCGGAACTGTATCGAAGGAAACGCCTTTGGGGGAAGGAATGCATCTGTCCGTCTCTCCTGCAAAAGGGTCATTATTCCCGCCGTTGAAGAAGTACGTCACATGCGGGAACTTCTCGGACTCCGCGCAATGGAACTGTGTTTTCCCGGCCTTTGACAGCACCTGAGCCAAAGGGAGGTTGACTTTATTTGGCGTGAATGCGATTGGGAGATATCGGAATTTTTCGTGGTACTGTGTAAGTAATACAAAGTCCAGATCATGAAGGTACTTTCTGGGGACGACAGAGAAAGCAGGGTCGGTGAACATCTCGGTTAGTTCGATTTCACGTTCGCCCCTTCTACAGCAAAAAACGACGCTGTCGCCATCCTGTATCCTTCTGTGCGAGCGGCTGACCAAGGCGGGCATGTGGTAGTCGTCCAGACCGTTGGCATATGCTTTTTTTACGGCTTCAGCCAGAGCGCGTCCACCATGCTCGGTTTGTTTCATTCCGTTCTCCGTGCTAGATCGTATTTCGTCTTTTGCGCTCTTCTTCGATATCTTTACTCTCAGGCTTGTACCATTTGGGTTCCTTTATCTTGATGAAGCACTGGTCGCCGACCCTGAAAAAGTTCCTGTGCGGGGTCTGGACAATTATGGAGCCTTTACCTACAGATACCAGGTATTCCATGAATTCTGTTCTTGAGGTCCTCTTGAGGATTGTCGTCCTGTAGCCGTCCTGTCTGTTGAGGTCGATCGCATTTGGTCTTGTAGCCATCACATAATCGCCTTTCAGGTCCAGTGAAGTCCCGGCGAACAACAAGTTGGACTCGTCTTCTTTTAAAAAGGCTCTACCGTCCTTGATGACGACATCAGTAAAATTGGACTGGCCAAGGAAGCCGTAGACAAACCGATTGACCGGCTTATGATACAATTCCTGCGGAGTTCCGATCTGCTGGATATTGCCCATGTCCATAACCAGCATGCGGTCGGAAAGCGCCATGGCCTCCGCTTGATCGTGGGTGACGAAGATGATGGTAAATCCGAATTCTTTCTGAAGCCTCTTAATTTCAAAGCGCATCGATTCGCGCAGATGAGGGTCGAGATTTGAAAGCGGTTCATCGAGGAGCATGACATCAGGATTGACTACTATCGCTCTAGCCAAGGCAATTCTTTGCTGCTGACCGCCTGAAAGGTCTGAAGGATAGGCTTTTTCAAGTCCGTCGAGGTTGATGTGGTGAAGGGTTAGTGCTACACGCTTTTTTATCTCTGAGTTCGGGTACTTTTTTACCTTTAGAGGGAAAGCGACGTTATCATAGACATTCAGATGCGGCCATACGGCAAAGGCTTGGAAGACCATCCCCAATTTCCGCTTTTCCGGTGGAAGGTAGATATTTTTCTTCTTGTCCGAGACAAGTCTGCCGTCGAGGTAGATCGAACCTTCGGAGAGGTCTTCAAAACCTGCAATCATGCGCAATGTAGTAGTCTTTCCGCAGCCCGAGGGGCCGAGGAAGGAGAAACACTCGCCTTTTTTCACGGAGAGATTGAAATCCTTCACGGCGACAACCGTTCCCAACGACTTCGTGGTAAATGACTTTGTTACATGCTCAAGCACTATCTGGTCCATGTCATCCTCTCTTCTTGTCCCTGGTGATTGCCTTGACAATGTTGTTGCAGATGATGATCAGCGTGATCGTGACCACCGAGAGGGCTGCCGCGGGAGCTATCTGGCCGTTGATTCTCAACTGGTAGATGGCGACCCCTAGCGTTCTGCTTTTTGGTCCGTAAAGAAGGATGGATGTTGTCAGTTCCCTCATGCAAGGAAGGAATACCAAGAAGAACCCCGATATCATTGCGGGCTTGATCAAAGGCAGGGTGACATCCTTAAGAGTCTGCGTGTGAGATGCTCCGCAGGACCTCGCAGCCTCCTCAAGCGATACGTGGACCTGCTGCAATGCGGCGGAACTCGATTTGAGCACATACGACAGGTACCTTGCGATGTAGGCGACAAGGATTATCCAGATGGTGTTATACAACGTGATTCCGAAGAAGGCCCCCGACCATGCAAGTATACACCCGATGGCCATGACGGTTCCGGGCAATGAATAGGGAAGAACCGCCATCATTTCAAGCGCAATGCCTCCTTTCGGTTTTATCTTGTAGATGACATATGCAAGCATCGTTCCCAGAAGCAGGCAGATGGATGCCGCTGAGAATGCTAGAAATAGCGAGTTTTTCACTGAATCGCGGACCATGATGTTGCCCACGAAGATTCTGCGGTAATTTGCGAGAGTAAGGTTCTCGGCAAGGAACGGAAGGCCGTACGCTTTCACGAAGCTGACCAGTATGATCATGACAATCGGCGCAACGACAATAAGGCTCAGAAACACCAGCGAGAACGCAAGAAGAGGATACTTGGCTCCCCTGAGCTTGATGAGCATAGGGCGCATGGACTTTCCTTTGATGATGTCGTATCGCCCGCGAGTCATAAGACGTCTCTGTACCAGGAGTGCGATGGAGACTATAAACACCAGAACGATGGAGAGGGCAGCTGACTGCCTGACGCCCTCGAAACTTCCGCCGGCGCGATCCATAAGTGCGGTTATCATTGTCGGCAACGTGAAGATGTTCTGCGAATAACCCAGCATCGCTGGTATCCCGTAGTTAGACAAAGAAGTAATGAGCACCAGAAGCATTCCGGACGAAATGGCGGGAACCGTAAGGGGCAGGGTTATCTTTCTGATTACATACGACTGGCTGGCTCCCGCTATCCTCGCACTTTCCTCAAGGGTTGGATCCATGCGCTCGAGCGCGCTGACGACCTGCATGTAGACAAACGGGAAGTAGTAGACGACTTCAATGACGATGATGCCAGCTACGCTATTGATATTGAACGGGGACTTCGTCAGGTTGAAAAGAGACATCAGGGCTTTGTTCACATATCCTCCGCGGCCCGAGAACATCATGTCCCATGACATCGCGGCGAGAAACGGCGGAATCATGAACGGAATAGAGAACAGGAACTTCATCAGCCCCTTCATGGGGATGTCGCTCCTTCCTAAAAGCCAGGCGAAGAAAACCCCGACCACGGTAGCGAGGGCGGTTGAACAAACTCCTATCACCAAAGTATTCCACATGCAACGGATGTTGCTTTTCTGGAATATGACCAGCTTGAACGTGGCGATGTCTATCTTTGTCCCGTCCCAGAACGCGTAATAGAAAATCATGAATACGGGAAGGATGGTCACGGTTATTAGGGCCACGTAACAGAGAATGATCATCAGCCGGTCAAGGCGAAAGCCCCCTTTGCCCTCAAGACGTGATAGATCACGGTTTATGGCTCTGGAAAAGATCATGCATCCTCCCTTTCAAAATATCTTTCCTCAAGAAAAGCGAGCCCGACTTCCTGTTCCTCTGAATAGGATTTCGCGTTTTCGGAAATGACCATCTGCTGGACCCGAATTTCCATTCCCGGAAGCCGAACGAAATAATTATACATATTGCCAAGGAAAACCGATTGCGCAACGGTGGCGCGTACGGGACTATCGTCGTCAAATACAATGTCCATCGGCCTGATACCGAGCATCGCCTTTGGTCCCGGCATTTTCTCGTGAATCAGGGATTTGAACAGAATCTTCTTTTCAAGATCAAAGAAGACTTTACCGTCCTCGACCACCACAGGGATGAAGTTTGATACCCCTATGAACTGAAAGACGAATCGGTTCGCGGGATTCCTGATGATTTCCTCATCGGATCCAATCTGGGCGATCGACCCATCGAGTTCAAGGATCACTATCTTGTCGCACAGCTGCAATGCAGCTTCCTGGTCATGCGTGATGTAGATTATCGTGGTACCCAGCCTTTGCTGCAGCATGCGTATTTCGACAAGCATCTGCTCGCGGAGCTTGGCGTCAAGGTTCGTAATCGGTTCATCCATGATGAGAAAATCGCTGGACGATGTCAGGGCTCGCGCGATTGCGACTCTCTGCTGCTGTCCGCCTGAAAGTTGGGAAGGCATGTACTTCTCGTAACCCACCATATTGACCTGTTCCAGCGCATTTTGCACCTGAGGACTTATCTCTTCCTTTGACAGCCTGCGCTTTTTCAGTGGATATGCGATATTGTCGTAGACACTGAGATGCGGCCAGACAGCATAATCCTGGAATACTACACCGATATGTCTTTGTTCGGGGGGGATGTCGACTCTATCCTCGTGACTGAACATGGTCTTCCCGTCAATTTTCACCGTTCCCTGTTGTGGCTTGATGAAACCGCAGATCGCTCTGGCAATGGTGGTCTTTCCGCAACCTGAGGGACCGACGATGCCCATAATCTGGCCCGGTTCGATCTTCAGCGAGAAATCCTTGAGGACCGCATGCTCGCCATAGCTTATGCAAATATTCTTCAGTTCGACTTTTTCCACACGGCACCCCCTTAAGACGATGCGTGCCGGATGCACAGCATTCAGCACGCTTATTTGAAACGGCATTGATTACTATTTTTTCTTGAAGTATGAGTCAAACTGGTCAAGAAGCTTGTCGCTCACTTTGGCAAGGTCGATCCAATCGATCGGAAGCGCCTTTGAAGCTATTTCGGTGGCAGTCAGCATTCCTGCAGGGAGTTTGACGCCGTCGACGACTGGCGTGATATTGTATTGCGTAAGCAGCTTCTGGCCGTTGTTCGGATCCAGAATGAAATCATACAGAAGCTTTGCGAGCTCTTCGTGCGGAGCGCCGACTGGGATCGCGATCGGGCAAGGCACGGCGATAATATCCTTGGTATCATGCCAGCCAATCGGAGAACCTTCAGCCATAAGGTTTTTGGTGTTATAATCAACGCCGAAGGCGATCTTGTACAAACCGGCCGCGACGGCATTGTTTGTTGAACCCGAACTCGATTGAAGCTCCAAGCCCATCTCGCTGAGCTTTTTAAAGTAATCCCAGCCGTATTTAGGGTTGTGGGTCATCGCATAGATAAGTGCTTTTGTCGAACCTGAACCGGTTGGGTCTGTCATGACCAACTGCTTGATGAAATTCGGGGCAAGAAGACCGTCCCAGTTGTACGGGGCTTCCTTATCCGAACATGATGTCGTACTGAATGTAATGCCCATGATCAGCAAACGGGCTCCGGTAAAGTAGCCATCGGCATCCTTGAACTTAGGGTCGACGCCTGCTGCGAACGGGGACACATACTTGACAAGGTGATTGTCATCCTTGAGAGTGATCATGGCCGACGGATCTGCAAGCCAGGCAAGATCACAAGTCACGGACTTGGACTGGAATTCCATCAAGAGTTTTGTGACACACTTACCGGAAGTGGCAGAATAGTAATCCAGCTTGACATTCGGGTATTTGGCCTCAAAAGCATTCTTGAGAGCAATCACGACATCCTCGCCAGTTGAAGAATACAGCATGACCTTTCCACGGTATGATGTGTCGGGGCCGGTGGCGAACGCTGGTAACAACAAAGCCGAGATGAGCAACAAAGCAAGAATTGACCTTTTCATACTTTCCTCCTTGATAACGGGTTTGAGCCCGAAAGGTAATTTTATTATAACGTTGTGGAGTTTATAAGAAAGTACAAAATCATGACTTTTTATAGGTTGTTCGAAATTTGAATTTTTTGTTCTTATTCTTTTATCTTGTCAAGAATTGTCTTTGTCATATATAATATGTCCGGAGATTTCCATGCCAAAAAGGAAACGCAGGATAAAATTATCCATGTCGGTGGTCTTCACCGATTCGCTGATAGGAATGTTTTCCATTTTTCTGATTCTCATGGCTATTATCTATAGCCAGTTTCAGAAATCGCTGCTCTCGTCTCTTACAAAGCAGAACGAGGAATTTGCCTCCCAGGTCAGTTCAACCACAAAATTGGCCGATGAGATCCTGATTAGTATCACAAACCAACTCTTCTACGATCCGGCCGTAACGCTGCTGAGAAAAAGCGAGAAGATCTCCAACTTCGAATTCATCGAGGGAATAAGACAGATAAACGATATAACCGCCTCGGCCATCCTGATTGATTCGATCTACATCTATAACGGCAAGCAGGACTATATTTACAGTACTGCGCAGTATGGGGCGGTCAATGACAATGCCGAGCATTTTAGGGACAAGGACGCTGTACAAATGCTTCGTGAACGTAGAAGCGAGAAGCGGTTGGTCATAATTCCCCGAGAAACATCCATGTTCAGCGGTTCGGGAAATTCAGCCATCTATTCGTTTATGTTCTTTGAGACGATTTCGGACGGGACGCCGGATACCAACGCTATTCTTCTCAACTTGAAGTCATCGGCCTTCACCAGGTTATATTTCGGCAGTGACTTTCGGAATCAGGCGTTCATCATAAACGGCGAAGGGGCTTTGATTGCTTCCAAGGATTCTTTAGACGAAAGTACCAGACACACACTAATCACCAGAATCCTTGCGGAAAACGCGAATGACAAGGCCAGCGGCTATTTCACCTTCCCCAATGCTGTCATAGGGAAAATGCTCTGCTTCTATTCATCTTTGGGTGAGCACAACTGGATCTATGTGAAAACACTTGCATACGAAGAAGCCTTTCCCGAATTGCTGCATTCACGTAACTGTACCCTTATCATCATTTCCGTCATAATCCTTATTCTTGTGGCGATATCAGCGCTCATAACAAATCGCGTCTACGTTCCCTACAGAAAGATTTCACAAAAGATTTCCAAGGCGATCAGCGGCAACGGAAATGAGAATCCTGACCAGATTATCAGGAACCTTGATCAGCTTATCGTAGAACATGACAGCCAGGGATTGCTGGAACCTATGATAAAGAGCGAGATCCTCAAGGATTTGCTTCTGGGAAAGAAGTCTATCGATATGCCCGACTTCAACCTTGAATCCTACCACCTTCAGATAGCCATCAACTTTCCAGTCACGCTATATCTATTGAGCAACAAGGGCACAGTGCTTACTACCGAGGATATCCAGGAGAGGATCCCATATTGCGAAACGGTGCTGATAAATTCCTACACTATCCTTTTCCTCCAGCCTATGAGTCAGGATCAGGAAATATTGGTACGGAACGAACTCGTCCGGAAAAATCCGGACATGTTTCTCATTTACTCCGAAGAAATCAGAGACTGGTCTCTGATCCCTGAAACTTTCCAGAAACTCGGGGAGGCCTGGCAGCTGAGGTTTCTGCATCCCGAAAATAAGCTGATTGGCTTAAAGGACCAGCCGCTGAGAAGGCATGTGATGGCCCCGCTTTCGGAAAAGTCGGCTGCAGTAGTAGGATTTCTGAAGAAGGGATTCTATTCAAAGGCGGCAGAAACCTGGGATCTGTTTGTTCATGAACTGGAGGACAAGCAGTACTCGACGGTCAACGTTGCACTGATAAACATCACAAATGCCATACTCAAGCTTGCCCTCGATTACAAAGTGCTCGATTCGACATACGAGGAATCCTGCATGGCTTACCAGATGATGATCGACAATCTGGATGATATGAATGAACTGAATAGACTGTTGGATGATCTTTTTCACAAAATCACCGACAAGATCCAGCATATGCAGCAGACCAGCAAGAAAGAAACAATCCATGAGATTTTCGAGTACCTCGCCCAAAACTACACCAACAAGCAGATTTCCACTAAGTCGGTAGCCGATGTCTTCAAGATGTCGCCTGACTACCTGTCTCGAATTTACAGACAAGGGCGGGGCCATTCTCTGATGGATGAAATCAATGCGCTGAGGATTCAAAAGGCTAAAGACTGTCTTGCCGATTCCAATTGCCTGATAAAGGACATTCCGCAGAAGATTGGTCTTGAAAATTCGCAATACTTTTTCCTGCTTTTCAAGAAAATGACAGGCAAAACACCAAAAGCATATCAGAACGATTTGATAATGCTCAGAAAGAGAGAGGCTGTGAAACAGCGCAGATGAGTCTGATGTTACGGTTCTCAATCCAGGCCGATAGAGCTCTGCAATCTTCGGTCTTGGCATGGAACAGCATGACAGCCGAGGGGTTTGTTTTTTGTATCAGACTCTTGATATCCTCTTGATCCGGATGCACCTTGATGGCGGTCGATTCAACCACCAGCTTTATTCCTTCCTTTCGGCGGTATTCCGGGTCCGATATCATTTTTCCCAAAGAACCTGCAGCGACATGTCCGCTTATGATTATCTTGTTTCTGCTGTCATTTTTGATTTTTCCAAAGTACTGGGCAGAGATGGGGCTTGTCATCATACCGTCTGGACATAAAATGGCATATCCTTCCAAATTATCACTGGCTCCGTCTTGAGCTTCTACAAAGCTTCCCTTCGCGTCCCATAACGATGATTCATAAATCCAACCGACTTTGTCCCTAAGCGTATACGAGCTCTTTAGGATGCTTTTATCCACAATCAGCGGCACTTTCTGTTCCAAGAGATAAAAAAAAAGGTCGATTCCACGTCCGTTTGAAGGTACTGGGAGCAGCACGGTTCCATTTTTGCTGACCGTCGTATTAACAGACGCAAGGATGTTCTCATACTGTTGTTTTTGGTCGATTGACCTTGCGGCATATACTGCATCGGTGATAAGAATGTCGCAGGCCGGCATTTCATCGGCCTTCAGCAGCAGCGAGTCGAAGCAGGTATCGCCGGTATAGAGAAGAGTAGTACTGTTAAAGTCAAAATGGTACCACAGACTCCCCAACATGTGAGCGCTTCGCCCGGCGAGTACTTTGACGCCCGAAATCTCATTGACCCCAAGTTCCAATGGGCAAAAATTTAGAAGATCGATGTTGTTTTCGTCAAACGGAAGAATTCCGCCTTTATCTTTCACATACGAGACCCATTTTCTCATGAAGCTCTTTACCAGCACTATGGTCTCCGGATGGCAGAACACCGGTCCACGGTATCCGAGCTCGTACAGGTACGGCAAGGCGGCGCTATGATCTTCATGGGCGTGCGAAAGGAACACAGCATCGATTGACGATGCTATCTCTTTGGTTATCAGGGGGTAGACTCTTCCTACCGCGGATATTTCTCTCAGCACACCACAATCGAGCAGGAAACGTGTCCCTCCCGAGGAGACATAAAAGCAATTGCGCGCCTCTTCACCGCTGCCACCCAACGACTCGACTGTAACCATATACCCCTCAATTGGAAAAACTCTAAATCAGTTTCTTCCGGTAGACAAGCACGGTCACTCATATCTAGGTATTCGACGCTTATAAATGGGAAGCTTTATCTTATGATAGTGTCAAAAAAGTCTTTAATTTGGAATACTAAAAGGCCGTCAGGAACTCCAAGATTGAGTTTGGGCAAACCAAGACAAGGAGACTCCTATTGCCAAGAACAATGATGGGACCCTGCTGAAAGAAAAGCTACTCGATTTTGTGACAGATCCTAATCCGTTGCTCCCGATGCTCGAATGGCTGACAAGCCGGCTCATGCGGCTAGAGGCTGAAGCAAAAGTTTATGTCGAGAAAGGGAAACACGATGAGTCCAGGACAACCCACTTCTCCGGTATATGGCTCAGGCGATTCGACACGCGACTTGGGACGATGTATCTGCTGGTCCTGAAGCGACGACGGGGAGGCTATATCCCCTTTTTCGTGACCGAGCGGAAGCGAAGTGAGCATGCATTGATCGAGAAGGTGCTCGAGGCTTATGCAAATGGCGTTTCAAGGGGGAAGATCGACTATCTGGCGAGGGCCTCATTTATAACTAGTTTGCCGTATCCTTTAGTCAGACTAGTAAAAAGCCATTACCAAAGGTGGTGGCTTTAAGAATCTGGGCTCTCAAAGAGCCCATAATCCTTCGAGTCATTCTCCTCTTGTTTCTCCCTATCTTCTTGGTATTTTACATAACGACGAATCTTTTCTTCATCCATCCCGATGGTCGTCACACAATATCCTCTACTCCAGAAATGATTCCCCCAATATGGCTTCTGCTTTAGATTCGTATGCCCCCCAAAGAGCGCTCTCGCTGTCTTCCCCTTTATGATTCCCATCGCGTCTGATATCGATATCCTAGGTGGTATCGTCGCTACCATATGCACATGATCCTTCATGATATTGAGCTCCAGTATCTCTATCCCTTTCCATTCGCAGACTGTCCTTGTCTTGTGCTCCACTATTCTCCCGATATCGCCTTCGAGAATCCGATATCGGTATTTCGGCGTCCATACAATATGATAGCTGCATTGATAGACAACATGCGCAAGCTTTTTCCATTTCGCCATACCTTATTGTAGCTCTCGGCTATCTTACGGCATAGCCAGTCAGAACATCACCACCGCCAAAGGCGGTGGTTTTCCAACGTGCTAATAAATCCTCGCCTTCAGCACAAAGTCTATATCTTCGACTCTCTGCCTCCTTCATCAAATATGGAAGGCAACGGTTGCGCTGGCCTTACAACTGATTTATAGCTTGGCTCAATCCTTGCATGCTCAACGCGCAAGAATATCGGCCTATGCTGACCTCTATTTATCGATCAGAGATCGGTTCATAAAAATCGACCTTGGGAGTATTATCTTTACAGATCTAATCGATTCGCTATGACTTTCTCATGGTCAGGAAAGCCAAAGCAGATTTTTGCAAGTTGGAGGAATCAGCATGATCGAAAAAGTGTACCAGTTTACCGACACCGATGATTTCATCATGGAGAAAATAATCGATGATGAACATGTGAACATCAACCACATCGTCGTCGCACCAGGCGGCTCTGTGCCGGTCCATGCCGCAAATTCTCATGTTTATCAGATAATAGTCCGTGGTAAAATCAGCCTAAGGCTAGAAGATGAACCTGTCGTTCGCTACCCCGTAGGAAGCATTGTTGAAATTCCCTTCAACACCAAAATGGACATCCGCAACGAAGGCAGCGAGACTCTGGAGTTCTTCGTCGTAAAGGCTCCCAACCCGCACTCTATGCCAGCAACTAAAAAAGTCCAGTAAAAAACTCTGCCTGCGGATCGTCTGATTGCTGAGCCATTAGATTTTCGGGCTCTTAAATTGTCATTCGCTATGGGATAAGTCCTTGATAATGCTCGCCTCAATCCATGCGCCCGCGTGAGGCGCGACCTAGCCCTGATATATCTATTATCCATTGAGGCTCTTTCAAAACTCTCTAAGTGAAGTATTTTTCTAATGCAAAGCGGGGACTGACCTTGTATAATGGAATCAATAAAGGAAACCAAAGATAGAAGGAAGGAGTCCCCGCAATGAAAAGTATAA
>Ga0208197_1001354_pt1 | contig 24669 bp, 31 predicted proteins | sample AD_JPNNA4_MetaG_FD_184444 | JGI IMG/M metagenome (GOLD analysis project Ga0208197, IMG submission 184444) | Active sludge microbial communities of municipal wastewater-treating anaerobic digesters from Japan - AD_JPNNA4_MetaG (SPAdes) (version 2) | ecosystem: Engineered > Bioreactor > Anaerobic...
GCAGTACAGAAACGTATGAAAATAACTGATTTTATCAGGCAAACATTCAGCCAAACAGCAAAACAAGGAATATAAATTACGAGTTTATATTCCTTGACGGTAGAAAAAAATTGAACCTAAATTCTAAATTACTTTTTCTTTCTACCTGCATATTTCTACAGAATTTTAAATTGACCTTCAGGAGGAGGAACAAAAGAAGAAGATGGATATAAAAAGAAAAAGCCTGTAACAGCAGGCAGACTATAGACGCAAATCTTAACGCAACTATGGTTATTATTATAACAGTTTTACTGCTATATTGCTATATTTTACAGGCTTTTTTAGGAGTGAATTTATGAAAAATATTGATATTCCAGTAATAATAGAAGATTTAAAAACCATAAAAGAACAATCGGAAAGAGAATTAGAAGAAAAAAAAGATTATATCAATGGATATAAAACCTGTATGGAAGTTGTAAAAAGAACATTTCAGGCTATAGATGCAAGTCAGGACGATCACCCTGATAGAAATTATACAGATTTTGATAGTGTACGTGTATCTATAGAAGATAGTATGAACCGTAATTTATTTAAATGTCGTTATTGTGGCGGTACAGGTAAAGACCATGGAACCTGTATAAAAATATTTCATAATCTGTGTGGTAAATGTAAATGTGTTAGAGGCGAATGTGATACAAAATCCTGTGAAACCTTCATAGAAGAAGTTAACAAAGAAGATGCTAAAAATATACCATTTTAAGGAGTGATGATTATGTGCTGCATAAAGGATATATTTAATAACAGACCTGCCAGGAGAACCCGGAAGAATAAATCCATGGTACCGGAGGAGCTGGGGAGTAGATGCATGAGGTTACATTGTATCAGGTGTAATAGATGCCTGAAGAAACAGAAGAGGGCTTTGTTATGAGTAAGGAACTTATAAAAACTTGTGAAGATTTTGGTATATATGCCGGAAGACAACCATCATTATTAAAGGCAAAAGAGGAAAGAAACTATTATCTAATAGGTGGGATAGTAACAGCAGTATTACAGGTAAAAAGCCAGGATAAACCTTCTAACTGTGAACTATTAGAGTTAGTAAATAAACACACAGACAGAAAAAGAGAACATTATCCGGCAGTAATTGAGAAAAATCATGACAAAAACATCATGATTATGTATCTTGAGGACTTCCTACAGATATTAAAAAAACAATTTGGAGGTGTGAAGTGATGAATAGTTGTTGCTCTGTTATCAAGATAAAGGAAAAATATAACAACAAGGCACTTGCTATTTATAATTTATTAAAAGATGAACTTATAGACTATAGAATGATTGATATTAACGGTGTTATTACTTTTACTGTAAAAATACTGATAGACGGAGAACCTAATATTTTACTCTTTCCACTTGGAAAAAGGAAAGAAATTATAATATCAGAGCAAGAAATTTACCTGAATTGATAGGATTTAAGAGGGGAAAGGTAGAAACTCATGAGTACAGGAAAGATGAAAAAAGGCTTTAAATGTAAAAGGACTATCCGACAAGATAGACCTTCAGAAGCTTTAAATCAAACTGTATTTATTATTTTCTGCTTTTCTTCTTCTTTACCTGCTAAATTTTGAAGAAAAGGAGTTATTTTTTTATTATGGACATAGAACAGTTTTTTAATCTAATGTTTAAACCCGGTGAGGTTGTGGAGTTCAGGCCCATAAAACCACAATGGAAAGGTGGAGGAGCTGGACAATCAGAGTTTATAAAATTCAATGGTAATATAGCTGGGAAAATAACAGAACATATTCACAAGAGGAACGAAGATTATAATTTATATTTCGGAGTAATGCCACGCCTGAAGCATGGAGAAAAGAGCAAAATTTCAAGAATAAACACCTGTTTTGTGGATATAGATAGTAAGGATTTTACATCTGAAGAGGAGTTTAACCGGCATATTCAGATCTTAGAGAATGAAATTTTACCATCTATTGATTTGAAATATACTGCCAAGATAAACTCAGGTCATGGATTTCATTATTACTTCGTTCTCAGTCAGGATGAGAAATTACCTATAAAGCAAAGAACCGTAACGAAGAACGGAAAAGAAGAAATAGAGTTTTATTGTGATGCCTGGAGAGAGGTTCAATGTGCCTTAATTGATATATGTAAGGCAGATCAAGCAGTAGGAAAAGACCTTCCCAGAATATTAAGACTGCCGGGAAGCATTAATATAAAAGAAGAGGGAGCCTTTAAAGACTGTAAGATAATAGACTTCCACAAGGGAAATATTTACAGATATATTGATTTCCTGCCGGTCTTAAAGAAACATCAAGAAGAGACCTTAAAAAAGGAAGCAGTAAAAAGATCATCTCCTGTATTATCTATGAATGAAGAGGAGATAATAAATAAACTTCAGAAGGCTAAAAATTCCCATATATTCAATAAGCTATATTCCGGTGATTGGATAGGATATAACAGTCAGTCAGAGGCAGATCTTGCATTATGTAACCTTATTGCCTTTTATACCCAGGATGAAGCTGTAATAGATACTATATTCAGACAGTCAGGACTTATGAGGGATAAATGGGATAGGGAAGATTATAACAAGAAAACCATACAGAAGGCCATAGAAGGACAGACAGGAACCTATAATCCTAATTACGGTAAAGCCTTATTCACTCCCTCCTCTGTGGATAAAACTACATTACCAGGAATGGTAATAAAGCCTGCTGCAGAAGGTAAACCATTACCACCGAGACCGGCAGGAGCCGGAGCCCAGGAGCCAGAGAAGAAAGAAAAAAAGAATATTGCTTTAACTATATTTGAGGCCATAAAAGACAGAGAAGAATTAAAAACCTCATGGGATGGAGATAAATTATATATCTTAACCCGGGATAAAAAATGGTCACTCATAGAAGGTAATGGAGAACTGGAGTTGTTATCTAAAATTTATGACATTACTGGTATGGTTGCATTGAATAAAGATACCATTAAGACAATAAAACAGCTTTTAAAAATAAAGCATTACAAGGAAGGTAAAGAAAAGACTGACTTTTTTAAAAGAACTGCCATAATACAGGATAGTATTATCTATAATGCAGGGAATTTTACAGTTAAAATAAAGCCTGGTTCATGGGAGATAGGAGAACATGAAGCATTATTCCTTGAAAATAAAAACCAGATCCAGCAGGAAAAGCCGGATATAAATTATAAAGAAAAAAACCTGCTAGACTTATTAAAAGACATTGTACCCACAAAAACAGATGATGAATTACTCCTCATGGCTATATACATTACCAGTCTATTTATACCAGATATTCCGAAACCTGCCCTTAATATCGAGGGTGATCATGGTTCAGGTAAGACCTGCATAGCCAGAGTGATAAAAGAAATATATGATCCTGGAGAAGTAAAATCAGTGAATAAAATTAACACTGAAGATCTATGTCTGAATTTCGCTGTCAATGATTTTATGGTATTAAATAACCTTTCAAAGATAAGTACTTCTTTATCTGATATATTATGTTGCATTATTGACGGTGAAACTATCTCAAAGAGAAAACTTTATGAAGATGATAGTTTATTTGTGAAGAAGGTTAAGGGCACATTTGCCATTACCAGTATATCAGTGGGAAAGAAAAACGCCGATCTTCTTGATAGAATGTTAAAGATAAACCTTCAAAGGATTGAAGATGAGGACAGAAAAACAGAGAAGAAAATAGGAAGGCATTTCAGAGGCAAGAAACCATTTATTTTATCATCAATATTTAATATCCTGTCAGAGGCTATGAATTATATAGAAGATATCGAAGAAAAAGAAATTTCACGTTTCAGGCTAGCTGACTGGTATATGTGGAGTTTATCTATTGCCAGAGCCCTGGATAAAGAAGAAAAGTTTAAAAGCATTATAGAACAGCAGAAAAAGATGATGTTAGAAGATCAACTTCAGGATGATGAAAAAATCGAAATTCTTTATAATTACCTTATGGAACATGTTACAGATAGACCTTATGAAATTTCCTCAAAAGAATTAAAGACTCAGTTAAACGAACAAGTAAAAACCTCAAAACCTCTATTCACCGGGCATATAGGTTATTTCTTAAAAAGGGCTATAGTAACCTTCAAGGGTTATGGTTTTAATATTGAAAATTTGAAATTACCAGGCGGTAAAAGAATTTGGAGAATTTCAAAAATTATGGGCAGATGGGCGAACATGGGCAAACCAGAAAATAAAGTCTGCCCATCGACAGAAGTTATACACAGGAAAGAAAAGAATGATGTTTTGGGCAGACGGGCAGATGGTTTTATCTTACTTGGAGAAAATTTAAAAAAAGAAAAAGAAATTACCTCCTCTTTTGTGGAGAAAAATGATTTCCCCTTAGTTAGTAAAAAAACTTCGCCCGTCTGCCCAATAGATAAAAAAGTTAGTGATAGTAACGTTTTAATTACGGGCGAAGTTCTTTTATCAAGTTCGCCCATGTCCGCCCATAATTTATCACTGGTAAAATGTTCTGACTGTAAAAATTTTAATGGAGAAAATAAAACCTCTGTTTATATATGCCCTGTGGTAAAAGACAGGTATTATCCGACGCAAGAACATTACTGTAATGAATATACTCCTCCCATGATTCCATTTATGGAGAAAGAGCACATGATTTTTAATAAACCTTCTGATATAGAAGCAGAATTTAACATTGAAGATGTACCATTTTAAATTAAGGAGCTATTACGATATGAAAAACATCTGTATTATAAAGACCCAGGAACCAGATCCTATCATGAAAGAATTAGGAATAGATAATGTCATTTACTGTGAAGAAATACCATTAACACCACAACAGAAGAGAAAAGTCACTATGAAACGGAAAAAAGAACGTAAGGAACGGATTAAAAGAGGGATAGAGTATAGAGAGAAGGCTTTTAAACTTGAAGATACAGGAAACTTTAAAGAGGCTATAGAGCATTTTAAAAAAGCCCTGGAATATTTTCCTGTGGATAGCATAAGGTATGGATGGACTATTGATAATTTACGGGCTGCAGAACGTTTCTATCCAATAGATCCGGCAGGTCAAATATCAGGCGTTTTAGAGCTGGGAGCTGTCGAAGAGGAAAACCGGCACAAATAAAGGATTTTTTACCTGCTGGAAGGTCCGAAACTGGACCTGTAGAAGGGGACAAAAGGGGGACAAAAAGGAGACAGTATTTATTACAGGAACGTGACCGGCTTTTACAGATAATCAGATCTTCACCCATCACAAACCAGGAGAATGGAGCCTGTTATGTGGCCTGTCTTGAACTGGATAAAATTCATGAGGAGCTGGAGACAGTTTTAAAGTAAAAATCGAGACAGAAACGAGACAAAAACCGTATGAAACCGGACAGTTTTAAGTGATGAAATTATGACAAAATTATGTCAGTTTTATGACAGAAAAACGAGATAATACCGGGATAATAGAGCATTAAAATTAAGCCAAAATTAGGACAGTGAGGAGTGATATTATGAATAAACTGAAAAGTTCTATAACAGAGAAAAAAGATATGAATGGAAAACTTATATCAAGAAAAGTTAAATTAACATTTTATAATCCGGATACAGAGGACATAATTTTATTTTTTAAGAAATTAAAAAAATCCGGAGGAAAAATTGAAAAGATTGACATTGTAAGTACGGATAAAATAGCATAAAAAAGGCATAAAAACACCATAAATTCACATAAAAACACTATTTTGAGGGTATAATAAATATATATACTGTAAGGAAGTGATGATAGATGCCACGAAAAAGAGGAAATTTAAACAAGATCCGCCTTAAGAAACCCGATGACCTGAGAAAATTTGTTGTAAAGGTAATTAATGATTTAAACGAGGGCACTATTACTGAGAGTAAAGCCAAAACCTATGGTTATTTAGGCAATTGTTTAACAAAGATATTTGAGACTGTGGAACTGGCTGCAAGGGTTGAACAGCTTGAAGAAGCTTTAAGCCAATCGAACAAATGAAAGGAAGGTTATTAAATATGAGCTTGTTACAGAGAGTAAAGCGGTTACAAAGATACAGGAGATATGAGGATATAAATATTAAAGTAATGTTAATCTGTGGAACTATTACAAGGAAGGATATGAAATTAACCTTTCCTGCATATATGAAAAATGAATACAAAGAAGGGGATCTTGTTTATCCTCTTACCGGTATGAATGGAATAACCTATAACGGTAAAGGACAGGTTATAGAACCTATTACACCGAGGTTAAAACCTGAACAGGTAAAAGCCAGATGTTTAAAGATAAGTGATAAATTTTATAACAGGAAGGTTGATCCTGATGATTATAACGAAGAAGAGGAGTTAAAGGAAATATTTGAGGAATATCCTGGACAGTGGAACAGTACAGATGATTTAAAGGTATGGATTGAAGAGAATATGAACCTGTTCACTAAAGAGGAATTTACGGAAAGAGATCAGATTATAAACATAAAACCTAAAATATATTAACGGAGGTTATGAAGCATGAAGCTATTAACACGACTGGAAAGGCTTGAGGCTATTGTAAGAAAAAGACAGGAAGCAGAAGAAGGAATGAAGTTAACATGGGAAGAAGGATCTTTTGAATGGGCTGCTTTACAAGGCCATATAGATAATGGTGAAATATCAGAAGAAGAAGCAGAACAGATAAGAAAGGAATGTAATGAAGCTGATGATCCTTTAATGGCTATTATAGGTCATCCAGTTCTTATGAAACTCACATGGGATGACTGGGAACAGGAGGAAGAAGGCTTATGACTATGAATTTACTTTCAAGAATAAAGAAGTTAGAGGAAAAACATATTACCAGTAAAGAGAAGATTAAATTTATCACCCTTCACCCTGGGGAGGAATTCATTAAAGAAAACTATCCTGGTATAGATAACTATGAGGTTGTTATTATTGATGATCTTTCTTTACCTGCACCGGCTGCACAGTAATAATTAAACAGCTGCACCTTTATATTTAAATCCTCTTACTCTTTTTAGTGGTTTTTCTTAAGCCTGAAAACTTCAAAATTTATGGGAAAATAAACAGAGTTTTTCGAGTCACCTATGGGTAATTTTGCGGTATATAAAAAAGATGCCATTGAAATATTACCCCATATAAAAACAGGTTTTCACAAAGGTTAAAACGGTAAAATACAGGTAGTAAAAGGTAGTATTTTTTATGACAAAATTATGACAAAATTATGACAAAATTAAGCCAAAACAAGGACAAAATAAGGACAAATTCTGTAAAAATAAGTACAAAACAAGTACAGAATAAGTACAGGAAAAACCTGCAAAAACCTGCAATTTTATTTTCTGCACCATATGAACACCGGCAAAACACCTACCATTCACATAATTAATGATCTTGTTCACACAAAAAATATACTTCCAAAACACCGCATTCACAGGACATATAGACCAGTTACAGGCCATATTACCGGCATTCAGGCCCATGTATTATATATATTATTTTCACGAATGGCAGTATAATCCGGTTTAATGCGGTATTTTTATCTATTGTACTTTTCGCGGGGATGGGCAAATCCCATTATGAAGGAAATTTTTTTTCATTGTAGAATCTTTCAATAGAACGAGTGAAGATGTTCGAAGAGAAATAACTTCACTCGTTTTATTATTACGATCTGGGAGAATGACAGCCTCATGGAAAAAGCCTTTACTATAAAAGAAATCGCTGAAATTACAGGGAAAAGCGATACAACCATATACCGATATCTGAAGAAAGGGAAAATACCTTTTTTCACTGTGGAGAAGGATGGCCAAACTATTTATAAAGTGAAGACGGTAGATCTAGAGCGCTTTTTAGGCCATACATTAGAAGAGGATGAAAAAACCTTTCCACACCATGAAAAAACCGTCACACAAAATGAGGAAACCGTTTTTCATAGTGAAAAAACCGACACACAGAATGAAAAACCCTTTTTTCACTTAACGCCGGAAACCTTGTAGGATGCTATTTTTCAGGCCATAACAAAGCAGCAATCGCAGTTAATGAAGCCTATAGAAGACCAGGCCCTCTATCGACTGGGGAGGATGGAACAGGAAAACACCTTCTTAAGGGCCAAAGTTGAAACCTTACTTCAAGAAATAGAACAATATAAAGCATTACCCCTGCCAGTAGACCAGGTAAAAGAGAAACTTCAGGAACAGGAAAAGCAGATCCAGAACATGGAGGACTCCCACCGGCGGGAGCTGCAGCAGGTAAAGATCCAAGCAGAAGAGGAAAAAGAGAAAACTTTAACAGTCCTTCAGGCACAAATTACAGACCTGCAACAGGAGAAGGAAGCCTTTAAAATACAGGCAGAAAAAGAGAAGGCCGAAGCAGAGGAGAGAGAAAAACAGATGGCGGATGCATGGAGGAAGGAACTGGAAGAAGCCCGGCGCCCATGGTACAGGAAATTATTCTCTTAAATGGGTATATATGATATTACCCCCTGACGACCTAAATTAAATTTAGACCACGTATCCAACAAAACAAACTTTATCATCACCACAGGAATAGGACGCGCAAAATAGAAGCGTAGACCCCTCTAGAAACGAATTCTGAGAGGAAACTATAACTTTATACAATATAAATGTATTACGTTACAGAACGCGTTATTTTAGCATATTTTTATTTCAGGGAATTCCTTCTTGAAAGCTGCCACATAATGACTTGCAAGTATTTCTTTTTTTACGATATCAGAACTGAAAAATCGTAAAGCCTTTTGAGTTTTTTCGTCACCATCTACAGTCATAATAACCTGATACAATTCAGCCGGCGCCATAGTTTTTATTCTTTCTATCACTTCTACAGCAGGAGGATCCTGTTTTTCTTCTATTACAGGAGACGTTATTTTCTGGACTGGTAGAGCTGCACATGTTGATCTATGGACAGAGGAAGCAGGACTATTGACTTTTCTCGTTTCTTTATTGCAAGCTGCTATGAAGTATTTATCTTTACTCTTTATGTCTTTATCGGTCATAGAGGCAGTTATTCTGTCAGTAATAAGCTGAACCTCAGATGAAGAGAAGCCTTTTTTCAGGAGGATAGACTTTCCCAGGGAGATAGCTTTATCTGAGATGATAGCGGGATTATTCACTACAGAAGGAGCAGTAAGCACGGAACCCAGGGAAGTAAAATCACTATTACCTGTATTACTGGAAGCCAGGCCCGCCGGCGATGGTAAATTAATAGTAGAGTTATTCGAATTACTTTGTTTAGACCTGGTATATAAACTTTGTATATCAGGTAAGCTATTAGGAGAATTTTCCATGGGTTTTTCTTCTATTGTCTGTTCTATCTTTAAAAAAGAATCGGGATCATCTTTTTGGAGATCTTTTTTTATTGATAGATTAATTGGATTTGTAGCTATAGGAGCAACGCCCTTTGTAGCTGTGAGAGCAACTTTTTTACTTTTTTCTGTAGCTACAGAGGCGACAGCAGTTAATTCATTTTCACCCTCTATTGTAGCTATAGGAGCGACTAAAGTTATAATGCTGCCTTGACCCTTTACGAAGGATTTCTTAACTGTAATAAGGCCCATCTTTGAAAATTTCTTTAATATTTTTGCTATATGGGAGAAGTGAAAACCTGTAAGACTCTGTAAAAATCTGCAGGATAATTCTTTACTTAACCCCTCTCTTGTCTCAGGGAAACGAAATATTTCAACGCCTATAGTGAAATATAATTTATATTCCCTGTTAGTAAGATTTGAATTGATAGCACCGGCAATAAACCAGTTGGGTAATGGGGTAAAACCATTCATTAAATTCATAAAAACACTTCCTTTATAATTTTTGTATAGACAAAATGATATTTGAAGTGTTATAATTGATTTGTTCTGAGGAACCACTTTTCGGAGGGGTTCTTCAATCATTTATAGCACTTTTATTGATTTACTGCCTGACATGTTCTATCTTTCAGATCTAATTTCCTCTATAAAAGACAATTCTTTTTTTACCACAATATAGCTACATGCTTATAATCTCACTTCTAACGAGTTCTTTTCTCCACAGTGGTATATATTCACCCTTGATTATTTCTAGAAGCATTTTTACGTATATATTTATATTACATAGTTTATTCTAATTATATATATCTGTTAATTTCAGGTTAAAAATACAGTTGTATATAAAAACATACAGGATTTTCAGAAATTTCCTTCTAAGATTTTCCACAGAAGAAAACACAGGTATAATGCCATTATTAACCTCATTCCAACCTTTATAAACAAAATAATCCGTAACAGCTTTTTACGTAAAATCAGCTTTCCTTTGTGGTATATACGTTTCCTCATTTTTGCGACATTACCACAATGTCATTAAATAAGTATTTAACGACATTATGAAGTTAAACTGTTTACAAAGAATGGAACGATATAATTAACAGGTAAAACTGTATGAATTTATGTAATTTATTTTATAAAACAGTTTACTTTATAAAAACCTATGATATAATATTATTGGAGGTGAAAAAGTGAATATAAAAGAAAAGGTTTACAGTGAGTATATCGGATTAAGGATAACAGCAGAAGAAAAAGACCTGCTGTTAAAGAAGTTATGCAGGAGGAAGGAGGATAAATTATCTCAAAAACTCAGAGAGTATATTTTTACTAAACTCTCAGAGGAACCTGTAAAGGAATATTCTATTAAGCAGAATGAAGGCTTAACAGGTGTTATCCTGTATGAGAATGGACAGGAAGTGGATAAACTATTCTTTGATAACATTGATGAAGCTATGAAGCGAATTAGGGCCATAGGAGCAGTGAAGAGAAAAAAGGTTTAAGGTCGAGGGGCACATCCTGAATAGCTTGGAGGCAAATAAAGAGATGTACCCACAAGGATTATAACAAAAGGAGGGAAATTTTACCATTGAAAATAATTGAAATAATCAGAGATGCCATAGAAGAATTAGCCAGGGTCTTAAATGAATTGATACCTGTACCGGTAATGGAACCGGCATATTAAAAGAAGGGGAGTATTAAAAATGAACGATATAAAAACAATGGCCATAGAAAAACTGAATGAATTGATAGTTAAGGGAATTCCAGAAGAGAACAGAGATGAAGAGAAACTGGAAAAAATAAAAGAACTTGCTAAAAACTGTTTTATGATGGGTTTTGAACTGGGTTATTTATTTACAACAAAAGAACAGGAAATAGCGGCTAATTAATTAATTTACATGGGTTCCACTGTGGAAGCAGTACAGCCGGAAGCGGTGGAGCTTGGAAAAATTCAGAACTGGGAGGAGTGGAACAAGGCCATTCTTCCCGGTATAGTATAATATAACTGAAAAAACTTGAAAGGAATGATGTATTAATGGATTATGCAAGAGCTTATGAAAGTTTAAAGGTAGTAATGGATCAAATGTGCCAGAGGATAAAAGAGGCAAAAAAAGAGAATGTTACGTTAAGAGAAAAAAATGAAGAATTACGAATAAAACAAAAGGAAAAAGATGATAAAGAGTGGGAAAAATTTATCATAAATTTAGATAAAGAACTGGAAGGATATGAGATAAATTCTAAAAAAAGGGAAGAGAAAAGAGATAAACTGAATAAAATATGGAGAGAACAAGCTGAATACAGGGAAAAAGAATGGAATGAGTATGAAGAAAACTATAAAAAAGAAAGAATCGCATATTGCAAAAAGGAAATTCAGGAAAGCAAGCAAGAAATAATTAAGCACAAAGAAAGGATTAAAGATTTTGAGGAATGGAACGATATAGAAACGGTTAAATTTTGGGAAGAACAAATAAAAGATGGGGAAAAATGGTTAAGGAAAAGAGAAGAAGAATTAAAAGAACTTGAAAATAAATAGGAAAATTCAGAAAAGGGACTAATAATATTCAGTCCCTTTTCATCCTCGCAGGGGACAGTGGAGCCTTGAAAATTATCAAAGAAAGAGTATGAAAAACATGGAAGATATGGAAAAATATTTATCAGAATTACAGAACTGTGAGCAGAACTTTTTCGGAAAAGATGGACTAAAGGCAATTAGAAGGAATGGCACCATAGATTTTAAATCTCTTCATAATTTCCTTATAGTTTATATTAAGGACTGGGAGAAACTGCCTGCACTGGAAAAGTTAAAGCACTTTATAAGACTCTGGTATATAGAAACAGATCTTGCAGAAAAAATTGAATGTGCCCACACTGATATATATAGCAATGGCAGGAGAAGAGCTTTATCTGATGTAGAAGATCTCATAGAGAAGATGCAGAATAAGGAAGTATAGAAGAAGGCCGGGAGGAGCAGAATGTTATGAGTGAAGAGAAGAAAAAAAAGAAACCTGTATATCTCTTACAAGGAATTTTAAGATGTTCTATATGTGAAAAAGCCTTTAGCCCTTTACCCAGAACCAAGAGATATTACAGATGTAAATGTTTGAAGAATATAGAAGCAGGTAAGATTGAAAAAATTATACTCGAAGAATATATAAAAGCTATGAAATCAATAAGTATAAGTCATGGTGATATTGTTTTTGGGAATGAAGGAAGTCCGTTAAAACGTTATAGGGCAGAATTAGAATCTTGTAGAAAAAAAAGGGATGATTTTTGGAAAACACATTATAAAGAGGAGGACAGGAAAGTTTTTCTTTCTCTTTGTGAAGAAGTAAAAAAAATAAGAAACCAGGTAAATACATTTGAAGATAAGAACATGAAAATCCAGAATGAGTTATTCGACAGAACAAATAACACCCAGACAGAGGAGTATTATAGAAGTTTATCATCAAATAAATTAAAAAGATTATACAAAAAACAAATTAGAATCGAACTAAATTCAAAAGAAAACACAGGAATATTATACATATCTTTTTTGATATATCAATTCGAACCGATCCACTTTTCTTTTTAAAAATGGGTGATTTTTTACTTTAATAATAGAAAAATCACCCATTTTTTTATATCTATTTTCCTTGTAGTGATTGACTTTGCCACACTTTCATAATATAATTTTTATTATAAAAACATAGAAAGAAGGTGAAGTAAAAATGACCTGCCAGGAGATTATAAAGCCAGTAAAAAAAGACATAACATCTATTATGGTGGATAAAGAAACACATCATATCATCAAACTTTTAGCAGTACAGAAACGCATGAAGATAACTGATTTTATCAGGCAAACATTCAACCAAACAGCAAAACAAGGAATATAAATTACGAGTTTATATTCCTTGACGGTAGAAAAAAATTGAACCTAAATTCTAAATTACTTTTTCTTTCTACCTGTTTATTTCTACAGAATTTTAAATTGACCTTCAGGAGGAGGAACAAAAGAAGAAGATGGATATAAAAAGAAAAGGCCTGATACCACAGGCAGACCCGACATTTGACATAAGTATTATATCAAAGAAACCTTTTAATATCAATACTTTTCTTATTTATTTGTTATATATTCTTCTTCTATTACAAGGAGTAATAATGAACAGTTTTTTAAACTATAACCTTCTACAACATGAAGAACACTTACAGGAGCAGTCATATTCTCATAATGCAATAGATCCTGTAAGCGACTCAGTAACAGATCTTATGGTAAATGATTTTCTCAGGTTTTATTCCCGGCTTGAGATTTTACGTAAAATACAGGGAATTTTTCAGGAATTAATTTAACAAATTTGCCTCCGGGAGTCTCCCGGAGGATTGAAAGGAACAAATATAATGGATTTTAACAATATACCACAGGAAATGAAAGATTTGAGCCAGTGGATTCTATGGAGACTCGAAGAAAAGCCAGGACAGAAAAAGCCTGCTAAAATTCCATATTCTATGACAGGCAGAAGGGCAGACACGACAGACCCGGCAACATGGGGAAACTTCCCTTCTGTGGAAACTAAATACTCAAATAACGGGAAGAATTACTCAGGCCTTGGATTCGTATTTACAGACAAAGATCCTTATGTATTTATCGACCTTGACGAAATAAACGAAAAATCCCTGTTATGGGTTGATAAGTTTAATTCATATACAGAATACAGTCAGAGCGGTAAAGGACTGCATATTATAATCAGGGGAAAGCTGCCTGAAGGAAGCAGAAACAGAAAAGGCAAATTTGAAGTATATGACAATAAACGTTATGCAGCACTTACGGGAGATATTTATAAGGGATTGACCGAGGTAAAAGATGGACAGGAAGTTTTAAATGAATTCTTAAAGGCTATATTTCCACAGGAGGAGCCTGCTGCAAGACTAAGACCGACACCGGCATATAATGCAAGTCCTGACGAACAGAAGATAATAGAAATTGCCTCAAAAGAAAAGAAGGGTTTATTTAATGAACTTTTTTTCAGAGGAGACTTCACCGGATATTCTTCACAGTCGGAAGCAGATCAAGCTCTTGCAAATAAGATTGCATTTTATACTCAGGATGAAGGGCAAATTGACTCTATATTCAAACAATCGGCACTTATGAGGGAGAAGTGGAATAGGGCAGATTACAGAGACAGAACGATTAAGAAGGCAATCTCAGGACTGACAAATACATTTGATTGGAATAGAAACAGAGAATATGCAATTTTCAGACCTGCTGCAGGACAGATGCCAGGAGGACAGGAGCCAGGGCCGGAGGATCAGACAGACAGACCATTATTTACAATCTATTCCGATACCTGGAATTCTGAGAGATTTATAGAACAGCATGGAAAAAATATTCGTTATTGCCACATCTGGAAACAGTGGCTTGTGTGGACAGGGAAGAACTGGGTTGAAGATAATTCCGGGAAAATTCAAGAGATGGCAAAAAACACTGTAAGAAGTTTTTACAGGACTGCTGCAGACATGATAGACGAAAAGGAAAGAGCCTCTTTTGTAAAACATATCAGATCTTCTGAGAATTCGAGTAAAAGAAAAGCCATGGTCGAACTGGCTCAGAATGAAAAGGGAGTTCCAATAAAACCGGAAGAATTAGACCAAAACAAATGGCTCTTGAATATGAAGAATGGAACTCTGAATTTAAAAACAGGGGAACTGCTGCCACATAACCGAGAAGATTATATCACCAAGCTAATCAATATTTCATACAATAAAGATGCCTCATGTCCTGTATGGAAAGATTTTCTTAATAGAACCTTCAATAATGACTCTGAGATAATAAACTTCGTTCAGAAGGGCATAGGCTATTCATTAACAGGAAGTACACAGGAGCAATGCCTATTCATTCTTTATGGCACCGGTGCAAATGGTAAGAGCACTTTTTTAACAACCATAAAGGAAATCCTTGGAGAATATTCACAGCAGACCTATTCAGAAACTCTGATGGCAAAGAAAAATAACGGTAATGTGCCATGTGACCTTGCCATGTTGCGAGGGGCCAGATTTGTTTCTTCTGTGGAGACTGAAGAGGGAGGAAGATTTGCAGAAGTCCTCATAAAACAGCTTACAGGAGATGATCCTATAACTGCAAGGTTTTTATTCCAGAACCCTTTCACCTTCAGACCCGAGTGTAAAATCTGGCTTGCCTCAAATCATAAACCAAGAGTTAGAGGCACCGATTATGCCATATGGAGAAGAATTAGACTCATACCATTTACAGTAACTATTCCTGAAGAAGAAAGAGATCCTTTTCTCCTTGAAAAACTGCAGGAAGAAAGAGAAGGGATTTTTTCATGGGCAGTGCAAGGCTGCCAGTTGTGGAGGCAGGAGGGATTAAAGGCACCTGAGAGTGTAAAATCTGCTACAGAATGTTATAAGGCAGAAATGGACATTCTTGGAGACTTCCTTCAGGAGTGCTGCATAGCAGGAACCGGATATAAGGCTTTATCTTCAAATCTTTACAAGGCATATTGCAAATGGTGTGAAGAGAACGGAGAAAGAGAAGCAAGTCAGAGAACTTTCGGAATGAAACTCACAGAGAGAGGATTTACAAAAGAAAGAAGTTTTTCTAGTATTTCAAGAGGTAAATTTTATTACACAGGGATAGGAATAATTTCTGAAGATGCACCTGATGCACCTGATGCACCTCTTCTTTCAGATACTTTAGTACCTATATATAACTCACATGTAGACTTATGGAAAAAAGGGGTGCAAGGGGTGCAAGGGGTGCAGGATTCCCCTCCTGTGGAAGAAACAGAATTATTCGACATAGAGGAGGCACCATTCTAATGAGCAGAAAAATAACACCTTCACAGAAGCGTAAAGCCACTCTTAAGAAAAAGAAGCAGTATATGGAACGAATAAAAAGAGGAATTACCTGCAGAAATAATGCTTTCAGGTTACAGGAACAGAAAAACTATTCCGGAGCTGTCGAGAACTTCAGGAAGGCCCTGAAATATTTTCCTCCTGAAAATATACGTTATGCCTGGACAGTTTACAATTTGAAAAGGGCTATGTATCTACTATATGAGCAGGAACAGGAGGGAAAAAATCATGGAAAATAATGATTTATGGGTAAACTATACCGGCTATAAATGCCCCAGATGTAATAAGAAGATCTATGGTGAATTAGCTATGGGCCCGTGGAACGGGGTTATATATTGCAAACCTTGTAAAAGAGAAGTCATAAAATCTGAGATGCAGGAGAAAGCAGCATGAAAAAAACTGAAGAGTTCACCATATTAATTGATAAACGGGAAAAATTACCATACAGTTTTCAGGGCTATCCTGTGGAGACAAAACAGGCACATCTCAAAACAGGAGATTATTCCATGGAAGGTTATGAGAATAAAATAACGGTAGAAAGAAAATCAAAGGAAGATCTCTATGGCTCACTTGGTAAAAATCGTGACCGGTTTAAAAAGGAATTTGAAAGACTCAGTAAATTTGAATATGCAGCACTGGTTATAGAGAGCAGTCTATCAGGTTTATTAATTCCTCCTCCCAGGAGCCAGTTAAAGCCCAGGGCGGTAATTCAGAGCCTCATATCATGGTCAATACGTTATAGAGTCTATATTTTCTTCTCAGATAACAGGCCATATTCTGAATGTTTGATATACAGTTTATTTGAGAAATATCTATACAATTTAAAGCGAAAAGCAGCATAAGGAGTGATATTATCATGGCAAAAAAATTAAACTGTCAATCCATTGTAACCGAGAAACGAGATCCTATAGGAAACCTTACATCAAGAAAAACGAAAGTAATATTTCACAAACCTGAGACAGATCATGTAATTTTATTCTTGGAGAAATTGAAAAAGAACGGAGGAAAAATTGAAAAGGTTTGTTTTATAAGTGTGGATAAAACAGCAGAAAAAAGCCATAAATAACAGATAAATTATCATAAAAGAGCCTTTTTGAGGATATTAAAAATATAAAGATAGTAAGGAGATGGTTATAGATGGCACGAAAAAGGGGAAATAGAAACAAAATCAGGCTGAATAGTCCTGATGATTTAAGGAGGTTTATAGTGAGAGTCATAAATGATTTGAATGAAGGTTCTATCACAGAGAGCCAGGCCAAGACCTATGGATATTTAGGAAATTGCCTGACTAAAATATTTGAAACTGTGGAACTGGCTGCAAGGCTTGAACGGCTTGAGGATAGTATGAACCAATTAAGTAAATGATGAAAGGAAGGTTATTAAGTATGAGCTTATTACAGAGAGTGAAGAGGCTGGAAGAATATGCAGAATTTATAAATTTTAAAGGTTATACTGTTCACACCGTTTACAATAATGAGAAAATAGATAGGTCAAAAATTGTAATAAAAGAAGGAACTGAATTACTTATAGTAAGAGTTAATGTTATACCTAAACCTGATTATTCAAAATTAGAAAATAAGGAAGTGAAAGTATGAGCTTATTACAGAGAGTTAAAAGGTTAGAAAGATGCAGGAGATATGAGGATATAAATATTAAAGTGATGTTTACATGTGGAACTGTTAAGAGAAAGGATATAGAATTAACCTTTCCTGCATATATGAAAAATGAATACAAAGAAGGGGATCTTGTTTATCCTCTTACCGGTATGAATGGAATAACCTATAACGGTAAAGGACAGGTTATAGAACCTATTACACCGAGGTTAAAACCTGAACAGGTAAAAGCCAGATGTTTAAAGATAAGTGATAAATTTTATAACAGGAAGGTTGATCCTGATGATTATAACGAAGAAGAGGAGTTAAAGGAAATATTTGAGGAATATCCTGGACAGTGGAACAGTACAGATGATTTAAAGGTATGGATTGAAGAGAATATGAACCTGTTCACTAAAGAGGAATTTACGGAAAGAGATCAGATTATAAACATAAAACCTAAAATATATTAACGGAGGTTATGAAGCATGAAGCTATTAACACGACTGGAAAGGCTTGAGGCTATTGTAAGAAAAAGACAGGAAGCAGAAGAAGGAATGAAGTTAACATGGGAAGAAGGATCTTTTGAATGGGCTGCTTTACAAGGCCATATAGATAATGGTGAAATATCAGAAGAAGAAGCAGAACAGATAAGAAAGGAATGTAATGAAGCTGATGATCCTTTAATGGCTATTATAGGTCATCCAGTTCTTATGAAACTCACATGGGATGACTGGGAACAGGAGGAAGAAGGCTTATGACTATGAATTTACTTTCAAGAATAAAGAAGTTAGAGGAAAAACATATTACCAGTAAAGAGAAGATTAAATTTATCACCCTTCACCCTGGGGAGGAATTCATTAAAGAAAACTATCCTGGTATAGATAACTATGAGGTTGTTATTATTGATGATCTTTCTTTACCTGCACCGGCTGCACAGTAATAATTAAACAGCTGCACCTTTATATTTAAATCCTCTTACTCTTTTTAGTGGTTTTTCTTAAGCCTGAAAACTTCAAAATTTATGGGAAAATAAACAGAGTTTTTCGAGTCACCTATGGGTAATTTTGCGGTATATAAAAAAGATGCCATTGAAATATTACCCCATATAAAAACAGGTTTTCACAAAGGTTAAAACGGTAAAATACAGGTAGTAAAAGGTAGTATTTTTTATGACAAAATTATGACAAAATTATGACAAAATTAAGCCAAAACAAGGACAAAATAAGGACAAATTCTGTAAAAATAAGTACAAAACAAGTACAGAATAAGTACAGGAAAAACCTGCAAAAACCTGCAATTTTATTTTCTGCACCATATGAACACCGGCAAAACACCTACCATTCACATAATTAATGATCTTGTTCACACAAAAAATATACTTCCAAAACACCGCATTCACAGGACATATAGACCAGTTACAGGCCATATTACCGGCATTCAGGCCCATGTATTATATATATTATTTTCACGAATGGCAGTATAATCCGGTTTAATGCGGTATTTTTATCTATTGTACTTTTCGCGGGGATGGGCAAATCCCATTATGAAGGAAATTTTTTTTCATTGTAGAATCTTTCAATAGAACGAGTGAAGATGTTCGAAGAGAAATAACTTCACTCGTTTTATTATTACGATCTGGGAGAATGACAGCCTCATGGAAAAAGCCTTTACTATAAAAGAAATCGCTGAAATTACAGGGAAAAGCGATACAACCATATACCGATATCTGAAGAAAGGGAAAATACCTTTTTTCACTGTGGAGAAGGATGGCCAAACTATTTATAAAGTGAAGACGGTAGATCTAGAGCGCTTTTTAGGCCATACATTAGAAGAGGATGAAAAAACCTTTCCACACCATGAAAAAACCGTCACACAAAATGAGGAAACCGTTTTTCATAGTGAAAAAACCGACACACAGAATGAAAAACCCTTTTTTCACTTAACGCCGGAAACCTTGTAGGATGCTATTTTTCAGGCCATAACAAAGCAGCAATCGCAGTTAATGAAGCCTATAGAAGACCAGGCCCTCTATCGACTGGGGAGGATGGAACAGGAAAACACCTTCTTAAGGGCCAAAGTTGAAACCTTACTTCAAGAAATAGAACAATATAAAGCATTACCCCTGCCAGTAGACCAGGTAAAAGAGAAACTTCAGGAACAGGAAAAGCAGATCCAGAACATGGAGGACTCCCACCGGCGGGAGCTGCAGCAGGTAAAGATCCAAGCAGAAGAGGAAAAAGAGAAAACTTTAACAGTCCTTCAGGCACAAATTACAGACCTGCAACAGGAGAAGGAAGCCTTTAAAATACAGGCAGAAAAAGAGAAGGCCGAAGCAGAGGAGAGAGAAAAACAGATGGCGGATGCATGGAGGAAGGAACTGGAAGAAGCCCGGCGCCCATGGTACAGGAAATTATTCTCTTAAATGGGTATATATGATATTACCCCCTGACGACCTAAATTAAATTTAGACCACGTATCCAACAAAACAAACTTTATCATCACCACAGGAATAGGACGCGCAAAATAGAAGCGTAGACCCCTCTAGAAACGAATTCTGAGAGGAAACTATAACTTTATACAATATAAATGTATTACGTTACAGAACGCGTTATTTTAGCATATTTTTATTTCAGGGAATTCCTTCTTGAAAGCTGCCACATAATGACTTGCAAGTATTTCTTTTTTTACGATATCAGAACTGAAAAATCGTAAAGCCTTTTGAGTTTTTTCGTCACCATCTACAGTCATAATAACCTGATACAATTCAGCCGGCGCCATAGTTTTTATTCTTTCTATCACTTCTACAGCAGGAGGATCCTGTTTTTCTTCTATTACAGGAGACGTTATTTTCTGGACTGGTAGAGCTGCACATGTTGATCTATGGACAGAGGAAGCAGGACTATTGACTTTTCTCGTTTCTTTATTGCAAGCTGCTATGAAGTATTTATCTTTACTCTTTATGTCTTTATCGGTCATAGAGGCAGTTATTCTGTCAGTAATAAGCTGAACCTCAGATGAAGAGAAGCCTTTTTTCAGGAGGATAGACTTTCCCAGGGAGATAGCTTTATCTGAGATGATAGCGGGATTATTCACTACAGAAGGAGCAGTAAGCACGGAACCCAGGGAAGTAAAATCACTATTACCTGTATTACTGGAAGCCAGGCCCGCCGGCGATGGTAAATTAATAGTAGAGTTATTCGAATTACTTTGTTTAGACCTGGTATATAAACTTTGTATATCAGGTAAGCTATTAGGAGAATTTTCCATGGGTTTTTCTTCTATTGTCTGTTCTATCTTTAAAAAAGAATCGGGATCATCTTTTTGGAGATCTTTTTTTATTGATAGATTAATTGGATTTGTAGCTATAGGAGCAACGCCCTTTGTAGCTGTGAGAGCAACTTTTTTACTTTTTTCTGTAGCTACAGAGGCGACAGCAGTTAATTCATTTTCACCCTCTATTGTAGCTATAGGAGCGACTAAAGTTATAATGCTGCCTTGACCCTTTACGAAGGATTTCTTAACTGTAATAAGGCCCATCTTTGAAAATTTCTTTAATATTTTTGCTATATGGGAGAAGTGAAAACCTGTAAGACTCTGTAAAAATCTGCAGGATAATTCTTTACTTAACCCCTCTCTTGTCTCAGGGAAACGAAATATTTCAACGCCTATAGTGAAATATAATTTATATTCCCTGTTAGTAAGATTTGAATTGATAGCACCGGCAATAAACCAGTTGGGTAATGGGGTAAAACCATTCATTAAATTCATAAAAACACTTCCTTTATAATTTTTGTATAGACAAAATGATATTTGAAGTGTTATAATTGATTTGTTCTGAGGAACCACTTTTCGGAGGGGTTCTTCAATCATTTATAGCACTTTTATTGATTTACTGCCTGACATGTTCTATCTTTCAGATCTAATTTCCTCTATAAAAGACAATTCTTTTTTTACCACAATATAGCTACATGCTTATAATCTCACTTCTAACGAGTTCTTTTCTCCACAGTGGTATATATTCACCCTTGATTATTTCTAGAAGCATTTTTACGTATATATTTATATTACATAGTTTATTCTAATTATATATATCTGTTAATTTCAGGTTAAAAATACAGTTGTATATAAAAACATACAGGATTTTCAGAAATTTCCTTCTAAGATTTTCCACAGAAGAAAACACAGGTATAATGCCATTATTAACCTCATTCCAACCTTTATAAACAAAATAATCCGTAACAGCTTTTTACGTAAAATCAGCTTTCCTTTGTGGTATATACGTTTCCTCATTTTTGCGACATTACCACAATGTCATTAAATAAGTATTATACGACATTCTTGTTATTTTTCGTTTACACGGAATGGAAAAAATAAATATTAGTTTCTCCCCCTTGTACTTCATAAAAAAATATGATATAATGTAAAAAGTGAAATAAATTATAACACTTTATGAAAAAGGTGAAATGTAATGAAAAGCAGTAATAAATGTAAATGTAAAGCAGAACGAACAACTATAACCGTCTTGAAGGAAATAGCAGAAAGAATAAAGCTTCACGCGAAACTAGAGAAGAAATCGATTAATTTAATATTATCGGAAAAATTCCCCCCGGTGGAGTATAAGAAAGCAGAAAATATATTAGATTTTGTTTTTAAGGGAGATGTAAAAGCAGTATGAACGATTTTAACGAACTTAATTTAAACGAGATAGATTTAAATGAAGTAAATCCAAAACAATTAAGGAAAATGAAAGAGAAACTAATTGATTACATCTTAATAGAACTTACGAAAAATTCTTATATGTATAACAAAAATAGTATAATATGTCGATTACAGAATATTAATTATTTCTTGAATAGGGGGAACGGATAATGGTTAACCCCGAATTTCGACATATATATAATTTTTATAATTACGATTATAGTAATTTAATAAAATTACAGGAAGAATGTAAAGATGAAGCAATGTTTAAAAGTGAACTAAAAAAAAGAAAATGGATTACTCTTAATAATTTAACTGAAGATTTGGAGGAAAAAATAAGTAAAACTTTTTTCAAAGAAAGATGTTTATTTTCAGAAAATGAAAAGAAAGAAGATGATACAATGTTTAGGCGTGAGCAAAATTCTAACTATTCAAGCAAAGTCAGGATGAATGAAAAGCCCATATTACTTGAAGAGAAAAATAATAATCATTACCATAAACAAGAAAGTCAATTCTTTGTTACAGATGAAGCAGTAAACAAAAAAGAAGAAAGAAAATATAAATGTGACGGAGTTTTGATAAATGGCAATTACTATACGAATGAACAATTATTAAAACTTAATCTGAGTGAGAAAGAAAATAATAATATACAGAATAAATTTCAGAAGAAAACTCAGACGGGATATTTAGTTAAGGGATATTTCTATACCCCTGAAGAGTTTTATCTTATGATAGATAAAGGGATATGTAAGGAGATTGACGGACAAAAAACAAATAGAACTGTAGAGACTCCTGTTGAATTTCAGGAGATGTATATATGGAAAGATAATTACTATACATCTGAAGAGATAGATCACCTAATAGAAAAAAATATAATTACTTTAGATGAAGTAAATAAGGGCTTTGAGAAAGGTGTTAAGATTATTCCTAAAAACAAGCAAATAAAAAAAGGTGAAGACATTTCAATGATAGCACTTGAATCCAGGGAACGGACATTTGAAGATGCAAGAAAACAGAAGTATATGCAGGATAGAAAAAGACGAAGAGAACATGAAGCAAATATTGCAAATATAGAATTGAGTGAGAAAATAGCATTGCAGAAATTGCAGGACAAAAGAAACAAAGGATGTATGTTATAGATATACATCCTTGATTTTTCTCCTTTATCAAGGATATTAAAATAATTCACAATTAATGGGGAACTACCTCCCCCGTCTTTTGAGCAGGACTAAAAATCCTGCTTTTTCCATTTGTGAACTTATTTTTACAAATACTGAACTGTATATAAATAGTGGATTTTTTTTGAGGAATAATATATATGAAATTTTAAATTATTTTGTCGTGATATAATTATTTTGTCGTGATATGTTTTACATTAGTGTAAATTTTACACTTGTAAATTTTTGCTAATTTCTTTCATAGTAAAAGTAAAAATAAATACAGGAATAGAAGGAATTAAATAAATTGACATATTGAAAAAAGAATAGTAAAATGTAATGTGAGATGAATTAAACAAACCGTAACAAAAAAAATATAACTTAAAAATAATAGCGAAGGGGGAAAATCCATAAATTCATTTTGTTTGTTGTAAGATGTAAAAAGTCAGGGTTTTAAGCCCTGACTTTTGAAATTATAAACATATATAATTATATTCTTTTATTTGCTTCTATTAATAAACTCGCTCACTCTCTTTCTATCCTCTTTATCTATTTCAATTTTCGGGTTCATGTAATCATCTTCAAGTATTTTCTGAAGTTTATCACAATCCTTACAAAATTTAGGATAACCTATGACGGGCGATTCTTTCCTTTCCTCTTCACGGGCACATGTGGAAAGTTTACATTTATTTTTCATTGTTAATACTCCCTTTCTTTCTTTTATTTGATTTTCAAAATTAATAACATTATTAAATACATTAATATTAATACCAGCTCTTATTTTATTTTTATAAGAGCTGGTATTTTATTTATGTTTATGTTTTTCATCCCTTCACTTTTCCCTTATATAAGCAGTTAAAAAGAAAAGAGATGTTATACCCGATATTAAATTTAATATATATGGAAATAAGTTTATATGTTCCATATATGTTCTATATTTTAAATGAAAAAATAAATATAGAACAAATAATATAAAATATTGATATATATAGCTTTTTTAATATATTGTTCCATATGTTCCATATTTTTTAGTAAATTATTTATATATTAAATAAAAAATAAAAAAATATATATAAAAAAGTATTTTTTTTTTTTTTTTTT
>Ga0208197_1001357_pt1 | contig 24657 bp, 12 predicted proteins | sample AD_JPNNA4_MetaG_FD_184444 | JGI IMG/M metagenome (GOLD analysis project Ga0208197, IMG submission 184444) | Active sludge microbial communities of municipal wastewater-treating anaerobic digesters from Japan - AD_JPNNA4_MetaG (SPAdes) (version 2) | ecosystem: Engineered > Bioreactor > Anaerobic...
TGATATCACTAAACTCAAGAGGGCAGAGGAAGAACTCATCGAATCAGAGAGGAAATATCGGACGCTCTTTGAACACATGAATGCAGGTTTCGTCCTGTTTGAGGTTGTCGCAGACGAAAATGGTGTCCCGGTCGATCTTCTGATACTTGCTGCAAATGAAGGATTTGCAACCACAACGGGGACGAAACTACCTGATGTCATCGGCAAACGCCTTACCCATGTTTTACCCGGGATAGAGCATGATGCCGCAGACTGGATAGGAACATACGGACAGGTTGCCCTGACCGGGACATCACGGCAGTTTGAGCAGGGATCAGACCTTCTGGGAGTCTATTACGCTGTCTCGGCTTTCCAGCCAGTACCAAGGCAATGTGCTGTTACCTTCGTCGATATTACCGGGCGAAAGAAGATGGAAATGCAACGGGAGCAGCTTATCCAGGAGCTCGAGCAGAAGAACGCGGAACTCGAGCGGTTCACGTACACCGTCTCGCACGACTTAAAGAGCCCGCTCATCACCATACGGGGTTTTGCAGGCCTGCTCGAGGAGGATGCCCTCAAGGGAGATATCACTAGGACCCGACAGGACATCAGCAGGATCATCGCTGCTGCCGATAAAATGCAGCACCTGCTCACAGACCTCCTCAACCTCTCCCGTATTGGGAGGCTTATCAACCCACCCGAAGATGTCCCGCTCGGCATGATCATACAAGAAGCAGTCGACCTCCTTGCCGGGTCAATCAAGGAGCATGGCATATGTGTCGAGGTTGCGCCCAACCTTCCCACCGTGCACGTCGACCACACCCGTATCCGCGAGGTATATATAAACCTCATAGAGAATGCCATCAAGTTCACGAAAAGGGTTGATCATCCCACTATAGAAGCAGGGATGCGGAAAGAGAAAGGAGAGACTGTCTTTTTCGTCCGTGATAACGGGATAGGGATCGAACCGCGCTATCTCTCCAAGATCTTCGGCCTGTTTGAGAAACTTGACGGGAGATCTGAAGGTACCGGCATCGGCCTTGCCATTGTAAAACGGATCATCGAGGTGCATGGAGGGCGTATCTGGGCAGAATCGGAGGGGCCGGGGAAAGGCACGACCATCTGCTTCACCCTGCCCCTGAACAGCGAGCAGTCACAATAATCTGACTGGAGCCGCGATAAAACGGGGGGAGATCATTCCCCTCCTTCCCTGCTGCCCTGCGCGCAAACTATATTTCCGCAGACGCACACTGCTCACTCATAGTGAACCTCAGGGCAAGAGTGATTATTCTCTTTCTGTGCATTGCACTCCTGGTCCTCGTAGTGATTGGCGGAGTACTTCCCTCATCCCTGCACCGGCAGAACCTCAACACTGTTGCAAAGAACTCCATCGACCAGCTTTCCCACATCGATTTTGCCCTGTCCAATTTCATCGCGAGCGTCAAATACGATGTCCACGAACTCTCTATCAACGAAGAGGTCAGGAACCCGGATCACGCGTCTTTCACGAACTTCCTGAATGCTTCAGAGGAGACGTTCCAGTATCAAATCGGTTCCCTGGAGCAAGAGATCATCGATACATTCCGCGATTACCAGACCACCCACCCATATGTCAGCTCCGTGTACATGGGGAGGGAGAACGGTGCTTTTATCCGCGCATTCCCAAGAGCCCGACCTACCCAATACGATCCCCGGGAACGGCCCTGGTACATCCTCGCAAAGGAGCATCCAGGAACAGTCATGGTCACGGACCCCTACCAGGCGGTGACCACCCCTGACGTGAACATCGGGATTGTGAACGCGCTCCTTGACGAGAACGGAACCGTATATGGAGTCATCGGCGCCGATATCACTCTCGATAAGCTGACGAGTTATATCTCCCGTTTCACGGTTGGAAATGATGGTGAAATGATCCTTACCGACAGGAACGGGATGATTCTCGCATCACGAAATGCGTCATTGCTCTTTGGAAACATCAGCGAGATACTTGAGGAACAGACCCCGGCATTTCTCGCCACGCATGAGGGGGTGCTGGTCCTTAACGGCACGTACCTGATGTACTACACCTCGCCGGAACTTGGATGGAAGATCGGCGCGTTTGTCCCGTTCAGCAGCATTGAACGGGAGATCAACAACTCGATCGCGGGAATCCTGATCTTTGTCCTCCTTGCGTTGGTCCTGCTCAGTGCGATCACCATCCTTGTCCTCAACTATACGGTCATCCGCCCGCTCGCAAACCTCACCGAAGTGAGCAGGAGGATAACCGAGACTGGAGACCTCAAGCAGGAGATCGACATAGGGGGCTCCGGCGAGATTGGGAGCCTTGCCCGTTCGTTCAGGGAGATGGTCAATAAGATCCGTGACGAGGCGAAGGGACGCCAGAAGGCACTTGAGGAGCTGGAAGCGTACCGCGACCACCTTGAGGATATCGTTAAAGAGAGAACCCGTGAGCTTGAACAGGCAAAAGAGGCTGCTGAATCTGCAGACCGCCTCAAGTCTGCGTTCCTCGCAACCATGTCGCACGAGCTGCGCACACCCCTCAACTCCATCATCGGGTTCTCGGGAATCCTCCTCCAGGAACTCGCCGGGCCGCTGAACGAGGAGCAGAAGAAGCAGCTCGGGATGGTCTCAGAAAGCGCCGAGCACCTGCTTGCCCTGATCAACGATGTGCTCGATCTCTCGAAGATCGAGGCCGGGCAGCTCAAGATCGCCTGCGAACCGTTCGACATCAGGCCAGTCCTCGAGAAGGTAGTGCGGACTGTCAGGCCCCTGGTTGAAGCAAAGCACCTCAGCCTGGCACTCGATATCGATCCTGACGTGGGGGTAGTTGTGGCCGACACCCGCAGGGTCGAGCAGGTTCTCTTAAACCTCCTCTCCAACGCCATCAAGTTCACGGAGGAGGGGCATATCACGATCAGTGCATCACGCCGGAAAAAGGAGGTAGAGATCAGCGTCACGGACACAGGCATCGGCATCTCACGGGAGAATCAGGAGAAACTCTTCCGGCCTTTTACCCAGATCGAGACCGGCATCTCACGGCAGTACGAAGGGACGGGGCTCGGGCTCTCAATCTCAAAGAGACTTGTCTCCCTGATGGGAGGAACCATCAGGGTCGAGAGCGAACCGGGCAGGGGGAGCACGTTCAGTTTCACCATCCCGACAGAGAGGAAGGGGACATGAAGAGGAAAATTCTCTATATCGAAGACAATGACCAGAACTTCTACCTGGTCAGCTATATCCTGGGGGTCCAGGGCCACCAGGTCATCCGGGCGCGGGACGGCAGGGAGGGTATCGACCTTGCCACCAATGAGGGACCGGACCTCATCCTGCTTGACATCCAGCTCCCCGTCATGGACGGATATGCGACTGCCCGGGAACTCCGGCGTATTCCTGCCGTTGCCACGACACCCATAGTCGCCCTCACCTCCTACGCGATGGCCGGAGACCGGGAGAGAGCGCTTGAAGCAGGATGCACAGGATATATTGAGAAGCCCATCAACCCAAAGACATTCACGGAACAGATCAGATCGTATCTCCCGAGCGGAGAGGCGACAGGAGGGGGATCATGACGCGGGTCCTGATTGCGGATGATAACCAGAGAAATCTCTACCTCCTGGAGGCTATCCTGAAAGGGAATGGCTTTGAGGTAATTTCTGCGCGAAACGGTGCAGAGGCACTTGCCGCGGCAAAGAGAGAACCACCGGATATCATTGTCACCGATATCCTGATGCCGGTGATGGACGGCTTTGAGCTCTGCCGAAAATGGAAATCTGACCCGGAGCTCAGCAGGATCCCGTTCATATTCTATACCGCGACCTATACCGATCCAAAGGACGAGCAGTTCGCCCGGAGCCTTGGTGCCGAGCAGTTCATTGTGAAGCCCCAGAAACCTGACGTCCTTGTTGCGGAGATAAGGGAGGTGCTCGAGGAATCACGATCAGTCGGGGGAAGACAGGGAGCCAGGCAACAGGCAAACGAAAAAGAGATCCTGCAGGAGTACAGCGAAGTGCTGTTCCGCAAGCTCGAGAAGAAAGTGGTGCAGCTCGAGGCAGAGATCGCCGAGCGGAAAGCACTGGAAGAGCAGCGGGAAGCGGCAATCAAGGTGCTGGAACAGAAGAACGCCGAGCTTGAGCGTTTCACCTACACAATCTCGCATGACCTGAAAAGCCCCCTTATCACCATCCAGGGCTTTGCCGGCCTGCTGAAGGAGGATGCCGAGAAGGGGGACCTGGTCCGGATCCAGGAGGATATAGGGAGGATCACCGAGGCGGCCGGGAAGATGCAGGATCTCCTGACCGATCTCTTCAACCTCTCCCGGATCGGTCGGATTGGAAGCCCCTACGAAGACGTACCTCTTGGCACGGTGGCAAAGGAGGCAGTCCATTTCCTCTCAGGACCAATCTCACAGAAGAGGATTGCAGTCGAGGTCGAGCCGGATCTTCCTGTGGTGCACATCGACCACGCACGGATCCGCGAGGTATATACCAACCTCATCGAGAATTCAATGAAATTCATGCACGATCAGGAATTTCCAAAGATCTGGATCGGGATGCGGAGGGAAGGAGATGAACCGGTCTTCTTTGTCAGGGACACGGGGATGGGTGTAGAGCCACGCTACCTCTCAAAGATCTTCGGGCTTTTCGAGAAGATGGATGGGAGATCGGAAGGCACAGGCATCGGCCTTGCTATCGTGAAAAAAATAATCGAGGCGCATGGGGGGCGCGTCTGGGCCGAATCGGAAGGACCCGGGAAGGGCACGACCATCTGCTTTACCCTGCCGGGTAAAAAAACCCCCTGATTTTTACCGGGATATTCGCAAAAATAATGAGAATGAGGGGTATTATCATATTTTAAAAAGGTGCAGTATAATGTACCAGGAACATGCTGATCTTTGACCTCGTCATATGGATGCTCATCATCTCCGGGTTGGCGATGTGGGCTCTCGGGCTATATGGACGAAGGTTTGTCCCCCGCGTGTCCGCAGCAACCCCCTATGTCATCCTGATGTTCTCTGCGGGGGCATGGGCGATGCTGTACGCACTTGACCTCCTTGCACCTACCCTCGCGTTGAAGGTCCTCTTCCATAACCTCCGGTTCGTGTTCCTTCCTTTCATCTCTGTCCTTGAGGTCTGGCTGGTCATTGCGTTTGTCCGAAAGAACGAATGGCTGAGGCCGGACTGGGCAGCGGCAGTGTGTGTTATCCCGGTTGTTTCAGTGGCACTCGCGCTCACAAGCCCGCTTCACACGCTGTTCCGGTATAACTTCTCGATTGATACATCAGGGCCCATTGCAGTGCTCCAATACAATGAAAGCCCATTTTTCACACTCTTTATCCTCTACTCGCTTGCACTGCTGGTACTTGCGATCATTATCCTCGCAGTTGAGAGTCTCCGACAGGGAACCCTTTTGCACGAGCAGACCCTCCTGCTCCTGGCCGCCCTTGCGTTTCCAACGGTAGTCAATTACCTGAATGTGCTCGGTGTCTCCCCCGTCCAGGGTGTGAATATGACCACGCCCCTCCTGTGGATCTCTGCCATCCTCTATACCGCCGCACTCTTCCGCTATCGATTCCTTGACATTATCCCCATAGCCCGGAGCAGGCTGATCGAGACCATGAACGCGCCCCTCTTTCTTCTCGATATGGACGGGCGTATCGTTGATCTGAACCCCGCAGCATGCAGTCTCCTCTCCCTCCCGCGGGAATCAGCCCTGGGAAAAGAGATCACCACGCTTACCCCCTCAAATCCAGCATTCCTCGCCCTTTGCAGGTCAGAAGGTGCAACACACAACGAACTCACGTGGGATGAGGGAAGCTCCATTTTGTTTTTCCAGGGCTCTGCCGAGTTGCTGCGCACACGGGGAGGCCATCCGGATGGCCGACTTATCCTGTTGCAGGACATTACCAATCTCAAGCAGATTGAACAGGCGCTGCGGGAGAGCGAGGAAAAATTCTCCCGGGCATTCCGGTCATCACCCTACGCTATCACCATCACCCGCATGGATGATGGACTTATCCTCGATGTAAACGATGGGTTCGCGCAGATCACAGGGTATAGCCCCGCAGAGGTCGTGGGAAGAACAAGCATTGACCTTCACCTGTGGGCCAATGATACCGACCGGGAATCCATGGTGAATGACCTGCGGGCGAATAAACGGGTGTATGGCCGGGAATTTCCGTTTGTCAAAAAATCAGGAGCAATTCTTACGGGCCTCTTCTCAGCAGAGGTCATCATTGTCCAGGGCATCCCGTATATACTCTCCAGTATCAATGATATCACCGACCGCAAGAGAGCGGAAGAGCAGCGAGAGAGCCTCATCCATGAACTGGAGTTGAAGAATGCAGAACTGGATCGGTTCACCCACACGATATCCCACGATCTCAAGAACCCGCTCTTCGCCATCAAGGGGTTTGCCGAGATCCTCAAAGAGGATTTGAGCGGGGGGGATTTGGAGCAGGTTCAGGCTGACCTTGCACGCATTACTGCTGCCGCGGATATAATGGAGCATCTCATCACCACTCTCCTCACGTTATCCAGGAGCGGGCGCAGTGTCGATACCCCAAGCCCCGTTCCCATGACTGAAATAGCCCGGGAAGCGGCAGGTTTACTGGACGCCCCAATCAGGGAACATGGGGTGAATGTTGTCATACCAGATCATCTTCCCGTCGTCAATGGCGACAGGCAGAGACTCCTCCAGGTGATGATGAACCTCATCGACAATGCCATCAAGTTCAGGGGAACGCAGCGGTTCCCGAAAGTCGAAGTGGGAGTGTATAAAAAAGGGGAAGAGACCATCTTCTTTGTCCGGGACAACGGAAGGGGAATTGCTCCAGAAAAGAGAGAGGAGATATTCGGCCTCTTCAAGAGACTGAATACGGATATACAGGGAAGTGGTATCGGGCTCACTACAGTGAAGCGTATCATCGAGGCGCATGGGGGACGCGTCTGGGCCAAATCGGAAGGGCCCGGGAAGGGCACGACCATCTGCTTCACCCTGCCGGGTAAAAACGTGTGAATGACTGGCAAAGAATAAAGAAGATGCACATGTAACTGTCTCCCATGGCAGAACTCCCAGGGGAACCTCTCCATATCCTGCTCGTTGAGGATAACGAGGCGCATGCCGAACTGGTGATACGGGGCATGCGGGACCAGCAGGTAGCAAACAGGATCCACCATGTGATCGACGGCGAGCAGGCGCTCGACTACCTCTTCGGCCGGGGAGTATACGCCGACAGGGAGAAGAACCCCCTCCCAAACCTCATCCTTTTGGATCTACGCCTGCCGAGGATAGACGGGCTCGAAGTGCTCAAGACCCTGAAAACGACTCCGAATCTCCTGAGAATACCGATTGTCGTCCTCACCAGTTCTGATGCCGAGAGTGATATTGCACGGTCATACGATTACCACGCAAACAGTTACGTGGTCAAGCCCCTGGAGTTCAAAAAATTTACCCAGCTGATGAAGGACCTCGGTTTCTACTGGCTAGGGTGGAATATGAAGCCGATACAGGGATGAGCCCTGCATTATGAGGAAGAGCGTTCCAGTCGATCGATCCAAGGCAAGAAAAAAACCTGTTCACATCCTTTTTATCGAGCCTGATGAGGCAACTTCAGAACTTATCACGAAGAGTTTTTCAAAGACGAAACGATCCTATCTCCTCACATTCTCCCGCACCCTTCTCGAGGCACGGCACGCACTTGAAACCTCTCCCCCTGACCTCGTGATCTCGGCATGGAAACTCCCAGATGGAAAGGGCATCGAGATCCTGAAAGGGGACAGCGGCCTCCCGCATTTCCCCCTGGTAATCCTGGCGGCCCGTAAGAACGAGACGGCCGCCGCGGAAGTATTGCGATCTGGGGCAATTGATTATATCGTCAAGACAAAGTCAAGTATCGAGGGACTTCCCGCCATCGCAGAATGTGCCCTGCGTTCATGGGATAATATCGTCGCGAAGGATGCCATCCAGCGTGTTGCTCTCGAGCAAGCTACGAGGTTTCGTCTCCTCGTTGAGAATATCGGCGCGGGGATAGGGTATTACGACCTGGATGGAATAACGCTTTTTTATAATCATACTGCGGCATCGTTCATGGGAGGACGCCCCGAAGATTTCATTGGAAAGTCAGTGCATGATATCTTCGATCGGCCTCTTGCAGATACTATTCTCCAGCGGATCCTGCGTGCAAGCGTCTCCCCAGGGCAGACATGCGGATATGATGATGAGGTCATCCTTCCTGTGGGGAAGAGATGGTTCCACTCGATCTATTCCTCGGTCACTGACGAAACGGGAAATGTCACTGGTGTCCAGATAGTATCCACAGATATCACCGAAAAGAAAAACCTTGAACGTGAGGCAGAAGAATTCCGAAAACGCATTTCTGATATCCTCAATTCCCTCCCTGATGCAACGTTTGCCATCGACAAAGAAGGCAACGTAATCGCGTGGAACCGGGCAATCGAGGCAATGACAGGTATCCCAGCAGACCAGATGCTCGGGAAGGGAAACTTTGCCTATAGCATCCCCTTCTACGGCGAACGACGGCCAATCCTAATCGATCTTGTCCTGAAGCGCGAGGAGGAGATCGAGAAAAAGTACCTCTACATGCATCGGGACGGAGAACAGATTACATCGGAAACCTATATCCAGGGCATGTATGGGGGAAAGGGTGCTCACCTGTGGGGTACTGCAGTCCCTCTCTATGACAGCGCTGGACGCCGGGCAGGCGCAATCGAGGTGATACGTGACATCACCGACAGGAAAAATACCGAAGAAGCGCTCAGCAGGAGCAGCAAGCTCCTGAACCAGACCCAGGAGCTCACCCATGTAGGGGGGTGGGAGTATGACATTCCCTCTTCCACAATCACATGGACTGACGAGGTGTACCGGATTTACGAAGTAACGCATGACTATGACCCAAACAATATCAAGGGGGATATCGCCTTCTATTCCCCGGAAGATCGTGAAGTCCTCGAGGAGGCATTCCGGAGGGCAGTGGAAGAGGGAATCCCTTACGACCTTGAACTACGGTTCGTGAGTCAAAGCGGGAAGAAGAAGTGGGTGAAGACCACCGCACGGGTGGAATATGCTGATGGCCGACCAGTCCGGCTGATAGGAAATATTCTTGATATCACTGACCGGAAAGACGCAGAAAGTCGGATCGAAACGCTGCTCGCAGAGGTCCAAAACGAGAAGGAATGGCTCTCATCACTCCTCGACAGTGTTCCCGACGAGGTATGGTTCACTGATACCAGTCACCGGTTCACACTTGCAAATCCCCGTGCACGAGAGGAATTTGCGCTTCAGGAGCATGAAACCCCCCTGGTTGAGGCGCTCGCAGGGAGCCTCGAGGTCTATCGTCCAGACGGTTCGCCCCGGCCAATAGGTGAGGCACCGCCCCTGCGTGCCCTTGCCGGGGAACTGATTACTGGCATGGAGGAGATCATTCGCAGCCCGAGCTCAGGAGAACTCCGGTATCGCCAGGTCAGCTCCTCACCTGTAAAGGATACTTCCGGCACCATCATCGGATCGGTCAGCGTCGTCAGGGACATCACTGCCCTGAAAGATGCAGAAGCAAAAGTCAGGGAATCCAACGAACGGTTTACCCTTGTCTCGAAAGCTACCAACGATACCATATGGGACTGGGATCTCGTCACAGATGATCTCTGGTGGAACGAGGGAATCCGCACCGTGTTCGGTTATCCGCCCGATGAGGAGGAGCCACGGATCACATCGTGGTACCAAAAAATACATCCTGGTGACAGGGAGCGGGTCGTCGGTGGCATCCATGCAGCCATCGATAAGGGGGAGAATGTCTGGTCCGACGAGTACCGGTTCCGCAGGGCGGATGGATCGTACGCACAGGTCTTCGACCGGGGATACGTCATCAGGGACGGGAAGGGAGCTGCAATCCGGATGGTCGGAGCAATGCTCGATCTCACCGAGCGGCTCCGGATGGTTGATGCACTCCGGGAGAGCGAGCAACGCTATCACGCAATCCTTGAAGACCAGACTGAGTTCATCTGCCGGTTCAGGCCGGATGGTATCTATGTCTTTGTAAACGATGCCTATGCCCGATACTTTGGAAAGGCCCGCGAAGAGTTGATCGGGAAGATCTTCAAGCCTGATATCTTCCCACAAGATCGGAGGAAAGTCCGCGATATCTTCAATTCTTTGACTCCCGACCACCCCGCCACATCATCCGAACACCGGATTGTCATGCCGGACGGCACCGTGCGGTGGCAGCAATGGAGCGACCGGGCAATATTTGACGATTCCGGCAACGTGAAAGAATACCAGTCAGTTGGCCGCGATATTACGGCACAGAAGGAGGCTGAAGAAGCACTCCGCGAGAACGAAGAGCGTTTCCGGAACCTCTTCCTGCATATACACGCGGGAGTTGTGATCTATGAGGCAGTCAGGAACGGGGAGGACTTCATCATCAAGGAGATCAATCCCGCGGTAGAACGGATAGAGAAGGTGAAAAAAGACGAGGTTATTGGTCGCAGTGTTCTGGAAGCCTTCCCTGGGGTCAAGGAATTCGGACTTTTTGATGTCTTCCAGGAGGTGTGGAGGACCGGGGTGCCAATCGACTACCCTGTATCGTTCTACAGGGACGAACGGATCTCCGGCTGGCGAGATAATTTCGTCTCCCGTCTCCCTTCCGGGGAGATTGTTGCCATTTACGATGATGTGACGGAGAAAAAACAGGCTGAAGAGGCACTTAAGGCAAGCGAGGAGAAATACCGGAGTATCTTCGAGAATGCGGCGGTCGGGATCTATCAGGTCACGCCTGAAGGGAAGTTCATCACCGCAAATGACAGGGCTGCGCAGATTCTCGGGTATGAGACCGGTGATGAACTCATTCGCTCCATCACCAGCATTGACACCCAGATCTACCGCGACCCCGGAATGCGAAAGGAAGCAGCACGGAAGATGTATGAAGAGGGGATCCTGAAAAATTTCGAAGTCCCCTGTATACATAAGGATGGCAGCACCGTCTGGGTCTCGTTCTCTGCAAAACCTGTCCGGAATACAGACGGGAGGATTATCCGCCACGACGGCATCAGCATTGACATAACGGAGCGGAAGCGAATCGAGGAGGAACAGAAGAAGAACCAGGATCGTCTTGAAAAGGCTATGGAGATGGGAAACATCGCCTGGTGGGAGATGGAGCTTCCTTCCGGGGCGGTCCGGTTTCATGACCGGAAAGCGACGATACTTGGTTATTCCCCGGAGCAGTTTTTGACCTACCAGGACTTCTGTGCCCTCCTGCACCCCGATGACTACGAGCGCACGATGAACGCCATGCGTGACCACCTAGAAGGGAGAGCTCCCCGCTATGACGTGGAGTACCGTATCCGGACGTCGGGGAATGAGTGGAGATGGTTCCATGACAGCGGAGGAATTACCTCAAGGGACCCTGTCGGTAGTACGATAGTTGTCACCGGTATGGTCGTAGATATCACCTCCATAAAAGCAGCGGAAGAGCAGCTCCGGGAAGCAGAAAGACGGTTCGAGGAAGTAATCACCCACTCCCCAGACAGTATATTCGTCTTGGAGGTAACAGTGGAGGGTCACTTCAGGATGCTCTACATGAACCCTGTGTCCGAGCAGGACATGGGAATATCAAATGCATCGGCTTCTGGGAAATTACTAAATGATATCTTTCCAGAAGACACCTCCCGCTATCTCTCCTCCAGGTACTATGAATGTGCAGAACGGGGGTCTCCCCTGCATTACGAAGAGACATGGGAACGCCCGGAGGGGCGGCAGTATTATTCGACAACGCTCGTCCCATTGAAAGACCCTGTTGGCAGGACCACCAGGATCATCGGGCTCTCGCACAATATCACGAACCTCAAGATGATGGAATCCGAGGTAAGAGCTTTAAACACAGTACTCGAGCAGCGAGTGATTGAGCGGACCCGCGAACTCGAGGAGGCGAACCGGGCCCTGCACAAAGAGATAGAACACCGCAAAGCAGCCGAAGAGAAGCTCCGCACCTCACTTGATGAGAAGCTCACGCTTCTACGCGAGGTGCATCACAGGGTCAAGAACAACCTCCAGATCATCGTGAGCCTCTTGAACCTCCAGGCGCGGTACATCACCGATGAAGGGACGCTTGCTGCGATACGCGAGAGCCAGAACAGGGTCCGGGCCATGGCGCTCGTCCATGAGAAGCTCTACCAGACCGAGAACCTCTCGCAGATAGACCTCGATGAATATCTCAGGTACCTTGGAAAGGGACTCTTCCAGTTCTACGGGGCGACCAGCCGCGGGATCACATTTTCTACCGATCTTGAAGGGATAGTAGTCGACATCAACACGGCGATCCCCTTCGGGTTGATCATGAATGAACTTATCTCGAACTCCCTCAAGTACGGGTTCCCCGAGAAAAGACGCGGGACAGTCTCGATACGCGTCCGGCGGGAGGGTCATACCCTGCACGTTGAATACCGCGACACCGGGGTGGGTATCCCTGATGGTTTAGACTGGAAGAACACCCCGACGCTCGGACTCCGGCTTGTCAACTCCCTGGTATCGCAGCTGAACGGGAGCATCGAACTCGACCGGAGTGTTGGGACAGTGTTCTCGATGGTGCTGCAGGAGAAGGAGTGAATGACAGCAGAAGAACACGGTGCGGGTAGAGCACCCGGTGGACCGTCGATTCCGGGACTCAAGACACGTGTAGGAAAGATAGTAGTCCATGTCGCGGGGATGGCTGCTGTCCTTGCTTTCCTTGCCATCAGCAGCACCTACAACTACCTATTTTTCCACAGTATCGTTGAGATCTTTACCCTGGTCATCTCCTTCTCAATCTTTATTCTTGTCTGGAACGGCCGGGAGTATATTGACGATGCATTCTTTCTCGTCATCGGTGTGGGATTCCTCTTCTCGGGGGGCATCGACCTTCTCCACACCCTGGCATACAAGGGCATGGGCGTCTTCTCGTTCGGAGGTGCTGATCTCCCCACCCAGCTTTGGATCGCGGCCCGGTATCTCCAGGCGTCTTCTCTCCTTGCCGCACCACTCTTAAGTGGCAGGAACGTCAGGCTCCCTCAGGTCTTTGCCGCTTTTGGCGCAGTCTTTGTCATGCTCCTCGCTGCGATCTTCTCCGGGGTATTCCCGCACTGTTTCATTGAGGGGCAGGGCCTCACGCCGTTCAAGATCTACAGCGAGTATGCCATTTCTGCCATGCTCATCGTATCCATCGTCCTCCTGTACCGGATTCGTGAACGGTTCGAGCCCGATGTGCTCGCATGCCTGATGCTCGCAAATGCCTTCACTATCGGAGCGGAAATCTCGTTCACCACCTACGTGAGCGTGTACGGGTTTGCCAACATGCTCGGCCACCTCCTCCGGCTCGTTGCTGTCTACCTCTGGTACCTGGCATTTCTCTCCATCGGCCAGAAGCGGCCATTCGATCTCCTCTGGCGTGACCTTAAAAAGAAGGAAGAGACACTGGAAAAGAGCGAGGAGAAGTACCGGCGGCTTTTTGCCTCGATGTTCGAGGGCGTTGCCTATTGCAGGATGATCTACGATGCGAGTGGCCAGCCTGTAGACTGGGAATACCTGGAAGTCAACCCTGCCTTCTACAGGCTGACCGGCCTCAAGGACATTGTGGGCAGACGTGTCAGAGATGCAATCCCTGGCATACAAGAACAGACCCCGGAATTATTCGAGATCTATGGCAGGGTTGCCTCTACGGGGAGACCTGAGACCTTTGACATCTACTTCTCCCCTCTCGAAATCTGGCTGCATATCTCTGTCTCGAGCCCGGAGAAGGGATACTTCATTGCTCTCTTTGAAGATATCACGGAGAAGAAGAAGTCAGAGGCGCATCTTTCCTACCTCTCTGCCATCATCGAGCACTCCAATGATGCGGTTATTGGCAAGTCACTCGAGGGGGTGATCACGAGCTGGAACGCCGGGGCGGAGAGGATATACGGATACTCTGCCGAAGAGGCAATCGGCCAGCACATATCATTCATCGTTCCTCACGGCCAAGTCGAGAGTTCGCGTGAGATGATTGATAGGATCCGTAATGGCGAAGCGGTGGTCCAGTGGGAAGGGCAGCGGAGGACAAAAGACGGCAGGCTCATCGACGTGGCGCTCACCTCCTCACCGATCAGAGGAGCGGCGGGGGATCTCATCGGGGTCTCGACCATCGCAAGGGATGTCACCGAGCAGAAAGCAGCTGGAGAAGCCCTTCGCAGGAGCGAGGCAAGATTCAGGAACTACATCGAGCACGCACCTGACGGGATCTTTGTCGCAGATGAAAGAGGTAATTACCTAATGGTAAACCGGGCGGCCTGCGAGATAACAGGATACACACGGGATGAACTCCTTGAAAAGAATATACGGGACCTCATACCCCCCGCCGATCATCCCCTTGCATTCGAGCATTTCCGGCAAGTGAAAGGAGAGGGGGAAGCAACGGAGGAGTTAAGGTTTGTCACAAAAGATGGCGAGGTGCGGTACTGGCTCGTCAAGGCAGTGAGGATCAATAGCGAGGAGTTGCTCGGGTTTGCAAGCGACATCACCGAACGGAAGATGATGGAAGCAGAGATCCGGTCACTGAACACGGTCCTCGAACAGAAGGTCGAAGAGCGGACGAGGGCTCTTGAAGATGCGAACGTGGCACTGAAGACTGAAATTGTACAAAGGAAGGAGACAGAGAATCAACTCAAGCTTGCGCTGAACGAGAAGATACTACTCCTCCGGGAGGTGCACCACCGTGTCAAGAACAACCTTCAGATCATCATCAGCCTCTCGAACCTCCAGCTCCGCCAGATAGAGGATCCGAAGATGAGACAGGTCATGGCCGAGACGCAGAACCGGGTGCGTGCCATGGCGCTCGTCCACGAGAAACTCTACAAGTCAGAGAGTCTCTCGGATATCGATCTCGCAGAGTATGTCAGGTTCCTCACCTCCAACCTCTTTGCCTTCTACGAGACCGATTCCCGGAAAGTAGCCCTGAAGACCGAAATCAGGAAGATCACGCTCCCCATCAATACCGCGATTCCGCTCGGCCTCATCATCAACGAACTCGTCTCCAATGCCCTCAAGCATGCCTTTCCGCCAGGCAGGGGAGGGGTGCTCTCCATCTCTGCGAACCGGGATGGCGATACCATTACTCTCGCGGTCAAGGACACGGGTATTGGCATTCCTGGAGACCTGGACTGGCGGAATGCCCAGTCACTGGGACTTCGCCTTGTCATTTCCCTTGTCAACCAGCTGGACGGGACGATTGACCTTGACCGGACCGAAGGGACGGCATTTACCATGGTGCTGAAGGTGAAGGAATGAGACGATATCCCGACCTTTCCAATCCCCAGAAACAGGGGAAAGGAGTGGGACCATCAAAGATGGAAGGCACTCCCCGTTACGGGTTTGCGCTGACGGAAGGCATGTGGAAAGCGCTGATCGTGGCACTCTCCGGATCAGTCCTTCTTTTAACCGTTTACTGCCTGTCCCATGGCATTACCATCGTCTTCATGCACCTCTACTATATCCCCATTGTCCTTCTCGCATATCATTATCGCCGGTGGGGATTGTTGGGGATAATCCTGTTGAGTGCGGCGTACCTTGCACTTGTAGCGGCGTATGACTGGGGCCAGTGGATGGTCATTGATAGTGCCATCATCAGGGTTGTTGTGTTCATCGGTATTGGCGTGCTCGTCGTATACCTGTCAGAACATCTCGTCCAGGCAAGGGAAGAACTGAAACAAAGCCTCGAGATCCAGACGAGTATTATAGAGAACGCAAACGTCTGGATGATGGTCCTCGATAACAGAGGCACTATCCTCGAGTGGAATACGGCCGCAGAGGGAATGAGCGGGTATTCCGCAGCGGAAGTGAAGGGAAGCGCCGATATCTGGAAGCGTCTTTATCCCGAAAGGGAATACAGGAGAGAGATCACCACCCGGATTACGGATATCATTAGGAAAAACCGCTACCTAGAGAACCTGAAGACTACCATCACCTGCAAGGACGGCTCCCGGAAGGTCATGCTCTGGAATACCAAGGCACTTTCCCTTGAAACTGAAGATCCCAGACGTTTCATCGCCATCGGTATCGACATCACGGACCGGGCAAAGGCAGAGGAAAAACTGGAAGCAAGCGAAAAAAGGTACCGGGACCTGGTGGAGAACATCGACGAGGTCATTTACCTTCGGGACCGGGAGGGGATTATCACCTACATAAGCCCGGTAGTCGAGAAGATATTTGGGTATCTCTCCAGTGAAGTCCAGGGCAGGAGAATCGAGGAGTTTATTTATGAAATGAACCCCGATGAGGTGGAGAATGTCAAATCGAGCAGCAACAGAGGGAAACGCGAATCGTACCAGGTCAGGATTGTAGATAAGAAGGGGAATGTGAGATGGGTGAATATATCCGTCTCTCCTGTCGTTGAGGGAGGAACCTGCACGGCCGTGAGGGGAGTTATCTCAGAGATCACCTCACAGAAAGAAGCAGAATACGCTCTCAGGGAATCCCGGCGACTGCTTGAGAATATCCTGAATACCATCACGGCCAGGGTCTTTTGGAAAGACAAGAATCTTGTATACCTTGGCTGCAATGCCGCATTTGCACGTGATGCGGGGTATCAAAAGCCTGAAGATATCATCGGCAAGGACGACTACGCAATGGCCTGGCGCGATTTGGCGGAATTTTACCGTGCCGACGATCGTGCCGTAATCGAGCAGAACCAACCCAAGATCCTCTTTGAAGAGCCACTCAAAGATTCCACCGGAGAGATGCGGTGGCTTCTTACGAATAAAATTCCCCTTCTTGATGAAAAAGGGGAGGTGATGGGAGTTCTGGGCACCTATTTCGACATTACAAGTCGGAAAAAGGCAGAAGAAGCCCTGCGAAAGAGCGAACTGCGAAATACCCTCCTCCTTGAAGCAATCCCTGACCTGATGTTCATCATCTCTCGCGACGGGGAATACCGTGATTTCAAGGTCCCTGACGAGGCCATGCTCGCACTTCCTGTGGATCAAATCCGCGGGAAGAACATCAGGGATACCGGTTTCCGGCAGGATACCACAGAAATGATTCTTCATACTATCGACAGGGCGATCGACACAGGGCAACTCCAGAAGTGTGAATATGATCTCTCTCTACCCGTTGGAATCCGCCATTATGAGGCACGCATGGTTGCGCTCAACCAGGATGAAGTGCTCGCCATTGTCAGGGACGTAAGCGATCAAAAGGCCCTTCAGGAAGCACTCCGGGCAAGCGAGGAGAAGTATAGACTCCTGATCGAGAAGGCAGACGAGGGGGTCTGGATGGTCGACCGGGACTACCGGACGACCTTCGTCAATCCCCACCTCGGAGAGATGCTTGGATATTCCCCTGAGGAGATGCTCGGGAGACAGGTTATTGAATTCATGCCGGCATCCTATAGGGAAGTCCATTTGAAGCGTGTCCGCGAGCGTTTGGCTGGTAAAAGCGAACGCTTTGAGCAGCAGTTCATCCGGAAGGACGGATCCACCATATGGGTGAGCGCATCCACGAGCCCGATCATCAAGAACGGGGAGATCGTCGGAGCCTTCTCCCTGCTCACGGACATTACCAGTCGAAAAAAGGCAGAGGAATTACAGAAGCACTTTACAGAAGAACTGGAGCAGCAGGTGATTGCCCGCACCGAAGCCCTGAACGCGTCACTCAAGGAGAAAGTGGTGCTCCTGCGGGAGGTCCATCACCGGGTCAAGAACAATCTCCAGATCATCATCAGCCTGATGAACCTCCAGATGCGGAAGGCTGACGACCCAAGGTTAAAAGAGCTCCTCCTGGAGGCGCAGGATCGGGTGAGGACGATGTCGCTTGTCCACGAGAAGCTCTACCAGTCAGAAGACCTCTCGAGGATCAACCTATCTTCGTACCTCCACTCGCTTGGCACGCAACTCATCTCCTCCCATGGAGACATCGGACGGAAAATAACTTTACGTATGGAATTGGATCCTATCCTGACAGATATCAATATCGCCATCCCCCTCGGCCTGGTTGTAAACGAGCTGGTCTCAAACTCCCTGAAGCATGCATTCCCCGGTGAGATGAAAGGGAACGTGACCATCCGCGGGAAGTCCGAAAACGGGGATATCGTGGTGTCTGTTGACGACGACGGCATCGGGATCCCCCCCAATTTCGACTGGAGTACCGCACCAACGCTCGGGCTCTACCTGGTTCCGACGCTGGTGAGGCAGATCAATGGCAGGATCGAACGGGTGAGCGTAGAGAGGGGGACTAAGTATTGCATAATAATCCCCGCGGCAAGGAGAAGAGAAGAAACATGAAGGCAAGGCGGATTCTGGTGGTAGAGGATGAACAGATCGTCGCAGAGGACCTCAGGATGACCCTCGAGACCCTTGGCTACGAGGTGGCGGGCATCGCCAGCAGTGGGGAGAAGGCTATCGAACTGGCTGGATCAGAGCGACCAGACCTCATCCTGATGGACATCATGCTTGCCGGCAGCATGGACGGGATCCAGGCCGCAGCGCACATCCGCAGGAGTTATGATATGCCCGTCATCTATGTCACGGCATATGCAGACTCAAATTTACTCGAGCGGGCGAAACTGACCGAGCCGTACGGGTACATTGTCAAGCCCTTCAACGAGCGCGAGGTCCAGTCCAACATCGAGATCGCCCTCTTCAAGCACCGCATGGAGTACGAGATCAGGAAACGGGATGCCATCCTCCTTGCGCTCGGGTTCGGAGTGGAATGGTTCCTCCGGCAGTTCTCGGATACCCACCGGATCATGCTCCAGGGCGCTCCGGAGAGGTGGGGATATGACTTTCACCCCATCCTTGAACAGATCGCGATCGCAATGGACCTTGACCGGGCGGCGATCTTCCGGTTCAGGGAGGGTGATGATAGCCTTGAGAACCTGGATATGATAAGCGAGTGGTCCATGGGAGTGATACCGTTCCGTGCCAAGGAGAAGGGAGACCTGGAAATTTCCTTATCAGAGATCGGTCTTGCGGGGTCGCTGCAGGAGATGAAGGCCGGAAAACCGGTCATGATACACCCCGCTGCACTCCCCGCCAGCGAACGCACCCTGCTGGAGAGTCTCACCATCCGCGCCGGAATAGTCCTGCCGGTCTTTGCGCATGACCAGATCTGGGGCCTCGCACTCTTTGCATCTGGCAAAGAACGCGAGTTCCTTGGAGAAGAGGTGGAAGCGATGAAGATCGCAGTCAACATCATAGGGGGGGCGGTCAGCCTCTACGTCGCAGCGGAAACGAGATCAGCAGGAGGGCAGCCCATCTGACATTCATATCCGCTGTAAATCAGGGTGGTTCCGGTCCAGCAGGGGATAGCTATCCACCGTGCGTGGGGAACATCAATGTTACCACTTGCAGAACCCATACAGGGCAGAGGTACACGGCATGACCACGATCCTGATCACGGAAGACGAACAGCTCGTTGCACAGGACCTGAAGTTGACCCTTGAGGGATTCGGATACACCGTTGCAGGGATTGCACAATCCGGGGAAGAGGCCATCCGGCTCGCGGAACAGGAGAGGCCGGACCTTATCCTGATGGATATCTTCCTCGCCGGTGCGATGACCGGCATCCAGGCAGCTGATGAGATACGCTCGCGCCTTGACATCCCTATCATCTTCCTGACCGCGTATTCGGAGGCCCAGATCGTCGAACAGGTCCGGCAGACCGGGCCATATGGCTACCTCCTGAAGCCTTTCAATGAGCAGGAAATGTATATTGCCATCGAGATCGCGGTCTACCGTCATTCCCTTGACCGGACGCTCCGGGAGAGCGAGCAGCGTTACCGGCTCTTTGTCGAGCACTTCCAGGGGGTTGCGTTCCGGCTCTCGCTTGACCTTAATCCGGTCTTTTTTCATGGGGCGCTCTCAGCCATCACCGGGTATACAGAGGAGGAGATCAAGGCAGGAAAACCCTCATGGAATGCCCTCATTCACCCCGATGACCGCCATACATACGGCAAAGAGATGCAGACGGCAGCAACCAATCCTGGATACACCCGCGAGTTCCAGTTCAGGATTTTTCACCAGCAGGGCTCGGTACGCTGGATACGCGCGTTCATTCAGAATGTGGTCGATGACAGGGATACACCCCTTTTCATCCAGGGCTCACTTTATGATGTGACCTCCATGATAGAGGCCGAGGAGAGGCTGCGTGCATTGAACGAGCACCTCGATGAGCTCGTGAAGAAGCGGACAGACGACCTCGAGGCGACCAACAGGGAGCTCTACCTGAAGAACCGGGCGCTTCAGATCACCACGGCGGGCACTCGGGCACTCGTTGTTGCAAAAACAGAGGCAGACCTGCTCGCCATCATCAGCCGCATCCTGTCGGTAACCGGTGCTTACCGCGGGTTCTGGATAGGCACGCTGGACGAACAGGGGGCAATTCAGTCACAATCTGCATCTGGAAACACATGCAGATTCGATAAACAGCCATCAGGAACCGATGCCCTCCCACCCTGTATCAGGGTATCAATCCGGGGGGAGGGAGTCATGGTATTTGACAATGAGACCGAGACCTGCAGCCGGTGTCCCTGGAGAAATGAACAGGGAGGGGAGCACATCCTCACAACGCGCCTTTACAGCGATACCCGTATCCTGGGCGTGATCTCGGCTGTGCTGCCCGGCCATCTCATCCCTGATGCATCTGAGAAGACCTTGTTCCAGCAGATGGCCCAGGAGATCTCATTTGTGATTGGGTATATGAGGGCAAGTGACCGGGAGAAGGTGGCGTTTGAGCAGATCTCCCGTATCCTCGAGCAGCTTGCGACCCTCAATGATCACATCCGGAATCCATTGCAGGGGATTGTTGGCTATGCAAGCCTTATTGATGACCCCGGCGGCGAGAAGGTCATTGACCTTTGCATGAAGGTCAACGAGATCGTGGACCAACTTGACAAGGGTTACCTCGAGTCAAAGAAGGTCCGGAGTTTCCTTGAGCGCCACGAACGAATCTTTCGATCACCGGAGGAAGAGAGAAGATCAGTGCCATGGAGAAAGCATGTCGTTTCCCCATCAGCTAACGAACAAAGGAAGCATCCATGACCGCCATAGCAATCATCGATGACGATCCCTACATCGTCGAGATATTCGCCCTCACGTTCGAGCGGGGAGGGTATTCAGTCTTTTCCTATACCGATCCCATGCATGCGCTCAAGAATCTCCCGTCCCAGAACCCCTGCGTGATCATCCTCGACCTCATGATGACCCCTATCACCGGGCTCCAGTTCCTTGACCGTTGGAAGACACTCGACCCTCACCGCAGCATCCCGGTCATCATCCTCTCTGCATGGGACGTATCCCCCCAAGACAGGGAGAAGTATGCAGGACTGGTTACGAGGATCATCCGCAAACCGGTGCTGCCAAAGGTGCTGCTTGAAATAATCGGAGAACTCTGTCATGCCGGGGAAGGGAACGAAGCCCTCCAATAGTTACTGCTGCCATGTTGCGCATGGTGCCCTCCCCCCGACTGAATCACTTCTTTTTATCCCGGGGGATGACCCATCACGCAGGGTGTTACGCATATTGCATCATGCGGAGGGGATTCCCGCCAGGTGAATGTTGGGGGCTCTCCTCCCTGCGCGGGTGCGGAACGGGACTGTCACCGCCCACCCTGCCTCACCTGATAATCATTCATCCTCGTTCCTTATGTGGGAGATGACCCTGCCCCCGCATAATTACCCCCCCCCTCACTCTTTGAGGTGAACGCTTGCCATCGTACAGAGGAGGAGATAGTGCGAGGACGCATGCTGCGTTTATTTTGATCTCCTGATTCTCAATAGTGGCACGTGGAAAAGGCCTTTATCCCGGCGGGCTGAAAAGACAGTGATACTATCGTAGTGTGCATGGAGAGAAACCCCTGGTCCTGCCCGGAGGACGGGGGAAGGGGAAGGGATTTGGATGCCCGCCAAGAAAGAGATAATCGGAGAGCTCGGTGAGGAAGGGCTGATCCTTCCGACGCTCGTGAACAACGCCCTTGCCGCAAATGACCGGATCAAGTACTTCTTCACCCTGCTCCAGGCGGCCCAGGCGAGGGCCGAGAGCCCTCACGCAGACTTCCCTAGCCTCAGGGTGGAGAGAGAGGCTGCGGGTATCGGGACAACACTCTATGACAGGGTGGTGGGAGACGCAGAGATGGCGATGGAGGGGGTCATTCGAATCCCCAACGCATCCCAGTTGCTCAGCGAGGTGAGGGAAAATCTCCAGGAGATGGCAACCCCCCTGCTTGTGCGTGATGATGCCGAAGCCTCGGCTTTCCGGGAACGGTTGGAGACACTCAAAGCGACCATTCCGGCAGGAGAGGGGGACCTCGTTGGGAAGGCGGCAATCGAGGCGATGACCGCGGGCCAGAGAGGGGACGGCGACAGCGTCCATCTGCTGGTGATGGACATGCACAAGGCCCTGAACCGGCTCCAGGGTGACCTTGCAAGCGAGGTCATTGACGGGGCAATGGCATATCTCCTCGAGGACGAGGACCGAAACCTCGTCATGGCATTCATGTCGGGTGTCAACCGCACTTCACCCCTGAAGTTCGATCACTCCGGCCTTGGGACCACCGCGACCAGGAATGGCCCTAAACTCATCATCCAGAATGATATCGGGATGACCGATGCCCATGTGCTGGTGATCACTATCGAAGGTCGCACCGTAACCATCACGTATACCGATATCCACATGCCAAGGCTCCAGTTTTTCCAGGGGCTCTTTGAGGGGAGGAGAGTCAGGTGGGCAGATACGCTCTCGAAGAAGGGCGCAGCAACTTTCGAGAAGAAGATCTACCACCTCTCCACGGGCACGTATACCGCGCAGGATGATGACGACCTGGCGCAGTTCCTCTCGTTCGCAGGGTCGCGCCTGGTCTTTCTGATCGACTGGAACCGCGCCAGAAAAAGGCTCAGGAACTTCCTCCTCACAAAGGATGCGGTTGCAGTCCTCAAGTGGGCCGCGGACCACGATTTCGGGCACATGGGTTTCCTGCTCCTCGGCGGGGAGAAGATGATCTATGATGCGATGGAGATGAGCTCACGGGTCCCCATGCGGTATGGCGAACCGCTCCACCAGATCCTCGGGCGCGAGAGGAGCACCGAGTATTTCCAGTGGGTGCTCCGTGTCTCTGCAACCGGCCTCCTTGCGCACAAGTCACCTTTGCTGATCCAGGATGAGATCAAGGCCGAGTTGCTCCGGTACTTCCGGTCGGCCCACGAAGGCCTGATGGAGATATGCGAGGAGCACGCCACGCTCACTATCAGCGTCGCGACAGTGGTAAGGGAGGCGCTTCAGCATATCCAGAGGGGGGACGATGTCACATTCATAGGGAGAAGCGCACGAAGGGCGAAGAAATGGGAGAGCGAGGCGGACCGCGCGGTCACCGCGGTGCGCACCCTCTCCAGGAAGATAGAGAACGCAGCGTTCTATTCACAGCTCATCTTCACGGCTGACGATGCGCTCGATTTCCTGGAGGAGGCATCCTTCTACGTCACGCTCATCCCGTCCGTCACCTCTTCGCGGAAGATCAACCAGTCCCTGGTGGAGATGGCAGAAATTGCTGAGCGGAGCGCCCAGGAGTTCCTGAAGGCCCTGATCGCCTCGCAGCATGTGTACAAGGGATATAGCAGGGATGACATGCAGGAATTCCTCCAGGCGGTCGACCATGTCCTCTCACTCGAACGGCAGGCCGACGATGCCCTCCGCCTCGCCCAGAAGACCATCCTTGTCGAGTCGCGGGACTGGAAGGAGATGCAGGTCTACAGTGACCTTGCCCGGACGATCGAGGAATCTACAAATTCCATGATGAAGGCAGCCTTCCTCATCCGGGACGACATCATGGAGAGGATGAACCGATGAGGGCGAGGTTGGCATGACCCCCACAAAGCTCTTTCCCCGGATGGTCACGTTCGGCTGCGGCCTCGACGAGAGTGTCCCGGCCGAAGAGTTCGGCAACAAGGCTGCGAGCCTTGCCACCATTGCCTCCCTCGGGATCAGGGTGCCCCCGGGGTTCTGCCTCGGGGTTACCCTCTGCGAGGAGTACTTTTCCTCAGGACGCCAAATGCCGCCTGACATGCCGGACCTCCTTGCAGCCGGGATCTCGCGCCTGGAGAGGGCAACGGGGCTCTCGTTTGGCGGCAACAGGAGGCCGCTCCTGGTCTCTGTCCGTTCCGGGGCCCCGGTATCCATGCCGGGAGTGATGGAGACCATCCTGAACATCGGGCTCTCGCGGGAGACTGTCCGCGGCCTTATCTCCCTTTCCGGAAACCCGAAATTCGCGTGGGACTCGTACCGGAGGCTCATCCAGAACTTCGGGCAGGTGGTATGCCACCACTCTCCCACGCATTACCATGCAGCGCTCCGCGAGGCGATGGAGCAGGAGGGTGTCGAGGACGAGGTCGAGCTGGACGCCCGGTCGCTGCAAGACCTTGCCACCGAGTACGAGCGGATATTTGCACAGAACAGCGGCGAGAAGTTCCCCGCAGGGGCCATGCGGCAGCTGGAGCAGGCTGCAGAGGCGGTCATCCTCTCCTGGGAGAGCCCCCGTGCCGAGGCCTATCGGAGACTCAACCTCATCAGGGAGGCGCGGGGGACCGCGGTCACAGTCCAGGCGATGGTGTTCGGCAACATGGGCTCCCGCTCGGGGGCGGGTGTTGCCTTCACGAGGAACCCCTGGAAAGGGAAT
>Ga0208197_1001365_pt1 | contig 24565 bp, 21 predicted proteins | sample AD_JPNNA4_MetaG_FD_184444 | JGI IMG/M metagenome (GOLD analysis project Ga0208197, IMG submission 184444) | Active sludge microbial communities of municipal wastewater-treating anaerobic digesters from Japan - AD_JPNNA4_MetaG (SPAdes) (version 2) | ecosystem: Engineered > Bioreactor > Anaerobic...
ATACGTGAATCTATTATTTTTGTCTTAAATCAAATCCTGGATTTTTTACTTACCGACTGCTTAATTTTGGTAAAATATTGAAAAAACTGACTTTTTAAGGAACGACTAATTATATTGAACATATTTAGTCGTTCCTTAAGAACATATTAAATTGTTGATTATTAACTGTTAATGTTGATAAGTTATTATTATAATTTGCAAGGTTTTCGGTATTTTTGAGGAAAAGCTTGTAAAATGGAAGGTAAAATTAGTAAGAATCCGCAGTTGGAAGTATTTCGTGTTCCACTGGTAAATGTAATCAACATGAGGCATGAGTTAGTTCTTCTATCAGAGAGGATTGACTGGGATAAGGTTGAGAAGGATTTTTCTGGATATTATTCTGATATGGGACGTCCGGCAGTACCGATACGTAAGATGGTTGGGAGCATGTTGTTAAAGCAAATGTATAATCTTGGAGATGAGACATTTGTTGATAGGTGGATAGAAAATCCATACTGGCAATACTTTTGTGGGGAGACATATTTTCAGTATGAGCAGCCATTTGATCCGAGTGAGTTTGTTCATTTTCGCAAGCGTATTGGAGAGTGTGGAGCGCAGAAGTTACTGAAGCTCAGTATCAGTTTGTTTGACTCCTCAGAGGTTAAGGAGAAGGAGATATTGATAGACACCACTGTACAGGAGAAGAATATAACGTTTCCAACAGATTCGAAGCTTCACAAGAAGATAATAGAAGGATGTTTGAGGATAGCTGATCAGGAGGATATAAAGTTAAGGCAGCGTTATACAAGGACAGTAAAGCAGTTGATGATAGATCAGAGGTTTCGGGAGCATCCACGCAGGAGGAAGAAGGCTGTTGCTGCAGGGCGGAAGTTAAAGACGATAGCTGGTCGGTTGGTAAGAGATGTTGAGCGGAAGCTTGACGATAATGACAGGTTGAGTTACTATGATGAACGACTATGGTTATACTACTGTGTACTTGGACAAAAGCGGGATGATAAGAATAAGATATACAGTTTACATGCACCGGAAGTAAAATGCATTTCGAAGGGTAAAGAGCACAAGAAATACGAATTTGGGAACAAGAGCAGTTTTGCTTTGACCAGGGATAGCGGTATAGTTGTTGGAGCATTAGCATTTGAAGATAACATTTATGACGGACATGCGATAGAGCCTCAATTACAGCAGGTTGAAGAACTAACAGGGTATTTACCGAAGTATGCTATAGTTGACAGAGGGTGTAAAGGGCGGAAGAGCGTTATGGGTGTCGCAATAAAAATACCTGGTTCAGGTAAAGGCAAGACGGCGTATGAAAAAGCCATGGAAAGGGAGCGGTTTCGTCGAAGGGCTTCAATAGAACCAATCATAGGGCACATAAAACAGGATCACAGAATGCTCAGGAACTATTTGAAAGGTGTTGAAGGTGATATGATTAACACTCTTCTGGCAGCAACTGCCTTCAATATGATGAAGATGTTACGGAAAATCCGTGAATCTATTATTTTTGTCTTAAATCAAATCCTGGATTTTTTACTTACCGACTGCTTAATTTTGGTAAAATATTGAAAAAACTGACTTTTTAAGGAACGACTATTTAGAATATTTTATTCAATAAATCAAATAAATTGGATGTACATTTTACATCTAAAAACAAAAAAGGCCGATTACATAATCTGCCCTTTTGTTCTTTTGCTTCAGCTTTTGTAAATTTCCACTTTCTCATCTCTCATCGCTCATCTCTCATTTCTCAAATCTCATCTCTCACTACTCGTCCTCTGCCTACCGCCTGCCGCCTTCTGCCTGCTACCACCCCCGCTCCCACAGCCACCCCGGTTAAATTAGCTACCATATCGAACACATTGAAAGCTCTCTGCGGCACCCATAGCTGAACAACCTCTGTAATTACGGCCAAAAACAACAAAAGCAAAACGAATTTCTTAAGAGGATTCGAAGAAAACAGGCTGAGGCCCGATTTCATGCCCGCCAGGTAATACATGCAGATCAGAAAATAAGCAGCAAAATGCAACAAAAAGTCGAGCCGAATCTTGAAGGCCCCGGGACCGATTTTTATTCTGTTAAGTTCCCCGGCAACAGGAATAAAAGCAACAATCAGCACCGCCACATAACCCGCCCAGAAAACAAATCTGTATAACCGCAACCGTAAATTCATAATTCACTCATCAATCACCCAATCAACCAATCAATCAATCATTTTATACTCACCTTCCCATCGCTCATCGCTTATCGCTTACTACTCGCCTCTTGCCTACCGCCTGTCATTTAAACCTCAACTGGTACTCCGGATTCTCCTTCATAACCCTGAAGCTATCCGGCCAGTTTTCAACAAACCATTCGAGAAAAGCAGTAACATCAATTTTTTCTGATAACATTTTGTCACGGCGACAAAGATATTTAGTTTTGATATCAGGACTTTTTAAAATTTCCACACCCTGGGAAACGGCATTTACCAGGTCATTAGTTGACTCTGAAAAATTAATAATCAATTGATATTCATTCTCAAGATGTCTGGTATAAATTCTACTACTATTATCAATATAAATTGATGGCACTGCGAGCATAGCAGCTTCTTCAGCCATTGTAGCGCTTTCACCAAAAAACAATGAGGCAAAAGCTAATATATCATGAATACGGTGTGGTAAAATATTCAGTTTATATGCCTCTAATTCTTTCGGCAGTGCAGATTCCGATGAAATAAACACTTTTGCATATTTTGAAAACTCATTTACAGCAAAAATTTTGTTTTCAAAACTAATCCCTTTATGACCCAAATCGTGACTGGCTTTCCAGGACACAAAACGCATTATTATATATTTATCGCCTTCTTTGATTCCAAGGTCTTTTAATAAATCTTTGTCTGGTTTAAATCTTTTAGGATGAAGATAGGCAAGTGCATGATACCCGCTGTACCTGATTACTTTTTTTGATTTAAGAGGATGATCATAATCAGAAGTAAGTATTGCCTTTGTAAATGGTTTGTACAAATAAACCTGTTCAAAATTAAAAGTGTCTTCAAGTGATATATGAGGCTTATTCAATAAAAAAGCGGCATGTGCCGCCATATATGATCCATGACTTAAAAAAATATCCGGTTTAAACTTCAATCCTGAAAAAAATTCTCTTGTATCGAACTTAATAAGACCGAGAAGTTTCCCCAACGTTGAAGAAGATTTCTTGCCGAAAGAAATATAATTAAATCCGTAATGACTTAACAGTTGTTTTTCAAATTCTTTTTCACGGCAGGTAAACAGGATTTCATGGCCCTTTTTTTGCATCTCCCATGCAAAATTTTTAAAAAGATGCACATGAGCAGGATGACCAATATCAATTAATATTTTCACTTCCTTGCCAGTATTGTTTTTTTGGCATAAATATGCTCTCCTATTCTTACTGAAGGAATATAATTTCCGGGGAAAATAACATCTACCTGTGATCCGAATCTTATCATTCCAATCCAGTCGCCCTGCTTTACCTTATCTCCCTGATTTATATAACAGTCAATCCTTCGTACAAGGTGAGAGGCGGTTTGAACAATGCCGGTTGTCTCATTTTTGTTACATATTATTATTGTATTTCTTTCATTTTTGATAATTGCTAAAGGATTCTTTAAGGATAAGAATTCTCCGTCAATATGTTTGGTAAGCAAAATTTCTCCTCCTGCAGGAGCACAATTTTTATGTACATCAAAAAGAGTCATATTTATGCCAATCTGCCAGCATGGATTTTGCAGCAAGTTAGTGCCGGCAAACTCTTCAAGTGTTGCTTTGATTCCATTTTTAACTGAAACCGGCATGACATTTTTTGACAATTCTCTTATATAAATAACCTTACCGTCAGCCGGTGAAACAAGTTCATTTTCCGAAGCTATTACTTTTCTGAAAGGAACGCGCCAAAATCTTATCATAATATATAGAAATGAAAAGATAAGAACGAAAGATGGTATTATTAAAAAAACAATTAAATAATAGGAAAATATTTCTTTCTTATAAAAATAAAACGAGATGAATGTTACAGGAATTAGTACTAATAAATTATCAATAAGAATATATCTCTTTTGTACATGTGTTTTTTTATAAAGAAATATATAAAATATAGTACTGCAAATCAATGTTTCAGCAAAAAGCAACAATTCTGACATCCTTATTTTCTTATAAAGAAAAGATACGGTAATAGAAATATATACATAAATGCAGGCAATGGATCATTAGATAACCATACTGCATTTTCTTTAGGCATTCTAATCGTCTTTAAATATTCAGATATAGTCAGTTTACCTTTAATTATCTCTTTAAACGCAACATAAATGTCAGTAATATGCTCAATCCATCCGATATCTGCCATTTTGTTGTATTTATACTCAATATCTTTACCATTTAAAAAATTAACCATCATTTCTAAAAGATTTATATTTAATTTATTGGCAATAGAATGCCATTTCCATGCACGGGGATTTATTTCTAAAAGTTTAAAACTATTATCTTTATTATCAAACATAAATTCTATTTCCGACATGCCGAAATAATTAATAGATTTTAAAAATTTTTTGGCCTGATTTTCAAATTCCTGGTCAATAACTGTATATGCAAAACAAGTTGAGTTTCCAAAATCCATCGGATGCTGTCGTATCCTTTTTGCACTTAGACAGCCATATACTTCACCTTTGGCAGCAAATGATCCAAAAGAAAACAATGAATTCGTTCCACCCTCAATGAATTTTTGAAGAATTACCTCATTAGAAGGAATAATATTACACATCATTGTATAAAATTTAAAGAGGTCCTTCTTATTTTTACAGAAATACACTTTTCTCCCTGTGACTTGATGGAAAACATGCATTACTGAAGGTTTTAAAATATATGGATATTCTATTTTATCAGCCAGGTCTTTAATGTCTGAAAATGATTCCGGAAAATAACTTTCCGGAATTGGTATATCAAGCTCCATTGCTTTTTTGTAAGTAAGTCGTTTATTATAACATATCTCTAAATTTGAAGGAAATGGAATAGAAAGATAATATAATTCAGAAAGTTGTGAATATTTTGATGATAGAAATGCAAGCAATGAATCATTTGTTGCTATAAGTAATGTTTGCTTTTCTTCTTTGGTATCAATTAACATTTCGTAAAGATGTTCATAATTATGAAAATTATGAAATCTGTCGCAGTATTTAGAAAATCTGGCAATCGAAGCAAAAGAATTATTAAAGAGATGAACTTCAAGATTTATTTTTTTTGCCATTCTGACAAGGCCAAGAGCCTGTACATGATCTCCTAAAATATAAATTTTCCTAATCATCAAATTTTCCCCTTATATCTTTTTTCTTTTATTAACCTATTAGAGTTTAAAAATATACTGTAATCTATTTCTAATCTGTGTGAATCCGTGGTTAAAAAAGAAGAAACCACAGATAGCACAGATTTTATCTTTCACAGATTCTCACAGATTTTATATTACTGCAAAAGATGATTGGTCATTAATCTATTATAAACTTCTAATATTTTTTTTGCAATGGTTTCAGAATCCAATCCTAATTCAATAATTCTCTGCCTCCCATTTGTTCTTCCCCCTTTTTCTGAAAAGTCAAGAGCTAATTTTATTTTTTCCGCAAAATCATAAGGGTCGAAGGAAGCAATAAAACATCCCTCGGTTTCCCCGATAACCCACCTTACATCACCTACATCGGTTGAAATAATTGGACAATTACATGCCATCGCCTCCTTAATGACATTGGGACTTCCTTCATATTTCGATGTAAGGATTAAGGCTTCTGCAGAGTTTAAATAGTAAACTATTTCTGAATTCGGTACATTATAGACAGGCAATAATACTATATCATTTCTGTTCAGTAATTCAACGGCTTTTCTTGCAAGTTGAAAGTTTTTTTCAGGCCGGTTAGGTGATGATATAAAAAGTAAATATTTTTTTGACACATTCAGATTCAGATATTTTTTTGCATCTATTACGGGAATCGTCTTGAACCTTGAAATATCAACTCCATTGGGAATTACATTTGCTCCTTTCAAATTCAGCCGTTCCTTCATCCTTTGAGTTTTGACAATCACTGCATCCCATTTATAATTGTAAAAAAATTTAGTTATCAATCCAGGAGCTTTCGACATATAAATATCCGACCCCATCAATGAGACAATCAGAGGTTTACAGCCTGCCAATGATGCCACGAAGCCACAAAGGCTATAGTGAGCATGAGCGAGATCATAATTATTTTTTTTTATTATTTTCCTGAGTTCGAAAATTGATATAAAATATCCCAAAAAACCAGACTTAATTAAAAAATATTCAACCTCTATTCCTGATTTTTTCAAAGATTCTCCCTGATTTCTTACCACACTACCAACATGTCCGCTCCTTCCACTCGAAATGAAAAGAATTTTCATTTTCAGGAATTGATCTTTGAACAAACTAAATATTGCAAAAATTTAATAAAGAAACCGATTATTATAGCCGACAATTTACTAATTCCAAGAATGATACAAACTTACTTATTTAAATGTAGGTTTTTTTGTTTTGTTTTATCAACAACCAGTTTTATCTTCCCATTTTTATCTGGCTGTATTTTATTTACAAAGTTTATATTATATCTGATTTTGTTTTCAAGATAGGTTCGTAATGCATTTTGAATTATTATCAAATCTTCATTAGAAAAAATTTCTGATTTAACAAGATTAACATTTATCAAATCAGACCCCACTAATTCAACCTGGTATTGCTTAATTCCTTTAACCTTTTTTAATAACATACTTCCAAAAAAGCTCGGTACTGATAATACACCTCCATCTTTAAATTTTATTATATCCGATTCTCTTCCGGCAATTGATTCTAACTTCGAAAACTTATAAACACAATCAGATTGAATGTCTTTTGAAGGAATCCCAAGGTCATCATTTTTATATCTGATTAAAGGGAATGCATAATTGTCAAGATCGGTAATCAATAGTTCATATAAACCTGAATTATCTGTTTTCGAGCCAAACTCAACAAAAACATGAGGGTCAATAATATGATAAAAACTACATTCGGAACACTCATAAGCAATGCCATTTATTTCACCGCACCCGTAACCATCATAAACGGGTCCAAGTTTTTCATTAATGACATCCCTCTGAAAATCATGCAAATTCTCAGCCGTTGTAAATACATATTTAATATTATGGTCTAGTGAAAGATTGTTGTCCTTCATGAGGACGGCCAGAAGATAAATTGCATTTGTATATCCATCTAAATAATCATATTTATTAGCCTTAATCTTCCGATATAAATCAAAAAACTGAGACCCCTCAGTCAACTTATAAGCAGGAAATTTATGATGCCTGAATATTTTTGCCTTTAATTTCGAGGAAAATCTGCTCCACTCATTGTTAACAGTATCAGGATTACCCCATATATGCAATCCTTTTAAGTTCATTTTCCAGCCTGATAAAGACCATCCAGTTAAATGTGCAGCCTGACCTGCACTTTCAGCTATATTATCCTTGTAATAAAAAACAGGTTGTCCGGTCGAACCACTTGAAGAGCCGAAATATAACTTATTGGTTTTATATCCTTGTGCAATTATTGTAGAACAATTTTTCTGTAAATCTTCCCTGGTAAGAACCGGTATTTCTTTGATTTGATCGAATGAGGTAAATTTTTCAGGATTAAAACCACATTCCGCAAATCTTTTTTTATAAAATTCTACTTTATCGCCGGCATGAACAAGAAGATTTTTAAGTTTTCTAAATTGATATGCTTTAAGCTCGTCAGGGGAAAGCTTCAATGACTGTTCAAATTCCTTCAGAAAATATATTACTCTCTGATTTTTTATTAAATCTTGTATCAGATAGCCAATTTTATTCACTTCTTTGCCGATTAAGATTCTTTATGCAATAAAGAATTAAAGTCTTTATGCTATACCTCTATTTACATTTAACACGCGAGACTAAAATACCTGTTTAAGTTAAAACTTATCAGCTATATACGATAAACTTAAAATCCTGAAAAGAATTTCTTTATCAATACATAAATTATTATTGCCTAAATTAAATAATTCTTTTGATGCAGGTATTTTAAGCCAATATTCCTTATTTGCTTCCCAGGCATTGTTCACACTAAATGGATCATGGCAAATCTCTTTCTTAAATACTTTTTGTTTTAGATAACCTTCAAGAATGTTGAATTTCCCAAATATGTTTATAAGATCATCCGGTTTGTAGTCTTTATCTGTCATTATCTTTCCGAAATCAGGATATGCTTTTCTGATAACATGTGTATAAAAAACCTGCCCTTTGTACCTTTTGAAAGGGTTATGTTCAAAAAATTCAGAGTAGATGCCTGCAATTTCAGTTTTAAATAACGCCTTTAAAAATTCAATGTCCAGAAATGGCGTTCTGTTTTTCAGACATTTAAACTGATTTACTATCTCTGCCCCAAAATATTTCCGGAATAATTCTTCAAAAACAAACAAATAAAATTTCTGGTTTAGGGTTAAATTATTATATGTTCGATTGAAACATGGTAATTTTAGAATATCCTCTTTGAGCAATTCCCATTCCTTTTTCTGTAAATCTTCATTAAGGCAATTGAATTCAGGGCTTGTCTCAATCAGGTCAAATGCTTTTTCAGGTGTTTCAGAATTGAAAATGTTGTACAAATTTTTCGAAATAACAACACCTGCAATATGAGCTGCACGGAATATTTCACTTCCAAAGTTCCCTGTTATAATATGCTTGAACTCCGACGACAATTTCTTTGCTGCGAAAAGATAATGTGCCCGTGCAAAAGTTGCTGTCCCCGAGGAATTGATAATAAATTCCTCCCCACATTCGATATTACTTTTGTTTATATAATCTTCATCAAGCATGATTTTAATAAAAGGAATATTCGCATGCCGTGAAAGTTTCTCAGCAATTGAAATATCCTTTGAATCTTTCGATCCAAATGAATAAACCGAAAAATCTTTCTTATAATACAAACCGGCTGCAGTAAGAGTTCTCCCGTCAAATCCGCCCGTAAGCGATGATGCATAATGTGTGTCGGGCAAATATTTTTCAACTGTTTCGATGAAAATATCGGTCATCATTTCAGCCGATTTTTTCCACGGAAGCGGTTTTTCTTCAAAAAAATCCTCGATAAAAGTATGTTTTTTTACCAAAACTTTGCCGTTGCTTATCAATATATATGAATTTGAAGGAAGAAGTATTACGCCATCAATAACACTGTTATCAAAAAGAGGATAGTTAAAAAGTAATGTCTCAAGTATAAATTTTTTGTTAATTTTATTAAGTGCCAGGTAGTCGCCAAGAAAAAAAGCATTTTCAGACAGGACAATCGAATTATCATTTTTGAAATAATAAACCGGAAGAATGCTGAAAAGAGAGTTGCCGATATAAAGTTCGCCTGAAATTTTGTTCAGATACATGTAATAGAAATGCCCATGTATATTATATAAAATATATTCAACAGAATTATTTTTTCTGAGTTCTTCACTGAAATTATTGGTGGTTATAGGATCTCCCCAAACAACGCACTCATATTCCGTTTCATTATAATACAACTCTATGTCAGGTTTTACCTCGAACAGATCTAAAAGACCAACAGGCTTTTTACTTAAAGAAATACTCAAAACAAATTTGATCATTAAAAAAATTACATTGATAAGTTGCCAGGTCTAAATGAAATCCTTCAGTTTTCTGTAATTATTCAATATATAATAATATGGGAGTCTTCCTGAAAGAGCTTTAAGTTTAAAAATCGTTTTTTGTTTTTTCCGGAATGTTTTGAAATCCATACACGTTCTTTCTGGAATTCTTGTTATATCTTTATTAAGACTTAGATATTTCCCGGTTGTGGTCATAAGATAACCTGCATTCAATGCCAATTGGTGCAGTATATTGTTGTTATCTCCATGCGGCCAGCATAAGAATTCAACCTTCTTACCGAGTTTATCTTCGATAATCTTCTTTGATTCAGAAATTTCTTTTTTTGCCCTTTTAATATATTCGTCCTGAGACTCAAAATACGTTATAATTTTCGCCCCTTTTTTGTATAGTTCATAAACCGGTTTAACCAGATTAAAAGCAGTTTCAAACCTGTAATTTCTGAAATCGTATTTTTTCAATTCGGAAACACACTCTTCGATAAAATCAGGATTTATCTCTACTTTTCTTGCTATAAGTGCCGATTTTTCCTCGAACAAGGGATAGCCGTATGGTAAAATATTTTCGAATGTCTTGTCGTTAATATAGAAAGGTTTCCTTTCAGGGAAAAGATTTCCTGCCGGATAAAGAATATCACAACCGGGATGATGGAAGCCTGTTAGAATGTCAGATACAAAATACTTAGTATGAGTTAATGTATGTGATTGCACGTCCATGACACCTGATTGTTCCATTATTTTCAATTCTTCCCATGATAAAAATCCGAATTCGTTCAATTCATGATATCCGGCATTTCCATTCCATACATCTTCAAGATTCGGTCTTATAACCGGGCGCTGGTCAACAAATTCAGGACTTATAAAAATTGTAGCTTTTAATCCGAACTTTTTCAAAAGTGGGAAAACCCAAATCCAGTTATCGAGATATCCATCATCAAAATTCAATATCAAAGCATTTTTTACCGGAGGTATTATTCCATTCCTTATCTGCCATAATTCTTTAAAAGAAATTAATTTGAATTTTTTTCTAATCCATTCGATTTGTTTCTGAAATGACTCAAAGTCAGTAGTCAGAAATTTCCTTATCCAGTTATCATTTACGGGTCCTACACTGTGGTAATAAATTACCGGCGCTTTATAATAATCAGTCATTAAATGAATTATAAATTTTATTCAATGAATTTATATGTTCATTGAACGAAAATCTTACCAAAAATTCATCTCTCGCCTTTTGAGCTGACAGAAAAAGATAATTATAATTTAAAAGTTTATCATATATTTGTTGAAATAAGTCATTTTCGGCAGAAATCAAAAATTCAGGATAATTGCAGAAAATTTCGCGCATAGAAGGTATATCTAAAGCAATTACCGGCGTTCCACATAAAATGCTTTCCACAACTACATTACCAAACGACTCATATTCCGAGAGATAAAGAAGCAGATCGGCATTACTATAAACATTTTCTATATCTTTTCTAAAGCCTTCAATAAAAATAAATTCATCTGCATTGTAATTATGTATAATATCTCTAAGCATTTCAGTTAAAGGGCCGGAACCGAAAATCCCAAATTGAGTTTTATCAATGACTTTATGAATCCTGAATGCAAGTTCAATCCATTTTTCAAGTCCTTTCCCATGAGCTAATCTACCAGCATAAATTATTTTTAAAATCCCGGAATTTTTTTTAGTAAATAAAGGATGGAATCTTTCTCCGTTTATCGGATTATAAATAACCTGAATTTTTGCTTTACAATATATTTTATCAATAAATGTTTTTTTACTGAACTCTGAATTTGAAATTAGTTTTACATTTCTTTTATTGATTAATTTCCATAATGCTTTTCTGTATTTCTTTTCTATCGAATTCTTCCAGTAAATCGTTCCATGGATACTATATATAATATTCTTAACTCCAGCAATTTGTAAAATAAGGAGATATAAGGGGCCAATATTGAATACCTGAAAAATTGAATTCTTATATCTTCTTGCAAAAAAATAAATTTTTAAGCAGGCAATCAGATTTGAAAAACTTCCATAATTTGCTTCATGACCTGGTATATCGGCATAGATATTAAATTCCGATGAAACATAAGGTCTTATAATAAAGGAAATAAATTTTTTATTCGGAATCCCTTTAATAATATCAGGCAACAGTACTTCTATTCCTCCGGCTTTCGAGGAGAAATGTACAAGGCAAACAATATCTGAATTATTTTGTTTAATAAATTACTTTATCAATGAATTTAGAATTCTTTCTGCGTTCATTTCAGGTGAATATTTAAGAGAAATAAAGTTTTTAAGTTCTTTGACCAGTTCTTTACGTTCGGTTTCATTTTTCAAATAGTAATCAGCAAGCCCGCCGGCCTTTCTGTAATCGCGAATTAAAGGAATATTGGCTTTACATCCCTGAAATAATTCATGCTCCACATCGTAACGATATTCAATCAGAGGAAGAGCACCCGAGCCAAGTGCTTCGAAAAGACGCATGTGAAAACCGTTCAATATTCCGGGATTACCGTCAACCGGAATTATTTTTGATTTGTTCATCATTTCATTCAACCGTTCCACATGTATATAGGACGTTTCTGTAAATTTATTTTCAAGAGCCGGAAATTCCCTGAACCATTTTTTCCAGTGCCTGCTGCCATATATTTGCAGGTTAAAATTTACAAACTGGTTCATAAAAAGAGCCTTTTTATATCCCCATGAATTTGTATAGGATAAGCCCGAATAAAATATTTCGCTTTCAGGGATATTATTGATTAATGAACCTTCTGTAATTTCGAAGTAATGAGCAGAATCTATTCCGGGCGCAAAAAAAACATTTTTATCAATTCCTATTGTACTTAGCTGATAATTCCAGAAAGTATCAGGAGAAAGAATTAAATCGGCATATTTAAGACATGCAAGATAATAGTTATTTGCAGGAGTATAAAATGGGCTGTCACCCATAAAAAAGACAAGTTTTGCTCTTTTTTTTATTTCCGAACAGGTTTCAGGAAGAAGAAACTCACTGTTATAAACCATTATGAAATCAGGATTATACATATTTATTTCACTCAAAATGATTCTATTTACCTTCTGTAAAAAATATTTCTCCCAGGCATTTCTTATTTTGTAAGGAAAACGATATATCTGTGAATGAATTTTTAAGTCATAGTTGTTAATAACTCCCCGTAAATCATAACCTTTACATTCTTCGGATAACACAGATAATATTGCAAGCAATGAATTATACAATGAATATTTACCTGGACAAAGTAATAATGCTCTCTGAAACGTCTTAGCCATATATTGATTTTTTTGATTCGGAATATACCAGCGCACCGAAACTGAAAAATATCGCTTGTGGAATAATCTGATCAGGTATGCCCAGATAGTGAAAATGCTGACCACTGGTCGAGTGTATAAAAAACCAGCCGATTAAAAAAATAATAAATACCGGCATACTATTTCTGAAAAGATAAATTTTGTTTCCGAATATATGCATTTCTATTAGTTTGAAAGAAAAATATATCAGAAAACCAATTAACAATATAAATCCTATAACGCCTGAATTCAATAGAATTGTTTGATTTCCAACATGACCGTCGCTATATTTTCTGGAAATATCGGAGAAACCCCATCCAAAAACAGGATTCTGCTTAAATACATTCATTACTCTCGGACTTCGTCTGCTTAGTCTTGATAATGTACCCCCTGCTGTTATATCACCTTCTGCAAGTTCCTTAAGAGTTCCAACCCGGCTTGTTGCAAAAGTTATCTGTTCTCTTAGAATATTACTCGAAAAAGCTATTGAAATAACGATTAAAAAAAATATCGAAAACTGTGCAATGTTTTTTATCCTTATTCCGGGAATAAATAAAAAAGAAAAAATTATTATAAAACTAAAACTTATTATCCAGCCTCTTGTGGCAGAAATGTAAGCCATACCATAAGCTGAAAGAATCAAAATATATAGATAAATTTTACTGAAATATTCAGAACTTTTTTCAGACAGGAAAAAAAGAGCACCAAACAAGCCCATCAATGTTACTCCGATATTAAAAAATCCACGGTATCCTCCTGCTTCAGAAGCTTGCTCTGGCGTTAATTCTGTGATTTTTGCAGGTAATAAACCTGTAAATAAAACAAATAATTGGGTTAAAAAAGCACAAATAAGGATAACGAACATAAAACCAAATAATCTTTTGAATGATTCGTAGTCAGGAAATAATCTTGGTAATGTATAAAAAAGCAAAAAAGGAAGTGTAAGTTTGATAATTCTGAAATAATCTCTGGCTTCGCCTGAAAATCCCATCATCTGGCCCCATATTATCAAAAAAATCATATACATCAATAAAATTGTCAAATACTTATTATAAAAGACAAACGGTTTGTTTTTTACCTGAATTGCTTTAATAAAAGATAACAGTATATAAAATTGGGCAAGTTCCACAGCAGGAAGTCCTGGGAAAATATTTATCGTAACAGTATAAAGACCAAAAAAACCAAGAAAACCGTCAACCGTGGTAAAATAAAAAGCAAGCCAGAAAGGTTCGTCGTTTGAACGGAAATATAAAATCAGCGTTGTTACATACCAGATGTAAGCAAGAATTCGTGGAGCTTTATAAGTAACAAATATTGTTATAAAAACAAGTAATAAAAATTTAATGATACCTTCCGGTAAATTCTTTCTGAACATTAATTGTTATGGGTTATATTATTCCCCTATTTTACCACAGGATGTTTTACCAATAAAGGAAAATTATGGTTGGCTATAGTTTGTAAAATCTTTATATTGATTTTCTTTTGTAATCTCTTTTCTGAAGAAATGTGTGAAGCATAAACATTACCCAATTTGTAAGGAAAGCTATTTCTTAATTCAGAAGCCTTTCGTATGTATTTTTTTGCATTTTTAATATCTGATAAACAATAATAATCAATTCCTATAATAAAATACCACCAGGCTGCTTCGGCCGGTAACATATTTTCACCCAACTGCTCCATCAGCATGACTTTCCCCTTTAAGCTATTATTCTTATTCCTGCTGACTGAATTAGCAGTTAAATTTAGAACTGAAACGACTCTGTCATGAAGTACAAATCTTTCGTGTGTGGCAATTCTATAGCTTAACTCAATTTCCATCATGGAAGGGAAACTCTCACAAAAACCGCCAACGGTCTCAAGCAATTCTTTCTTAATAAACCATCTTGATGTAAACCCGGCTCCCTCACCTTTCAATTCGAGTTTATGCTCGCTTAATATCCTGCCTGTATTCCTGTCAGCAACCCAGTAGCCTGATACAATAAATCCAGAGCCGGAGTTTTTCGCTGCATTCAGTTGAGATTCAAATCTGTACGGTAAATTTATATCATCATCATCAAGAAAAGCTATATATTTACCTTTTGATTGAAGAATACCATAATTTCTTGCCGAAGCAGCTCCTTTTTTAGGATTATGAAAATATTTTATCCTTTTATCCTTAATCATATATTTTTGCACTACACTTTCAGTATCATCTGTCGAACCATCGTCAACTATTATCATCTCCCATTCCGGATATGACTGGTTTAAACAGCTAAGTATGGCCATTTCCAGTAGCTTGCTTCGATTAAACGTTGGAGTAATACAAGAAATCAATTCCATATTTAATATTTTAACAAAATCTATTCCCAAATTAAAGTTAAGAACGTTCGTTTCAGGTTTATGCAATTTTTGCTCTCAACAACATTCAGTAAATTAGAGTATTTAATGTGGGTTCTATGCATCTTATTAATTGTGCATTCCATTTTTTGCCTCTCTGGATAATAACCTTGGCAAAAAATTCTCTTTAAATATTGTAACTATTTCTATTGCACCATTATATTTCAAATAAAATGAAATAAAAAAATAAACTGAAATATCAACAAAAGATTGAATAATAATTAAAGCTAAATCATTTGTAGTTATATAATTCGTTATTTTATACATAGTCCCAAAAATCAAAATTACTAATAAAGTGTACTTAAAAAAATCTATAATTTGTTCCCTGTAGTTTAATTTCAAGAATTTTTTCATATAATAAATACCAAGAGCATAAACTATAGCCATTGAAAATACCTGAGCATATACTAAACCAATAACGCCCCATTTTATACCTATTACTATACCGATGATAATAAATACCTTTTGAATTACATTTAAAATCAAATATTCATTTGCTTTGCCTAATGCTTTGAGAATACTAATCTGAATGCCAGAAACAGGATAAAAAATACCTGCAATACAGAGAATTTGAAGGTAAGGAACTGCAGGAAGCCATTTATCTGTAATTAAAATCCTAATAAGCGGCTCAGCTAAAAATGCCATTAATGCCAACAAAGGAACTGAAATGAATGTGACTAATTCACTTGCTTTTTTGTAATTGGTTCTTACTTTATTAAAGTCATTTTGAATAGATGAGAACGATGGGAATGCAAGCGAACTAGTTATATTTAGGATATTTTTTGAAATCATATCTCTATAGCCATAAGCTCTAGTATAGAAACCCAGGTCAGCGGCAGTAAAAAACTTGCCGATTATCAACTTATTTATATGAAGGAAAAAATTATCCAGAAGCCCAACGCCGAGTATTCTTGAGCCAAAACCAAATAAATTTTTTGCCGAATCCCTTTTGAAAAGGAACGATGGTTTCCATTCGCTTCGTATCCATAGAAGGACAGAATAAGTAAAATCTTTAGATAAGCTTAGACCTACCAGGCTCCACACACCATAACCTTTAAGAGCCATAGGCAGTGAAACTAAACCTGAAATCAATGTAGAAATTACATTTATAATTGCAAGTTCTCTAAATATTAAATTTTTTGTAAACCGCGTTGCCTGTATTATTGTGAATGATCTGATAATAATACCAATTGAAAGAACTATTACAAGATGGTTAAGTTGTTCTTCATTGTAAAATTTTGCAATAAGGGGCGCTGTTAAGCAAAGTAAAAGAAAAATTAAACAAGCAATAAAAAAATTTATGAAAAATACAGTTGAATAATCCTCATTAGATGCATCTTTTTTTTGAATTAGTGCCTGGCTGAAACCGCTCTCGACTAAAGCATCACCAACAGATATAAATATTGCAAGCATCCCAACTAATCCATAATCGCCAGGCAATAGCATACGCGCCAGCACTATCCCAATAACAAACCTTACTATCTGACTCGTTATGTTTCCCAAAAAACTCCAACCTGCTCCTGAAACTGTTTTCTGTCTTAATGTTTCCAATTTAGACTTGAAAAAAGATTGTGCAATTTTTGAAAGTATTTTTCCTGTGTAAATACAGATCTGTAAATATTATTACCATTAAGTGCGACTACTTTACAGCGTTCTTTATTCAGTAAAACAGTTTCAATTTTATTTGCAATTTCCTCAGGATTATTATTTGAGATGAAAATACTATTATCATTAAAAAATTCAACTACAGCATTATTTTGCATCGTTAAAACAGGTATATACATAGAACAAGCGTCTAATATTTTGTTACTCAATACATTCCTTGCTTTTTCATTTTCTCCGAAGTTACCTAAAGCAAGGTCGCAATTTTCAATTAAGAATTCTATTAATCCATTAGCAAAGGTTAAATCGGTTCTGAGAAATATCTTTTTTGTCAATTCTTTCTCCTCCAGAATTTTTATATATTTTTTCGATTGATCATTATCAATCCCAAAAAGATAAAAATTCGCTTTAAAATTTCTTTGCAATAAAATACAGAATGCTTTAATAATATTATCCAAACCATGCAAATTTAGAAAGGTACCCCACCAGCAAATTGTAGGTATTTCCCTAATATTATTTAAATATGGAAGCTTTGCCTTATTATATTGTGGAACAAATAATGGGATGATTATTTTCTTTCCATTATTTTCTAAATTACAATCAATGATTTCAGAATAGTATTCATATTCGCTTCTGTTTAGAAAAATTACTTTATCACTTTTATAAAATGCCTGTTTATCAAGATATTTTAATTTATATGCTGTAAGTGATTTTTTACTGTACTTCTTTCTATCGTTAATATATGTATCGTAAAGCGATACATAAAAATCTGTAATAACTTTCTTTCGAAGTAATTTTGCTAAATAGTATCTGGTTATGCTATCGTGATTCATTGGGAGAATATATATACAATCACTTTTTATTATATAGAGGCATTCAATAAAAAAATAAATAAATTTCAAAATGGGATTTGCAATCCTTCTTAAGATTTTTAGAAGCAATGTATTCTGTGCTGGCATTAAAAAGTAATCCTTATCAATCCATTGAAATTTATAGTTATTTTTAATCAAAAAATTAAGCAGGTATTCGGATCTGTAATTTACGGCAATGTTACCTATTACTAAAATTTTCATTTCGAATCATAAGCTTATTTGTGATGGATATTATAAAATAGCCTATATAGACCAAGTGCATTCAAAATTATAAGAAATAATGATTTTAAGTATGGTTTAGAAAATACTACAATGGGTTTCATAAGTGCTGCATTAAACAGGTAAATAGTAGCGCCCTTTATGTCAACGTTTTTTCTTATTGATGAGGCACCAAGTGCGATTAACATACGAGGGAATCTATTTTTATAATATTCTCTCAATTTATTTTGAAAATCAGGCCTTTTTTCAAATTGAACTAATTTATCATAATTCTTAATTTCACCTATATAGTCGTTCCTTCTATTCTTAGCCCATTCATAAAGTTGGTTTTGTTTATGATCCCTTCTGTAAACCACTGAATCTCCTCTAATTAAAATAGGATACTTTTGTAATACTCTCATATTAAACAGTTCGTTTGAGAAAAGAGTATTTGTTTGATAGATTCCAACATTATCTAGTTTTGTACGGTCGTACATTATTGAGGAATCTGCAATATATTGCGCAGTATCAATAACGTACTCGTAAATATTTCCAGCATTGTAAAATATATTGATCCCATTACTCGTGGTTTTCAAAAAAACACCTCTTTCATTAATCATATCTTCTTTACTTCCAATTAAACCTAAATAAGGATATTTAGAAAAAAAATTGATATGAGATTCTATCATATCTGGTTTCAAAATATCATCAGCATAAAGTATTACCAGATAATCAAATCCTTTAGAATATTCTAGACACTTATTAAGGTTATTATGGTAGCCAAGATTCACTTCATTTTTATATAATTTTATATTATAACAAGGATATTTTTTAATAATCTTAGTGACAATTTCTCTTGTTTTGTCATTGGAATTATTGTCACTGACTACAATAGTATTAGCTTTTATAGTTTGATTAATAGCACTTTCTAAAGCTTCAGTTATAAATTTTTCACCATTATAAACAGGAATAGTTACAATAACTTTCTTATCCATTTTCTACCAATTTTAGCATATTCCTAATTCCGTAATACTTTTCTTTTTGAGGAATCCATCCGGTATATGATTTTATTTTATTAATATCAGCTATAAATACTTTCTGGTCACTTTTTCTTGGGAGTAGCTTATTAAATTTGAGTGAAATACCCAATTCATCCTCTATAAAGTTAAATAATTCAAGAAGTGATAAAGAGTTATTAATTCCACCACCAATGTTGAAGGCATTTCCGATACATCTATCACAATAAATTAATAGTTTATTATAAAGAACTATTATATCATCAATAAAGAGAACATCTCTTACTTGTTTACCATTACCAGAAATAGTAAATGGTTCTTTCAATATTCCTTTCTTTTCCTCAATTGCTTTCCGGCAAAACCAACCAATCCATCCCTGATCAAATGTAGCAAATTGTCGTCCACCAAACATAGATGAATGTCTTAGTACAATGGTTCTTAAACCAAATATTCTATTATAGTCTATCATATATTGATCTGCCGCACCCTTAGAACAACCGTAAGGGGAGTGAAAATCAAGTTTTATACTTTCATTAAAACCATTTGGGTGCTCCTTGCAAATATAACGTGTTTCCGTTTCCTCATAGGAAAAATATTCAAGATCTCCATAGACTTTATTAGTTGAAGAATAAATAATTAACGAATTGGGACAATATTTCTTTACACTTTCTAGTACATTGAGTGTGCCTAACGCATTTACTTCAAAGTCTAATCTTGGATTTTCAATTGAAGTTGTCATTGCAACTTGTCCGGCAAGATGAAATATTACATCTGGCTTAATTTTTTTTATGCAATCTTCAACTTTAGATTGATTCCTTATATCAAATTGATAAAATTTAAATTCACCTTGTCTTTTTAACCATTTAAGATTTTTTTCACTTCCGAATCTGGATAGATTATCAAACACAAAAAGTTCTTCATTTTTATCGAGGATGTTATATGCTAAATTTGAACCTAAAAAACCGCAACCACCGGTAATAAGAAATCTCATATCTTAAATTTATTTTTTTCAAATTCAATAACTTTTTCTAATCCAGATTTTAGATTATTTTTTGGCCTCCAGCCTAGTTCGATTAGTTTACTATTGTCAATAATAGATTTCATCAGTTCGTTTTTTCGATATGGAAGCGCACCAAATTTTAATTTTGAATTACTGTTTGTTAATTTCTTGATTAATTCAGCTAAATTTTTTACGGAAATAGTTTCATCAGAACATACGTGAAAATTAGAATAACAGGGTAATTTATCTATTTGAGAAATGATTAACTTAAAAGCATCTACTACGTCTTCATAATAAACAAAATTACGTTCTTGTTCTCCAAGTGTTAATTGTATTTCAGGTTCATTGTTTAATAACCTCTTTATCAAGAATGAAATAAAGTTATTATCTCCGGCATCAGGCCCATAAAAATGTTCAAGTTGTATATTTATTACTTTTATTTCATTTCTCTTCATAATTAACCATTCTTTGAATTGAGATTTTGATAATGCATATTCGCTTACTAATCTGTTAAGAACAGTATCCGTATTGATAAAACATTCAACTTTATACTTCAATGCAGCTTCAAGGAGTTCCAAGGGCATTATTAAATTTGTTTTTGCAACAAATGAATTATCTTTATCATTTCCGTAATCAGTTGCTGTATGCAGTATATAATGGATAGTTTTTTTCTGAAATATTGAATTGAGGTCATCAATACTATATCTGTATTTAATAAAATTTTCTTTTATATCAGATAATCTGGTGAAATTGCAATTACTGCTCTCCAGAACGCAAACATTAAATTCACTAATTAACATTTTTACAAGATTATGACCAAGAAATCCATTTCCTCCGGTTATTAAAATTTGCTTCTTCATTAAATTTTTTTAACAAAAGACCTGAAGGAATCATGTATATAATTTATCATTTCATCTGTAAGCCCGTGATGGCAAGCAATAAGAATGCCTCCGCGCATTACATTATCTGCATTAGGATAGCCATTTTTATTCTTTATGCAATGAATATTCTTAAATCCGGGTTGTTTTAAAATATTGCCGGTAAAAACGACACGTGTTTGTATATTTGCCTTTTCTAGTGCGATTTGCATTTCAGTTCTTGTAAAAGGTGCAGTATCCTTCACAATCAAAGGGAAAGCGAGCCAGCCTGTTTTTGTCCCTGCTGTTTGTTTTGGCAGAATAAACCAATCTTTAAATTGTTTAAAAAATTTAAATTGCCTATTGAAGTTTTCTATTCTTGCATTTATATTTTCTTGAAGCTTATTCAACTGTATTAATCCAAATGCAGCTCCAATTTCTGAAGGTTCCAGGTTATAACCGATTTCTTCAAATACAAATTTTGCATCATATCTTATTCCTTCCAGTTCAGTATTAAATCTGTTTTCGATCTTTTCCGATTCAGGGAAAATCGAAGAGCTGCGACCCCAGCTCCTTAATAATTTTGCACGCCGGTACATGCCATCATCGTTTAAACAAAGCATTCCACCATTGCCAGCGCAATTTATTATATGCGAACCATAAAAACTCGTAATCGAAATATCGGAATTAAAACCGGTACTTCTACCGTGCAAAATGCCACCGAGGGTATCTGCAGAATCCTCTATAATTTTAAGATTATATTTGCGGGCTATTTCATATATTATATCCCAGTCAGGTATGTTGCCAAGTAAATTAGGAACAGCAATTGCTTTTGTTTTATCAGATATCATTTCTTCGATTTTATTAATATCTATCAAAAAAGTATCTGACTCTACATCAACAAAAGCAGGTATAAGCCCATTTTTTACAAGGGAAGCAACAGTAGTCGAGAAGGTTAAAACAGGTGTAATTACTTCACTACCTTTGGGAAGATTAAGAACTTCTGCGCCAAGAAAAAGTGCTGAGGACCCTGAATTAAGCATAAGTCCGTATTTCTTATCGAACAATTTTGCAACTCTTTCTTCGAACGTCATTACATTTCTCCCCATTTGAGTCGAAGTCTTAAGTACTTCAACAACAGCATCAATCTCTTCCTGCCCATGAACTGTCATTCCATATGGCACACGCATCATTTTTTGGCACTCCATTTTACATTTTGTTTTTCACTTATGTTTATATATTCCTTTATAGTTTCTAACCTGTCTTCATAAGAAGGTTTTGTTCTTCTTATATCGTTTAGATATCCATTAATAGTCATCCTTACAGTGTCATTAAAATCTAGAACTGGTTTCCAGCCAAGCTCCCGTACAGCCTTAGAAATATCAAGTTTCAGAAACTTTGATTCATGAAACACTTCAGTACTGGAATCAAATATAATTTCAACCGATGTTTCATATTTTTTAATCTCATTGACTAATTCGATTACAGTGTAATTCATCTCATTTCGTGGGCCAAAATTCCAGCTTCCACAAAATTCTTTATTATAATAGAGTTCAGCTGCAAGCATTAAATAACCTGAAAGTGGCTCCAGCACATGCTGCCATGGCCTTGTGGCTTCAGGATTACGAACTATTAGTTTTTTGTCTCCTTGTAGTGCTCTGAAGTAATCCGGAATTATTCTGTAATTAGCCCAGTCACCTGCACCAATAACATTACCTGCTCTAACAGAGGCAACCCTGCAATTTGAGTCTTTAAAAAAAGAAGTTAAATAGGCATCGGTAATTAATTCGGAACAACCTTTTGAGGCACTGTAAGGATCCTTCCCTCCCAATGGATCGTTTTCACGGTAGCCCCAAACCCATTCGTTATTTCGATAACATTTATCACTTGTTATATTCAATGCTACCTTAACAGAATTTGTCATTCTAACTGCCTCAAAAAAATTAACAGTCCCCATAATATTCGTTTCAAAAGTATAGTGAGGATCTTTGTATGATTCAAGTACAAGTGGCTGAGCAGCAAGGTGAAAAGCAAATTCCGGCCTGACTTTTTCAAAGAAATCCAGAAGGTGTTGCCTGTTTCTTATATCATCATTTTTATGAATTACTCTTTTGCAAAGGTTTGTTACAACAAAATTATCCTGTTCGGTTTTGGGCGGCAGAGAATAACCAAAAACATCAGCGCCAAGCTTTAATAACCATATTGCAAGCCAGGACCCTTTAAATCCTGTGTCACCTGTTATCAAAACTTTCCTGCCTTTGAATATTCCATTAAAAAGTTGTACCATTTATATTATAATTATAATTGAAACTTTTTGTTATCACCACATTTTCCATGGCGCTCCACCGCTACTCCAAAGCTTTTCAAGTTCCATCTTATCTGAAAGTTTATCCATCGGCATCCAGAATCCTTTATGTTTAAATGCATTTAATTGTCTATCGGCAGCTAAATTTTGTAATGGTTCACGCTCAAACATTGTCAAATCACCTTCTATATAATTAAGTACAGCAGGCTCCAAAACAAAAAAACCTGCATTTACCCAACCTCCTCCATCCCCAGCCGGTTTTTCCTGAAATTTTGTAACAAGATCATTCTTATCAATATGCAATGCTCCAAACCTTCCAGTTGGTTGGGCAGCTGTTAATGTCGCAAGTTTATTCTTTGCCTTATGAAAAGAAACTAACTGGTTAATATTTATATTTGATAAGCCGTCGCCGTAAGTCATCATAAATGTATTATCACCTATATAATCCTTTACTCTTTTTAATCTGCCGCCGGTCAATGTATTCAAGCCTGTGTCAATCAATGTAACTTTCCATGGCTCTGATAAATTATTATGTATTTGTAATTCGTTAGTTTGTAAATCAATAGAAATATCCGAATGGTGAATATAATAATTGGTAAAATATTCCTTTATTATAAATCCTTTATAACCAAGGCAAATTATAAAATCATTAAAACCAAAATGAGAATAAATTTTCATGATATGCCATAAAATCGGTTTGTCTCCAATCTCTACCATTGGTTTGGGTTTAGTAACAGTTTCTTCACTTAAACGTGTGCCAAATCCACCCGCAAGAATTACTATTTTCATATTTTCTATCACAATTGTCTTTTTTAATTGGGATAAATTTATTTAAAACATTAATATTTTTACACTATTGTCCGATTAATAATTTAGATTCGTAATTTAATCTTATAACTATCATATTATCAAGTATCATATTTTTCATTTAAAAATTGACCCCCTTACAGATTAAAGGATAATTGTAAACCCGGGGGTATGGATTTACTTTTAAATCTTCTTTTCGTGCTTCGCAGTAGCTCATTTACGTCCAGATTGCTTATCAGATGGATTCGAACCAACGAGGCTACTACCGAGAAGGCTTTCTTTGCACGGGCGATCTTTTGTATTACTGTTAAAAACAGTTGGGCTATTAATGTGCACCAGACCTGAGTATAGATGGCATTCTCATTCTCTCCATAAAAATAATGTAGCTGGAAGTTCTGCTTCATCTTCTTGAAAAGTATCTCGATACCCCATCTTTTCTTGTATAGGAATGCGACATCTTCAGCGGTTATATCAAAATTGTTTGTCAGAAAATCATAATAACGGTTCTGTTCATCCTGATAACTGACCTTCCTCAATGTCATTTTAAGTTTGGTC
>Ga0208197_1001371_pt1 | contig 24508 bp, 20 predicted proteins | sample AD_JPNNA4_MetaG_FD_184444 | JGI IMG/M metagenome (GOLD analysis project Ga0208197, IMG submission 184444) | Active sludge microbial communities of municipal wastewater-treating anaerobic digesters from Japan - AD_JPNNA4_MetaG (SPAdes) (version 2) | ecosystem: Engineered > Bioreactor > Anaerobic...
AACATTTTTGTATTTAGCAAAGTCACCAGTTTGGGTTCCTTGTTGCTTGAACCACTTATTTTTAAGAGCTTAGCGAAAATCTGGTCTTTATATAACAGACTGTCAACTATGCCTGTTGCAACACAACTATCAGCATCTGATGTATTGAGGGTGTTTGCTATTTTTTTTACTTTTTCAGGGCTTATATTTCTTGATTTTGCAATGTCATTTACTGTGTTGTTCCAAATAGCATCGAGCATTGCCTGAAGTTGCTCGCGGTTTTCGGGGCTCATCTTGTTGTTCAAAAAAGGTTCTACGGCACTTTTAAATTTACCATGACGTATAATTTGGGCTTCGATGCCTAACTTGTCCAAAGCGCCTTTAAAGAACATCACTTCAGCCTGTGCCCCTTTGAAGATGATACTACCTTCTGGGTTTAGATATACTTCGTCAGCTACAGATGCGAGATAATAAGCTCCTTGTGACATGTATTCGCCATAAGCAATGATCTTCTTTCCTGAAGTTTTGAATTGGAGAAGGGCATTGCGTATCTCTGAAATGGTTCCAATACTTGCCTGAATAACTGAAAGCTCTAAGTAGATGCCCCGAATGTTGGGGTCAACTTTTGCTTTTTCAATGTTTTCAAGAATTTCGTTAAGCCCGTCTTGTTTAGATTGTCCGTAGCCTATGTCAATATTGTCAAGAATCCCTTTGGAGCTTCTTTCAACAATTTCATTTTCAAGAGTGAGCTTTAATATGCTGTTGGGTTCAATGCTGGTAGCTTTTTCCATGTCTGAAACTAAAGCACTCATAATGCCAATAAAGACAAAAAACATAATGATGCCGGCTATAAAAACGCCTAATATTGAGGCCAATAAGGTTTTAAAGAAGCTTTTCATAAAGTTTTATTTTTATTTCTGATAAGACAACAAAGGTCATATTTTCCCGAAACAAAATTATAAATAAAAGGCTTAAACATAATTTTCACTAAGTTATTTACAATGCTTTCAGTGGCTTATTTTTTGTTTTTTAAATTTAGTTTTAAATATATATAACCTATTATTCCGGCTGTTAAAGAGGCTAAAAGGATAGCTATTTTTGAGCCTGCAACAAGATGAGGGTCGTCAAATGCAAGCAATGTAATGAAGATAGACATGGTAAACCCGATACCGGCTATAATTCCGGCACCAATAATATTAGTCCATTTTAAGTCTTTTGGAAGGGCACTCCATCCCAACGCAACACTTGCAAAAGCAAATAAAAATATTCCAATAGGTTTGCCAAAAATGAGCCCTGTCATTATACCAATGCTGTTATCGTGGGTAAGCGATGCAAACCAGTTGGGCTCAATAACAATACAGGTATTGGCCATGGCAAATATAGGTAAAATGATAAATGGGACTGGCTTTTGCAACGCATGTTCAAGAATAGAAGAAGGCGATTTTTTGCTGCCATCGACAAATGGTATGGCAAAAGCAAGCAATACTCCGGTGATAGTGGCATGAACTCCTGAATGTAGCATAAAATACCACATAATTGTCCCTCCTATGAGGTAAATAAAGAGTTTTTTAAATTTAAAATAATTAAATAAAAGCAATATCCCAAATATACCAAGGGCTATTAATAAGTTGAGAACAGAAAGGTCCGAAGTATAAAACAAGGCGATAACTATAATGGCGCCCAAGTCATCAATGATGGCCAATGCCGTTAAAAAGATTTTTAGAGAAGCTGGGACTTTGTTGCCAAGCAGTGACAATATCCCAATGGAGAAGGCTATATCAGTAGCCATGGGGATGCCTGTACCTGATTGGGTTATTTTTCCAATATTGAATGCTGTATATAGCAGCGCGGGGACAATCATCCCTCCTAAAGCCCCAAATACTGGCAGAGAGGCATTTTTGATGTTAGATAGTTCTCCTTTGTATATTTCTCTTTTGATTTCTAAACCTATTAAAAGAAAAAACACGGTCATTAGGCCATCGTTGATCCAATGTTCTAAGTTGTGGTTGGCAACCGGAAACCCCCAAATACTTTTGTAGGCATCATGCCATGAAGTATTGGCCAATATTAATGATATAATTGTGACTGCAACAAGAATAATACCCCCTGTTTTCTCGTTTTCCAAAAATTCTTTGAAAATCTTTGAAAACCTTGTTTCTGAAATTCTTTTCTTTATCATGGTGAAAATTTGTTTATCAGTTTGTAAAATTAGGAAAACAATTTTTTTAGGTTGCTAATATTCAATATTTATTGTGCATTAATGATTCAATGGCATCAGCGTCAATAGGGATGTCAATACTTAAGTTGATACCACCATCCTGAGTTATCAGGATATCATTTTCAAGACGAATGCCAATACCTTCTTCTGCAATATATATGCCAGGTTCGCAGGTAATAACCATATTTTCTTCCAGCGTATCATGTTTGTTGTTGGGGTCATGTACATCAATTCCTAATGAGTGGGCTACTCCGTGCATCAGATATTTTCTGTACAAAAGTTTTTCGGGTAGTTGCTTTTTGAGCTCTGCTGGTGTAATTAGTTTGAGGTCAACAAGCTCTTTTTCAATAAAAGGTATTGTTTGTTGGTTTAGTGCTTCAATAGAAATACCTGGCTTTATCATAGATATGATGTTGTTGTGAAGCCTGTACACGGCTTCATACACTTGGCGTTGCCTGCTTGTAAATCGGCCGTTTACAGGGACAGTTCGCGTAATGTCTGCATTGTAATAGTTGTGTTCAGCGCCAATATCCATCAAAATAAGGTCACCATCGTTGCAAATGCAGTCATTATTGATGTAGTGCAAGATACATGCATTTGCCCCACTTGCAATAATTGGCAAAAATCCATGCCCATTTGCTCCATTTCGAATAAATTCGGCTGTTATTTCAGCTTCAATCTCGTATTCCCTTTTCCCCGGGCTGATTACTTTCAGAGAACTGAGAAAACCTTTGCGGGTAATGTCAATGGCTTTTTTGATTTGTTGTATTTCCGCTTCTTCCTTGATTCTTCTTAAGCTGTGAATGATAGGGCTCAGGCGTTCAAAGTGATGCAAGGGATGAACCTCTTGTATATAATGTGCCAGCTTGCGCTGATTAACCGGAATGTCGTATGCGGTTTTTGCAATATCTGTAATTGGCAGGTAAAATGTTTTTATTTTTTCGGCGAAGCTTGAAACGATTGCTTCAAATTCATTAGCCAACATTATTTTCTTTATTCCTGATAAGAGGGTAGCTTTTTCGGAAGTTAAAATATTGCCGTTCCACGTTTTATCGTGTTCTGTAATTTCGGGGATAAACAAAACTTCCCGAAATTCAGCTTTGTCATGGTCGGGCGAAAGCATTAGAATAGCATTGGGATGGTTTATACCTGTTAAGTAATAAAAATCACTGTTTTGTCTGAATGGATAATGTTGGTCAGCAGTAGAAATTATATTACTTGCGGCAGGTATTATGGCTAAAGAATGTGGTGGCAGTATTTTCAACAGTTTTTGTCTGTTTTTTTCAAAAAAGTAACTGTTTATTGGTGTTGTACGCATAGGATATAAATTTTTTGTATAAAAGTCAAAAGGCAATTACATTTTTTGCTTTTCTCCTTTCGCCTCATTTTTTCTCTCTTAGCTTTTTTATCAGGCTATTTAACATCTTTTTCTATAAATAGTTTTAGCATATTCCCTCGAGATGAAATTTACTTTTATAGCTATTTCGAACCGGGTTTGTAATGCAAACAAAGAACCTCCACTTTATTTCCAGAAAGTGTATGTTGATATCCATATCTTTCTGCAATGCCTGAAGGGATAGACATTGCACTTCTTTGAGATGTTAGCGAAAAAATTTCTTCTTTCAGTAATTGCTTAGTAAGTGCATAGATTTGTTTTACCAATTCAATAGCTTTCTGCCATACAATCAAATCTCTATAAGAATTCATAATCAAAATATAATTACAATCATTCCCTTTTTATGCCTTTTCCTTTCTTTCTTTCTTTCTTTCTTGTATCTTATCTATACTCAATCTAAATAGTGAAAATTTTTGCCAGATCACATTCAAGCATTTAAATTTGCAGCTCATTAAAACGAGAGAAGAAAATCTTTTCAAGTGCAATTTAAAAAAACTTTATTGAATTGATATGAGTAATCTGGTAAATTCTTCTATTGGCAAAAAGCTGATGATGGGGCTTGCAGGGCTATTTCTGTGTGCTTTTCTTTTGGTCCACCTTGGGATCAACTTATTGATTTTGTTAAATGACGGAGGTGAAGCTTATCGAATGGGAGTTGAATTTATGACTACCAATATTCTTATAAAAATTATGGAGATATTTTTGTTTGGAGGTTTTTTGCTTCATATTGTTTATGCTATCTATGTACAGGTCCAAAATTGGTTTGCGCGCCCGATACGTTATGCAAAGACTAACCATTCACAGACCTCTTTCTTTTCTAAGTATATGATTCATACAGGTGTTATTATAGGCATCTTCCTGGTTTTGCACTTTATCAACTTTTATTTTGTTAAGCTGGGTATTGTTGCTGTACCTGAAGGAGCAGAGGGGAAGCATGACTTCTATAACATGGTGCTTAACTTGTTCAAAAACCCTGTTTATTCATGGATATATGTAGTTTTCATGATTGGGCTTGCATTTCACCTCAATCATGCATTCCAGAGTGCATTTCAGACTCTTGGCTGGAACCACAAAAAATACACCCCGATTATCAATTTTGTTGGAACTGCATATTCTATTGTTGTACCTGCAGGGTTTGCTATTATTCCTATATATGTGTTGTATATAATGTAAGCTCCTCTTTAATCACCCCCAAGGGGAGGATGCTAAAGCAAATGATTAAGAAAGTATGAAATTAAAATATAATATAATTTAGAGTTGACTTTCGCCCCTCTTTTGGAGGGGTTGGGGGAGGCTTCTTAAATATTTTTTGTATGAGTTTAAATTCAAAAATACCATCAGGGCCACTCGAACAGAAGTGGAGCTATTACAAGAGCCATCAAAACCTGGTGAACCCTGCAAACAAGCGTAAGCTTGATGTAATTGTTGTTGGAACTGGCCTTGCAGGGGCATCTGCTGCTGCTTCACTTGGTGAGCTTGGTTTTAATGTTAAAGTTTTTTGTTACCAGGATAGTCCGCGTCGTGCCCATAGTATTGCTGCGCAAGGGGGTATTAATGCTGCAAAAAATTACCCTAACGATGGCGATAGCGTATATCGATTGTTTTACGATACAATAAAAGGTGGAGATTACCGTGCACGTGAGGCAAACGTTTATCGTCTGGCAGAAGTAAGCGGGAACATTATTGACCAGTGTGTTGCCCAAGGGGTCCCTTTTGCTCGCGAGTATGGCGGGTTGCTTGACAACCGTTCATTCGGAGGGGCACAGGTAAGCCGTACATTTTATGCTCGTGGCCAGACCGGGCAACAGTTGTTACTTGGTGCTTACAGCGCTTTGAGCCGCCAGATTGAAAAAGGTACGGTGAAAATGTACAACCGTACCGAAATGCTTGATGTTGTTCTTGTTGATGGCAAAGCTCGTGGTATTATCACCCGTAACCTTGTAACCGGGGCGATTGAACGTCATTTTGGCCATGCTGTGGTACTTGCAACAGGTGGATATGGCAACGTCTTTTTTCTTTCGACCAATGCAATGGGCTCAAACGGAAGTGCAGCTATGCAAGCTTATCGCAGAGGCGCATACTTTGCTAATCCTTGTTTTGCACAGATCCACCCAACATGTATCCCTGTACATGGCGATTATCAGAGTAAACTTACCTTGATGTCAGAGTCATTGCGTAACGATGGCCGTATTTGGGTGCCAAAGGATAAAACGGTATCTGAAAAACTTCGCAAAGGCTTGATGAAGCCAACGGATGTGAAAGAAGAAGACCGTGATTATTACCTCGAACGCCGTTACCCTGCTTTTGGAAACCTCGTTCCTCGCGACGTAGCCTCGCGTGCTGCAAAAGAACGTTGCGATGCAGGTTATGGGGTGGGCGCTACCGGATTGGCTGTATATCTTGACTTTTCAACTGCTATTCAACGTTTGGGCAAACATGTTATTGAGGAACGTTATGGAAATCTTTTTCAGATGTACGAAAAGATTGTAGATGAGAACCCATACGAGACCCCAATGATGATTTATCCTGCCATTCACTATACTATGGGAGGTATTTGGGTTGATTACGAGCTTATGACTACTATCCCAGGTTTATATGCCATTGGTGAAGCCAACTTTAGCGATCATGGCGCTAATCGCCTTGGTGCTTCAGCTTTGATGCAAGGTTTGGCAGATGGATATTTTATTTTGCCTTATACTATTCAAAACTATTTGGCCGGAGAGATTCGTACTCCCCGTATGAGTACTGATGCTGCTGAGTTTGTTAAAACTGAAGCTGAGGTAAAAGAGCGTATTAAAAAGATTATTAACATTAAGGGCAAGCATAGCGTTGATTCATTTCACAAACGTCTTGGACATATCATGTGGGAATATGTTGGGATGGGACGTACCCGCGAAAGCCTTACCAAAGCTATTGAACTGATTGTTGCCCTTCGTGCTGAATACTGGAAAGAGGTATATGTACCCGGAACAAATGATGAGTTTAATCCTGAATTGGAAAAAGCTTTGCGTGTTGCCGATTTCTTAGAGCTGGGCGAGATGATGGCCCGTGACGCCCTCAATCGTGAAGAAAGCTGTGGCGGGCATTTTCGTGAAGAATATCAAACCGAAGATGGAGAAGCATTACGTAATGATGATAAGTTTATGTATGCCTCAGCTTGGGAGTACAAAGGTGATGCGGCTCCTGAAATGCATAAGGAGCCTTTAAATTATGAGTTCATTGAAGTAAAACAAAGAAATTATAAATAGAGACAAGAGCCAAGAATCAAGAACAAAGAGTATAGACTCTTGATTCAATGATGACTTTGGTGTAAGAGCTTTATAAATTTAAAAATTAAATTTTCTTGATTCTTGGCTCTTGGTTCTTGATTCTAAAAAGATAAAATATGGAATCAAAAGGTTTAAACCTCACCCTAAAGATTTGGCGTCAGGAGAACGCTAAGGCAAAAGGAAAATTTGTAACATACGAAGTAAAAAATATTTCGCCTGACTGCTCATTTCTTGAAATGCTTGACCAGTTGAACGAAACACTGGTCGAAAAATTTGAGATGCCCGTTTGCTTTGACCACGATTGTCGCGAGGGTATTTGTGGTATGTGCAGTTTGTATATCAATGGCAGGCCTCATGGCAATGATAGTGGAGTTACTACCTGTCAGTTGCACATGCGTAAGTTCAAAGATGGCGATACTATTTATATCGAACCCTGGAGAGCTAAGGCATTTCCTGTAATTCGCGACTTGGTTGTTGATCGTTCTGCTTTTGACAAAATTATTCAGGCTGGTGGGTATGTTTCAGTCAATACCGGAGGGGTGCCTGATGCTAATGCCATTGCTATTCGTAAAGAAAATGCAGACTTGGCAATGGATGCTGCTCAATGTATTGGTTGTGGCGCTTGTGTGGCTGCTTGTAAAAATGCTTCGGCTATGTTATTTGTGTCTGCAAAAGTTTCGCACCTGGCTTTGTTGCCCCAGGGCAAGATTGAGGCTAAAGAACGTGTAGAAGCTATGGTTAGCCGCATGGACGAGCTTGGTTTCGGGAACTGTTCAAACACTGGTGCTTGTGAGGCAGAGTGCCCTAAAGAAATTAAGATTACCAATATTGCCCGTTTGAATAGAGAATATATCTGTTCGAAACTGGGTTAGTTTAAATAAACACAGAGGCACAAAAACACGGAGGAACACTGTGTTTTTGTGCCTTTTTTAATTTATTATTAAACTTTATTTTTAATCTATGGTTTATCAACACAAGTACATAAATTTATTGGAATAGATTATATCTCTGTGTTTTAGTGTCTTTGTGTTTAAAAGTATTGATTATGAAAGAAAAAATTGAAGAAGCCCTTCGCAATGTTAACCACCCTGCTAAAGGGACAGACATTGTAAGTGCTCAGGTGCTTCAAAATATTGAGATTGTTGGCAATAAAATAATTCTGACCATGAATTATGGTAAAGCGAATGACCCATTTGCCAATTCAATTAAGAAATCTGTCGTTAAGATTTTAGAACCTGTTGTAGGAAGCCAATATATTGTTGAATTTGCTGAAGTTAACAACAGAAAGCCATTGTTACCTGAGTATTATACATTGAAAGAGGTAAAAAATATCATTGCTGTGTCTTCCGGCAAAGGTGGAGTTGGAAAGTCAACAGTAGCAAGTAACCTGGCTATTGCCTTGTCGCACACAGGGGCAAAAGTGGCTTTGCTTGATGCAGATGTTTACGGCCCTTCTGCTCCCAAGATGTTTGGTGAAGAGAATTTCAGGCCTGTCATGATTGAGAAAGATGGAAAAGAATATATTGAGTCTTTGCAGAAATATAATATTGGGGTACAATCTATTGGGTTCTTTGTAAGCCCCGGTGAGGCAACTATTTGGCGTGGCCCGATGGCTTCCAATGCTTTAAAACAGGTCATTACTCAAACCTGGTGGGGAGAGCTTGATTTCCTTGTTTTGGATATGCCTCCGGGCACAGGTGATATTCATTTGACTATTGTCCAGGAGCTCCCTGTTACAGGGGTTATTGTAGTCAGTACTCCCCAAAATGTTGCTTTAGCAGATGCTATAAAAGGTATCAGCATGTTTCGTAGCGATAAAATAAACGTTCCGGTTCTTGGGTTGGTTGAAAACATGGCATGGTTTACGCCTGCTGAGTTACCTGATAATAAATACTATATTTTTGGTAAGGATGGATGCAAAAAACTTGCTGAATCCCTCGAATTGCCTTTGCTTGGCCAGATACCAATTGTTCAAAGTATTTGTGAAGACGGCGATAACGGTACTCCAAGTGCAATGAACCCTTTTACCCCTCAGGGAAAAGCTTTTGCCGAATTGGCAGAAGCTGTGATAGCTCAAGTTGAGATTCGTAACAAAACTCTACCTCCGACTAAAAAGGTTGAAGTGACGCAGAAATAAATCCTGCTATCGATTCGCAAGAATTTTTATGATAGGTTTATCAGATAACATTTTCCTTCATTACTTTTGATATGTCCCGAAGACTTGTAATACCTGATATTCATGGGTGCTCAAAAACGTTTGAAGCCTTACTTGAGAAAATAGTATTTACACGTGAGGATCATCTTTTTCTTTTGGGAGATTACATTGATCGGGGACCTGATAGTAGCGGAGTAGTTGATTTTATTATCAGGTTAAAAACTGAAGGTTATAAAATTGTTGCCTTGAGGGGCAATCATGAAGATGATTTGCTGAAAGCATCTCAATCTTTTGATAAAGATAGTTTTGTTTTTTATGTAAACCGTTTTAAAAGTGGAGATCTATTGACTGCTGAGGGTCAAATAAAAGAAGAGTACAAAACTTTTTTCAATAGTTTGCCTTTTTATTTCGAGCTGCCTGATTTTATCTTGGTACATGCAGGAGTCAATTTTAAAATTCAAAACCCTTTTGAAGATAAGGATGCTTTAATATTTTTGCGCAATACAGATTATAATGCCCACAAAGCTAAGAACCGCAGGGTTATTTATGGACATCAGCCTACTTATATTAATGATATTATGGCTGCTATTGATGAACAACGTTTTCTTATTCCTTTAGACAATGGATGTGTGTATAATTCATTACACAAGGTTTATGATTACAGGTATTTAGGCCACTTGTTATGTCTCGACCTTGATAGCTGGGAGCTTTCGATGGAAAGAAACCGGGATACTTAGTTGTAAAAGTTCCAGGTCAGTCCATATTGCATAACAGGTATCATTAAAGGGTAGTGAGCTGCTACGAATGTATTTTTCTTATAAAATCCGGCGTTGATGTGTGAGTATTTAAAGAAAAAGCTCACAACCTTCACTTTGAAAGTGAGGTGTACATCAACAACAGGATAATCGCCTGTTTTGGATACTTTTTCATTAGCAGAAGTGAGTGCAAAAACTCCCAATGAAGGTATATAAGTTTCTGGTGTGTAGCTGCTTTCATATTTTACATCAAATCCCAGGCGTGCATATAGCTTTCCTCCTGTTGAGAACCTGAAAGTATGCTGGATATTGGTAGAGTTGTAATAAACCATTTGTGGTACCTGGAAGTAACTGTTATCAAACTCCTGAAAAGTAATAGCATTGGTGGTTTCAAATTTCCACAAACGTAAAGTGTTTGAAAATGTTATACTTGCAACATGCAGCGTTTTTGAAGTTTGTGTCACACCTTCGGCATCAAAATATACCATGTTAGAAATAATATGGTAATTTCCGCTAATAGTAGTATTAAGCTTATCTGCAGAGATTGAGCCATAGATTCTTTGCTTATATTCGCGTTTGAAATTATCGCCTTTGTTCCACATAAAATGGTTTGAAAAGAGCGAATTGTACATAAACGAAGGCTTATGTAATTCAGAAACAAAGCCTGCATCAAAAGAGAAGTAACTATTAGTGTCTTTGTTCATCCACAGTCTGGCATCCAATCGTTGATCGCCAATATTATAGCCTGCCAGGTGACTTTCCCATACAAGTTTGCCTTTCATCCGCTTTATTGATTTCTCAATGCCTGCAGTAAACCAAAATTTATAGTAGTCGCTGAAAGATTTGTCCGCGTTCCCTTTTAATACTATGGTGTCGTTGCTAAGCTGACCTGTGTAAGTTCGATAGCCATAAAGCGGGGCACCCTTTGCATTGGCAGAATCAAAGCCGGGAATATAAATATTGTTTTTTTGAGGGAATGGTGGATTAAAATGTGTGCCATTTATTATCAATGTATCAGGCACACAACCTCTGAATGCCGAATAGTATCCAACGTGTATTGATCCAACAAAATTTGGCAGATACTTCCAAAGCTCGGGCGATTTAAGTATTACTGCGTTTTCAATTGTGGTAAGCGAAAGCGAGTCATTAGATATTTTGCTGGCGTAATAGTTGTGTTTATAAAACGAAACAGTATCCATTTCAGTTTCTTTATACAACTTTTTTTGCGAGTTTACATCAAGTTTATAAGTAATGGAACCTGATTTAATTTTGTTGAAAAAATTAGTACTATCGTCATTGATGCCTTGTAAAAAGTGCAACTGGTGAAAAGTAGAAAAGCCCATGCCCCGATATCTTGATTTAGCAGTTTCAAGGTTAACAGCTACGCCTTTAAAATCGCCGTTTTTGTAATTTATCAAGGTGTCATTCTTTACTCCGCCTGATTCTTGCAAGGTAGTACTATTCCAAAATAGTTGAAGGTAGGAGTCTATACTTTCTCTTTTTTTAAAATAGTTGATAATGAAATGGTGGTTACTTGCACTGGGAATTTCATTGGTAGCAGCGTATGAATAAAAATTATAATCAACGCCAATCGAAGAATTTTTACCCAATGACTTGGCAAACCTGACCCCGGCATACTCTTCTTTATCGCTCAACCCTCCGGCTATTTTGTATGTAACACTTGAAAAAGTCTTATTCAAATGGTAAAAAGACAATTCTGGCGTTTCCCTGAAATACATGGCTATTGATGGATAAAAGTTCGTATTCATCGTCAAACGGTCTGATAAGTCGTTTGAAAGAGATGGATATCCATTATAAGTCAGGTACGAGTATGATTTCTCGGGTTTTTGATAATTCTTTAAATTGTGCAGGTGGTTGATAGATGTGTCTATCGCAACAGTGTCTGCCAATAAATGATAGTCGAGTTTTACCTCAGCCAGATAGGTTGTATCGCGCTTTGGTGGTGTTTTCTTTTGCGAAAAAGCCTGCACAACAAATAACAGGCTAAGAACTGTAAATAAAACTCTCATGCAAATCTTGATTGGCACTTTAATTTTAAAACGCCAAAGATAGAATAAAATTACGAATGACTAATTACGAATGACTAATTACGAATGACGTATCAATGTCGTTTAGTTAATTATTAAAAAAAGCCAACAGGCCTGAAAGACGCTGTCGGGTTAGTATCACCTCTGAGCTTACAGCGTTCGCAGAACCTGTCCAGGTCATAACTAAACAACATTGAATTACTAAATATGAATGATGTAATTCGTAATTTTTAATTGAAAATTAGTCATCAGTCATTAGTCATCAGTAATTGGCTTATTTGCTTTGCATGGTTTTTGGTGTCCACCTTTTCAATGATATGGGCAATAACCCCTTTCTCATCAATGAGGTACGTTTTTCTTAAAATCCCTTCATATTTCCTGCCATACATGCTTTTTTCGCCCCAAGCGTTGTAATCTTTCAGCATCTTTTTTTCGCTGTCCGAGATGAGCGTGAATGGCAATTGGTGTTTTGTTTTAAACTTTTGATGAGAAGCTTGCGAATCGGCACTTACACCAATAACTACAATTCCATTTTTAGTTAAAATATCGTAATTGTCCCTCAAGCTGCATGCTTCAGCGGTACATCCAGGAGTGTCATCTTTGGGGTAAAAATAAAGCGCCAGTTTTTTACCTTTAAAATCTGCCAGTGTCACCTTTTTTCCGTCCTGGTCAACGCCTTCAAAAAAAGGAGCTGGTTGGCCTGTTTTTATTTCACTCATATTCTGATAAATGTAATTTTGTTTAGAATGTTAGATATATTTGCAGCATTAACAATGAAGCAGTTAATATTGTTTAATATTTTTCAAAATAAGTTCATCAGCTTGGGCAAGTATATTTTTCAGGGTTGTATAATTGCAATGTTGCTATTTATAATTACGCCTTCTTGGGGGCAACAGCAAAGGTCTTCTCAAGCCCAGACGGCTATACAGTTGTTTGATGGTGGGCAATATACTGAAGCTTTGCCTTTATTTAATAATCTTGTAAATAAATACCCGAAAGATAACCTTTATAAAAAATATCTTGGGGCCTGTATTGTAGAAACAAACGGCACACTTTCGCAGGCTGTAAACTATCTTGAAATGTATAAGGTGGGCGAGAAGCTGTATTGGCCTGAATTGTACCTGATAAAAGCCTATTTACGCCTGTTTAAAGTTGAAGAAGCCCGAAAAGTCCTTGAATCATTAAAAAGAGATATGCCTTATTTTGAAGCCCGTAAATATGGGCTTGCTGAAATGGAACGCTATTTAAACTTCTTGAATTTTAATATTTCAGAAAACGAATATGGCCAAGTAGCTGAAAAAGTATTACTAAATATTGATATCCTAAAAAATAATGCAGAGGCATGGTTTGATTTAAAATATCTTAAAATTGGCGCAGACAGTTTTTGTTTGGTGTTGGTGAAAAATGAAGAGTTACAGCCAAATACTACTTATTTGTTAAGGAAAATGCCTTCAAAAGATAATGCGCTTTACATGAGCCGTTTTTCGGCTTTTGGGCAATGGCAGCAACCCGAAAAATTTGATGCTGCTTTTGAAGGATTTACCATTTCAAATGTTTTTCCTCCTTATATTGACCAGCAAAAACATGTAGCTTATTTTTCTTTAGAAAAAAAAAGCCAGCCAACTGGTTTTGATATTTATATGGCCGAGTTTACTCCGAAAAATCTGAAACAAGTAAAATTAAAAATATTGCCATTACCTGTTAATTCTCCGTGGAACGAGTATTTATACATTTCGTTTGATACGCTGTCGCTTTTAGTGTCAGATCGTGAAACGTCTCCCCAAAAGGCTGTGCAATATCTTTTGCAAAAGCAAACAAAGATAGACCTTGCGAATTTTAAATCTTACGAGTTGTATAATTTTTGTTTTTTCAAAAAATCAATCACTAAAATTTCTTTACCGCAACAAAAAATTGAAACATCAAAAGTTTTACCTTCATCATATCAAGATGAAGAGATGGTTACACAGGCTTTAGAAAAACAGCGCATCGCAGATTCTGCCATGTTTGTTGCATATCAGATAAAAATAAAGATTGCTAATACCGAAGATAAGAAAATGCGAACAACGTTGTTTGGAGAAATGAAAAAAGCCGAGAAACGTGCAAAAACTTTACAAGACGAAGCCAATGGTATGTATCAGCAATTTATCCCTGCATTGTCTGCTAAAAGTCAGGAAATTAATAAGTTTTCAGAAGTGATGTCAAAATCAAAAAATAGCGAAGGCGATGTAGTTACAAAGTCTGATGGAAGTTTGGTTTCTTATCGTATTCAACTCGGGTTATTTTCTAATCCCAAACCGGCAGTTTTTTTTGCCGGCATTGATTCTGTTACCTCTGAAAATGTTGATAATGGAAAGGCATTAAGATATTTTACACCTTACTATGGGACCTATCCAGATGCTGACAGTATGCTAACTATTGTAAAAAGTAAAGGGTTTAAAGAAGCTTTTATTGTGGCCTATTACAATAAACGCAAAATACCACTTAACGCGGCGCGGCAGATAGAGAAGGAGTGATTTACTTATTTTTAACATTTGCTATTAACAAAAATCATGATTGTTGTTAATAACTTGTCGTCAAAATACATTAAATTTGATATACAAATTGAAATTAGCTTACTAATTTTAATTTCATGTTTTAATTGCATAGAAAATGAAAAAGTTTGATGAATTTAGTCACAGCCCTCAATTTGATGAAGATATCGAGAAGACGAACGGGCTGGCCAATTTTCTTACCCTTCATAATGATGATTTGCATACTTTTGAATATGTCATAGAATCATTAGTAGAGGTTTGCAAGCATGATTTTGAGCAAGCTGAACAATGTACTTATTTGGTACATTATAAAGGTATGTGTGATGTAAAAAAAGGTAGTTATCATTCATTGATCCCTTATAAAAAAGAGCTGTCCCGTCGTGGTTTAAAAGTTACCATTAACTGATAGTTGCTGATGACCATACTTACCATTGTCCTTCTTGTTGCATTAGCAATATTTTTGCTGGTTCTTGAATTATTTATTATACCCGGTATTAGTATTGCCGGCATTGGTGCAATACTCGTTTATGCAGGAGCGATTGCTATTGCTTATATCAAGTTAGGTGTGGTTGGGGGAAACATTACCCTGGCTGCTTCTATTATTAGTTCTGCCATAGCAGTTTATATTTTCTTTAAGCCCAGTACTTGGAAGCGAGTTACATTGTCAACCGAAATTACAGCCAAAGTACCAGAGTATGAAGTTTGTTCCCTTCTTAAACCAGGTATGCAGGGTGTGGCTAAAACCCGGCTTGGGCCTATGGGCGAGATAGAAATAAACGATATTATTACCGAAGCTCAATCAATGGGAGCAATTATCAATGCTAATACTCCTATTGAAATTGTTTATATAGAGGATCATAAAATTTTCGTAAAACCTTTAATCTGAAATACTATGGAAATAGGAATTTATTTGTTTGTCGGTGCCATTGGTATTGTACTATTATGGATATTCTTTTACCTTGTCCCAATCGGCCTTTGGTTTCAGGGGATACTTACCGGTGTAAAAGTTTCTTTGTTGCAGTTAATCTTTATGCGATGGAGAAGGGTTCCGCCTTCTGTCATTGTTAATGCCATGATAAACTCCAAAAAAGCAGGCCTTGATTTAAGTCCAGACCAGCTAGAGGCTCACTTTTTGGCAGGAGGTCATGTGCAAAAAGTTGTAAATGCACTTATTTCAGCTGACAAAGCAAATATTCCGCTTGATTTTCGTGCTGCAACAGCTATTGACCTTGCAGGAAGAGATGTATTTGAAGCAGTTCAGATGTCTGTCAATCCTAAAGTGATTGATACTCCTCCTGTTACCTCTGTGGCAAAAGACGGTATCCAGTTGATTACAAAAGCCCGTGTAACTGTACGTGCTAATATCAAACGTTTGGTTGGTGGTGCTGGTGAAGAAACTGTTCTTGCCCGTGTAGGTGAAGGTATTGTTTCATCAATAGGCTCATCTGCTTCACATAAAGAAGTACTTGAAAATCCTGATAAAATTTCAAAAACAGTGTTAGCCAAAGGCCTTGATGCCGGAACCGCATTTGAAATTCTGTCTATTGATATTGCAGATATAGATATAGGTAAAAACATTGGGGCTGTATTGCAAATGGATCAGGCTAATGCTGATAAAAATATTGCTCAGGCCAAAGCTGAGGAAAGACGCGCTATGGCTGTTGCCCTTGAACAGGAAATGAAAGCCAAATCTGTTGAAGCCCGTGCAAATGTTATCCAGGCTGAAGCTGAAATCCCTAAAGCCTTTGCAGATGCTTTACGCTCTGGTAATATCGGTGTAATGGATTATTACAAAATTAAAAATATAGAAGCCGATACCAATATGCGCGATAGTATTGGAAAATCAGGCATTCAGGAAGACCCATCAAAGAAAAAACAATAAAAGTTTCTGAATTTTTTGCCAGTTTCGGTTGTTTTTATACTTTTGTGGCGCTTTAAAATTTAAGGCTTGTTCGGTGAGGTGGGTGAGTGGCTTAAACCAACAGTTTGCTAAACTGTCGTACGGGTAACCGTACCGGGGGTTCGAATCCCCCCCTCACCGCAAAAATACTATCAAGAGAGCAACCAATCGGTTGCTTTTTTTTTGCTTTATTTTTTTTAATACGTATTTATACTACCGTCATACTACTGCCTAAAATGTAGTTTAATGCCCTATTTCATTTCATAGTTGAACGATTTACTTTTGGTGATAGCTAAACTAATGACTTTACATTATGGGGGCACTATACGACGAACTTGCTAAAGATATACATCTTCAGGAAGGACTAAATGCTTGTATTAACTGCGGTACATGTACTGCAATATGCCCTGCTGCTGGCTTTTATAATTACGACCCCCGCCAGATAGCCGATATTGTGCAGCAGCAAGATGATAAGCAAATTGAAGAACTGCTGAAAAGCGAGACGATATGGTATTGCGGCGAATGTATGAGTTGCAAAACTCGTTGTCCGCGTAACAACACTCCCGGGCAAATAATCATTGCCCTTAGAAGTTATGCTCAGGAACATGGCTATTTTACTCAATCAGAAAAAGGCCGTCAGCAGATATATTTAAAAAGAACTGTTGGACAATGGATTCTTGATCATGGCTATTGCTTATATCTTGAAGGTGTAGGAACTGACAATCATCCTGAGCAAGGGACCATCTGGGATTGGCGTCAGGATAACTGGACAGAAACAATGGACAGGTTGGGAGCCAATTATCAGAAGGCCGGGGCTGGTGCTATGCGTAAGATTCCGGAAGAGGCCCTGGAAGAAGTGCGAAAAATATTCGAAGTAACTGGAGGAATGGAACGCTTTCGTAAGATTGAAGAGTATTCTGCACAGAAAGCCAGTGAAATGGGCCTCGAAGACGAGGAATATGTTAAAGAAGTATATACAACCAATAGCAGTCAAGATAATAAATAGCCAGATAAGATGAAAGTAGAAGGAAAAGCCCGGATCTGGAAAAATTATCAGAAAGAAATACCTGATAACGATTTCTTTTATGTTCGCAGTTGTGTACGCCAGAACTTCTTTCCCGGTGCGGAGACTACTTTTTTGCGTATTATGAAAGATGAGCTGGGTATTAATGTATATGACGATCCTGCCCATACTTCATGCACTGGCATTGGATACCATGCAGATATTGTTCCTTTCGATACGACCATGACCGTGGTGGCCAGACAGTTTGCCCTGATGACCGAAAAAGGTTTTAAGAATATGATTCCTTCCTGCATTACTTCATTTGGGCTTTATACCGAAATTCTTGAAACCTGGGAACACCATCCTGAAGTGTTGGAAAAAGCCCGTAAATACCTGAAGGAAGCTACAGGACGCACTTTTGAGATACCTGAAAACCTTTCGCATGCCAGCGACGTGATTTTTAAATTTCGTCATAAAATAGCTGAGAGAGCTAAATATAAACTGATAAACAAATATACAGGCAAGCCATTGCGTGTGGTTGAACATATAGGATGCCATTATGCTAAGATGTTCCCGAGTAAGGGAGTTGGAGGAGCTGAATATCCTTATGTTTTGACAGGTATGGTGGAATCTTTTGGTGGTGAAATAGTTGATTATCCTGAACGTCGCAGTTGCTGTGGCTTTGGGTTCAGGCAATACCTGGTGATGGCCAACAGGGGTTATACTATTGCCAATACAAAGAAGAAGTTTGATTCAATGGATCCTTATAAACCGGACTGTATAGTGACAAACTGTCCTGGGTGTCCCATGTTTCTTGATAAAGGGCAATATGCCATAGCGGAACTTGAAGGCCGTGTGTATGGTGACGGAAAGTATGGCATACCAGTACTTACATTTGAAGAACTTGCAGGTATTGTTTTGGGGTATGACCCATGGGATATAGGATTGCAGGTACACCAAATTCCGGTAGAACCATTATTGGATAAAATTGGAGTGGAATACGATAAAAGTGCCAAATATAAAGGTATTGGTGGTAGAGATTTAGGAAAACCACAGCATTCTAAGCTGATTAAAGCATATATAGAATAATTATGGCTGAAAGCAAAAAAATAGCAGTAATTGGCGGAGGCATTGCCGGAATGGAAGCTGCCGGGAACCTTGTTAACCTTGGTTTTGAAGTCTATCTTATAGAAAGGACCAACAGGCTTGGCGGCAATGTGGCAAATTGGTATTGCCTTTTCCCGGATTTTAAACCATCATCAAAGGTTGTTGAACAATTAAAACCTGCTATTCAGAACAAAGTGCAGTTTCGTTTTGGAGCCGAGGTTTGTAAAACCGAGAAAAAAGGGAACAAGCATTTACTGCATCTTAATGATGGAGAGGTGCTAGAATGTGATGCTGTTGTTGTTGCTTCCGGTTTTTCACTTTTTGATGCCCATCGCAAAGAGGAGTATGGATATGGGATTTACGACAATGTAATTACTTCGGCCGATTTGGAAAAGCAACTTGCCGAAAACCACACAGTAATGACAACTCAGCATAAGGCACCCAGAAAAATAGCCTTTATACACTGTGTTGGTTCACGCGATCATAAAGTTGGAAATGCTTATTGTTCTAAGGTTTGCTGTGTTACTGGTGTAAAACAGGCTATAGAAGTGGCAAAAATGCATCCTGAAGCCGAAATATATTCATTTTATATGGATTTGCGCATGTATGACCGTCAGTTTGAGGATTTATACATGGAAGCACAGACTCAACATAATGTAAGGTTCATCAGGGGAAGGCTTTCGGAGTGTTTTGAAAATGCCGATAAGACGATTCTTCTTAAAGCTGAAGACACCTTGAGTGGAAAGCCTTTTCGGTTAAGTGTAGATATGGTTGTTTTGCTCGTAGGTATGCAGGCAGACCAATCTCTGAAGCATATTTCGGACATGTTTGCATTGAAAACTTCGGATGATAGGTTTCTGAGTGTAGCCGATGTTCATACTTCTTCAATATATTCGGGTGTAGAAGGTGTTTATCTGGCAGGAGCATGTACAGGGCCAAAATCGATACATGAAACGCTGAATAGTGCTCGTGCAGCTGCATTAAGCACAGCTATATATCTGAATCAAAATTAATAGCAATGAAAAACTGGGGCTATTCTATACATAAAGACAACCAGATAGACCTTGATCGGAACGATACAAGTGTATATAAGGCATTGATTCTTGTAGAACCTTCAATAGCCCGTTGCATATCATGTGGGTCATGTTGCGCTACATGTAGCTCAGGAGAATATACCAGTTTGAGCTTCAGGAAAATTATGATTCAGATTTCACGAGGTGAAACAAAAGATTTGTATTCAAACCTTTCTCAATGTATGCTTTGTGGGAAGTGCATCCTTGTTTGCCCCCGTGATGTCAATACCCGCAATGCCATAACAAAGCTTCTTCAAATATTAACCACAAAAAACTAAAGCTATGTTGTTTGATTGGTTTGTCATACCTTTTTCAATTGGATTAGTTTTTGTATTGGGTTATACCATTGCCAAATATATTAGCTGGGTTCATCAGCTTGATCCTAAAGATAAAAAGGCCTTTTTTGCCCATTTGTTTTCTAAGGGTATATTTTTTTCTATCAAAGAAATCTTTTCAGAATCGCTTCTGCACCGAAAGATTTTTAAGGTAAACAAGAAGTTGGGCTTTATGCACATGAGCTTAGCTTTTGGATGGTTTTTGCTTATTGCCCTTGGTAATATCGAGATTAAATTTTATGCTGAATATGCTATTAATCCGCCGTATGTACCTATTTTTTTAAGGTTTTTTCAGCCTGATCCGGCTCCACACTTCTTTGGGCGTGGTGCTAACTTCCTCATGGACTTGTTGCTCCTTATGATACTTGTTGCTGTTGGTTTGGCAATATACAAAAGGTTTCGCCCCGGATTTTTTGGGATGAAGAAAACTACGGTGCTTCATGTTCCTGATAAAATAGCCCTTTACGCATTGTGGTGTATCTTTCCCCTTCGTTTTTTTGCCGAGAGCTTTACTTCTGGGGTTTATAACAATGGTAGCTTTCTTACCGGCTCTGCAGGTTCCTTTTTTGCAGCATTTTTGCCAGTTGAAAACTTGTATTATCCGGCCTGGTGGGCCTATTCTTTTGCTTTGGGTACATTCTTTTTGTTTTTGCCTTTTTCGAGGTATATGCATATCCTTGCAGAGGTTATGCTTATTGTAATGCGCAATGCAGGTGTTAAGGCTTGTATTAAAAACGATGTTTACCATCAGGTGCAAATAATTTCGTGTTCGCGATGTGGCGTTTGTATTGATAAATGCCAGCTTTCGAAAGTTAATGATTATGCAATACAGCCATCATACTTTATTCGTGAGGTCAGGTATAACAAGCTACAACAAACAACCACAGAAAACTGTTTGATGTGTAGCCGATGCGACAGTATTTGCCCGGTTGGGGTTGAATCTGTAGATATCAGGCTGAGAAAAAGGGCAGAGGGTAATAATATTACATCTATGGGCTATGAAAAAATAAAACCTGTTGACCTGCCTCATAAAAGTATTGATATTCTCTATTTTGCAGGCTGCATGAGCCATCTTACACCAGCTGTTAAAGCTTCTATGAAGAAGATTTTAAAAGCCTCAGGACAGACGTGGCAAATGATGGATGAAAATGCTACCATCTGTTGTGGAAGGCCACTTCAATTGAATGGACAGTTTGAAGCTGCACAAAATCTTAGAGATAAAAATGCCAAGCTGATAAAACAAAGCGGGGCAAAGCTTTTGGTTACTTCTTGTCCTATTTGTTTTAAGACTTTTAAAGATGATTATAACCTCAGTATTCAGGTAGTTCATCATACCCAATATATTGCATCGCTTATTGATAAAAATGTTTTGCCAATTGAACAAACTGATGGCCGATTCTCCTATTATCATCATCCATGCGAATTGGGCAGAAATAGTGGGGTTTATGAAGAACCATATCATGTGCTCCATCATACAACTAACCTGATAAAGAGCCAATATAGCCGACAAAATTCACTTTGTTGTGGTGGAAGTATTGCCAATACTATACTTGAGCCGGGCTTGAAAACTCAGGTAGCTAAGAATGCTATTGCTGACATGGAATTGCAATCTGCAGACCAGCTAATCACAGCTTGTCCGTTGTGTAAAAAAACTTTTGACCGTGTTTCGCCTGTTCCGGTAAAAGATATTGCCGAGGTAGTTGTTTTTGTTATGGAAATGAAAAAAAATAAAACTAAAGCGGCTGAAAAAATAGTTTCGGCGCAAGTGTGACAATTTAGCTTGCATTGATGCAAAAAGCAAATATTTGCCTGTCTTTTGATTTTGTTTACCATATCAAACAGCTCATTTTATTGTCGGTTGGGTGTTGTTGAAGGTTTGTCCAACCTTTATCCGGTATTTTATTGTATTGAATGTTAACTTGTTATAAATTGCAAAAAAATCTGTCAAATAAATTATTATTAACTTTTAAAATTAAAAATTAAGAGTAAATTTGACACTTATTAATAACAAACTAAACAGAAAATTTCGGCAATGTTAGATTGTATTGTTTTAGCGTTTATTTTTTGAGATTTTGGTTAGAATTTGTTTTTGGGTCCTTTAAAGAATATATGCGAAGATAAGGTGTTTAACATGTCAAATTTTTTATGAATAAAACAACTAATACATTTAATTATGAATTGGACTTCTCATGAATTTATTTGGCTCGACTGGCTTATTATTGCCGTCGGCATTTTGGCCATTGCATGGGCCGTTTGGCGTTCAATACAAAAACACAAGCGTACTTTAGCAGGAGCCAGTAGTGAAGATTACCTTTTTGGTAAAGGAGAACCATGGTATATTATTGGTGCAGCTATTTTTGCGGCAAATATTGGTTCTGAACACCTTGTAGGACTTGCTGGTACAGGTGCAAAGTCTGGAGTAGGAATGGCCCACTGGGAAATGCAAGGTTGGATGATACTTATTTTGGGTTGGCTTTTTGTTCCTTTTTACCAATTGATGAACAATAAGTTGGGTAAAATTATTACCATGCCTGATTTTTTAAAAACCCGTTATACACATCGTACAGGTTCATGGCTGTCTATTATTACACTAATAGCTTACGTGCTAACTAAAGTAAGTGTAACAGCGTTTACTGGTGGTATTTTTATGGAAAGCCTTCTTGGTTTGCCTTTCTGGTATGGGGCTATTGGATTGATTGTTTTAACAGGTATTTTCACTGTTGTTGGGGGAATGAAAGGGGTAATGACTCTATCGGCCATACAAACACCTATTCTTATCCTGGGTTCTTTTCTTGTTCTCTTTTTGGGATTAGCAGCTCTTGGAGACGGCAGTGTTGTTCATGGCTGGACAGCAATGATTGAACATGCCAAAACACTCAATAATGGATATGGAACAAACCACATGTTCCATTTTGAAACAGGAGACCCGATGTATGACGATTATCCAGGTTTTTGGGTATTTATTGGCGCTTCAATTATTGGTTTATGGTATTGGGCCACAGACCAGCATATTGTTCAAAGGGTACTTGGCCAATCAAAAGGCGAGCCTAACGATATTGTGATGAAACGTGCGCGCAGGGGCACAATCGCTGCTGGTTATTTCAAATTATTGCCTGTGTTTATGTTCCTCATTCCTGGTATGGTTGCTGCAGCCTTAGCTGCGCGTCCTGGCAGTGGTTTTACATTAGAAAACCCTGATACAGCCTTTGGTTCAATGGTTAAATTTGTTTTGCCTGCTGGTGTGAAAGGTATTGTGACCATTGGTTTTATTTCTGCTTTGGTGGCTTCTTTGGCTGCATTCTTCAACTCTTGTGCTACACTTTATACTGAAGACTTTTATAAACCAATGTTCAAAGGTAAGACAGAAGAAAGATATGTTTTGGTAGGCCGTATTGCAACTGTGGTTGTGGTAATACTTGGCATTGTTTGGATTCCTGTAATGATGAGCCTTGGCAGTCTTTATTTTTATCTCCAGCGTATTCAATCATTGTTGGCGCCAGCTATGGTAGCTGTCTTTCTCTTAGGTATTTTTTCAAAGAGAATTACTCCAAAAGCAGGTGAGCTTGGTTTGATAGTTGGCTTTTTCATTGGAATGATACGCTTACTAACCAACATTCTTACCAATACCGGAAGCAATGTAATGACAGGCTGGTATTGGGAAGCTACTGCATGGTTCTGGCAAACCAACTGGCTTATTTTTGAGATTTGGTTGCTCGTCTTTATCATGCTGTTTATGGTTGCAGTTTCATTCTTCACTCCAAAGCCAACGCCTCAGCAGATAGACGCTATAACTTTCACTAGTGACTACAAAGAACAGATCAGAAAGAGCTGGAACAAATGGGATGTAATTGCCTCATTAGGGGTAATACTCTTCTGTGCATTATTCTACTATTATTTCTGGTAAAAAATAAATTAGCTAATTGGTGAATTTGCAAATTAGTAAATTCGTTAATTAGCTAATTTTTAAAACATTAAAGGACCCTTGCGTTATTAATTTTCTTGACTCTTGATTCTAATATAAAATAAAATAAAAAATGAAAGCTTTTGAAAATTTTGAAGTATGGTTTGTTACAGGGGCTCAGCTTCTGTACGGTGGCGATGCAGTAGTTGCTGTTGATGCCCACTCAAATGAAATGGTTAAAGGGTTAAACGATTCTGGTAAACTTCCTGTAAAAGTGGTTTACAAAGGGACAGTAAACTCTTCTGCTGAAGTTAGTGCTACTTTTAAGGCAGCTAATAACGATAAAAAATGTATCGGGGTGATTACCTGGATGCATACTTTCTCTCCTGCTAAAATGTGGATTCATGGTTTGCAAGAGCTCAAAAAACCTATGCTACACCTGCATACCCAGTTTAATAAAGAAATTCCATGGGATACTATGGATATGGACTTTATGAACCTTAACCAGAGTGCTCATGGTGACCGTGAATTTGGCTTTATCAATGCACGTATGCGCCGTCCACGTAAAGTGGTTGTTGGATACTGGCAGGATGCTAATACTTTGGCCCGCATTGCAGTTTGGATGCGTGTTGCAGCTGCATGGGCTGATGCCCAGGATATGGTTGTTGTTCGTTTTGGTGATAATATGAACAACGTAGCTGTTACTGATGGTGACAAAGTTGAAGCCGAAATGCGCCTGGGGTATCATGTAGATGAATATCCTATTGGAAAATTGGTTGCTGTAATGAACAAAGTTACTGAGGCCGAGATTGCTGCTATGTTAAAAACATATGAAGCC
>Ga0208197_1001376_pt1 | contig 24477 bp, 25 predicted proteins | sample AD_JPNNA4_MetaG_FD_184444 | JGI IMG/M metagenome (GOLD analysis project Ga0208197, IMG submission 184444) | Active sludge microbial communities of municipal wastewater-treating anaerobic digesters from Japan - AD_JPNNA4_MetaG (SPAdes) (version 2) | ecosystem: Engineered > Bioreactor > Anaerobic...
CTCTTGACGAACTCCTGAACCACAGGCATCCTGGTTGGCCCGCCCACCAGAATGATCTTGCCTATGCCCGACCTGTCCAGCTTGCTGTCCTGCAGCGCCTGATTCATGGGGCCGCGGCACCTCTCCAGGACATCGGCTATAAGCTCCTCCAGCTTGGAGCGGGTCAGGGCCATAGTCAGATGCTTGGGACCGCTGGCGTCTGCGGTGATGTAGGGCAGGTTGAGATTGGTCTGAAGCATGCTGGACAGCTCAATCTTGGCCACCTCCACCGCCTCTCGCAGCCGCTGCATGGCCATGGAGTCGCGGCGCAGATCCACGCCGGAATCGGCCTTGAACTTTTCCAGGACATAGTTCAAGAGCCTCTCGTCCATGTCCCTGCCGCCCAGTTGGGTGTCGCCTGATGTGGACTTGACCTCGAAGACGCCCTCGCCTATCTCCATGATGGTCACATCCAGGGTTCCGCCGCCCAGGTCGAAGACCATTATCTTATGCTCGCCGGTCTTGTCCAGGCCGAAGGCCAGAGCTGCCGCCGTGGGCTCATTGATGATGCGAACCACATCCAGCCCGGCTATGGTTCCGGCATCCTTTGTGGCCTGCCTCTGATTGTCGTTGAAGTAAGCCGGGACGGTGATCACCGCCTTGTCCACGCTGTCTGCCAGGTATGTCTCCGCATCGGTCTTGATCTTGCGCAGGATCTGGGCGGAGATATCCTCCGGGCTGTACTCCTTGCCGTAAACCCTGACCTTGTAGTCAGTGCCCATCTTTCTCTTGATGCCGGTGACAGTTCCTTCCGGATTGGTGACCGCCTGTCTCTTGGCCGGCTCTCCCACCAGCGCCTGTCCCTCTTTGGTGAAGGCCACATAAGAAGGAAAGGCCTTGCCGCCTATGCTCGTACCCTCTGCACTGGGAATAATAGTTGGTCGGCCGCCGATCAGAACTGCAGCCGCCGAATTGCTGGTTCCAAGGTCGATGCCGATAATTTTTGACAAGATTTCATCTCCTGAAATTGAAAGCTTTAGCGTTTTGGTTATTTAATCCTATCATCTTCTTGCCACTGCCACCTTTGAGAAGCGGATGACATGGCCGCCAAAGAGGTATCCCTTCTGGATCTCCTCGACCACAGATCCCTCCTCCGCTTCCTCGCTCTCCACCTGATAGAGAGCCTCGTGGCGGTAGGGATCAAACTTCATGCCCTTTGCCTCTATGGGCGCCAGCCCCTCGGAGGCCAGCACCGCAAGAAGCTGCATATAAAGCACATTGCTGCCCTGGTCATGCTTTGCTCCTTGCTCCAGGCTATCTAGGACGGGAAGAAGCTTGCAGACCAGCTTTTCCGAGGCATATTTGATGTTATCCTCTTTCTCCCTGGCCGATCTCTTCAGGACATTGTCCAGGTCCGCCCGGCAGCGCATGAGCAGGTCCAGCCTCTCCTCAGCCAGGGAAAGAGCGGCTTTAAGCTCCTCTATTAGCTCATCGTAGCTAGGCTCAGAGGCTTCTGATATTTCTTCCGTTTTGCTGTCCGCATCCGCCATAAGCTTCACCCTTGATACTCTCTCTCTAAAATCCATCAGGGAGGGGAGGGCCCATGCCCGACCATCCCTTTACTCCTTTTATCACTCAGTAGTGAGGCATTGGCATCTGGGGCATGGTGTAGTCATGGGGGCTCTGTCCCGGCTTGGGAGCCGGCTCCTCTCTCTTGGCAGCGATGACATCATCCACTCGAAGCACCATTGTTGCCGCTTCAGTTGCCGACTTGATCGCCTGGGTCTTGACCTTAAGGGGCTCTACAATTCCTGCCGCCAGCATATCCGAGGGCTGGCCGGTGGCCATATCCAGGCCGAATGCCTTGCCCTGGCCGGTCTTGGCCCGCAGAGCAGCCAATGAGTCCAGGGGATCGAATCCGGAGTTCTCGGCCAATGTGAGGGGAATGGCCTCCACGGCATCGGCAAAAGCTCGGACCGCCAGTTGCTCTCGCCCTTCCAGGGTAGAGGCATACTGCCGCAGGTTCTCTGCCACCAGCATCTCCGGAGCGCCTCCACCGGGCACAATCTTCCGGGAGCGTATGACATCTAAAACCACATTGAGTGAATCATCCAGAGCTCTCTCCATCTCCTCCAAAACCTGCTCCGAGACGCCATGCAAGATTATGGAGACGGCCTTGGCCTGGGGGCATCCCTCTATGAAGAGCATCTTCTTCTCCTTGCCCACTTTGCGCTCCTCAACCAGAGCAGCCGATCCCAGGTCCTTGGCGGTTACGGCCATGACATCTCCCACCAGCCGGGCTCCGGTAGCCAGTGCCAGCATCTTCATGTCCTCCCGGCTCACCCGGCGAACTCCCATCATTCCCTGCCGGGCCAGATAGTTCTGAGCGGTGACGCCGATTCCCTTCTCGCAGAAGACCACATTGGCCCCGGCGGCGGCTATGGCATCGACCTGAGATTTGATCACATTCTCCTCGCCCTCCTTGAAGCTGGAGAGGTTCTTGGCCTCGGTTATGGTGACCTTGGCATCGGTATCCAGCTTCTTGATCTCCAGGGTTCCCTCGAGAAGCATGATTTTGGCATTCTCTATTTTTTTAGGCATCTCCAGCGAGGTTCTCTCCTTCTCCAGAACAATGCCGTAGATTATGGAAGAGTCGTCGATCCTTCCGCCGGGGATCATCACCGTCTTGATGTTCTCTTCTATGTCCTTGCCCTCGAATCCGGCTATGGCCTGGGCTGCTTCCACTGACAGCATAGCGAGCTTATTCATGGCTATCTCAATGCCCTTTCCCAGCATAGCGGTCCGGGCGATCTTGAGTAAAGTGGCCTCATCAGCCGAGACATCCACGGCCATATCGGACAGCGCCTTCTGGGCCTTCGCCGCAGCCTGCTTGTATCCCTGCACGATGACGGTGGGATGAACATCCTGATCCAGAAGGCCTTCCGCCTTCTCTAGAAGCTTGCCGGCTATGATCACCGCTGTGGTGGTGCCGTCCCCGATCTCATCATCCTGGGCTTTGGCCACTTCCACTATCATCTTGGCCACAGGATGTTCTATATCCATCTCTCGGAGGATGGTGGCGCCATCATTGGTTATGGTCGCCTCCTCACCGGCGATGAGCATCTTGTCCATGCCCTTGGGACCGAGGGTGGTCCGGACGGACTCTGCTACCGCTTTCGCAGCCAGAATGTTCTTACGCTGCGCGTCTTTTCCGCTTTCTCTCTTGCTTCCTTCTTTTAATATGATAATTGGAACGCCGCTCAAACCTGCCAAAACTATAGGCCTCCCGGACTTTTTCTCTACTACCAGTTTAAAGTTCTATATAAAGGATTCGCATGAATCAGAGCATCATGGCCCGGAAGAGCAGAGAGCGCCCTTGCCCCAGGATCTCTATGACCTTATCACCTCACTCATATATATTCCAAGGGGGAAGATCTATATAGGCCTCTGCCATTCCGATACAAAAAGAGCTTCAAACTTGAGGCTTAAGGGGATCTGTATTGACATCCAAGATCGTCTCCAAGGATTTAAATCTCTGGTACGGGCAAAAGCAGGCTTTGAAGGATATATGCCTGGAGATTCCCGAAAACAAGATCACCGCTCTGATCGGGCCCTCAGGCTGCGGCAAGTCCACATTCATCCGCTGCCTCAATCGAATGAATGACCTTGTGGCCAATATCAGGATCGAGGGTCGTATCCTTTACGATGATATCGATATTTACGGCAAGGATGTGGATGTGGTGGAGCTGAGAAAGAGGATAGGAATGGTTTTTCAAAAGCCCAATCCATTTCCCATGTCCATTTATGATAATGTGGCCTATGGGCCGAGAATTCACGGCCAGAGGAATATCGACAGGATCGTGGAGAAGAGCCTCAAGGATTCCGCCCTCTGGGATGAGGTTAGCGAGAGGCTGGATCAGCCTGCTCTGGGCCTCTCCGGAGGACAGCAGCAAAGGCTTTGCATTGCCCGAACCCTGGCCATGAGGCCGGATGTCATCTTATTCGATGAGCCCTGCAGTGCCCTCGATCCCATATCCACCGGCAAGATAGAGAGCCTTATGGAGGGGCTCAAGGACAATTACACCCAGGTGATTGTCACACATAATATGCAGCAAGCGGCAAGGATCTCTGACTATACCGCATTCTTCTTGCTGGGAGAGTTGATCGAGATGGGCGAGACCAAACGCATCTTCGAGATGCCCCAGGAGAAGAGCACCGAGGATTATATCACCGGGAGATTTGGCTGAATGGAGGCAGGGCAATGGCAGCAGAGGTTTGGGAGCTTGGTTAGATGAGCCCGTATCGAGAGAGATATCGCAGAGATCTCAATGATCTCAAGACCCTTACCAAAGATCTGGCGGACCGGGTGGGCGAAGCAGTCAAAAAATCGGTTCTGGCGCTGAGCAATGGAGATGCGGATCTGGCCCGAGAGGTGGTAAAAGCAGATCAAGAGCTGGATGACCTGAGCCTTAGAATAGAGAATTTATGCATGGAGCTATTGGCGCTACAGCAGCCCATGGCCAAGGATCTCCGGCGCATTGTGGGGATCTTGAAGATAGGAATAGATCTGGAGAGGATAGGAGACCTGGCAGTGGACGTGGCCAGAGTCACCATGCAGTCCCAGAACAAGATCCAGATAACCAAGCTTGAATTCATTCCTCGCATGGCGGAGATAGACGAGATGATGCTGGATCAGGCCATCCAGGCCCTCATGGAAAGCGATGCAGATTTGGCCCGCCAGGTCACCAAATGGGATTACGAGATAGATGGGCTTTATGTTAAAGCCAGAGACAAGCTCCTCAAGATCATCATCGAGAGGCCTGAGGTGATCAAGGAGGGAACCGCTCTGCTCATGGTCAACAGGCATCTGGAACGGGCTGGAGACCATATCTGCAACATCTGCGAGAGCATAGTCTATATGGTCCAGGCAAAGAGAGAGCATCTCAACTAGGATTGGATATGGATACGAGAAAGGTGCAGAGGACGGGCAAATCGACATATATCGTCTCCCTTCCCAAGAATTGGGCGGTCAAGAACGGCATATCCGCAGGCTCAATCATCTACATCCATCAGGGAGACAACGGTGCCCTTACTCTGTCAACGGATCGGTCCGAGAGGGATCTCCGGGCCCATCTGGACATCGGCGACAAGCTGGGCGAGCCTCTGATAAGAGATATCATCGGATGCTACGTAGGAGGCTACAGGGTCATTGAGGTGAGCTCCGGGCATATGTCTTCCCTCCAGAAGAAGGATCTGCATCAGATCGTCAACAAGCTGATCGGCCCGGAGATTCTGGAAGAGACCATAAACAAGGTGGTCATTCAGGACCTTTTGAGCTCAGAAGAGCTGCAGTCGGAGAGGGCACTACGCCGGATCAAGACTGTGGTCAAGTCTATGATATCGGATTCCTTTAACAGCATTCTGAACAACAATCAGGAGCTGGCTATGGATGTCATCGCCAGGGACAACGATGTTGATCGGCTCAACCTGCTCATCTCCCGCCAGTTTACTGAGATACTGAGATCAGGATCGGTGCGACAGGAGACCCTCAATCCCATAACCGCTTTTAATTATATGCAGGCTTCATCCAATCTGGAGCGCATAGCCGATCACGCCCATCGCATTGCCCATATCGCCAGCCAGAACGGCTTTCATCTGCCGGAAGAGCTGAAAGAGGAGGTCTCCCGAATGGACTGTCTGCTCTGCAGCCTGATCGAAGACTCCGTAAATTTCCTGGTTCAAACCAATTCCGGCAAGGCCAATGAGCTCATAGACCGGATTAGGGAGATAAAGAGCCGCATCGGAGGGATGTCCAATTCCTCCCGTAGCAAAGACGGATCAGAGATGTTGGCCAGGCTGGTTTTAGCCGGCAGCATAGAGAGGATGCTGGACTATGTCATGAACATCTCCGAGCTGACCATCAACCTGACCCACTCCATGAACTCCAATGAGAGGGCAGCATAGCTCCCAATATCCTCAGTACAGGATGCTCCGGCTCCGAACTTGCCGAGCCCGTTCTCTTGCCGGCATCAGGTCTTGAGCAGCTTCGCCGCACCATATATGATGAGCGTAACCATGAGAATGGAAGATGCCAGAGCCCCGGAAAACTCGGGAATCGTCCCGGTGACAAATGTTATAACCAGGACTGCGATCAATGTCAGGAGAATGAGAACTGGAACCGCCTGTATGGAGCCGGTGAGGGTGACGCCAGCCGTCCTGGCCAATGGCGCAAATCTGAAAGAATGCCATTCTCCACCATCCTCCTGGCGATCCTCATCTTCATTGCCCTCTGCCATCCCCTCCCGCTCCTCCTGAAGATACCGCTCATCCCTCTCCGCCTGATGGATTATCTCCCGGCTCTCGCTGTCTGCCTCCTGAAGATAGCCTGGCCAGGTCAGATCCCGGTCGGAAAAGCTCTGCTCCTCTTCCGGCTCACCAATTCCGTTGTCTCTTCTTTGCTCTGCCGCCTCATCCATCTCTTCCCCCATCTCGGGCGGCTCTCTTTGAGCAAGGGCTCGCCCGGAATTAGTGTCGCCCCTGGGCCAGCCGTAGGGGTGATCTTCTCCCCCATGGCTCTTATCCACAAAACTGTCGTCAATGCGGCTGCGGTAACGTGGCATGGAAGGCCTCTCTTCTTCCACATCCAAGGCTCCATCTTCATGGCCCCCTGAGGCTCCGCCCTGCCTTTTCCTGCCTCTGGCGGATCGATACCTCTTGAGATCAGCATCCATGGAGAATGATATGCGACTGTTCTGCTTTCTCTGAGATCCATCCCCCTCAGCCTCGTCCTCTCTTGCAAGCCTGTCGCGCCTGCTTGAATCGTCCTCATATTCTTTATCATCCTCGCTCCCTTCTTCCCCCTCGCCGTTCACATCTTCTTCGAGGACATCCTCAGCCAAATCCTCTTCCTCCGCCAGAGGGCTATCATTCAGATCGTCAACAGGATCATCAGATTCGCTCAAGAGGCTGATGGGGACCCGTCTCTCCATGCCATCTGCAGAAAGAATGATCTCGCCATCCAGACGCATTCTGTCGGCCGGCATCCTGGCCAGGATGGGTATGACCTCCTCTGCTATCACATGATGGTCGGGCTTCTTGAGCCTCACCGCCTTGAAAACAGGACTGCTGGCCTGGAGAGATATATTGGTCGGAGGGCCATGATTTATCACCTTGAGGTTGAAGATGGTCTCCTCGCCGGGAAGGAGATGGAAGATTATAGGCCTGGACTGCCTTGAACCATTATTGATGTGAACCTCATGATCCATTGCCCGTTCTCCCTTATCTTGGATATAGCATAATATTGTATAAATAATTTGCTTGTGGAGCCATGCTTCAGCCCTTATTAGCTGGCCGACAATCCCTCCAGTCGGGTCGGGCTTGATCCTTCACATCTGAGTGGATCATTCTCTAAGATCGGGAGGCAGCATATTGGGGATGCCGTCCTCAATGGGATAGCACTCCCGGCAGGAGGGGCAGCAGAGCTTGCCCGTCACTATCTCCTTCTCATTCTCCTCGAATACCTCGAGCGTCAGGTCGCCCTTGCAGAGAGGACAGGCCAGTATATCAAGCAGATCGCGTTTCATGGACCAGCTTATCCTTCACGGAGAAGTAAAAGCTTTTGCATTAGAGCGGCTGGCCCAGGAGCTCGGCGGCATTTTTAAAGAATATGGCATCCTCTTCTGCCTGGAATAGGCCCAGATCCCTGATGATCTCCGCCGCCCGGCCCGGCATTTCCCAGGGGTAGTCGCTGCCGAATATGACCCTTTCCGGCCCCATATGTGCAATCAGTTCCTTCATCTCTTCCCGCTCTATATAAAATGAAACATAAGCGGTATCAAAGAAAACATTGCCTCCCGCCGGCAGAAGATGCCGCCTCACAGCATCCCACATGCGCAGGCCCCCCAGATGGGCCAGGACCAGCTTCAGGTCAGGAAAGCTCGCGGCCAGGGAGGCAAAGCGCTCCGGGGTGCCGTAGACCTCAGGGCGGTCCAAAGGATCCCGCCCGGCATGGGCTATCAGAATCATGTCCCTGTCCACCAGCATCTGGCATAGCCTGAAGCATTGAGGATCGTCGGGATAGACCTGCTGCAGGAGGGGCATCATCTTCACTCCCCTGACCCCCCAGGCCTCCAGCCGATCCAGCTCCTGCTCCAGGCCATCCATGAAGGGATGAACGGCGCCGAAGGCGGTAAGCTCCCGGTTTTCTCTGGCTGCGGCCTGAACCCAGTCATTGAGGGCGGAGACATCCTGGCAGCCCTTGGCCAGGGGGAGGAGAACCGAGCGGGAGATCCCGCTCTCCTGCATCATCCAGCAAAGGTCTTCCGGGGCACCGGTTCCCGGCACAGCTACCTTCAGCTTTATCTTGGCCGCAGGCAGGATCTTGGCCGCCACAGCCTGTGGATAGATGTGGGTGTGAAAATCGATGATCAATTCAGATTATCCCCATCTCGGAGAGCCTGTCCGGCAGATAGGCCCGGGTGACATAGTCCAGTCCCTTGCCGGCAAAGGCCTGCTGCTCTGCCTTCTTCTTCAGGTCCAGCTGGAGGCGGATCTGCTTGTCCCAGTAGGGATTGGCAAAGCGGGGATCGGTCAGCTCGCTTCGCAGGGCCTGCAGGTCCTGATCGGTCAGCTTGTCTGTGGAGAGGTTGTAGTCCACGATATCGCTGGGCTGCACCCCCAGAAAGCGAGCTGCAGGTGTGACCAGGTGCTCAGAGAGGTGGGCGCTCTTGATCGCCCCGTAAGCGATGCTGGCGAAGATTCTGTAGGACCAGGGATCGCCATCGGTGAAGACCACTACCGGCAGACCTAGCTCAGTATTGAGTCTCTTGATGAAACGCCTGGTGGAGCGGGCCGGCTGGCCCTTGATATGCACCAGTATGCAATTGTGCTCCTGATCAAAGCCGTTTTCAATCAGCCGGGCATACATTCCGCCCGTCTCAATGGCCATGACCATTTTGGCGTCGTGGCTGAGGAACTTTATGTTGTCCACATTGAAGGGAATCTGGTAGCCTGCCTCCCCCACGTCGTCCTGGCAATGCATCTCTTTCTCCCCCCGCCGGGTCTTCTCCTTTAGGCGCAGCGGCCCGAAGACCGCCGCCCCGTCCTCCTCCGGCCGGACATGAAAGTCCTCCCGGTGCAGCGCAGTGACTATCTCCAGATCCTCTATCAGCCGGTCGCTCTCCGCCTGCTCATGGAATTTGGCTATATCCCAGTTCTCGGAGATGTAGTAGATCTCTCTCAGAGTGGAGCCCCGGTTGTTTTTCAGGTGCTCTTTTATCAGCAGCTCGGAGAGATGGACCGTCTTGAGCAGTGTCTTGGCTCCACGCACTGTTTTGACGCTGCGGACCGTCTCCTGGTCTCCATAAACCCAGACATCATCCTTGCTGGAGAACTCGATATTGGCCTTAGTCCGGGATGGCAGGGAGATGTGGGGCACAATCCCCTCCTGAAACTGGCGGTAAAGAGAGTCTGCCAGCCCCATCAACTTCTGCTCCGCCAGCCCGGATGGGGCAAGCCCGTCCGCCACAGCCTTCTCTTTCACATCATCTTCCCTTTTACCTGGATCTTTCATGGGCTAAATCACCCTGGCTCCGGTCACTATCTCTTCATCCAGTCCTTCCACCACAGGCTCCTTCAGGGTTACCCCATCGGCAGCTATCCGGTAGCGGATCGAGACGCTCTCGCCCGCCGGCAGGGAGAGCTTCCAGTGGTAGTCGAAGGCGTCTCCCAGGGGAATTACCTTGGCCTCGGGGGATACCGCCTCCGCCTGGACTGCCAGCACCTCATGCAGCTTGAAAGAGCGCACCAGGTCGCTGTGGTTCTCCACCCGGATGGAGACCCGGAGAAGGCCGTCATTCTTCTCCATCGACCGGAAGACCAGGAGGTTGCCCATGATCTTGGCCACCACCGGCCCGATATCCGGCTCCTGCTTCCCCAGAACGTCGGAGAGCTTTTTGGCTATCCTGGGCAGGATCTTTCTGATGATCTCCTCCTTTTCCCTCCTCTCCGAGAGAATGCTCTGGCGGCTGAGGTAGCGGCGCAGCTTCCGGGCCACCTCTTTCAGACCCAGGTCGACCTCGGCCAGTATCTCCGGCACATCCGCCACCGCATCCTTGCTCTCTGAGGTGAAGGGGATGTTGGTGGAGGCGATGTGGATGAGAAGCACTGCCGGCCCCACGGGAATGCCGCTTCCCGTGGGCTGGCTCAGAGAATAGTTCTTCCAGGAGACGCTCTCCACAGCATGGGTGAGGGCGCATGCTCCCTGCTGATAGACCAGAGGGACGCGATTGGCAAATCGGAGCAGCTCCACCCGGCTCTCCTTCTCCAGCTCTCCTCCATATCCGAGACCAATCTCCACCAGAAAGGGATTTCCGGAGTAGACCGAGACCGGCCGGATGGCGGTGGCAATATAATCCAGTCTGTACTCCTTCTCCAGCCCGGCTTTGATCAGCTCCTCGCCTATGGGCGACAGGCAGTCCACGGGGGGAGATTTCACCTTGATCTGCTTGAAGGCAGAGTGCAGCCTCTTGGACTGCTCGTGGTCAAGATCGTTTGGTGACATCTCCGAGTCCAGGCCGGCCCGGCTGCACAGCTCCTGGGCGGATATGGCCCCTATGGAGGAGAAGGTCTCCTTTAGAAAGACGCGCAGCTTCTTCTTCTCGCTGTAGCGAAGAAGCTTGATCAGCTCACCGAGCTCGATTCCCGCCGGATGGGGGGAGATGGCATAGGCTTTCTTGGGCAGGCTCTCGGTGACCCTCTCGAAGATCTCCACATTTCCTTCCGGCTCCACCAATGTCAGCCGGGCATGGGGATTGACTATGGCTGTGCTCTTGAGAGAGCCATAAACAGACTGGCGGCGGCTGCGGACATAAGAGCCCTCCATCTCCAATTCCACCCTGGTCCCCCGCGGCCTCTCCCAGTCCGTATCCTCCATCTTTAAGATCTCCGGCTCATTCTTGGCCGTATTGATGATCAGCTCGCAGTAGCAGGCCGGCTTATGCGGAGCGATCTTGGAGATGACCCGGGTGGGCTTGCCCGTGGTCAGCTGGGAGTAGAGCACTGCAGCGGATATGCCTATGCCCTGCTGGCCCCGGCTCTGGCGCAGGGTATGAAAGCGCGATCCATAGAGCAGCTTGGCGAAGACGCGGGGTATCTCCTCCGGCACTATGCCTGGACCATTGTCCTCAACCACCACCTGATAGCACTCGCCGCTCTTCTTTATCTGCACAAAGATATCGGGCAGTATGCCGGCGTCCTCACAGGCATCAAGGGAGTTGTCCACCGCCTCCTTGACACAGGTGATCAGGGCCCTCGGGGCAGAATCAAATCCCAGGATCTGACGATTTTTCTCAAAAAATTCAGCTACGGAAATGGCTTTTTGCTGCTTGGCCATCTCCTCGGCTACTTCCATAAAAAGGAATAATTGGGGCTAAAGCTCAGCCCCGACCACGGTCTGGGTGGCGGTCACATTATCGATCTCGCGGATGACATCCACCAGCTTGTTAAGCATGCTCAATCCCTCGACCTCGATTATGACCACGAAGTCGAATTCGCCGAAGACATGATACACATCCTTTATGCCATCTATCTCCTGCAAGGCATTATAGACGGTCTTCTCCTGTCCCGGCACAACCTTTACCATAGTGACTCCAATTACCATTTCAATTCACCCTAGATATTGAGCTTCAGAGCGTTATATAAAACTTTTCAGCTCTTCTTTCTGATGTTGATGGTCTCTATCTCCTCGTCGCTCTCCGAATCAGGCCAGCCGCCCGAAGAAGGAGCTTTCTTGATACCGCCCTTTCGAGAGGATGCAGCCAGATCCTCCTGTTTTCCTGGCTGAGCCTCTGGCCAGACCGGAGCAATGTTGACCGGCCTGGACTCCTCGGCAACCGCGCCACCCAATAGATCTGCCTTAAGCACAGAGAGAGAGCGAATCGCCATCTGGCGGAAGTGATCTATGTCGGTCTGATAATGCTGCATGGCCCTCTCTGCATCCAGAGCAGCAGAGGAGTCGGGCAGGGCCGGCATGCTGTCTGCGGTGGTGAAATCCTCGCCTGAGGGCGCGACCCTGGCCCGGCCCAGATCGGATAGCCTCTCCAGGGTTCGGCGGGCTGTGTCAACAATCCACTGATTCCTGGTGGCCTCATCAACCTGGGATATGGACTCGGCCCGTATGGATATGATTATGTTTCCATCATCGGTCTGGTAGAGATTGGGCTTGCCCACCACGGCCACAAAACAGGGAGCCTCCAATGCCGCCAATGTCTGGGCCGCCTCGGGCTGGTACTGTCCGGCGTAGATCAGTATGCTGCCGGTCGGATCCACCACCCTGCCCCGCCAGTACTCCGTATCACCACCGATATCATCCTTCTCGGTTAAAGTCCCGACCATAAAGACGCGATTGCATTTGGCTCCGGTGGGGGTGAGAAGATAGGATGGTGCATATTGATGCTGATCTTCTCCGTCTCGGAAGGAGTAGTTGGAGCTCTTCAGCTCCTCGGCGAAGATCCTCCTGGCCACCTCCCGGGAGAATCCGGTCATTCCTGCCATTTTCATGCCACCTCCTGGGAGGCCAAAAGCTCTTCCACCTGGGCCACAGAGACGGCAGGCATCTCATTGATGCTCTCCACCAGAAGGTAGCGGTCCACCCTGGGACCGGTCACGGTATAGTATCTGCCCATCATCCTGGACTCGATCATGGAGCGGACCACCTCATGATCCAGAGCCTCCATGGCCATCTGCTTGGCCTGCTCCAGGGTGATATCCACCAGCCTCTCCGTGGTCTCACGGTTGATGAGAACATCCTGAACCCGGCGGCCGTCGTCCAGGACCGCCTTGATGCGAAGATCGTATGTTCCCTCCACCTTGCCGTGCTCTGCGCATACTCCCTTGGCCAGAGATCTCTTGCAGATCGGACAGCGCTTGATCAGTCCGGAGCCCTTCTGCAGGTCCACCAGAGCGCCGGAGAAGAGAGCCGCAACCGATCCTATGGCTATCTCAAAGTCCAGCGGCTCGATCTGGCTGGTCCGGTTGAGCTTGACCGAGAAGCGGCCCTGAAACTCATCTGTGACCAGGTTGCTGAGCCTGTAGCTCTTGCCCTCCTCCAGGTCGGGCAGCTCTGCCTTGGCCCATTTGACGAACTTTATGGTGCCTGTCTCATCCCCCACCAGTCCCGACTGGGAGATGGAATCGCTGTTGGTTTCCCAGAGCTGGGCCACCTTGACCTCCAGGTCCACCCACCGTCCTGGCTCATTGATCTCAACCACCTTGAGTGGCTCTGCCGATGCTCTGCCTGCCGCTTTAGCCTCCACATCCGTCTCAAGCGGCTCGATCTGGCTGGTCCGGTTGAGCTTGACCGAGAAGCGGCCCTGGAATTCATCCGTCACCACCCGTCGCAGGATATAGCTCTTGCCTTCCTCGAGATCGGGAAGCTCCGATTTGGTCCATTTGACGAACTTCAGCGAGCCGGTTCCATCTCCCACCAGGCCGGTCTGAGATATGGTCCCTGAGGCCGGCTCCCATAACTCCAGGACCTTGACCTCCAGGTCCACCCACCGTCCCGCCTCCTTGATATCTGCTATCTTGACCTTTTCCGAGCTGACCCGTGCGGCGGGCATAATCCCATGCTCTTTCAGGAAATAGTTCAAAACCGATCTTCTGGCCTCGCTTTCGGGCACACGGAAATCAACGATCAGCTTTTTCAGGCGAGACTCAATATCCTCGTCGGATACGTCGATCTTCTGGTCCCGAAGACGGATCTTTATCTGATCAACCATATCTTTCATAATATATCGCCCCCTGTGTTTTTTTGAGAGGTAAATGTTATAGCTCCTTGGAATTATTTAAGCTAGATTGAAGCGGGGCGAAAGTAATCTATTCCAATGATGCAGGACTATTCTGCAATGGAGATCACAACCTGGTTCGGCAGGATCGATCTGGAGATCGGCGAGCTTGTCCGCAGAGAAGATGAGCTGTCCAAAAATGAAATAAGTATCCTGAGCCGGCAGGAGTCTCAGGCTTATCCTCTGCCCCAGCCAGATCTGCGCCGCCTCTCCCTGCAAGCGGGCATCTTTCCTGAAGACTCTCAGTACAACTGCAATTTGAGGCAATATGCCATCTCCCTGGCCAAAAGAAAGCTTGAAGAGAGTGCTGGCGCGGAGCAGGATCTGCTCATGGCCATGCAAGCTTTGGACGGCATGTCCCAGGCAATCAATCTGCTGGACGAGAGGCTCTATGAATGGTCCAGGCTGCACCGCCAGGAGATAGTGCATGGCAGAAGCCTGGCGGAAGGGCTAAAGCAAGACCGGAACATGGGCCGGCTGGCTGGAGCCATAATAGACCTCAGGGAGTCGCGGAAGTCTATGGAGGATATAGTCTCGGAGGCAGTACAGTCCCTGGCTCCCAATCTCTCCGCCCTGGCTGGCCCCATACTTGCCGCCAGACTGGTCTCCCGGGCCGGGGGCCTCTCCCGCCTGGCAGCGATGCCCTCCAGCCGCTTGCAGGTTATGGGAGCAGAGAGGTCCCTATTCAAGCACCTCAAGGGGCATGCACCCTCCCCCAAGCATGGCATCATCTACCGCCATCCTGCCGTCATCGGCTCACCCCGCCGGCTGCGGGGCAGGGCAGCCAGAGCCCTGGCGGCAAAGCTGGCTATAGCTGCCAGGCTGGATGCCAATGAGGCGGGGCTTTCACAGGATTTGCGGGACGCCCTGGAAGCTCGATTGATCCAGATCAGGCAGAAAGGGATTAAAAGGTAGGTCCCGCGGATAAGGATCAGATTTATATTCGATGCATAGTGATCAGTCTTACATTCAGGTCGTGATGGGCGGATGAAAAGGCTAATGAGAGGCGTTGCTCTTGGGATCATAATTATATTGCTGGCAATTGCCGGCACAACCGCGTATATAACACCTCCCGACCCAGTACCCCATCAATTTGGTCCTATGGGCCAAAAATCCGTGGAAGCATCTGATAATGACAGCATCCAGGTCTTCACCGAGCACTCCTGGATTTACAGCCAGGGCACTATAAACGATATGCGCATCTACCAGACGGCAGAAGGATATGAAGGCCAGAAGCTGGTCACAGGAACCAGAGGCACAGGCACAGTCTCCCGAACCATTGACGCCCAGGTTTATGGGGGAAATGGCTACAATGAGATCTGGGCCAATGAGTGGGGAGTATTCCAGAACCGACCCACCAGATATGCCGCACCCATAACCAAGAGCGATCTCAAGAACGCCCTCTGCGCCAAGAACTATGAGGTAGGATCGGTTTACTCCGAGAGCTACTCCGATCTGGTAGAGCTGATCAAGGACACCACTGTGGCTGAGACGGACAATGAATCAGTCTATAGCGTCCATTCCGAGGTGGAGGGCACGGCCAAGGTGGGAGCCCATGTTCAGAGAAGTGCCAGGTCTGTGCCCGTTTATACCATGACCGGACAGTATTCAGGATATCTCAATATGCGGATGTCGCTTGAGAGCGGAGGCTACGACTCGGTCCTGACCCTGCCCTGTCCGTAAGGGGCAGGATTGAATCAAAATTTTGCTGCTCCATCCCTGGGATATCGATCCATTTTTGGCAATCAAATTGCAGCAATCACATAATTATATCATAACCGCATAATATCCCCTGGGGACCGGAAATGTTCGAGCGAATATTAGTTGCAACCGATGGCTCAAAGCATAGCCAGAGGGCGGCAGAGGCGGCAGCGGAGATGGCCAGGCTCTACGGCTCCACCATCATCGCCCTGTATGTGGTGGACATAGGCAAGGAGTATGCTCCTCTGGGCGATCTGACAGCCAAGTCCTCCGAGGAGATGATTGCAGGCATCAGAAGCAGTCTGCAAGATCAGGGAGAGAAGGCAACCAGAAGCGTGGCGGAGATGGCGGAAAGATCGGCTATTCCGGCCATCAGGAGGATAGTCGAAGGATATCCTGCCCAGGACATCATCCGCATAGCAGAAGAGGAGAAGGCGGGCCTCATCGTCATGGGTGGCATAGGGGCTAGCGGACTGGACAGGTTCTTTCTGGGCAGCGTTGCAGACAAGGTGGTGAGAAGCTCAAAGATTCCAGTTCTGGTGGTCAAGGATAAGAAAAAACAGCTGTGATGGCAGCATGGCGGATTAAAACTGCGCCTTCATCTGCTTTCCCCCGGAAGGGTCCATTTGAGGAGTACTCCCTCATCCAGCTGCTCTACCGAGGCGAGGCGGAGGGCTGGAAAATCCTTCCTGTAGCCTTGTCCGTCCAGCAGGGTTGGTGCGCTATCTCCTCCTATGAGCATCGGCCCCATAAAGACATAGATCTCATCCACCAGCCCCTGACTGACCAGAGACCAGTTGAGATAAGCACCCCCCTCCACCATGATCCTTTTGATGCCTCTACTGTATAGTCTTGAGAATAGCTCTCTCAGATCCACCCTATCTTCTCCGCAGCAGATGATATCACTATGCCGGCTGAGGAGTCTCAGTCGCTCTGGCGGAGCGGACCGGGACACAGCCAGGATGCATCCAGGCCCTAAGACTTTGGCCGTGGACGGCGTCCTGGCTCGGCTGTCGGCCACGATGCGCAATGGACTCTCAGGCAGCCCCCTCTCTTTCCTGGCTCGGCGCAGCAGATCGGACTTTACCCCAAGTCCGGGATCGTCGGCCAGGACTGTGCCGATTCCCACCATTATGGCATCGCTCTTCGCCCGCAGCCGGTCCACCCTGGCCAGATCCTCCCGGCCTGATATCCTCACCTGTCGGCGGTCAATCGAGCTGATCTTCCCGTCGGCGCTCATGGCGCTGTTGATGAATACAAAAGGTCTGGTCAAAGGCTTTCGTCCTCCGATCTATTCCTTTGCTGAGATGGCCTTCTAATTTTAGCCCCTTCATAATCAGTCTGACGAGAAGCTAAATAGATTGCCGGTCCAAAGGCCAGGCTATGCCGGAAGGGTGTGAGCTTCTCCTGCAGGGCACAATAATCTATGGGGACGATTTTCAGGCTGAGATGGGTTACATCGCCATCCGAGATGGAATCATAAAAGAGTTCGGACATGAGCAGGTGGAGGCAGATCTGGAGGGTATAGTCTGCCCTCGCTTCGTCAATTCTCATGTTCACCTGGGAGACTCGGCCTTCAAGGATCCACCATTTCTGCCTCTATCGGAGCTGGTCGGACCGGGGGGCTATAAGTCCAGGATGCTGGAGAGGACAGAGCGAGAGATGCTGATTGAGGGAATGGAACGAAGCTTGCATCTGATGCTCTCCAGCGGCACATATGCTTTTGCCGACTTTCGAGAGGGGGGAGCGGCGGGGGTGGCTATGCTGCAGGAGGCCCTGGACGGCATGCCCATGCTGGCTCGCATCCTGGGCCGACCGGATCCTGGGGAGATGAGGATCGCGGACGGGTGCTGGGGCCTGGGCATCAGCAGCACAAAAGATCACTCCCCGGATACGATTGCCGCAGCCGTAGCTCAGGCTCGCCGGACAGGCCAGGCGGTGGCAGTTCACGCCGGCGAAGCCGGCCGGGAGGACATAGAAAGTGCCCTGGCCTTGCAACCGGATTTTCTGGTGCACATGAATCGGGCCGGGGATGCTGAGCTGAGGCAGGTGGCCGACCGCGGCATCTCCGTGGTGGTCTGCCCCAGATCCAACCTCATGACCGGCGTGGGCCTGCCACCTGTGGCGGCTATGTCAAGGCTCGGAATCAACCTGGCGGCGGGGACGGACAACGTCATGCTCAGCTCCCCGGATATGTTTGAGGAGATGCATCTTCTGGCCAATGCCCTGCTGCGTGACGATAGACAGGTATTTAAGATGTGCACGCTAAACGGTGCCAAAATAACAGGGCTAGATCAGAGACTGGGGTCCATCCGGGAAGGAAAAGAGGGCAGGGTTATGGTCTTGGATGGAAATTCGGACAACCTTTGGGGGTCGACCGATCCACTGTCCAGCATTGTGAGAAGGGCCTCACGCTCGGATATCTTGGCCATCCTTTAGAGGTAAATCATGTTTGAGAAGATTCTGGTAGCAACCGATGGGTCGGAGCATGGATACAGAGCAGCCGGGGTAGCCCTTGAGTTGGGCAGGATATCGGGTGGCAAGGTGACGGCAATATATGTGGCGGACACGGTCAAGACCAGCCATCTGCCGGATGATATGCTTCTCTTCAGCATAAGGGAGCTTCTGCTCAAAGAGGGCAAAGAAGCTCTCACCCAGGTGGAGAGCCTGGCCCAAGAAAAGGGCGTGGCCTTTGAGAGCGTGGTGGCTGAGGGCAACCCCGGCAGCGAGATCATCAGCTATGCCGAATCGGCAGGCATGGATATCATCATCCTTGGCGCAGTGGGGCGCACCGGCCTGGATAAGTTTTTGCTGGGCAGTGTGGCGGAGAAGGTGGTTCGAAACTCCAAGATACCGGTATTGACCGTTCCGAGGGAGCAGGCTTGAGCATTCTGGTCCGGGAGGTCATGGTCCGGGATGTGGCCTATGTCACCATCCCCGGAAGCAGGGACGATGTATTGAGGACTCTGCAGGAGCGCAAGGTTTCGGGAGTCCCGGTAATCAAGAAGGGCGAGGTGGTGGGCATGATCACCAGAAGAGACCTGCTTCGAAACAGGGAGGAGGACCAGACGGCCCTGCTCATGACCCGGGACGCCGTTGTCATCAGCCCGGACAAGACCGTGATCGAGGCGGCGAAGCTTCTCCTGGAGCATGATATCCGCAGGCTTCCGGTAGTAGAAGACAAGAATCTGGTGGGCATCATCACCGTAGCCGATATCGTCCGGGTGGCAGCGGAGATGGGGATAAAAGATAGCGTCGAGCCCTATCTGGAGAAGGAGACGGTTGTTTTGTGGAGCGAGATGCCCCTTCCCGTGGCAGGAGCGATCATGGAGTACGCCGGTGTGCAGGCCTGCCCGGTCATAGATAGCGGCCTTACCCTGGTGGGAATGATATCCGACCGGGACCTGATCAAGGCCAGCGTCATCGAGGATCTCGTGGAGAAGACGGAGATGTCTGCCGACGGGGGAGAGGATGCCTGGATGTGGGACCGATTTGTGCAGACCATCAACAAGTACTATACCGTCTCCCGGATCAGCCTGAAGAATATCCTGGTTCGCGAGGCCATGCTCCCGGCCATAACCGCATTCAAGAAAGACGAGGTGAGCCAGTGCGCCGCGATCATGCACAAGAAGAGGATCGATCAGATGCCAGTGGTCACGGCGGGGGGAAAGCTAATGGGAATGCTGAAGGACAGGGATATATTGGTGGCGATGACATATAAGGGTTAACCTGGGATGCTAAAGGCTATCCGCTTAAAATTAGAGCCGAACCTGCAGAGTCTATACAAGATAATATAGAAAAAATATGAGTTAGCTAAAAGCTGATGGCAGCCAAGCATGAAGCTGCCTTGCTAATCTCAAATTCAAGGTTGGTTTATCTCATTAATTTCATCATTTTTCTTGAAAATCTCGAACCCCCAAATTCTGGCATTCAGCATAAATTCTGTTTTAGCTTTTTCTGGATTCTGTTTTCCTGAGTAAATGGTATTCAAAGAAATTGTCCTCTCTTCACCTGGCTTGAGCGTTCCTATCTGCCATTTAACCTCTGTCGATGAACGAACTCCATCGCTTTTGGTAACAGTTGGTTCGGAGAGTATTAAATTGCTGTTTTTGTATTTAGAGCTTGCGTAAACCAGTTCATCGCATAATTTGGCTCTTAAGGTTGCATCATCTAATGCAGATCCATTTCCATTTTTTAAGGCAACTTCGTATGTTAGGCCAGCTATTCCAATATCCGTTTCATCTGCAAAGCTCATATAGACATTTTGCGGATAGTCATAGAAATTCGCGTTCAGAGAAATATCTTCAATCAGGCTATCCATTAAATCCTTTAACACTTCACATGAATCCTGAACTTCTATTGATCTATTCTCACTTTCATTCACGCTGTATTTGATAATGCATTTGTTCATAGGTTCAACATTTTGTGCCTGGCATGCAATAGACGAAAACAGCAAAATCCAGACTAATAAAATCGATTTGCGCATCGTTCATCAACTCCTAATTAATAATATTGCATTAACATTTTCACAGTCTCTTGAATTTTTTTTGCATCATATGAATAAGGAAAAACTGCGGCGGCTAAAACCCCGCTGTAGCAGGCGGGGCATCCGAGACTCGCCGCATGAAATTGGAGCTAGGTAACAGATCCAAAACCTCATTACCATGCCTCGTTGGAAACCTCCCCAATAGGACTCAGAGGCGCAGTACTGCTCACCTTACTACCTACCCTATAAATAGCGTAGAATTTTATACTGTCCTCCAGATCTTCCGAGCTATTCAACTGCATCACAACTGTTTTCTTTGCCTCTGGTTCTGGAAGAACCGGCTCCAGATTTCCCAATAACAACATTATGCTATTTGAGGTTGTTAGTGGACCAGGACTGCTTATTCTGCCATCGATCGTTCCGCTATCCGGGATATATTCGGTTTTGTCTTTAGCAAGGTTCACCTGAGCCACTAATTTAACATCCTCCAATCGACTAGTTCCGGTATTTTTTACTTCAATGGTAAACTCATAAATAGAGTAACCATCTTCATCGGCTTCTTCCATCTCGTAAAAAGCATCCACCCATACGTCTGGGAACTCTATAATAGGTCCTCCTTTTGTGGTTTCACCACAATACCCAGATCCACAATTTGCACATTCTACTTTTGTCTGTGCTTTTTGTTCTTCTGGATGCGATAGTGCATATTCAATCTCCTTTGTGGGCCATGGACTGTCTAGACCTTCTATTGGAGGCTCCAAGCTAAAAACACAAAAACACGGCAACCAATCTTCATATATTCCCGATCTCGCAATGAATTCATCCTCAACATATAGATAATTCTTCACATTAGATATATCGCCCTTCATCAAGCCCTGTTGCTGAAAGTCGATTCTTCTCGATCCAGTCTTATTGCTAAAACCAGCTGTATCATCTATTACGAGATAGGCTTGTTTTGCCTCTTTAATGTTATAGTCCATAAGATACTTGCCACCCATATCCATACGCGCAATTCCCACTAAATCTATTGATTTTGTAGGATAATATGACTCATTGAGAAACCAAAGCTTTTTGGACGCAGCTATGGCTCGGTTTGTGGTATAAAATCCCTTGGCATAGAAGAGCGAGAGGCCTTTCTTGCCATTATAATCGATCTTAAGCGTATGGTCTACGGTGGAGTTATGCAAATAATCTCTGGAAGTATTTGTAAGATTACCTGGATGAGCAGCATCTATCTTTCCGTCGTAGTATTTTTGTTCGTCATCAAGCTTCACTTTTCCTTTGAAGTAATTCAGCGTTCCTGTCTCCAGGCCTCTCTTATATTCTGATTCCTTCAAGTCCGATTGCTTGAGATAAGAATAAAAGGTTGTTTCTCCATCTGAGGCGGTATTCTCACCGTGAAAGTGAGAGTTGATTGTAGTTCCTGTGGCTATAGATCCAATAAAAGAGAATAATAAAATTAAAGTCAAGCCTCTGACGAGACTTCGGTCCTTTGACGTCATTCCTGTCATGCTGGCCACCTCCGTAATATATTAGGATTACATAAAAATTCTGGTTGGATCAAATTCAATCGGCTTTCTGTTTTTAGGCAAGCGTGCTGGTCTCCAGTATATCGGTTCAATTATATCTCCTTTTTTTGTAAATATCAAATTGACTACTACAGGATCTTTCGCGCTTTTTGGCTTTCCTAATGCTACACCAATGGCGCATCCTGGAAACTTTCGGCGCATATGAGCATATGCCCAAAATGCTGCATCAGCCGCTTTCCATTTATCTCTATCACCATGAATGGTGAGATGAGAGAAATAACTGGGGCATTCATCTTCATAAATTGCTTTTTTTAAATATTCCAAAATGGTTTTAGTTGGATAGATCCAATATAGCGAATCAAAATGGACTAATTGGCCATCTTTAAGCCTTGGAAGATGCGCAGCCTTAATTGGCTCAACGGTATCATCTTGATCGTCCGAAGCGAAGGGAAAAGCTGTTATTCTTACGATTTTAGAGAATGTGACGGTCTTTCCAATCTGTTGAGGATCACATAATGTAGGCTCAAAATTTTTATCCCATAAAACCAAAACGGCATGTGCTTCATTGACAATTGTCCCAACTGATGCAATCCCTTCCACCATTCCAATAGCAAAACCTGGAAACATATGTCTGATGTGAGCAATGCACCAGATAGCTCTTTCCGTGCAATCCCATATATTTGGTATTTGTTTGAGATTCCCTATATCCAATTTTCCTATTTCTGCAATTACCTCTTGCACTTCCGGACCATTTGGCTCAACTTTGTCTACTCCTAATCCCGTGGTCATTTCGGACACTTTAAAAAATGCTTGGCCCAAGGAGCTTTTTAATTCATCCGTGGTATATGATTTACCCTCAGGTTCATTTATTTGTGAATTAGACATATTTAATAACGCGCATTCCTCATATTTTTACTTTTCTAAAAGTCAAAAAACCTATAATATTGTTCAAATAGATCAGTAACTTTTACTTTTTAATTATATATATTCTAATTTAGCGTTATAGATGTTCAATATCCAAATAATATTAGTCCAACTAATTAATTTATAATATAAAGTTTTTATTTTATCGTAGATTATTCATTTATAAATTTCGCGACAAATTTGATAGTATATCCTAGGTGGTTGCTGCTGAATTCTCGCGAAATTTATTGCATGAAGTCGCTATCAAAATGGAGCTCGGATACGATCCTGGAGCATATTCATTAAAAATCAGAACCTTAATCTATTATCATAAAAAAAACCAGTAGCTGATAGTTTGTCGTCCAAAGTGATATTACCTTTCATAAGCGTCATCTGCTCTAGATTGATTCCTAAAGAATTGGTTTTATCAGGTCGTACAATAGTGCTCTTAGTTTCAACTACCCCATTTGCGACTGTTGCATTATAGAGAAAATTATAGCAAAAATCCTTTTTTCGGCTATTATCCAATATTGCAGCTGCGTTTACATTGATCATCTCTGCGCTGTAATTAGCACCCAAATTATTTATAAAATTTGGAGAGAAATTATGGCTAAACTCTTCAAATCGTATTCCGTTATGAGAGGATATTGTTCTGCTCTTGTCGGGAAGAGATCCACTAGCAAAAAAATTGGAAATTCCTTTTGCACCCTCAAAAGATAAATTCATATTATGGAAAAAGAGAGTATTCTTATGGTCTCTTAGCCTTCCTTGAATGGGATTTTCCTCTTCTCGATATCCGATCATATCCTTAAATACTATCCTGCCATTATGTAGATAATTAAATGATCCAGCAAGATAGTCTAATGAATTTTCACCATTATCTTCACTTAGTACCTTCTGCAAATAACTTTCATGCGTCATAGTTGAATTGTAGTCTTTGCTCTCACATTTTAAAGCATATAATAATGTTGTAGCGTATATGGGCGTTATTGGGGCAATCAACATAGATAGGGTCAGAAAGCATTTCACAGCTAGCTCTAATCTTCTGCTCATTAATTATGCCTTCATATTATGATGCAAAACCATACTTGATCATATTATGCTCTCTACAATACACTATTGAAGTCTCTTGCATTATAAGGGATTCTGTAGAGTCCTAAAAGCTTCGTTCTGTGCCGGAAGCATGACTTGCATCTGAAAATGCACAGCCTTCAGTAGGTCTATAGCAGCAGCCGACCATTAGATCAAATCAGGCTGTCACTTCAGTCAAAGCTTATCACTGCGCGAAGTTCCTCCCTTAGAATCATCCAACCCGACTTAAGCCTTATCGCCTTCAGCCTTTTCAGCGACTCTACCAACTTTTCCCGAGCCCTAGCCACGGTCCCATCATCCCGCAGCACTCGCCCCTCCAGGAGGGCATCCACTAAAAACCCTGTCTTTGCTATTACCATATCCTCCAGCTCCTCCGGAGTCATCCAAATATCCTGAATCCGAGCCGGCTTGAGAAAGGGTGGAAGGGTATCTCTATTCCTCAACTCCGGAAGGCCGGAGGCAACAAAGATGATATCTATGTCGCTATGCTCTTTCGGCTGGCCTCTGGCTATAGAGCCGAAGAGGATCACTCTCTTGACACTGTATCCTTCTATTTCTTTTAGCCTGGCGAGATAGCTCACAATCATCTCTTCAAAAATTGTTCAATCCTCTTGAGTACTGCATCCAACTCCCCGGCACCAATCATTAAAAAAGCCCCTGGATGCTGCTAAAACGGTTTTCTATCTCTCCATTATCTTTTTTCGCTTGTCTCTCCAAAAAAGAAGATATATCTTTCCCTAAATTGCGGCCCTCTAATTGCTCTAAACCTAAAAATACCGTAACTGAAAGCTGAAAATAATACACATATACAAATCCATCCTCTCCGGACAATCCTCCGCCGACGCATGGACCGCCCTCTCGCAATAACAACGATCATGGCTTTTCCCTATCCATCTCCTTTGCCGCCCCGGATCAGGAGAGCCGTCTTCTCATTATCAACTTA
>Ga0208197_1001379_pt1 | contig 24462 bp, 7 predicted proteins | sample AD_JPNNA4_MetaG_FD_184444 | JGI IMG/M metagenome (GOLD analysis project Ga0208197, IMG submission 184444) | Active sludge microbial communities of municipal wastewater-treating anaerobic digesters from Japan - AD_JPNNA4_MetaG (SPAdes) (version 2) | ecosystem: Engineered > Bioreactor > Anaerobic >...
ATTGTACCCCTTTTACATAAGCGACGGATGTACACTGCACTCACTTGAGCCGCTTGAGCCAAAGTATCTGCCGTCCATTCTTCAAACGACGCTGGTTCCGCTTGTTCCGTTACCATGCTCTTATTATAGTTTCATTCTCGAAACTGTCAAGCCCCAATTTCCGTTAAATCGGTTATTTCACTGCCTACCTGCACTATTCACCTGTTAACGTCCCCTTGCTGTATGTCACTGCGCTGTCAACGTCCGTTTAACATTTCCGCCAATTCCTCTACAACTAACGGCAGCAGTAACACAACACTCCTTATCCTACTCGCAAACGCTTCAGATGATTCCTCGGGATGTTACGAATTTTTCATCACTCGCTGCCGGAAAATTCGTCGCTCAGTAACGGATTTTCCACACAGAAATGAGGTGACAAAATGTCAAAACAGACCGGAAAAAACAGTGAGTTTGCGGCCCTGGCTGATCGGGGCATCCGCGCCTACCAACATGCCAAGGATCTGAACCTGCTGGGTATAGCAGAACAACACATCGCCACAGAGATTGGCGTGGGTCAAGGCACCGTGAACGGCTGGCGGCGCGGTCGTACTGTGCGGCGCTATGATGACCTGACGCGCTTTGCCGCCGTTTGCCTCGAAGCCGCTCCCGAATTGGGGGAGCAGTGGGTTACTGACTTATTCCGCGCCGGGGAAATGGCCGGCTACCGTGATCAAGCCCTGGCTGAGATTTTCGAGTCCAAGCGCACCACGGTGAAACTTACAACCAGTGCCACTGTCCCCGCCGCCGTGTGCCGGCTCACCACCGCCGCCGTCCCTCCCCTGCCCGACTACTATATCCTGCGCCACACTAAGCTGGATACATTGAGAAACCTGATCCTGAAGCAGTGCGAGCGCGGGGGGTGGATTGCATTGCTGGGAATGACCGGGGTAGGGAAAAGTACGCTGTTAGCCGCGCTCGGACACGATACCGCTATTCAAGCCGCTTTTGCCGGTAATGTGCGCTGGATCGAATTGCGACAAACGACGACTACGCACCGACTGGCGCAACGCATCGCTCAGGCATTTGGGCAAGCACTCCCCAATGGCAATGTGGACAACGCTGAAATCATCGCTGCGTTGCGCGATGTTCTACCGGCCCAACCCATCCTGCTGTTACTGGATAACGTCGTCGACCCCACCGTCGTCGCACCCCTGCACGCACTTGACCCGCGCGTCGTCATCGTCGTCACAGCACGCTCGGTCCGCGATATGGCCGTGTTGCGTATTCCGGAGAAAGCCTGTGTGCCTATCGGGAAACTGGAACGGGATGAGGCCTGGGCGCTCGCTGAAAAGATTGTGATGGTCCCGGAGGCCCAGCGTCCGACAGCCGAGGCAGTTTTAGCCTTGCTGGAATACCACCCCTACCTCACCGTCGTTGCCGCTTCCGCGGCCGCAACCCTCGACCTTGAGTGGAGCCAAATCCACGGCATCATTACCGACCTGGCGCTACGCGCGCAAGCGCAACGGTTCCTCGCCGACGAAAACAGCAATGTATGGGCCACGCTGGAAATGGATTGGGAACGCCTGAACGAACGCCATCAATACGCCCTGGCAACGTTGGGCTGTCTGCCGTATTTCCTGCACTATGACCTACCCCTGGCGCAAGCCGCGTGGGGACTATCTGCCAGTGAGGCTGCGCTGGTATGGAAAATCCTGACGGCGATGCAATTGGCGCGGCCTGCGCCGGGTTTCCCCGGTGAATACACAGTGCATTGGCTCATTCGCGACTTCGCCGCCGACAAGGCGCAGCAGTGGTCGTTGTGGCAACGGTTGCGCTTTATGAGCTGGCCGTGGCGCTATCGATTGCCCTTCCGCCTGCGGTGGTGGTGGCCGGCCTTGCGTAAGCCCAAGCCAAACGTGGACTGGCCGTGGTATTCTTTTACGTTGCCCGGTACGGAAGGGCGGCGGGGAATGCGCTTTATCTGGTCGTGGATGAGCGATACGTTATGGCGACAGAACGGACAGCAACTGAACCTGCGCGTGGGACCGGTGGAATGGGTGACCGTCAAACGCCTAGCAGTGCGTTTCTTGGCAGCGTGTATGGTTAGCCTTTGTCTAGCGGTGGCTGCGCTGTTCACACTGTTCCAGGGGATCAGGCCCTTTGTCCCGCTGTCGGCGATGGTCGTCGCGATGTGGATTGTGCTGGTCACCCACATTGACCTGCGCCGTGCGGCGATGTGGTGGGGCCTGGAAACATCATTGCCGTATACCGCCGCTTTTGCTGATATCCAGTCTGAGGTATAGAATAAAGGGAGGATGTAAATCTACCCTTCATTTCATCCTTGACTGAGTCTAGAGGCAACGATCAGTGTTCCTGTGTCTGCTCAAGAATTGTCGACTATAGTTGTTGGACCCAACTGGTTGCCATTGAAGCGCCAAGTAACAGCGAGTTGGAAGCTATTCAGGTGAAGTGTAGATGATAAGGAGGAAACCATGAAACCCACCGTTGACCGTCAGTTTCTTGTTCATCTTCCACTGTCGAAAGTAGTACCTATTGCGATAGGCTTATCGTTACTGATTGTGCTCACGTGTCCCCAAATCACCTCGGCCACACAATCCGATGATCTTGCTGCTGTCTGGAATCACATCCGTGAGTCGGGCGTCTACAGCTTCAGCGCCGACGTCAAACAAATCACTATTCCTCAGTCTACCGTTCGTAACGTAGGTCGCGCCAGTGAGACACAGGTTCTTCACCTGGAGGGCGAGACCAACTTGCCTGCTCATCAACTCCATCTGACACTGTGGTCTCAGGGTGGCAGCGTCTTGGACACTGGCAGCGGTGTCGAGATCAAAGTTGAGGGTGACCATGCCTATGCCCGACAAGGCGTACAGGACTGGCAAGAGGTCAATAATTTCGCCGAACTGTTTGCCCCGCAGGGTGACTTCCTGGCCTTTCTCTCCGCCGCGAAAAACGTACGACGTGAAGGCGCAGCGGCTGATGTCACACTGTACGCTTCGCGTTTTACGTTTGATATTGATGGCCATGCCTATGCCGTTTACATGCGCGACCAGATGGAAAAATACCTGGTTGAGCAAGGTCAGCTTCCACCCGGCGTTGACCTCGACTTGTCCAGGCAATATCTGGACATGACAGGTCAGGGCGAGCTGTGGGTCGATGCCGATGGATATCCCCTGCGCCAGATTCTGCACCTTCAATTCCCTGCACGCTCTGACGAACAGGATATCCACGCCGAAGTGACGGTGGACTTTTCCGGCTTTGCGCGAGGTAGCAATTCAGTGAGTCGGCGAATCAGCGTATCGACAAATCGGCAAATCGGCGAATCGGCGAATCGGCGAGTCAGTGAGTCGGCATTGGGAATTCTCACGTTTCTCTTTTGTGTCGCACTCGTCGCTTATTCCGGTTCCAAGAAACTGTATGCTGCGCTGGCAGTAGTTCTTATCGCTTCGATGATTTGTACTCCATTGTTCCAAAGTGTCCATGCTGCCAATTTTACTGAGCGGCAGGCCGCTAAAGCGCGGGAAGCCGAAGCTCGTGAACAGGAAAGCGATATGCAGCGCACCTTCAATACCATCCTCAGCGAGTCTGATCACAATCCCAACATCAATCCTCTGGCGAGTCAGCGAATGAGCGAACCGACGCATAAGCGAATAGGCGGATTGGGTCTCATGGACCACGCATTATCCGCCGTCTCCGACAACGGTTCGGGCAACTCGAACAATGATGACGATGCGAACGAGTGCGACCCCGATGATCCTGCCGATACCGATGATGACGGCCTCACCGATGGCAATGAGTGCGTCCTGGGCACGAACCCAGAGGTCGAAGACTCGGACGGCGACGGGATCAGCGACGGCGACGAAATCGCTGGCTTCGACTATAACGGCAAGATCTGGTACGCCGATCCACTGGCGCTTGATAGCAACGACGACGGCCTGGGTGACGGCCCTGAGTGGAACACCAACCGCGCCGAGGGCAACATTCCACCTGACACGGATGATGACGGCGCACCCGACCTCTTCGACCGCGACAACGATGACGACGGCGTGCCCGACAACCTCGACCTTTCCCCTTACTACAAAGGCGACACCGTGTTCACCGCGGATGATCCCTTCCTGCTCATCGTTGATGATCTGCAAGAGGGGATGCCCACCTTCGTCGAGTTCCAATTGCGCCCCACTAATCCCGATCATTTGTGGTATGCCCTCAACGTCCTTGACTGGCCCCAGGGTGACCTGCAAGGCCAGATTCAGGACCAGGACGGGGCTACCTTTTATGATGTGGATGATAGCACCGACCGCAATCCCAACGACAACGGCGATCTCAAACTGGTGCCTATGCTCGAGATCAAAATCTCCGGCGATCCCGACAATCTCCCGCCCGCCGAGGAGTGCGAGGACGATGGAGAAACCTATACCTGCTATCCTGACCTGAAACCTTATGGCGTTTTCGTCCAAGAGTTGAATGACGATGGCGACAAGGCCGTTTATGTCCCCCTGCAACTGGTCGTCGAGAAAACGGGGGATGAGCGCGTTGCCTTTGCCGGCAAGATGCGCTACCTGCCCGCCGCCGAATGGGGCGATGCACACCAGGTGCGGCTCGTCTGGCTGGTCAAGGCGCTGGTCGATGTGTGCGAGGAGTACGAGGACGGCCGCTGTGTCAAATACAAGGAGATGAACCGCGTCCAGGTGATCCACACCTACGGCGACGACTGGACGCTCACCGGCCTCGACGTGCGCGAGGACCACGGCGCCGATTACGACGTCATCTACGAAGACCCCGCCGCAGACGACGACAAAGACGACGACTCGCCGCTGCTCTATCTGACCTACGGCCTGGAAAAGACCTTCCTCGCCGGCAGCGACTGCGAGGACATTGACGACAAGGGCACCGATGACCCCGACGACGATGAGTGCATCGCCGGCGATGGCGAGCGCGACATCACCGTGCAGGAGATCTATCGCCGCTGGAACCACGCCACCAACGGCGGCGTTTCCGACCAGCAACGCTGGAGCCTGCGCAATCACCTCAGCGTGATCACCCACACCTACGAGACGATGGACGAGGCCCTGGCGACGCTGGCCATGACCGACACCAAGCAGATCCTCGACGATCACTTCACTGCGGCCCGCCCCGTCACGCCGACGTTGCTCTTCGCCCGCGAGGAGCGCTACCGCGGCGCCAATCTGGACCAATCGCTGGATGAAGATAGCGGCGTCGTCCAATGGTCAAGCGAGAATCCGCGCCTGCTGAGGATGACACTGTCCGAAGAGGACGCGCCGCTCGAGACGGTCGCCGGCCTCAACTGGGCGCCCTTCCGCTACCGGGACGGCGAGTGGAAGGCGTATCCCATCGAGGAATACTGGGACGAGCTGCACGAGCGCTACACCGCAGCCTTTGTGAACGAGTATGCCGACGATGATGATCCCGAAGCGGCGCGCGGCGGCGCGGTCATCGTCGGACAGACGCACTATCTGGCGCTCTACGTCGGCGTCAACGCCAGCGTCCAGTCCGGCGACGAGCTGCTGACGCAAAAGAAATACCAGACCTACGACCGGCCGCTGTGGGCCACCATCACCAAGGCCGGCGCATCTGCCATCCTCCTGGTAGTCAATACGATCATCATGTGGCACTTTTACGAATCCACCACAGCCCTCAAGTCGCTGTATCAATTTATGGTCAAACAAAAGCTCTCCAGCTACAACGAGAGCACGATGGACACGCTGATCCGCTACGGACGGGCCATCAAAAACCAAATATCCAAGTGGGCCTCCAGCGCCCGGGGGCTGAAGGTGATGGGCGTCGTCATGATCGGCGTCGTTGTCCTGCTGGTCGCGGTGATCATTGGCCTGTATTTCCTGGTGAAGTACTACCTGGCCGATAACCAGGCCGCCAAAATCACACTGGCTGTGCTCGTGGGGGCACTGCTCTTCTATTACACTGTCCTCACGCCCATCCTGCAGACGGTCAACCTCATCCTGGCCTTCAAAATGGCCGCCGCATCGCTCGGCCAGGCGGGCTCCACCTTTCAGGCCACCAAGGCCGTGCTGCGTAGCTCCTCCAAATTCATCGGCGCGGCCAAAGTCGTCGCTATCGTCGGGCTGGTCATCGCTATCGGCATCGCCTGGGGCATCTTTATCTACGTCCTCGTCACCGAGGACATCCCGGCCAACAGCGTCGCCTTCGACATGCTGCTGGCCCAGACCATCGCTGCCACCATTGTCGCCATCCTCATGTTCGCCCTCTCGCTGACTATCGTCGGCACCATCATCGTCGCCATCGTCTCGCTGATAGACATCGTCCTCATCATCCTCGGTACGGATTGGACGATCACCGGCTGGGTCACCGACGTCATCACCAAGGCGATTTTCTCCTACGAGCTGGCGATCGACGTCAAGGCCAAGGACCTGGTCACGATGAGCGGGCTGAATACCGCCTTCGTCCATCCCGACATGGGCCTGGTGGACGGGGCCGAGCTGGAGTTCAGCACCACCCTCACCACTACCATCACCCACCAGGATCCCAGAGACTGGCGCACCCGCTTCTACATGTGGATGTACGACCAGGACCAGCTCAGCTCCACCACCTTCAGGTACGAACTGGCCCCTGCCGCCGCGTCCCTCTCGGCGCGATTGGGTGAAGTGAGCGGCGATTGGCACGTCAGCAACGACCACACGTTCTGGGGCCACCAGATGTACACCGGCTGGAAGAGCGATTCGCCCTCCACCATCACCACGCTGCGGACGGGCATCAATCGCCAGGTAGACCTGAAGCTGAGCAGCGCCTATGCCATCCCCGGCGTCGAGTGCTGGACGCTGATCATCATCATCCCCTGGCCGCCCATCTACCTGCCCATCCCGGTCTGCTTCGAGAAGGGCGTGGACGGCTCCGGATCGGACGCCGTCGGCCCCATCGTGCTCGATGTGCTGCCGCGCACGCTGGACGAGTTCGTGGACGTGGCCGGGTGGGCCGGTGGGATGGCCTTCCGCGACGCCGACGGCGACGGGCTGCTGGCCCAGACCTACGGCGGCAACGATCCCGACGACACGACCTGGGACGCCGACGGCGACGGCCTCTCCGACGCCTGGGAACTGGACAAGAGTTCCGTCGCGGCGAGCGAGGGCGGCCAGTTCTTCGACCCGCGCGACCCCGACACCGACGACGACGGCCTGAACGACGGCCAGGAGGCCCGCCTGGGCACCAATCCCAATAACGCCGACAGCGACGGCGACACGATCAACGATTACGCCGAGGCCGTGGACGGCTGGACGTTCACCTACGCCGAGGGCAAGACGGTGCGCGTCTACAGTGACCCGCTGGCCGCCGACCCCGACGGCGACGGCATGGACGACCTGTTCGAGCGCACGCTGCACACCTGCCCCGGCTGCGACCCGCTGGAGAACCGCTATCATCCTTACGTCTGGAACACCTCCCCCATCGGCCTCTACACCGAGGTGGGTGACCCGGACGACGTGGTGCGCCCCACCCAGACCTTCGTCTACACCACCAGCGTGGCGAACCAGCTCAAACCCGATCTGTGGGTGCGCGGCAACACCTCACTCGACCCGGCTCTGCTGACCGGCGGGCCGCTCGACATGGTCTTCGACATCGCCCGCGACCAATCGCAGTCGCTCTACGCCAACCTCACCGTCCCTATCAGCGCGACCAACCAGGACATAGATTTGGTCACCACTATGGAGGCGCAGCTCCACACTCCCTCCGTCTGGACCTGGGGCCCCAACCAGTCCAGCAGCACCGCCACCGCCGCCCAGCCAGCGGGCGTCGCTGTGACCCGCGTGGACGGCTGGACCGTGCCCTACGTCGCCGCCGCGCTGGAAAACGACGCGGTCTATGCCTACACTCTCACCGCCGACGGGATCTCTGGCCCCGGCGTCCACGTCATCGGCTGGAGCGGCGACGCATCCAACGCCGCCCCCGACGTGGCCTGCACCGCCGACGGCCTGTGCCTGGTGGTCTGGTCGTCCCACTACACTCCCGACGACGAGGACTATTTCCGCTGGCGGCGGCTCTCGCCCACGCTGCAAGTGGATGGCGACGTGAGCACTTGGACCGCCCCCACCGGGACGCACACCTACGGCGGGGCCGTCGCCGCCGGCGAGAGCGGCTTCCTGGCCGTGTGGGCCGTGGGCGACGCCGTCAGCCGCACGCTCGTCGCCGGAGACATTGACGAGTACGGCGTCGTCTCCTCCCCCACGCTGACGCTCGATAGCGGCGCGATTGGCGGGATGGATGTCGCCTATGCCTTCGACCGTTACCACGTCGTCTGGGAGCGGGGCGGCGACCTCTACGCCGCCGTGGTCTACGGCGCGCAGGTCACCACCTACACCGTCTCCGCCGACACCTCCGCCCTCGAGACGCAGCCGCGCATCGCCTACGACCCACTGAGCCAACGCTCCCTCATCATCTACAGCCGCCTCGGCGACCGGCGCGCTTTGTGCGGCAGGGTTTTCGCCGGCGGGAACGTACAGAGCGAGTTCAACGTGAACGCCCTGGAACCCAATCCAGTCTTTAGCCTGAGCGCGGATCCGCTGAACGGCGGGTGGGCCGTCGCCTTCACCTACGCCAACTGGCGCTACATCTACTACCAGGCGGTCGGCATGAACGGCGAACGGCGCGGCCGGACACAGGCCATTGACAAGGGCAGCCGCGCTGACGCCGTCCTGGACCTGGCCTGCGCCGAGCCGCGTCCCATAGTGCAGTTGCTCTTCGACGAGGACGCTGGCGCCACCGACTTTGCCGACAGTTCCGGTTTCGGCAACGACGGCACATGCGTGGACGACGCCAACTATGACTGCCCCGCGTCCGGCGTCGGCGGCAAGGAGGGCAACGCGGTGCAGTTCGACGGTGCGGGCGACACGGTCTTTGCGCCGGTAAACCCCTCCGAGACCGCCTACGCGGTGACGCTCTGGTTCAGGGCCGACTGCCAGACCTGCGGCCTCTATGAAGTCAGCAACAACTACGTCCCCGGTACCGGCGGTTACAGGGCCGACCGCAGCCTCTATCTGCGCAGCGGCAACGTCTGCGCCCGCCTGGGGAACCGCTTCGGCGGGAACAATTCGTGCGGCGCCCACGAGAACTGCGAGGTCATCTGTTCCTCCGGCGTCAACTACGCCGACGGCCTCTGGCACCAGGTGGCGCACACCTTCGGCGGGAGTATCGGCGGGCAGCGGCTCTACGTGGATGGCGACCAGGTCGCCTCCGGCAGGCAGGACTTTTCCGACGTGAGCGCGGGCGACCGGCTGCGCATCGGCTACGGCGAGTACCAGTATGGCACCTACTTCGACGGCGTCCTCGACGAGGTGACCGTCTACCCCCGCGCCCTCTCCGACGGCGAAATCCGCGATGCCTACCGCGCCGCCCTGGTCGTCTACCCCTTCGACGAGCCTGAAGGCGCCACCCGCTTCGAGAACGTGGCCCACAACGGCTACAGCGCGTCCTGCCAGGGTGCGGCCTGTCCCACCGCTGGCGTGGGCGGACGGGCCTACGCCGCCGCCGAGTTCGACGGCGCGAGCGACGCGCTCACCGTCCGCAACCAGGCGCACACCGTGGCCGAGTACGTCTACGACTTCGAGGGCAGCGTGCCCGGCGCGTGGAGCAACGCCCGCACTTCGACGACCCCCGCCGGCAGCCGCCGCTTCCTGGGGCGCTACGGCAACGAAACGGCGACGCTGAACCTTTCCAGCCTGCCCGCGCACGACCGGATCGAGGTCGAGTTCGATCTGTTCATTATCAATTCGTGGGACGGCAACGCTTCCATCAACGGGCCGGACTATTGGGAATTCTGGGCCGACGGTGAACGGCAGCTCCGCACCACGTTTACCAATCACGCCCCGCCCTACGACTATCAGTTCTATCCCGACCAGCCGTGGACGCCCTCCGGCGTGACCCTCTACGAGTACTATAACTGCACCGGGCGCTCCTACCACGTCACCGCCGACACGCCCAACCTCCCCATCCCTTGGCGTATGCGCTGCTTCGAGCCGGGGGACGACACCGTAGCCGTGTTCTATTGGAACCCAAACTACACCGGCAGCGACAAGTGGTGCGACGGCAAGCAGTACGCAGAGGACGGCACAGCCTGTCAGCCGCAAGGCGAGTTTGGCAACGGCTCCGTGCGCGTGTGGGCGGCCGCCAACCCGCGAGGAACCGGCGCGGTGGAGCGAAACGCGCTGGGCTATAGCAGCGACGCCGTCTACCACATCAAAACTTCCCTCGACCACATCGCCGACGCACTCCAACTCGACTTCCGCGCTCTGGGCCTGGAGAGCCTGGACAACGAATCCTGGGGCCTGGACAACGTGCGCGTGCGCGCCGTCAACAGCAACGTGCCGCTGGAGAACACCTCCTTCACCGCCGCCTTTTGGGCCAAACGGGCGCAGACCAGCCAGAGCACCTGCTTCCTCAGCCAGGGTCGCGGCGTATCCAACGAAGACCTGTGCATCGGTTTTTGGTCGAACGACAAATTCGTCTTTACGTTCGGCGGTTCCGGCAGCGAGCTGCTCACACCGAACGCCTACGCCGACACCGACTGGCACCACTGGGCCGTCACCTACGACGCCGACACCGGTCGCCGAACCATCTACCGTGACGGGCGACAGGTGGCCCAGGACACCGCCCCGGCCGCTTACCAGGGCAGCGGCGAGCTGCGCATTGGCAAAGCCTTTTACGACCACAATTTCAACGGCCGGCTGGACGAGCTGGCGCTCTGGCGCGACGCCCTCACCGCCCGCGAGATCGAGACGCTCTACAACAAGGTCAAGGCGCTGGACGATTCCGTGACCGAGTGCGCCCTGCCCCGCGCGACGCAGGGGGACGCGCATCTTTATGTCAACCGGCTGGCGGTGCGCGAGACGACCACCTTCCTGGGCCGCGCCGAGCAGGAAACCAGCGACACCCTCACCATAGACAGAACCGAACCCAATTCCACCATCACCTCGCCGGGCGTGGGCGCCGTCCTCAACGTCACCGGCACGCTCATCATCGGCGGCGAGGCCCGCGACAATACCTTCGTCGCCGGGGTCGAGATCCGCGTGGACGGGGGCGCCTGGCAGGAGACCGACGGGGCCGAGACATGGACCTACGCCTGGGACACCGGTGTGTTGACCGAGGGGAATCACACCCTCGAAAGCCGCGCCACCGACGCTGGCGGCAACGTCGAGACGACCTACGCCAGCGTCACGGTGGACATTGACCGCACGCCCGCCCAACTGGCTGCCGACACCCCGCCGCAAAAGGCCAACCAGGACGCCAACGGCAACTGGCTCGTGCCCCTCGGCGGGACGGTGACCGACATCCACCCGGACACGGTCGAGGTGCTGCTCCAGGGGCAGGGCGACGCCGCAGCGGGTTTTGGCTGGCAGAAGGCCGCCGTCGTCGGCAGCGCCTGGAGCATTGACTACCGCCTCGCCAACGTGGACAACGCCGAGAACGCTATCGCCAGCCCCACCGGCGTCTACACCCTCAGCCTGCGCGCCGTGGACCTGCCCGGCAATCGCACGCCGGAGGCGGCCTACCCGCCCACCGTGAACCTCGACAACACCGCGCCGGAGACCGCGCTCACCTTCCCCTTCACCGACACCGCCGCGCTCACCGACACGGCTCACTTCATCACCGGCGTCATCACCGACGTGGGGAGCGTCGCTTACGGCGTGGCGGGCGTCCAGATCGCCTTTGTGGACTCCGAAGAGGTCACCCCCACCGTCGTCTGGCACAGTGCGCTCCTGGCGACGCCCGGCGCGGTCACCTCCACCTGGGCCTACACCCTGCCCGCCGACATGGAGGGTTTCTACGAAATCTACCTGCGCGGCAGCGATGTGGTGGGCAACGTGAACGATCGCCAATCTACCTGGCAGGTTTGGCAGGGTGTGATTGACACCCAAGACCCCTACGTGGATGCGCTGGCCGACTACGGCGTGATGGGGAACTTGACCATCGGCAGTTCCAACATCGTCACCTACACCGACGTTACCTGCCAGGCCCGCGACCTGACGCTCGACATCACCCAATTCAGCGGTTGTCCCTGTGACGTGAGCGCCTGGCGCATCACCACCTACGACCAGGTTTCCCCCTGGTACCGTCGCACCTTCAGCGACACGGCACACATCTACCAGGTGGATGCCCATTGCCTCCGCCTGGGTGAGTTCGTCACGCCGCCGACCGTCCACGCCTACGACGCCGCCGGACGGCACAGCCAGACGGCCCTATCCGAGACGGTCATCGTCCGGCTGCTCGATTCCGCCATCTTTACGCCCACCGATGGGATCGTCTTGACCACGACCAACGCTTTCAATGTCGAGGGAAGAGCCGTCGGCATCCCGTATGGGATCGGCGCCATCACCGTCACCATCAACGACGCCGCGTGGCAGACGCACGCCTACGGCGGCGGGATGACCCAACAGTGGATGGATGTTTTCAACCCTGCCACGTACAACCCGCCGGGCGATGGCCGCTACCGCTTCCTCTCCGTCGCCCGCGAATTCAGCAATCCGGCCGGTAACCGGGAACAGACCGTGTTGCATCCCGTCACCGTCACCGTGGACTCGCTCCCGCCCAGCACGCCCACCTTCAGCACCACCGTCTTCACCACCGCCCACCGCGCCGAAGCGTGGCCGGTCTTCCTCACCGGCGTCGTCACCGATCTCGTCGGCCTGGATCGGGTGGAGACGAACCGCGATGGCGAGGGATGGGTGCGCGCCGCTCACGACGGCGTCACCTGGCGCGCCCGCTGGACCCACGACGACAGCCAATCCGACAACGTCACCTACACCGTCGGCGTGCGCGCCGTGGACCTGGTTGACCGCATCAGCGCCTTCACCGACACCATCACCTTCGACGTGCTGTCGCCCGCCTTCGTCACCCCGACGCTGAGCTACCGCGACGCGCTGAACCCGCTCCTGTACCACCCGGTCGAGGCGGGCCAGATCGTCACGGATAGCCACACCCTGCGCGTCGTGTGGCCGTCCTCCAGTGACGGAGCGGGCGTGAGCGGCTACTATGCCGGTTGGACGACGGCGCCCACCGCTACGACGGGACTCTCTTACACCGCCCACTCCGGCGCGTCCGCCTACACCGTTACCCAGGTCATCAGCGAGGCGCAGGTGGTCTACGCCCGCGTCGTTCCTGTGGACAATCACGGCAACCGGCAGGAAGAGGCGGAGGGCCCGGTCTACGTGGACAGCCCCCTCACCCCCGACATCGTGGATTTGGATTACCACGGCTGGATGGATTCCGGCTGCGCGCTGATGGGCGTGGACCGGCGCGTGGACAGACACGCGATGGACGGCGCGTCGCTATCCGAGGAGCAGCGATTCTACGCCACCTGGAACAGCGACGCCTTGCGTTTGGCCTGGGAAGGGGCCAATTGGGACTACGAGGGCGACCTGTTCATCTACTTCGACACCGTCCCCGGCGGTGCAACCATCCTCTACAACCCCTATACCTCCACGCCCAGCACCACCATCTATCTCCCCGGCAACGTGCCGACGGTGGACGATTCCGCGATGCCGGAATACGAGCAAATTCGGCACACCTACATGATCACACCGTTGTTGGGGAGTGGGATGGCGGCCGATTACCTGCTGTGGGTCGAGACTGGGCTCACCGCTACGCTGATGACGTGGAACGGCAGCGCGTGGATCAGCGACACTGTACTGACCGCCGACTATTATCGGTTGAACGACGGCCTCACCGACTTGTATCTTCCCTTCAGCACGCTGGGCATCACCCGTCCGGCCACGTCCACGCTGACCATGTTAGCGGTCGCTAGCGAAGAGGCCCCTGCCGGAGCAGGGGGCGCGCTGCGCCTGTGGGCGACGATGCCGCACCGCAACCTGGTCAACAGCCGGCTGGTGGTCAATCCGTCGAGCGGGTTGGCAGCGGGAGAGCAGGTCTTTGTGCTGGTGCGCCCCTATCACTGGCAAATCCTCGGCTCGGGACAGTGTCCCAACGATCCGCTGAATAGCCTGTTTGGAATGACCTATCCAGATAACGATCTACGGGTCTCCATCACTGCCGCTCCCGTTGGAACGACCTACGCCCTGCACGGGGACGACATGTACCACCAGTGGAAAAATATCTTTTTGGGGAACGGCCCCGCCGACCGGCAATTCGACTTTTTAGATCATCATCACCGGCCACTGGGACAGGGGAGCACGGTCGTTTACGTGATGAGCGTCGCCAATCGCGGCACGAGCCCGGCGGCGGATGTGAAAGCCTTCGTCTCCGCCTACAACGCCCTCACTCTGCCGGATGGGGCCCGCGATGAGAGCGGCTACCAGGAGCATCAGATCGTTGACTTTGGACTGGTTCCCCCCGGCGTCACAGTAGCGCGCGTCATCACCGGCGTGATCGAGATACAGAACAACTGGCGCTACACCCGCTGTCTGACCGTTGCCGGGTTATCGGAAGAAGAATGTCGCCCGTTGTTGGAATGGGCGGCGTTGGACGGGCTGATTTTCGACAACTCCAATCCCCTCACCCCCACGGTAGACGTCATCGTCCCACTCGACGCGCCGCTCGAATGGGTATGGGTGGACCATCCCGTTGACCTCGACCCGCCGCAACACGTGGGGCTCGACGCGCCGTCCGCCGTCGTCGGGCCGGTGACGAATACGGTGCGCGGCTATGCCAGCGACCCGTCCGGTGTGCCGTTGGTCGAGGTGCAGGTGCGCGACCCCCTCAGCGTCACCACCAGCCTCATCTGCCCCGACGTTACCCTCGACGACGGACGCTGGGAATGTCAGTGGATCGTCCTCGGCGGCAACGACGGCGATGAGTTCGACCTGCGCGCCCGCGCTACCGACGGCTACGGTCACGTCAGCGCGTGGACTTCACCGTGGCGCACGGTCGTGCTGGATTCGACCCCGCCCACCGTTACGCTTGACATCGCGGCGCGGGAAGCGGTGAGTGGGCAGCTCATCGGCCCCGCAGGCTACCTGCTGACCGGCGTCTTCACCGACAGCCACAGCCAGGGCAGCGTCCAGGTCTGCCGCGCCACGGTGGACGGGGCCTTATGCGACCCGGCGACCATCGTCCTCAGCACGCAAGCCCCCACCGACACCGCGCGTCTCTACGACGACGTGCCGGGCGCGCCGGTCGCCATTGGCGACGCTTGCCTGACGCGCACCTTTGCCGTCACCGATGACTTTTTCGTCGCCGACGTAGACCTGGGCTTTACCGCCGCCATCTCCAACCGCGAGGAACTGGTCGCCGATCTCTTCTCCCCGGCGGGGACGAGCGTGCGGGTGATCGGCGGGCTGGGCAACGACGCCAATCTGTACGCCGACTATGACGTCTGGTTGAACGACGCCGCTTCCGCTGGGTTGCACAACCGCGCCGACGACGATCCGAGCGAGCCGTACTTCGACCGCGCCGCCCGCCCCGACGCCGCTCTCAGTGCCTTCAACGGCCAACCGGTCAGTGGGACGTGGACGCTGCGTGTCTGCGACCTGTTGCCGCTGGTCAATCCGGGATCCTATCATCGCGCCCGCCTGAGCCTGACGCCGCAGAGCAACGCGCTCTCGTCGGCGGGCACATGGGCCTACCGTCTGCCCACGCCGGAGGGGATGGACGGCGTCACTCAGACGCTCGCCATCTACAGCCTGGACAGCCTGGGCAACCGGCTTGCCGCGCCCATCAGCCTGACCTACCGGCTGGACACTGTCGCGCCGGCGCTGACCGTCACTACGGCCCTCACCCAGGTGCACCTGGTGGCTCCCGCTCCGGTGTTGAGCGGGACGGTGAGCGACGGCGGCGGCCTCGAAGCGGTCTACCTGCGCGTGGACCCGCCGGACGGGGCCTCGTACCGCGATGCAGCCACGGACGACGGTGTAAACTGGAGCTTCACCCTCCGGCCCACCCGGCCGGGGACACACACCCTGTGGCTGGAAGCCTACGACCAGGCCGGCAACGTGACAGTGGACGGGCCATACCCGGTCACAGCCATCTATACGCCCGTGCAGGCCGTGGAAATCGGCGGCCCGACCCGCGTACTGACCGGCACACCGGCCACGCTCCAGGCTACCTACGCGCCCACCGACGCCACCGGGGTCGAACTCTCGTGGCACGACGGCCGCACTGGCGATCGCGTCACCTACGTCTGGCCGGAAGGGGTCTACACCGCCGTCGTCACCGCCACCGATGCCGGGGACAACGTCGTCAGCGACACGCACACCGTCGCCGTCGTCTGCCCGGTGGTGGAAGCGGCGCGCATCGAGGGCCCGACGACGGCGCTCACCGGGACGCCCATCACGCTGTATGGCTTCTACACCGCCACCGACGACATCACCAACGGCGTCACGATGGAATGGGACAACGGCGTGGTCGGCGAGAGCGCGGTCTACACCTGGACGGAGGAAGGCGTCTACACCGTCGTCGTCACAGCGACGGGGGCCTGCGGCGCGCCCGTCACCGCGACGCACGTCGTCACCGTGACGGGCGTCTGCACGCCGGTGCAGTCGGTCACCATTGACGGGCCGACCAGCGCCCTCAGCGGGACGGCGGTCACGCTCCACGCCGCCTACGCGCCCCCCGACGCCACCGGCGTGACGCTGGCGTGGGACAACGGCGTGGTCGGCGAGAGCGCGGTCTACACCTGGACGGAGGGCGTCTACACCGTCGTCGTCACAGCGACGGGGGCCTGCGGCGTGCCCGTCACCGCGACGCATGTCGTCACCGTGACGGGCGTCTGCACGCCGGTGCAGTCGGTCGGCATCAGCGGGCCGACCACGGCTTTTAGTGGAACGGCTATCTTGCTCAATGCGACCTACTTGCCCCCCGACGCCACCGGTGTCAGCCTGGTGTGGGACAATAGCGTGGCCGGATCGAGTGCCGAGTACACCTGGCCGGAAGGCGTCTACACCGCGATCGTCACCGCCACGGCTGTCTGCGGTGATCCCGTCACAGCGACGCATACTGTCACTGTCACGGGCTTTGTGCAACATTCAATTTACTTGCCGTTGGTGCTGAGGAATCACTGAAGTAGCGGCAGTTGGTGCTTCCAACACTCACCCTTGCGAAGGTCGTTCCTGCGCCTTCGCAAGGGCTTTTACTCGCTAATATGCTTTCAACGCGAAAGATCACACGCCTTCACGAATACGAGACGGAGAGTAACTATTCAGCCGTCTGCAGTGAGAGGCGGCAGGCAGGCCGGTCGAAATGGCGTACCGACGAAAGCCAGTCGTAACGCCTCAAGGATGTTCTGACCATTTTTGCGTGCGGTCGAAATATAGCTACGGATAGTGCAGAAGGTCTTGGCCCCGGTAGTGGTGCGGAAACAGCCGGAGACCTTCTGCTTGAGCTTGACCATGCGCAAGTCGCGTTCAGCCAGATTGTTATCAAACGGCACATTGAAATCATACATAAAGGCCAACACAGCGCTACGGTGTTTGTCCAGACGCTCTAACAGATTACAAGCCGGGCTTTGCTTGGGTTTCCCGCGCGCTTTGGGGGCATTCGGCTCCACCACGGGGGGCGGATTCGCCGTATATCCTGCGCTGAGCACGGTCTGATAGCGCGTTTCGAAGTGCGTCAGTTGTTCTGGGGAGAGAGCCGTTTGTCCGGCCGCACGGGCGATGGTGACACTGTCTTTGATCTCTAACAACAACCGCACCATTTCCTCGGCCCAGGCTTGCTCATAGCGTTCGTGCAGAAACACCAAGTCACGCAAGTGATGGGCATTGCAGGTAGCGTGTTGCGCGTCAGGATACTTGAAGTAGGAGGCATAATCATCATGCATCACCCGCCCGTTACGGTGGGCGAGGATGCCGATGGCTTGGTGGGCTTTGCCGCCGCGATGGGTGTCCACGTCCAGATAAGTCACGCGCTCGGTGCTGGCGACATGCACCCACTGCAAGCGTCCCTCCACCCGCAAACCGCTCTCATCGACATGCACCGTCTCCGCCGTGTTTTGCAAGTGGGTCTTGACCGCTGCATTCACCGGCTGGACGCGTTCCGCGAGCACTGCGCTGGCGTGGACAATCGTGCCATCACCAACGGCTTGCCCGTACAAGTCCCAGAAAATCTCGGCGGTGCGTTCCACTGGAATGTGGTGATACTGATTGAAGTAGACCATTTGCCCCTGCAGGATCGCGCCATATTGGGGCGGTTGCGTCACGTCCAGCGGAAACTCCGCCTGGGTAACTGTCTGACACTGCGGACAGGTCTTGATTTCCGCCTGATGTTCCGTCACTTCGATCCGCACTGGGGGCAGGTCAAAGACTTGCCGCCGGGCGTAGGTGGCAGCCTCCATCGCGCTCAAGTCCGTGTGACAATGCGGACACTCGCAGACGCGATGCACCTGATAGTGGTCAGGTTGGTCGACCATATCTAACGTGCGCCCCGGATGCCCGGCTTGTGCCCCAGCTTTCTTGTCGCTGGGTTGGCGCAGACTGCGTTCACGGGACTTTTTCAGCCCATCGCTGCTGGGCGGCTTGCTGCTATTACGGCTATTCTTTGCCTGTTGGTCTTCCAGAGCCTGCATCCGCGCCGCGAGCGTACTGAGCATGGTCTGTAACTCAATGACCAACTTCAGTACAGCTTCTTCACCTTCTTGATAAACGGCGCGAATTTCTTCAGGTGTTCGTTGTTGTATGACGATCATAGCTCGATAGTAGCAGCGTTCTATCAGATTCAGATTGGATGGGTATTAGAAAAACCTTAATTTTGGACGACGGCTGAATAGTTACCCCAGAAGTAACTTACGCGGAGACAGCGGATAAGGAGTCGATAACAACGATGTCACGAATTATCTACTTGATATTAGCGCCAGTCTTAGGGCTATTCTGTTTGTTCCTACTGTTCCAGATGGCGCTTTCTCCTGCAAGAGCGGTTGACTTGATTGTACTCAACACTAATGGCAGCGGGCCTGGTTCTCTGCGGGAGGTCATTGCCCTTGCCGGTGATGGCGACACCATCCTCTTCGACAGCAACCTCAACGGGCAAACCATTACCTTAACCAGCGGTCAATTGACCATCACCAAGAATCTGACTATCGATGGCCCTGGAGCAAACTTGCTAGCTATTAGACATCTTCATATAAACGATCTTTGACAAATGAAGCAAGAATTACGCCGCCGCAGGCGACAAATGGGCATGTTCGACCAACTGGGCGACAGCGTGCTCGACCTGTTCGAGTGCAACGGCCAAAGGTAATGGAAGCGATTAAGCAGGATCGAGCGCGGCCAGAAATTGGCGAAAGACACGCGTCTCCAACTTGGAAAAGAATATTGCCACCTTGCGTCCATAGGTCGTTAACTGATAGCGGTAGGAATTGAGGACGCGCCAGATGATGCCCTTGAGCCGCCAGCGCCGCAAATCGTAAGACATCTGTGCCACAGCATAGGGGTGCTGATCAGCGTCGAGTAGAGCAGCGATCTGTTCCCGCAGTGTGCTGTTGGTGAAGCCCAGCGGGATATGCACGAACGCCGTGAGCGCGCTCAAGAGCGCCATCACGCGCGCTTCGCCCAGGCGCAGGGCCGGGGCACGTTGACCGTCGTCGGTGACGGTAGGGTGCACAATCCGTTCCAGGCTTTGCGCGGACAAGACACAATCATAGCTGAGGTGTTGGGCGTCCAAGAGACGCCGGTTGATCTGCCGTCCCAATTGTTGCAAGAAAGGCAAGTTGGAGATGTCTTTACCAATGCCAAAGTCGCGGGCGTTGTTGATGGTCGTTTCGGTGCGCAGCGCGCGATTTTCCTTGAAGTATTGCTTGACGTGTGTCTTCTTGTAGTAGGCATGCAAGCTGGGATTGACGCCATCTGCGATGACCTGGGTGCGAAACAGGCCGGGGGTGCGCTGGGTGATCCGTTTCTCAAACACCAATTGAATGCGGTCCGGTCGCCCCACGTCCAGGTTGTCGCGGATGATGGCTTCGAACCACTGCCGCCCACGCGCTGGATCGTCGAAGACCTGCGTGCGGCTGAACTCGACCTGCCAGAGAGACAGCCGGTACTGGTAGCCCGCTTCCCGATCTTGGGCTGTAAGTCGCCAGGGTAGCTGGTTCTGCCATTTGTCGAAGAACGCCTGGATCTGTTCAGGGCCGAGCTGATCACAGATCTCTTGGAGAGCTGGCGCGTCGGTACAGGAGAGAAAGCCGTTGTCCAAGGCTTCGAAAGCCAGACCGCGCTTATGTGCTTGGCGTTTGGCCCATTCGTGCCCGTTGAGGCAGATCTTGACCGCATAGGGAGCGTAAGTGCAGACTTTGATGAAGGCCAAACCAAAATCATCATCGTAGAGGTAGAAATAGTAGTGATTGACGTATACCGATGTCATCGCTGGCTCCTTTCGCTGCCAGCTTACTTCAGATCAGGATATTAGACAAGTGCCGCAACGGCATACCGACTCGGCGGTTTGAGGCGAAGCAAGGAGCAGCTTATGAATGCAAACCCCGTGTTTCTTATGTGGTCATCGGCGGCGTCAATGCCGCGTGCGAGACGGTGTTGCCGCCGCGCCACCTCGAATGGGCGGAGCTGGAAGACTGGCTCCGCACCCACCTCCAGCCCACCGACAAGGTGGTCATCGAGGCCACGACCAACACCTGGACGCTCTATGACCAGGTGGCGCGCTACGCCGGCGCGGTGGTCGTCGCCCACCCCCCGCACATCAAGCTCATCGGCGCGGCCCTCGTCAAGACCGACAAGCGCGATGTGCAGGTGCTGGCCAAGCTCTTGGCGCTCAACCTCATCCCCGAAGTCTGGGTGCCCCCGCAGCCGGTGCGCGAGTTGCGCGAGTTGGTGGCCCACCGCCTGCGTCTGACGCGCGCCCGCACCCAAACCACCAATCGCTTGCACAGCATGTTACAGCGCCACAACATCGCCGCCCCAGACGGCGATCCCTTTGCCGCCCAACACCGTGCCTGGTGGAACGCGCTCGACCTCTCCCCCACCGAAAAGCTGCACGTGCGCCAAGACCTGGCCACCCGCGACCTGCTCAACGCCCAACTCGCCGAGGTCGAACAAGAACTGACCCGCCTCAGCACCGTCGCCCCGTGGGCCGCGCACGTGCCGTTCTTGGTGCAGTTGCCCGGCATTGGGCTTATCACGGCGATGATCATCCTGGCGGCGGTGGGGGACATTGCCCGCTTTGCGCATGCCAAGAACCTGGTAGGCTACGCGGGTTTGGGTACCTACGTCCACGACAGCGGCAAAACGCATCGCCACGGCGGCATCACCAAGCACGGCCGCGCCGACCTGCGTTACGCCATGGTCGAAGCCGCCTGGGTTGCGGTGCGCACCCATCCCCGCTGGCAAGCCGAGGCCTGCCCTGAGCGCAGTCGAAGGGTTCGCGCGGCTGTCCAAGCGCATGCCCGCCAACCAGGCCATCGTGGCTATCGCTCGCAAACTCCTGGTCGTCGTCTGGCACGTCCTCCACGACCACGAACCTGACCGCCACGCCCAGCCGGACAAGGTCGCCGCCAAGTTCTTCGTCTGGTCCAGGTGCCTCGGCCAGACCTACCGTGGACGCTTCACCCCCCGGCAGTTCGTGCGCTGGCAGTTGATGCAGCTGGGTCTCGGCGACGACTTGACCCACATCCGCTTCGGCGGTGACCTGCGCTCGCTGCCCACCGCCGAGGAACTGGCCGCCCTGATACCGACCGTGACCTGAGCCGCGCTGGCGCGCCGCGATCACTCTATACTGCCTCTCACCCGGCTGCAACACCACGCAGCCACGGGGATAGGTAGGTATTGCCTGACGCCCTGAGCAACGGTCTCGCGACCGCCTTGCCCTTTCCAGCGTTCTGCGTATACTGGCTTTACCCCAAAGGCGAGGCGAGAGGGGCGGCTGGTTTCCAGGCGCTCTTCTCGTCTTTCAGTGCAGGCGCGGAATGGCGCAAGCACACTCACCAATTTGAGCTTTTTAAGGTCCTTCCCCTTGACAACGGCATACATCAGTGGGCGGCTATTTGAGGCTAAGGTGCATTTCTTACCACTAACGGCAAGAAGATATAGTGTCTCTCTTTCACTGTGATAGTAAAGGACTGCTCAGCAAATGCCCCAAAGCGGTCGGTAACGCGAAGCACTACGTTGTAATCACCCACTGTGTCCGGTGTGCCGGAAAGCGTCGCCGTCCCGTTGCCTTGATCCACGAGTGTCAGCCAGGCCGGGAGGGTCGGTGCGGTGATCGTCAAAGCGTCGCCGTAGGCCAGGTCGGGGTCAGCGGCGGTGACGGCGTAGGTGTAGAGCCTGCCCGGTGCGGCCGCTGTGACCGGCGCGCGGCACGGCCGGCCCCGTCCCCCCGCAACCAACCAGAGGCGCAGACTGTGCCTGCGCCCCCGGATAGACCTGAAGGGATCGGCAGTTTACCGCCGCGATTTGCGGGTCAGCCCCGCCGCCAAAAGGATGAGCACACCAACCAGCCCCAAACCAGCCCATAGCAGCTCTCCCGTGGGGGCAGAGGCTGCCGTCAATCGGTGCAGGACCACTGCCGTCGGCCCGACGTTATTGCCCACCGCCCAATCGGAGAAAGCCGTGATGCCGCTGCGCGTGACGCTGTTGGCGCCAAAGCTGCTTGCGGCGCAATCCCAGCCGCTGCCGGTGTAGCGACAGACCTTGTCCTTGTCATCCGGCGTGAAGGTCGTCGGCAAGGTCAGGTTGACCGTGAAGTCCGTCGCATCTGTCTGTTTATCGCTTTTCAGGCCGCGGATGAGCCAGTAACGCCCGGTCTGGATGCCGGTCGTGGCGTTGGCGTGGTTGGTTTCCATCTCGTCCACGTACACGCAGGCCAGGGTGCCCGCTGTGACAATTTCTACCGCCACGCCGGATTGGTCGGCGAAGGTGTACGGCGCGCCGCACAGCATCGTGCCGCCTTCGTAGGCGCCCATATCGCAGGTGGCCGTGCCATCGCCGTCGCCGTCTGCGGGACGGGGCAGGCCGTCCAGGTCGGTGGAGGGGCAGCCGGTGTCCGTGCCGGCGTCAATCGCTGGCGAGCCGAAGTCCAGCCGCAGATTGTTGTGGGCCGGGTCCACGAAGAGCGGGTCGGCGTCCAGGTTACCCTCGCCAGCATAGCCCCCCGCTACCAGACTGTAGACGACGGTGGGCGTGCTCCCTTCATCGAAGATTTCCGGCCCGTTCGACGCGGCGTCGCCCCACAGGATGCAGTTGGTCAGCCACGGATTGCTGGAATTGTTGTAAATCCCACCGCCGTAGACGGCCCGGTTATCATTGAACGTGACGTTGGTCAGCATCGGCCCACTGGAGAAGTTGGACATCCCACCCCCCTGAGAAGCCTGGTTGCTGCGGAAGACGACGTTGGTCAGCGCCGCCCCGCCGCCGTCGGCGTGCATCCCGCCGCCATAGTCCGCGGTGTTGCCGTGGAAGACGACGTTGATCAGTGTGGGGCTGCTGTTGGCGGTATAGGCGCCGCCGCCGAAGCTCGCCTGATTGCCGCTGAAGATGACGTTGCGCAGCGTTGGGCCGCCGTAGTCAATATACATCCCGCCGCCACGGTCATTCGGATACGCCCCTTCATTCGCCTGTCCGGCGGTGATGATGAAGCCATCAAGCGTGGCCGTGCTATCTACCCCGGCGACGGCAACGACGTGGTAGGCGTTGCTGCCCTGGATGTCGGCGGGCGTTTCGGCGATCAAGTTGCCGTCGGTGTTGATGTCGTTCCGGTCAATGTCGCCGCTAAGGATGGTCTGATTCACGCGCGGGTTGCGCTGGTTGCGGCTGGTCTCCGTCCCGACAAAGCCGCCATAGATTTCTACCCCGCTCTTCAGGGCAAAGGCATCGTTGCGAAGCTCACCGGGGTAGTACACCCCCTTCATCACCCAGATTTCACGTCCAGAAACTGCGGTGGCGAGCGCGCCTTGCAAGGTACAGGCGTCGTCCCAGGAGGAACAGTCGCCGTCGCCCCGCGCGACCGGCGCAGCGTACAACACATTGCTAAGGCCACTCACGGTGATGGTGAAGGATTGCATGGCGCTCAGCCCGCCGGAGTCGGTCACCTGTAGCACCACGGCGTGCTCGCCCACATCGGCGTTGGTCGGCGCGCCGGAGAGGGTCGCCGTGCCGTCGCCGTGGTCTTCCAGCGTCAGCCAGGATGGGAGCGTCGGCGCGGTGATGGTGAGCACATCGCCATAGGCCAGATCGTCATCGTCGGCGATGATCTCGTAGGTGTACGGCACGCCGGCCCGCACCTCGCCATCCGGCGGCCAGGTGAGGAAGCGCGGCGCGTCGTTGCGGTTTTTCGCCAGGAGCGTGAACGGCCCGGCCACCGTCCAGTTGCCGGCGCGATCCACAACCCGCACGGTGATGGTGTGCACGCCCGGCACGGAAAAGTCCAACTGCGGCACGCCGTGCCAACGTCCGTCCGGGAAGCGTACCAGGTCGGTCGTCCACAGGCCGCCGTTCGGCTTTTCGATGCGCAGATCGGCCCAGGCCAGCGCCGCTTCGCTCAGCGTGCCGGTAAAGACCGGCACCGCGTCGGTGATGGGCTTCCAGTACCAGG
>Ga0208197_1001386_pt1 | contig 24348 bp, 27 predicted proteins | sample AD_JPNNA4_MetaG_FD_184444 | JGI IMG/M metagenome (GOLD analysis project Ga0208197, IMG submission 184444) | Active sludge microbial communities of municipal wastewater-treating anaerobic digesters from Japan - AD_JPNNA4_MetaG (SPAdes) (version 2) | ecosystem: Engineered > Bioreactor > Anaerobic...
CGTTGTCAAACTCCCTGACCTCGAGGGTGGTTTTCTTCAGGCAGGCGTCCATTTCTTCGAGCCTCTTTTGAAAATTGGCCGCCATTTTCTGTTCCCGCACCAGCTCCAGCTTTTTCTGCTTCAGATCGTTGATCTGCTCCGCTATCCTGTGGTATTGTTCGTCAAAATCCTCCGTGATGGAGCCTTTCCTGGCGTTTTCCTCTATCAGGGCCAGCATTTCAGATTGCAGCTTTTCAATTTGCCCGTCATATTCGGTGGTCACGTTTTTTGTGGAATAGCTGCCGATGACCCGTATGACGTTCTCGCGGAAGGCTCCGATAAACTCGCCGCGGTTTTCCACGACGCTGTTGATGGCCGTCATTATTGCTTCATGCAGGATATCCTCCTTGAACGTGGGGGAGTGCTTGCAGTTCCTGGTTCCGTTCTTCAGGCGGTTCTCACATCTCCAAACGGCGGTTTTCTGCCCGTATTTCGACCATACCTGCCTGCGGTATGGCTGACCGCATTCCTTGCAGACCATGATGTCACTTAAAGCGAATTTGGAACTGTATTTGCTTTTCTCCTTCTTTTCCTTCCTGGCGACCGCGGATTTATGAAGGCTTGCCCGCCTCGCTTTTTCCTCCTGCACCTGATAATAAAGCTCCTTGGGGATAATGGCTTCATGGTCATCCTCTATGTAATACTGGGGGACGATGCCGTTATTCTTCACCCGCTTTTTGGTGAGAAAATCGATGGTATAGGTTTTCTGCTGGAGGACGTCTCCCATGTATTTTTCGTTGCTCAGCATTTTGTCAATGACGCCGGGACACCACTTGGTACGTCCGGTAACGGTTTTGATGCCCTCAGACTCTAATATCCTGGTAATCTGTATGATACTGTTTCCTTCAAGGTAAAGGCGAAAAATCCGTCTGACCAGCTCCGCCTCCTCCGGCACAATGACCAGCTCGCCGTTCTTATCCTTGGTGTAGCCTAAAAACTTATTGTGGTTTACCGAGACGATGCCGTTCTCAAACCTTCTGACAACGCCCCACCGGGTGTTTTCGCTGAGGTTCCGGCTTTCCTCCTGCGCCTGGCTGCTCAGGATGGTGATTAACAGCTCACCGATGCTCTCCAGCGTGTTCACGCCCTCTTTCTCAAAAAAGACGGCGATGTTCTTTTCCTTGAGCTTTCGTATGTTCTGGAGACTGTCCACCGTGTTTCTGGCAAAGCGGCTGACCGACTTGGTGATGATCATGTCGATTTTTCCGGCCATGCAGTCCTCGATCATGGCATTGAAGTCATCACGCTTTTTGGTGTTTGTGGCGCTCTTGCCGTCATCGGCGTAGATTCCGGCGAGCTTCCAGTTGGGATTGCTCTTTATTTTCTCGGTATAGTAGGAAACCTGGGCCTCGTAGCTGGTTTCCTGCTGCTCCAGCGTGGTGCTGACGCGGCAGTATGCCGCCACCCGCAGGGCTTTGAACTGGGGCTTTATGCTCCTGTCATACTCCGGCTTGGACGGTATGACGGATATGCTTTTCTTTTTAGCTGTCGCTGTCTGCATCATTGCTTCTCCTTCCTTGGTTTAGTATCCGGTTTCCATGGTTAATCCGTTTATAAATTCAAGCACCAGCCGATGGTCGGCGTAGACCGTGATTTGCTTTATCACCGTCAGAAACAGTTCCTCATCGAATTCCGCAAGAGGCTGCCTGTCAGAAAACGCCTGCTTCATCTTTTCGGTGTTATATTCGGTGTCATTGACCCTTGCCGTTTTGTAAAGGGCTTGTGCCCGCTTAAAAATAAGAGCCGGAAGCTCCTTGGACGAACACCGCCCTTCTGCTTCCAGCTCCTTAATGCGCTGATCCAAGCTATTAAATTCGGGGTTATTGGGAATTGGCTCCCTCTTAGGCTTCCGGTCGAGAATTTGCATCCTCGCAATAATCCGGTTGGCTGTCTCAAGGAAGGCTTTTTCAATCTGTTCATCCGAGAGGAAACCGCAACGGCAGCACACCCGGTTCTTGTAAATATACCTCTTGCACTTCCAGAAGGACTTCTCCGACGTTCTGCCGCAGTGCTCGATGTATTTGCGGTAAACCTCGCCGCATTCCCCGCACCGTAGCTTTCCGGTGAATGGGTATTGGCGGTTCTCGCTGTTTGGCTGGATGCTTCGCCCCAGCTGCCTACAACGCTCCCTGCGGCGTTTCTGCACCTGCTCGAACAGCTCGGCATCAATCATCTGCGGGTAGAATTCATCCCCAAGGTATTTGACATTCTCCAGTATCCTGCCGATGGAGCCATGGTTCCAGGAGGCTTTGCTGTTGGCGTTCGGAAAGCCCATTTCGGTAAGCCGCTTGGCAAGGGCAGAGGTAGAGATACCGGACAGATAGTCCGCGAATATCCTTTTTACAACAGCCGCCTTGGGTTCATCAAGCTGTATTTTACCGTCCGCCAGCTTATACCCGATGGGCATGTGCCTTTGCGTCATCCTCCATCGCCTCCTTCCCGCAGGGTTCGGACAGCTCCAGCCGGTTGATGAGCCGGAAGGTGATTTGTCCCTTTTTCTGTACGATGACCTTGTCTATCGCCTGTAAAAATAAATCCTCACGATATTCTTCAATAACGTGAGGATTGTTTCTGATCAGATCCAGCAGCTTCTCTGTTCCGGCGATCTCCCGGTCGAAGCCGTTATTATCCAGAAGCTGGCTCCTTTTCTTTTTCACAGCGGCAAGCTCTATAGTCAGTGCATTTTGCCGCTCTATAAATACCGCAGGGTCGATATACCCTTTTGATACCAGCCTGCTGAGGATATGACCCTGCTCTGTCAGCTCCATGATTCTGTTGCTGCATTCCCCGATTTCCCGCTCCTGCCGCTCGTCCATTCTGAGCTTTTTAAGCGTATCCAGCAGAGGAGTGAGTATTTCGTCATAATTGCTTACGAGCTTATTCCACATCACGGTGAAAGCCCATTGAACATCATCCTCCCGGATCGCCTTCTGGCGGCATTTGGTGTTGTCCAAAATATGCTGGCGGCAGCACCATTGGATTTTTTCATAAGGCTTGCCGATGTAGATTTTCTGCCTCCGGAACGTACCCCCGCATTCGCCGCAGAGGATTTTGCCGCTGAAGGCGTACCGGCTCTGGTATTTCTCCGAATTGTCCGCCCCCATCCGCTTCCTGCGGTACTCAAGGATTTCCCTGACCGCCTCCGCCTGTTCCCGTGAGATAATGGGCTCATGGTTGTCCTCCACCAGATACTGAGGAAGCTGACCCTTGTTTCTCTTTCGCTTAAAGGGCAGCACCTCTGTGGTCATGGTTTTCTGATGAAGCAGATTTCCGGTGTAAATGGGATTCAGCAGCATTTCCTTTATCACGCCGTCGCTCCACTTCTCAGCCGAGCGTATGGTGGGGATTCCTTCCTCCGACAAATCCCTGGCGATCGCGTAAGTGCCCTTGCCGTTTAAGTATTCCCGGAAAATGCGCCGGACTGCCGCGGCTTCTTCCTCCTGAATTATCAGCTCGCCGTTTTCGTCCTTGGTATAGCCGTATGCGGGAGTTCCGAGGATGAAGGTTCCGTCCTGAAAGCGTTTTACCGCCGCCCATTTGTTGTTGGTGGAGATGCTTTCGGCTTCGCCCTGTGCCAGAGAGCTTAAAATGGTCAGCATCAGCTCGCTTTTCTCCGACAGGCTGTCAATATGCTCCTTTTCAAAAAATACGGCGACGCCAAGCTCCTTCAAGCGGCGGATTGCCTGGATGCTGTCCACGGTGTTTCTGGCGAACCGGGTCAGGGATTTCGTGATGATCATATCAAGCTTCCCGTCCTCGCAGTCCTTCATCATCCTCAAAAAGTCATCTCTTTTTTGCAGCTTCGTCCCGCTTCTTGCCTCATCGGCGTAGATTCCGGCAAACTGCCAGTCCTCCTTGTTTTCAATCAAGGCGGTGTAATACTCCAACTGTGCGGTAAAGGAATTCTGCTGCTCACGGGAGTCGGTGCTTACCCGGCAATAGGCGCAAACCCGCTTTATCGGCTGTAATTGCCGGACGACCTGCTGCCTGACAGGCTCTATTTTTACAACGTTCTTAGCCATGGGTTCACTCCTTTCTCTCGTTTTTGGACTCCTGTCAGCAACACACAATACCATCAATCGGTTTCAATATCCAGGTGTTTTTACGCATATACCTCGGAAAGCTCAGGCGTGAAAGTCAGACGGTTCAATTCGTCGATTTTTTTGTACTCAGCGGGGGAGATAAAGCCGTTGCGGAGCATGATGTCCAGCAGCTTCACCGCCACCTTGTATTTCACCTCATTGGCTGCCTGATTCTTTGACATATCGTTCACCCCCTGTTTACCGCGGAGAAAGGGAAGGACTATGATATTCCAGCTGGATTTGGCCTTCCAGCGGTGAATAAAGCTTGATGCCCAGCTGATCCAATCCCCTCAGAAACTCAAGCGTTTTGGTGGTGTCCCGACCCAGGCAGACTAGCCTTCTTACCAGCAGGACATCAAATTTCCCGTCCGCGGCGGCTTTCATGACTTCCATAATTCCGGCGCGCTTGAAATCCAGCCCGCTGCTAAGATCTTCAGAGCTTCCGACTACTACAAATCCCAGCTGTTCGGCATAATCATACAGTTCTTTTTTCTGGCTCTTTAAACGGCCGTGTGCATCATCGGGCGCGTCAATCCGGCTGTAAGTCCAGGCGCGTTTTTGTTCTTCCTGGTTCCAAAAGGTTTGAACTTCTTCTAATGCTTCCTTTTCCATCTTGTTTTCCTCCTTGATGTTTTGAATTTAATCTCAGAAGGGTACGGCAGGACGGAAAAGACCGCCCTGCCGCATAGTTTCCAAGATCAAAAAATGATCTGCTTGTTCTTCATTATGAATTGCCGCTTCTATTCGACACTACTTCCCGAAGCGAAAAGCCTTGCGGCTCACAGGGCGGCAGCATAAACGGTTTGTGGTCGGCAAACCTCATAGGAATTTCACCTCTCCCAGGATCTCTGCGAGCCGCCCCCATTGCTTGAGTCTGTGGCTGGACGGAAGTAGCATTGTCACTGTCCATTTCATTGCGATACGGCCCACCACAGACCGTTTTATGACCGGGCGTTCCCGCTCGTCACCTTCGATGCCATCGGTTCGACGGATGTCTGTCACCCATCCGCAGGCAGTCTTCGCGCGCCCGTCAACGTCGCTGCCGCTCATCACGGCCGGACAGCTCATGTATTTATGCTGCCGGATTTGAAATTTTCAAGGAGCAAAAGGGAGAATAGAAAAACCCCCTCACCTACTTCCACGTTGAGCGAGGGGGTTGAGCGGAAAATTTTTTACTTTTCCATAAGTTTTTTTAATTTACCGAGAATTTTAACCTTCCTGTCGTTGATAGTTCTTTGTGCTATCCCCGTTTCCGCCGACAGCCGGCGCTCACTTTTGCCATTGAAGAACAGCTCGGTGATCAGCTCCTGTTCTTCCGGGTCAAGCAGCTTGAGGCAGTTCAGCATTTTTTCGATCATAACGGCTTTCACAGCGGCATCTTCCACGCTTTCGGCATCGGAGGCAAACTGCCTGTGTTCCTCCAGAAGCCGGTCAAAGGAGTCCTCCCGGCTAGGGATATATGTAACGGTTCCTTTGTTGTAGTCAATCCTGTATCTTTCCATCTTCAGGTCGTACTGCTGGTATTCCATCTTTCGGTCGCTTTTTTCCAGCGTTTCAATGATTTCATCGCTTAAGCCTGGGTATTTTTCCCGGTAATTCGTCTTTCTTTCAAATTTAGCCATAGGGCTTGTCCTCCATTTCGCGATTGTTGAAATCCGAAAATGAAGAACAAGCGGAGGGGAACGGCAGCCAATTGAGCTCGGTGCTTTATTTAAAGAACAGAAAATGCCCGCAATTTGCCAACAGTAAACCGCGGACTTTTTGATGTCCCGATTACTTGCTAATTGATTTATGTATTGAACATTGTAAATGCGCTGAAGAATGTCTTTATTTCAAGCCTCTTGGCAATGCCTTTGCTGCAATTCCCATTTTGTACCCCTTTCGTAATGGGCAAAGAAGCAAAGACATGCAGACAAAAAGGCTTTGTTTACGGTCTTTTATGCCGGAAATACTGCAAAAAAATAACCCCGCCTGAAAGGGCAGGGTTATGCTCCATATTTGCTCCGTTCGGTAGCCAGGCTATCTTAGCGCTACAATAAGTAGCGCCTTAGACCCTTTGGCTTTGCGTCGCTGCCTTTAGACAGGTTTGCCCTTTCGCATTATTTAAGTTTTTACCTTCGTTATTGCGAAATATAAATGCGATCATCACTTCCTCAAAAAAGCCGACACAAAAAATAGTATTTCGTCTATATACCAATTAATTCCATTATATAGCATCGATTTATGTAAGTATGTCATATTGCGTCGAGTGAATGGAAAGAATTGTATTCTTTTTTATCAAAATTGGACAAATTCCAATCTAATTTAAAGACAACACAACAGGTAAAGCCGTAACAGCATGGGCAAAATTCTTTATGGACAGATAAAAAAAGGTGACCAGTGATTCTGTTCTCCCTGATATTAATTTTATCGTATACCGGCTTGCTCATATGCTGTTCATATATTTTCCAAGTAAACTTCTCTCTGATCTGCAGAGAAATTATTGTTCTCTTTCTGCCGATAAAATCTCTTAGAGTGAGAGGTTCGCCTTCACGGTTCACCATGAACCCTTCCATAGTTCACGAAAGGTATAGACCTTCCCCCAGGCGGGAAGGTCGTATTTTTTTCCGCTCAGCCGGAGTCAGGCCGCTTCACATAATACATATTGCTGCTCTTGCCGCCGTTTTCGCGCCACCTCTGCTCCTTGCGAAGATACCCGGTCTTTTCAAGATCCGCGACGGCTCTTTTTACAGTGCTGCGGGACAGTTTCAGCTCCGCGGCGATGGTGCCGATCGCCGGGTAGCATTTGCCGTCCTTATCGGCGCGGTCCTTGAGGTACATGTACACGGCCACCGCCCGGTGCGGCAGTTCTGAGGCATAGAGGGATGTAAAGTAACCCATGGCTCCACCTCCTATTCAATCCGGACAGGCGCTTTCGTACTTGCTTGGGCCTCCGGCTCCTGGGCAGGCGTATGCAGAATGCTTCCCGGCGCCGCCGACTCGTTTTCCTCCGGCATTTCCTCACAGGCGGCGTGCCTCCGGATGATTTCTTCCTCCAGTTCCCGCCGGTCGGCGTACTCCACCTTGCGGGCGGATTTTTCCGTTATCTCATAGGGCTTGCCGAAGGTGATGCCCCACTCGAGGAACAGCTTTAAACGGGTTCGCATGGGATAGGCGCCGGTCTTTGTGACGATGAAATGACCCTTGGGCATGGACTTGAGCTCATCGGGAGTCATCAGCGGACGCTCGATCATCTGCAGGCTCTGAGAGGGGTCGTTTTTCCCCCGGCTGACCGATCCGCTCATGACGGTCTTGCTGCCCATGGCTTTCGACAAGACCTGCGCGGACTCGCTGTTGGGAGCGAAGCCGCCGAACACTGTGTCCTGGCAATTGTCGATGATGATGGCGGAACCCTCCCGGCCGTAGTTTTTCTCCAGCTGCGCAAAGCTCTGTATGATGGCCACGATGGACATGCGGCGGGAACGGGAGGCACTGAACATCATCTCTGCGGACTCGATCTTCGGGATGGTGCCGATCTCGTCCAGAAACATCATGACCCGGTTGGGCAGCTTGCCGCCGTGCTCGTCGGCCACGGAGAGTATTTCCCGGTAGAGCTGCTGGACGATCAGGCTGATGATGAAATACTTGGTGTTGTCTTCCTCCGGCATGACCAGGAAGATGGCGCTTTTTTCCGTGCAGAACCTCTCAGCATCGATTGCGGTGTCAAAGCACAGGACCTGCTCCAGCTCGGAATCCAGAAAAGCGTTGAGCCGGGAGAGCGCCGTGGAGAGAACGCTCTGCATGGCCTGCTCCGCAGAATTGAGAGCCGCACCCGCAAACCATTTGGTTTTGTGTTCGTCCGGCAGGTGCGCGAGGAGCATCTGAAACAGCGTCCGGCCCTTCACGCCGCTGGGCGCCAGCAGATCCTGAATGAGCTTGAACACCGACACGATGTGCCGCTTACCCGGTTCGCAGTATTCCGCGATGAGCAGAATAACGGAGGTCAAGAGCCCTTCCGCTGCGTCGTAGAAGAAGGCGTTCTGCCCCGCCGCCGCTGAATCAAAGCCGCCGGAAGTGATGATGGTCTTGGCGGTAATCTTGGCATACTTCTCCGCTCGGGCCTTGTACGCCAGGTTGTCGGGGTTTGCGAGATAAGCGTCCATGTAGCGGTTGACCAGATGGAGCAGGTTGTTGCCGTCCGAGCGGGTGGGGTTTCTCAGGTCGATGACGGCCACATCGTAGCCGTAGTGGTCTTTTGCGATACCCGCGTAATTGCGGTAGAGGTCGCCCTTTGTATCGGTCGTAATGAAGCTCATGCCGGAGGCGCAGGCGTATTCCAGGTTGGGATACAGGAAATGGGCGGTCTTGCCGACTCCCGCCGCGCCGATCATCAGGCAGTGGATGTCATCGTCGTCCACCAGCGCGTAGCCGTGGGGAGCGCCCCGGTCAAAAAGGGACGCTTTCCGCCAGCCGACCACCAGCCCCTGCGCTTTGGGGAGCTTTTCCCCCTTGCGCCATCTCTCCGGCTCATAGGGAATTTGGGTATAGGTCCTTTTTATCTCGCTTTTCGTCGCCCAGCGCGCCGTGCCGTGCTGGCCGTCGCCCACGGTTCTGGACTTTATGCCGTTCAGGGTGTAGTAATGGGCCAGAAGCGACAGCAGGCCGATGACGCCGAACATAGTCACCGCTGCCGTGACCAGGATAATGATTTGAGACGCTTGCATTTTGAGCCCTCCTTGTGGGAAAAAACAAGCTGCCCGTCATACAGCGGACAGGCAGCTTGTCAGTTTTTATTCAATTGTTTTTGCATTTTTAATTATACTTCTTCATCAATAATCCATGAAATAAATCGTTCAATCAGCCTGAGCTTCTTCTGATCGCACAGCTTGAGCCTTTGGCTGATTTGATGCCGCAGATCATCCTCCGCGTCCGTATGCGCCGCGATACCCAGAAGCAGATAATTCGGCGTCGTATCAATGGCGTCGCAGATCCTGATCAATGTATCGATGCTCGGAATGGAATGGCTGTTTTCTATGTTTGAGATATGGTTATTGCTCAGGCCGGTGGCTTCCGCCACGTCATCCTGCGTCATGTTGAGCACCTTCCGGCGCTTCGCAATCCTTTCGCCGAGAGCCTTATAATCTATATTCATCGTATCATCACCCTGTTTAACTGTACCAATTCCGCGTGATTAGTGTAACCAACTATAAAGGTATAAATACACTTGTAATTGGATTAATTTAGAGTTAAAATCAATAAAGTACCTTTTTAGTTGTATTTAATTCTATTCTGAGGTGATAAAATGCTGAACATAGGTATTTGCGATGATTTCCCAATCTTTCGCGAGCTGATAGAAACATACATCCGGCAATATGATGAGAAAAAAGAAAATATATTCAACATTCGGCAGTTTGGCAGCGGGGAAGAGCTCCTTGACTGGCTCGACAGGGAGAACGCCCGCTTTGACCTGCTTTTTCTCGATTATTACATGAAAAAGCTCACCGGCCTGGAAACCGCCAAAAGGATTCGGCAATCGGAGCTCAAGGATTCCAAAGCCGCATGCAGCATCGTTTTTGTGACTTCAATGGATGATCCATACGAGCTGATGTCCGTGCATCCGCTGCGGGTAATACGCAAGCCCGTGAGTCAGGAGATAATCAATGACATACTTGCCAGGGTTCTGGCAGAAAAAGGCGGAGCAATCGCGCCTTCAGCTCCACGCCCCGCCGCCGCAGGGAAGGAAGAACGGTGATTTTGATGAATGCTCCGGAGAAAAACAGACCATATTTTTCTGCCTCCTGCAAGGAGCGGGATTCTTTTTATTATCAGGTTTTCCGGCAATCCATGGTTGGCCTTGTCATTGCCGACAAGGATTTAACTGTTTTCGATGTCAACAGGAGAATGTTTGAGTGTTTTCACATGTATCCCCGCGAAGTCGCAGGGGAGTCTTTCGGCAGTGTTTTTTGGTGCGGCCGGAAAACTCCCGGCAGCATGGGATGCAGGGAGTGTAAGGCCGCCGAAAAATGCTCCGTCCTGAAAACAGCGCGCAATATCCTGCTTGACGATTTGCCTTGCGTATATACTGTGACGCGGTATCCGTGGCACAGCAAAAATCGGCGCGGCTTAAAATGGTTTCAAATAGGCGGAGCAAAGGCAACTTTCATGGATACGTCATATGCGGTTTTGAGTTTCGTGGATATAACCATGCAGAAACGGCAGGAGGAGCTTCTCAGGAGAAAGCTTCACTTTGACCAGCCTACAGGGTTTATGAATAAGCAGAGCCTGCTTGCCGGGGTTGAAAAGCTGGTAAGCCCCAATGTTACTAAATGCTTTACTCTATGCATGATCGATTTTGACAATTTTAAAGAGATCAACGACAGCTACGGCCATCTGGTCGGAGATAAAGTATTGCAGGCATTCGCCGGTATCGCCCGGAAACACATCCGGAAGTGTGATCAGGTGGGCCGGTTCGGCGGCGAGGAATTTGTATTTATTTTTATGGACGCCGATCCGCGGCAATCCCTGCGGATTCTTCAGCGGATTCACAACGAGCTCAACGAATATTTTAACGAATTTATCCAGATCCCGGTTACTTTCAGCGCCGGCATTGTCTATGTGGACGCGATCGGGAGCCTGTTGGAATGCGCGGACTTGTTTCTTGACGTTGACCGGCTGCTTTATCAGGCCAAAAGCAAGGGCAAAAGCAGGGCGGTGAGCGCCCTGGGCGAATTCGCGTTTTGACCTGCCGGAACAGATGCGCAATTTTAAAAAAATTAATCCTTTACATGGTCATGATTAAATCTTCTTTTTGCTCCCGCACCGGAACCAGCGACGGCGCTTCCAGCTCGACAAAGAGCCGGGTTTTGACACAGTCCAGCGCGAGACGCATATAGGAGGAGATGAGCTTTTTCCTGTCATCCAATGTGCGGATGCCGGTTGCGTGCGCATGGCGGCCGATGTCTGCCAGATCCGACCGGATATCCTCCGCCCTGGTCCGCAGCCAGCCGCGGTCCTGATGGGGACGGTAGCTTTTTTGGAGCCTTTCGACGAGCCGCTCCATGGTCACGGGACGCTCCATCTGCCTGTACTCCTTTTGCAGAACCAGCAGAGAACCTGCCGCCATGCATTGCAGACAGTCCTTGGCAAGCTCAGCGTTTTCCGCCGCCATCTTGCCGGAAGCCAGCAGAGGCTCCAGTCTCCGGTGGTACTCCCGGAGCATGGCGTCAGGGTCTTTCACATCCCACAGCGCTTCACAAATAACAAGCAATTCCGCGCACACCTGCGGCAGAAGCGCCAGCTTAGGATGTTCGCTCGCCGGGATGGGTGTAATGCCATGCCTGGCTTTCAAGTCCTCATTCCAGTCCTTGTACTGGGATTGCATAACGGAAATATCCTCATATCCCTGTTCCATCAGAATATCCTTCAGGCGCCAGACGGCTTCAATACCGGCTTCATCATGATCCAGGCACAGCACGATGTTTTTCAAATGAGGATTCAGCTTTAGCTGCCGGAGCATGGCGTGTTCGGCCACACCGTCCAGCGCGACATAGCTGTGATCCTTCCAATCCTTCAGATGCAGCGTGATAAAGGAGAGCATATCGACGGGGGCCTCAAACACATAGAGGGCGCCGCTCTTTCCGATCAGGTGAAAGCTGTATTTCGGATCGCTGCCCTCCACGTTGCCCTTGTAGGCTTCGCCTTGGGTGCAGGTGCCGCGCTTGTGGGCATGCCGGGGGACACCTTTTTCGTCCAGCCCCACGAACACCGCGTTATGATACTCCTTATCCTCATAAATCAGCTTTTCATGGGCGAAGTGCGACAGCACCTCCCGGTCAATAAACCGCCGCTTGATGAGGTACGCGAACACCCGGCGCATGTCCGGATTGGCTTCCGGAAGCGCGAAAGCTTTTTTGGGCGGCGGCGCGCTCTTGGAGGTCTGGTTCCATTCGACGCCGGACTCGCCGCCGAGCAGGAGCGTCACCGCGTCGGGGAAGCTCAGGTCATAAAACCGCTGGACAAAATCAATGGCGCGGCCGCCTTCCTTGCGGCTGTGCCGGAACCACTGGCAGCCCCGCACGGTCACACTGTCGTGTCGTTTCCAGCGCCATTCCCGTCCCGAACGCGCCAGCTGTTCTCCCTGCCGTTGCAGGAAGTCGACAAGATCCACAGAATTGGCCCGCTCTTTTTGTTCGTCCGTAAAATGAATATATGGCATTCCGCACGTACCTCCTTGTCAGCGCCTGCGTTTCCCGCATCGGCGAAAAAAAGCCACCCGCCGGTGAGCGGATGGTCTGAAGGACAGCTGATTCAGTTTTGCGGGAAGCTGGTCTTCTTTCTGTTGCTGTTTTGGATATCGCTTTTGCATGGGAACCCTCCTTTGCTTTAATAGGTTTGTTTGAGCTCGTGATCGTCCGGGGCTTGCCCCAGGGCGATCTTTTTCTGGCGGAGCCTTTGGCGCAGCTTGCTGTCAACTTGCATTCCCGGCCCGCCGGAAAGCTTTCTTTGTTCTTCCCGGAATATCCGGCTTAAATGATGCAGAAGCCGCGTAGCCGCAAGGCATAGAAACGGATTGCTGAAAGAATCCATATGGTTAAGAAAATATCGCGCGCAGACGTTGCCCTGTTCAGCAGACAAGGTAAACCAGCGTACCGCGGCTTCACGGTCACGGGGGACGTCCTCGCCAACCAGGAACAGCTTGCCGAGAGCATATTGCGCGTACTGGTTGCCCTGTTCCGCAGATGCGGTCAGCCATTCGACAGCCGTTTCCACATCCTTGGAAAGACCCTCGCCCAGCAGATAGCGTTTTCCGAGACGATACTGAGCGAATGAATTGTTCAGCTCTGCCGCTTTCGTTAACAGCTCCGCATATTTTTCAGCATTCATCTCCTGCCCATCATCGGACAACTGTTCCGCAACCTCATCTCCCTCTAAAGTGAAAAGATGACCTTCGATGCTTATGGCTTCGGCGATCACCATGTTTTTTATGCTCTTGAATTCCTTCTGCTGAGAGAGCGGAAGGGGATCGGGAAGCTCATCCTTATATGTGCGCAACACTTCGTTGCGCAATTCGCACCATTTTGCATAAGCTTCCGCTACCCGTGGGTCCTTTGCCAGCTCATCCACGATCTGATCCACGATGGCTTTAAGAGGCGCTTTGAGATAGCCGTACTGCTTTTTGCCGGAGGTGTGCTTTAATCGTTCTGCCAGATGCGTGAGCAGTACCTCAATATTTTCGCTTTCACAGGTACCGTTGCTCATTCTGCCTATAATTTCTTTTAAGGCTTCACGGCTCTTGCCGGCAAGCTCGTTCCTCCTCACGGTCTGCTCGGAATAAAGCTGGATCAGATCCTGCTGAAAGATTTCCCTTGCCAGGCCGCTCCGCATTTTTTCAATAGCGGGCTTGGTCACATATCCCTCGCGGGGATTTGACGAATAAACAATCATGTGGCAGTGGGGATGGTGCCCCTCGTTATGAAAGGCCGCATACCAGCGCAGATTTTCCGGGACGATCTTCATCTGCTCGGCAAGCATATTCCGCTGCTTGCGCAGGAGCGCCATCCATGCGGCGGCGTTATCGTAGCCCACCCGCGTGGCGTCCTCCCGCCTCAAGGAAATAATGGGCGTCCACACGTTTCCGGCGTGCCCGCAGACTTCCTCCGCCACTTTTGACAATACCAGCGGAGCGTCATCGTCGGAAAACAGCCCGTGCGTCCCCAGCCTTTCCGCGCGGGGACGGGTGGCGATGTAATTGACATAGACCTCCTGGTGTACCAGCTGATCCAAATTCTGATCCAGCGCCGCGCTGATGAATGCCGAAGCGTTTTCCACGGTCGGATGCTTCAGATAGTCCTCGTACTCAAACAAATCCGCAGCGTCGGGAAACCGCTCGAGGATGTCCTCTATAAGCCGCTGTTGCTTTTTGGCGGCGGGCAGCGTTCGGGAGCGTGGAGGGATTTTCTCCGCGCCTTCCCGCGTAGCGACATACACCACCAGATTTTTCAAATGCTCCGCTGCGTTTTTCTGATACCTGCACTTGAAGATGATTCTCGGCATGGCTATTCACCCTTTTGGAATCTCGCCACATCTTCAAAGGTGACGGAGCCGACGGACTTCTTCACGTCGTTGACGCACTTGCCGCGCAAGCGTCGCAGGGTGTTTTCATCCACATCCGCGTTGGCAGCCAGAATATTCATCATCATGGACATCTCCACCGCCAGCTTGAAGATCAGCCGGGCCATGCGGTTTTCCAGGCTGTCCACCATGCCGGTCATAGCCGAGGTAATGGCGGCGGGCAGAAAGCGTACGCCGTTTTCCGCCGCGATGTAGCCGCAGTAAAACTTGATTGCCTTTTCGATGAATTCGCTCTGGCTCTGGCAATTGTCTTTTTTGTACCAGTCGGTTACCAGCTTGCGGGTTTCCGGGTAGATCCACAGAGGGAATTTCTTTTTATTCTCGTTTTCTTCTGCCATGTGATAACCTCCATTTCCGTTAGGAAAAGAGCTGCAACCCCTGCCGCGGCCCTTTCCAAGTCCTTGATTTTCAGTGCTTTTCGGATGCTTTTTTGCTTCTTGACCCCGAATCCGACCCCAGGGGGCAAAATCCGACCCCGGCAAAAACCGTTCCCCGACCCGCATTGCGGGGCGGTGTGAACCGGAGCGGGGAAGCTCCGCGACCCCGCTCCTTTAACCCGCATGGTTTTCGACCCCATGGTTCACCCCTCAAAGCGGCTTTTATGGGGCTCTGTCCGGAGGGATGGTGAAAGCTCCTTCACAAAGCCCCAATAAGGGCCGTAATCCTATCCACAGGTGTTACGATGCCACCCCCGCCGCCAAAAGCCGACACAGGGGCGCACGTGCGGCAACACGAGCTAAGGTCGCATGTACTAATTCCGACCATCGATGGTTTCCCGGACTTCGGCCGGCACATGCGTTTCATACAGGGCCTGGAGCAATGACTCCAGACCTGCCTTCAGCTCCGACTCATCCTTTGTATATTGCCTAAGAACGCGCAGCTTTTCAGCGTCATATCGGATTTGAACGGTTGATTGCTTCATGAGCGACTCGCTCCTTCCAGTGTATTTTCGAGGAAACGATAGCCATGATGGCATACTTTCACGGTGGCAGCCGGGAAGTATGCCAACTTGGTTACAATTCCCCCAGCGCGTTTATAAGGCTATCAGGCAAATCACTCAGCTGAGCATTCATATCCGGCTCCGGCTGCGCGTTTTGAGAAGCCAGCCGGAGGTTTTTCAGCTCGTGCCTGATCGTCTGCCGGACAGCCTGCTCCAATAGCTCGGCCTGATTTGCCATCAGAATGCTGGATACCACAAAATCGGTACGCTGCCGGGCGGCCTGCTTCGCGTACAGCGCCTCAGCCTCCCGATGCCTTGGGTTACCCATGTCAAATGAGAGAAAATATCGTTTTCGTTCTGCCATAGGCTCACCCCATCAGGAGCTTGTAACCGTCCGCGTTGGCAAACCGGTTCAGCACCGCCACCGTATTGAGGCCATCGCCGTACAGCCGGGGTTCCAGAAGCTCCGCGCCGCCGCCCGCGAACACGGTGGGGAGCTTCAGATCCAGCCCCCTCTCCCGCAGGGCGTTAAACAGCTCCTTGCAGTAGGCCGCCACCTCCTGTTCCACAACCGACTCAATCAGCTTGCTGTCGGAGTGCTGGATTTGTCCCCGGATGGCGTCGGTGATGAGCTCGTCCGTCAGGAGGATGCCGCTTTTCCGGAGCGCGTCCTGTATCCGGCTGTACAGGATGATGGTTCCCATGCGCAGGCTGGCGCAGCTTGACCTGTCCAGCCGGAAATTGTGGACGGTGAGCACATCCACCGTATAGCCGCCGATGTCCACCAGCGTGATGCCGCGGTACTCCGACAGCCGTGGATAATACCGGCACAGCGCCGCGTGCCCCTGGGCAAACACCTTGCATTCCGCGATGCGGCAGCGGTAAGCCGTGCCCTCGAACAGGAAGGAGATGTTGTCCCGCAGAAAGTACCTGCGGAACGCTTCCTTTTGCGTGCCGTAGCTGTCGATGGGCAGCCCCACTCCCAAGGCGATTTCCGCGCTTGCGGTTCCCGCGCGCTTCATTGCCTCCGCGATGGCCGGCAGTGTCAGGAGGAAGGTATCCGGTTCCTTGGTTTTATCCTGCTGGAAGCGCAGGCGGCGCTCCCCGATGGCGTAATATTTGCCCTCGTAGAAAAGCTGCATTTCCGGCGTGATGAATTCCTTGTCGCTTACCGTGTAGCCGGAGGCGTAGAGCATCCCCTCCGAGGATTTGGTGTTGTAGTTTCCGTTGTCCACACCGAGCTTAATCATGACTTGCACCCCCTTTTTCCTTTTCCGCGGATTACATGCTAATGGTCATGCCCTGATTTTCCTGCTCGGCGGGGCCTTCGGCTTCGGTCGGGGCTTCCGGAGCAAGGGACTGTTCAGCCGCGGCCTGTTCCCGCTGGCGGCGGGTCTGGCGCGCGGGGCGTTCCCTCGCGGCGGGAGCCTGTTCCGGCTCAGGCTGCTGTGCGGGGGTCTGCTCCATGCGGCTTTCCACATACTCTCTTACCTGGGCGGGAACCAGCTTTTCATAGGTTTTGTGCAGATAGTCCTGTAGCTCCTGTTCAACGGTTTGCTGTTTCTTGTCCATAAAAAAGCGGAGAGCGTCCAGCTTCTCCGTGGGGAAGGATACCTTCAGTTCAGTCATACTCATCTTTTTTCCTCCTTATTTTTTCAGGGTTATGCCGGGCGTATCCGGCGTCTGCCCGTCCTATGCTTCATAATCTTTGCTGAATAATACCCGGACTGCATTCCGGCCTCTGCTCTATTCGGCGATATAGCTGATATACGGAATCTCCAGCCACGCCTTCCAGCCGCGCTCGCTGAGCTTCGTCTTGATCACGCCGTATTTCGTGCCCATAGCTTCGATCACCTCACCGTTACCGATATAGACGCCAATGTGCCCCGATTTCCAGACGGCGAGGCCGGGAATGTCGGGCATGGTGTCCATGAAGCCCGAAACCTCCGCGTTTCGGTACATCTGATCAGCGCCGATATCCGGCATGCCGTTGGCGCCGTACTCAATTGTCTTGGTGTCCGGGTTATACCAGCCGTAGCCTTTGATGAGGCCGACACAGTCTGTTGTCCTGCCGCCCAGCCAGTGATTGCGGATGAAATCCTCGTATTCGCCCACGCCATCCGGATATTGCTCCAGCTTGTACGCAAAAAGCGAATCCGTCAGGACGTCGCCGTAGGTGCCCCAGACATATCCCCAGCCGGAGTTAAAGGCGTTTACCGCGTAAGTCACCAGATCCATATTGTTTTTGGTTTCCGGGTGGAGCAGGGTTAGCCCGTCCAATGCAACGCCGCCTTTGCCGCCGTATTCGATCTCCCCGGTATACGATCCGGCGCCGCCATAGACAATCCTTTGGTAAATCCGAAGGGCGTTGGCCTTCGACTCACTGCTTACAGGGATGCCTGCCGCCGCCAGCTTTGCGTATGCCGTGTCCAGAATGGCCGGGACGGCAACCGTGTGATTATCCGAGTTCCTCTCATAGGACACAAAGCAATCCACGAAAGCACGGGCCTCGGCGTCGGATAGGGAGAGATTATCGGCGCCGAAATACAGAGAATAAAAAATGGATTTGATGCGGACACTGTCCAGCGCTCCGCCGTCCATCTCTGCCTCCACATCGGATACCGCTTTGTCCAGCGCCGAAAAGCATCCGCTCATGTCCTCTATGTAAGCCGCGTATTCGGCAGGCATGGAGGAAGCGGCAGCGCCGCCGTTGAAGCACAGATCGATGGCGGCGTTGTTATGGTTAGCGGTACCTGAGAGGAGACTTGCGATTATCACGATCACGAGGATAAATGGCGTCAGGATGGCGGCTATGATGACGCCGACTGCCTTCCATGTTCGCTTGTCGGTGGCGGCTGCTATGGCGGCCTTGACCGCAAGGGTAATGGCTGCGGGAGCTGCCATAGGGTATCACCGCCATTTCAGGTCGAACAGGTTGCCCTGCTCCGGTTCACGTTCCTGCTGCTCCCGCGCCAGGCGGATGGATTTTTCCATGGCCTGTTCCAAAATCTCCGTGTCAAAGCCGGCCGACCTGTAGCCTTCCAGAATGGTGTTCAGGTAATAATCGGACGGCGCTCCGAAGGGGTGCCCGTCGTTCATGATGTAGACCATGGCGGAAACCGTTTTTCCCTTCAGCTCCACAGGGAGGATCTCCTTGCGGTAAAAGTGGGGAAATCCCTCATAGCGGTCAAGGGCCTGCAGGTCACGCTCCTTCAGCTTCCATAGGAGAACAGGGACGCTCGAACCCTTGAGCGGTTCCACAGTCGCAACGGAGCTTCCCGGCACGCCGCGGAACAGCAGCTCGTAATCCTTTATCTCGCTGGCGCCGACCACCCTGGCGGTCGGGCAGCGGAACGCCATCTGCGGCAGGTTGAGGTTGCTGCCGTAGGCGATGTACAGCGTTTCAGATTTCATTTTTGATCATTCCTCCTTGCTACATGGACATGGAAAGGCCGGAGCATTCTTCCTGTTCCCCGGCCTGTTCCTGTAAATCTTCGGTTGTCTGCTCCCGCTGTTCCGACAGTGCCTGTGCGGCCTCAGCCAGCTCTTTTTCTTTTTTCTGTCTTAATCGTTCTTTTTGTTGCAGTGCCTGCGCCGGGTCCTTCCAAGCGATGCAGCCGTCCAGATGCTCCAGCAGGTGGAGCCTTGCTGTCTTGAATTCGTCGCCTATGAGTCCCAGCCGGAGAAGCCAGGTCCGGAAGGTATATTTTTCATTGGTGCTGCGCGTTTTCTGACGGCTGGCGCACTTTTGGTTCAGAGCCTGCGCCGAGATGGCGAGGCAGAACTGGATGTATGCCTTGATCTTGCCGGCGTGGGTGGTGCTGTTGAAGAGCCTGAACTCAATAGTGCCCTTCTGGAACACGCTGTGCAGGTTCAGGCAGTGATAGCGGCTGCTGTGGTAATGCTCCCGGCGTCCGTCGTTGCCGTTGTACCAGATCCGGCTGACCTGCTCCAGGGTTTTCGGCTTCTTGCGGTTGAGTTCCTCCAAAAAGCTCTGCTCCACCTTCTTGCAATACTGCCGCTCCCTTGCCACCTCCACCTGCATCGCCTTATAAATCAGATCCTCCTTGGAGGCCATGATGTTGGTGATGTTTCTCAGGGTATTGGCGTTGTGGGGCGAGGCGTCCAGATGGATGTGGATACCGCAGGACTTGTTTGCAATCATTCCGGCCTGCCGAAGCTTGCGAACAATTTCCTGTATGGTTTCGATGTCCTCATAACGGCAGATTGGACTAACCAGCTCCACACTGTAGGTGTTATCTGCTGGAACAATCTGTCGACCTTCCTTTCTTTCTGTTGTTATGCTGCCGTCGCTCATGACCTTCCAGCGGCGGCTCTGGCTGTCCAGCACCGAATATTCTCCGTAATAGCCGCCGTCAAAGCTGGCAGGCCTGCCGAAATATTCCGACAGCACCTGCGCGGCTCTCTGGCGGGACAGCCCCGTCATCTCGATTTCAATGCCGAAGCGCTGCTCCTTCATGTCCATGCTTTTTCACCGCCTTTCATCACCGTCCGCCCGCCTTGCCGAACAGCTTCTCCTTATACTCCGGGGCGGTGACCATGAGGTTGTACCGCTCGTTCCCGCACTTGTACAGGCAGACGCCCCGCTGGGGATACCGGATCAGGTTGTATTCCGATTCCTCCAACTGGAGGGTATCCATGTAGAACCGCTTGTCAATGCTGCCGGCGTTGAACAGGAAAGCGTGGGCCGGTATGGAGAACAGCGGCTTGGTGTACTCCCGGATTCCTTCCAGGTTGAAGTCCTCAAGGTTCTGGCTGGAAAGGATCACCGCCGAATCCTTCTTTCGGACGCGCTTCATGAAATTTCGGACATATTCGACGGCGGTCAGGTTGGAAAGGAACAGATAGAACTCGTCAATGCTGGCGGCGGTGTTTCCGGTGGTGAGAAGCTCGTTGCTCATGTAGGACAGCACGTTGAACAGCAGGGCGTTGCGCAGGTTCCTGCCCGCCTGCAGAAGCCCTTTGACGCCGAAGGTCACGAACTCATTGCCTGTAATATTGGTGTGCCCGTTAAAGAATTTGGACTCCGCGCCCTTGCACAGGGAGTGGAGCCCAAGGCAGATTTCCCGCAGGGTATCCGCTGTATAGAGCTGGCGCCGGCTTTCATCGAATTCCTTATACTCTGACTCGACCAGTTCGTACAGGTCGGACAGGATGGGATAATCATCAGGCTTCAGGCGGTCAAAGTTGCTGTGGTCGGTGATGCCCCATTTGTCATAGAGCTTGCCCAGCATGATCTCAATGGTGTCGATCTGGCGGTCGTCAAAATCCTTGTAGGCGCGGAAAAAGTCTTTCAAAAAACTGACGTGCTGGCTGAGCTTGGAGGTCTGCCGGAACGCCTGGGGAGCTTCCGTATCCTTGGAATCTCCGGTTTCATCCCAGGCCTTGGGTTCCAGAACATTGATGATGAACTCGCCGGTCATCAGGTCAATGAAGCAGCCGCCGAGATTGTTGGTGAGATCTTCAAACTCCATTTCCGGGTCGAGGCAGATGATTTTCATGCTGGATTCTCTCAGATTGGTGAGGATGAGCTTTAACAGATAGCTCTTGCCCTGGCCGGAGTTGCCGAGGATGAGGATGTTGGCGTTGGTCCTGTCGTCGGCTCTCCGGTTGAAATCCACCAGGATGTTGCTGCCGAATTTGTCCCTGCCCAAATAGAAGCCGTTGGGATCGGTCTTGCCCGAATAATTGAAGGGATAGAGGTTGGCGACCGAGCTGGCGGGCAGCACCCGTTCAAACTGGTCGCCGAACACATTCCATCCGGAGGGCATGACCGACAGAAAGCCCTGCTGCTGGCGGAGCAGGAGCCTGTCCACGTTGAGCTTGCTCCGCACCAGCTCGGTCAGCACCTCGGTCTGCAGCAGCTTCAACTGATCGGGGTCATGGGCGGACAGCTCGATGTACACCGCCGCGTGAAGGAGGGGTTCCTTGCTCCGGTGCATCTGCGCCACGATGGCGGCGACGTCCTGCAGGTTGCTTTCGGCGGTGACCGTCTGCTGCAGATCCTGGGTGCTGCTGCGCTGCATCCGGTTCCTGTTGGCGGCGTTGCTGATGATTTTCTTTTCCTCCACGGGAGTCACATGCCGGGTGTAAATGTGCAGCGTCACACTGTCCTTTTCGCCCAGGTGCCTTAAGATGGCCTGTTCCTCGGTGGCGGTCGGATATTCACGCAATGCCCATACGCACCGGTAGGTGTTGCCGCATATGAAGTGGTCGGTGTTGAATTTGATGATGGAAGGGGCGATCATGTCGAGGAATTCCTTAACATGGATATCGTCATACGATAGTTTAGTGGGGTTTATTTTCATGTAATCCGCTCCTTTCAAAACTTTATTAAAATCGGCCTGATAAAAATCAGACCGAAAATTTATTTTCCCTATTGTAACCAGTATTACTTTATGATATATTTTATTTGTAACCGGTATTACATTTATTAAGGGTGATTTTATGGAACAGAACAAGTGGATCGCGATCAACTATACATTGCCAAGGGAGCCGTCAAGGGCACGAGTGTCCATATGGAGAAAACTGAAAAAAATCGGAGCAGTCAGTATTCAACAATCAATGTGGATATTGCCTTCAAACGATGAAAATTACGTCTTATTAAATGATATTAAAGATGAGGTTTCCCAGAACAGCGGTGAGGCGTTTGTTATGACGTTCTCTGTAGACGAGGATGGTAAAAAAATAATTATTGAAAAATTCAACACGGCAAGAGATGAGGAATACGGGGAACTTCTTGAACAATGCGAAGAATTTTTCAAGGAGATTGAGAAGGAAATAGCCCGAGAGAATTTTACGTTTGCTGAAATCGAGGAAAATGAGGAAGAACTTAGCAAACTTAAACAATGGTATGAAAAAATAACTGCAAGGGATTCTTTTGGCGCGCCGCTTCAGGAAAAAGCAAAGTTAATGTTGTCTAAATGCGCGGAGGCTCTGGATGGATTCTGTGACAAAGTATATGAATTCAACGAAAAAGCGTAGGTAATTAAAATGAAAAAGAAAAAAGTTGTATCCAATATTGTATTGCTCGGGCTTGTCAGCATGTTTGTTGATATGAGTACCGAAATGGTTTATCCTCTGGTTCCTCTATTTTTGACAGCCACGCTTGGGGCGTCGCCCGCCATCGTGGGGGTAATTGAGGGAATTGCTGAGAGTATTGCATCACTTCTCAAGGTGTTTAGCGGTTATATCGGAGACGTGTACCACAATAAAAAACGTCTCGCCTTTGCCGGATATTCAGCGTCAGTTTTTTATAAGATATTTCTTATCCTGTCTACGTCATGGTTTGGGGTTTTAGTGGCGAGAGTTATCGACCGTACCGGAAAGGGTATACGAACTGCGCCGCGCGATGCGCTTGTCGCCCAATCAAGCGATGGTAAAAAGCTTGGTTGGTCATTTGGGCTGCATAAGATGCTGGATATGGCTGGTTCCTCTCTCGGCGTGGTTTTTGCTTATATCTTTGTTGCTACCAATTTTGGATTTCACAAAGCGTTTCTTTTCTCCATTATTCCAGCGGTCATCGGAATTTTAATCATTTTAGCAGTTAGGGAAGACAAAAGCTGTGAAACGCTCTGCGAGAAGCTTAAACTGAAAGGATTAAAGCTGGATGGAAAGGTTAAAACGTATCTCGCTGTAATATTTGTTTTCTGCCTTGGAAATTCATCGAATACATTTTTGCTCCTGAAAGCGCAGGAACAAGGTTTTTCAGCGTCACATGTCATTTTGCTTTATTTGATTTTCAATGTTGCCGCATCCACACTCGCGATTCCGTCAGGTAAATTGTCCGATAAATTTGGAAGGAGCAGAATCCTTGTTCCGGGATACCTAATCTACGGCCTTGTATATCTTGGCTTTGCGTTTTTATCGTCAAAACCGGCAATTGTGATGTTGTTTATTGCTTACGGTGCTTACAATGCGTTCATAAGTGGCACGGAGCGGGCGTTTATTGCAGAAAACTCACCCACAGGACTGAAGGGGACGGTTCTTGGACTTTATGGCATGCTGCAGGGCATCGGCTTGCTTTTGTCTTCAATCATAGCTGGCCTGATGTGGGATAATATCAATTCCAGCGCACCGTTTTTATTTGGCGGCATACTTGGGATTGCTTCAGCTGTCATAATCGAAATAATTCTTGGCAGCGAGCAAAAAACAAAAGTCATTAGATAAAGGTCGGTAAACGGTGGTTATGAATATAAAAATCAAAGCTAAAGTCAAAGAGTTAAAAAGCAAGATATCTGCTCTGTTCCTCGCATATAAGCGCAAAGATACACCGCTCGCCGCAAAGATTGTGGCAGCGATAACCGTTGGCTATGCCTTATCACCAATTGATGTAATACCAGATTTCGTACCGATTCTTGGTTACCTTGACGATATGATCATTCTTCCGCTTTTAATTACATTGGTCGTCAAACTCATACCAGACAATATTATGGATGAATGTCTTGAACAGGCTAAAGGCATGTGGTCTGACGGCAAGCCGAAAAAATGGCGTTATGCTATACCGATCATTGGCTTATGGGTATTTGTCATAGTAATTATCGTATACAAAATCATTAATTAGTTGATACCTTGTTTGCAACGAAATCCATTTTACTGTCATTTCTTCGTCTATATCAAACTGTTAGGATATTCACGCAAAGCCCACACGCACCGGAACGTGTTGCCGCATATAAAGTGGTCGGTGTTGAATTTGATGACGGAAGGAGCGATCATATCGAGGAATTCCTTAACGCTGACATCCTCTGGCGGCGTGTTCTGTGGCTTGATTCTTCTTGACATTGACTTCCATCCTTTCCGGTTTTATTTGAAAATAAAAAAAGCCGCCACTTTAGTGACAGCTTGAAATTATGCGATTTACTCTTGTGCCTTTTTCCGTAAAATAAAAATAGCCCTCGCAATTCTACGGGGGCATGATTTTAACTATTTGTTTTAAGGGATATTCAGCTTCAGAGCATTTTCTGTTCCGTGCCTTCACTGGCTGTCTGCGTCATTTCAAGATTTTCATCCAGCTTAAGCAAGGTTTGATTCAGTGCGCTCATGCACACAGACAGCTGTGCGGGTGAAAGGATATCTCTTTGTGAAAACACATAAATTTCCTGCATCCTTGAAAAGGCGGCAGAAAGCTCCGCGTCCGCGTCAACTGCCTGAAACAGC
>Ga0208197_1001387_pt1 | contig 24334 bp, 23 predicted proteins | sample AD_JPNNA4_MetaG_FD_184444 | JGI IMG/M metagenome (GOLD analysis project Ga0208197, IMG submission 184444) | Active sludge microbial communities of municipal wastewater-treating anaerobic digesters from Japan - AD_JPNNA4_MetaG (SPAdes) (version 2) | ecosystem: Engineered > Bioreactor > Anaerobic...
AGCGGATAATCTACCCGTTTTGATTTGCTTTGGATACCATAGTAAGAGCACCAAAGTAGTGGATAAGAGCCCAACCACTGGAATTAATATCGTCATAGATCCTCCAGGTAAGTTTTAAAACAAAAGCCAGACACTCGTGCTTATGCGCTTTTGACGTGCGCATCCAGCAGGTAGAGTCCGGCTAACGATTGAAAGAATAAATAATTAAGTTATAGGTATAATTGAGTATAGCAACAGAAACAAGCTTATCCTAGGGGGAAAGATTGAAATATTCAGGAAATCAGGAAATATTAATGAATAATGTAAGTTTTATCAGGGGGTATGAATCAACTATCTATTGTAAAAATGGCTGGCTAAAATTAAATTGCAATGGACTAAGTAATCAGTCGAATGTACTTTAACAAACGTGATAAACTCAGGGCATGCCAAAAGCCCGAGATTATCACCTCACAGAACAAGAACTGACAGCAGTGGAAACCACCATCCGGCGAGACAAACGTCCGGAAGTGCGACAAAGGTGTATCGTCATTCGCCTCCTTCACCTGGGGCATAAGCCGGAACAGATTGCGGAAATGCAGACGGTCAGCAAACCCACGATATACGGTTGGTATAATCGTTGGCGCAGTGGTGGAGTAGAAGGGCTGGCCAACAAGCCAAAAAGTGGGCGGCCGCCGAAAGCTGATGATGAATATGCGGCAGCGCTGCAGGAAGTAATCGAGAAAGAGCCGTCTGAGTTGGGGTACGACTTTGCGATCTGGACCATTGATCGCTTACGCGCCCATCTGGAAAAGAAAACCGGTATCAGCCTGAGTGAAAGTCGCTTTAGGGCCTTGTTGAAACGCAAAGGATATCGATATCGCCGTCCGAAGTATGATCTGAGCCATTTACAGGACAAGGATGCCAAAGCGAAAGCGTCTGATTTGTTGGAGGAGTTGAAAAAAAGGTCCTCGGAGACGATTTCGCACTTATCTTTGTGGACGAAATGACCGTAACTCTGGATCCGCCGCTGCGAGCGTGCTGGATGAAGCGTGGACAACAAAGGCATATTCCGGCGACTCACCCAGGTGCAAAGCAGAAGCGACATATCTTTGGCGGCTATAACTGGTTGGAGGACGCCATCATCTGGACGACTGCTGTGACGAAGAACAGCCTTACTTTCATTAGCTTCTTGGAAGAACTGCTGGTGAAGCAGGTTCCGAAAAAGCGTGTAGTTTTGGTGATGGATAATGCTGCCTACCATAAGAGCGCCTCAGCACTTGCAGCTCTGAGCCTGTTTGAACACAGAGTAATGGTCATCTGGCTGCCACCGTATTGTTCTGAGCTGAACCCGATTGAACTCTTTTGGCGTTACCTGAAAGACCATGCTTGTGCAAACAAACTCCAGGATAACATTGACGAAGTTGTGAAAGCTGCTGTGAAAATCATGATCACTCAAAATGAACCAGCGTCGGATCCAAAATTCCATGTTTCTAAAGACTTATGACGGACTACTTAGCAACGACATTCATAAGACGAAAATATGGCCTTTTGTAAAAAATAGTGATAAACAGAAAATTATTTACTCACCTTACGCAGAGATGGTGTAAACTGGGTGGATGAAAAAGGGCAAAATACTTGATCTATACAGCGACTACCTGATTAGCGCCTTTGGGCAAACCACAGCGACAGGACTGGTCTCATTGCTGGAAGGTGAAATCAGCCACGACCAAACCCAGCGTTGGCTGGCAGGCGAAAAACAAACCTCGGCCGACCTGTGGAGGGTTGCGAAGCCACATGTTCGCAAAATCGAAGATGAAAACGGAGTCATGATTGTGGATGACAGCATTGCCGAAAAGCCATACACCGATGAAAACGACATCATTTGCTGGCACTACGATCATTCCCAACAGCGGAATGTCAAAGGCATCAACTTTGTCACCTGACTGTATCACAATCGTGGTATCTCGCTGCCCGTTGGCGTTGAATTGGTTCAGAAAACAGAGCAGTATCTTGACCCGAAGAGCGGGAAGGAAAAACGTCGTTCAGCCAAAACCAAGAACGAGATGTACCGTGATTTGATGCAACAGGCAGTGAATAACCGGATTCCGTTCAAATATGCGCTCAATGACATCTGGTTTGCCTCGGCAGAAAACATGAATTTTGTCAAAGGCACACTCAAGAAGGAGTTTGTGATGCCGCTCAAAGGCAATCGCAAAGTTGCCACGAGTGCGGAAGCCAAGCAACAAGGACATTATCAGAGAGTGGACACGCTCGAACTGGAAGCACTGAAACCTGTCACGATATACCTCGAAGGCGTGGAGTTTGCACTCCTTCTGGTCAAACAAGTCTTCACAAACGAAGATGGTTCGACAGGCATTCTGTACCTGGTGACCAGCGATATCACCTTGGATGGTAATGGGATGACCGCAATCTATCAAAAACGATGGAACGTGGAACCCTACCACAAATCGCTCAAGCAAAATGCTTCCCTGGAGAAATCACCGACCCAAACGGTGACGACTCAGACGAACCATTTCTTTGCAGCGTTGTGCGGTTACATCAAACTTGAACTGCTCAAAAGCGAAACCAAACTCAACCACTTTGCTCTCAAATCAAAACTGTATTTGCATGCTCTTCATGCTGCTTACACCAAATTTCAGGAGTTCAACCCTGTCAGCTTGACTGCGTAAGGTGAGTTATTTAAAGATAATTACTAAAAACCCTTCTTTGTTTTCAAGCATGCTATACTATTCGATAGTAGAAAACCAAAATTGAACCATTTATGAACTAAGGGATAAATTTTTATGAATAGATATATCCAGGACCCTGAATTAATTCAAGAAATATATGTTTGTGGAATAAAAACGCAAATGTTACGAATTGCAATTCGCCTAGATATTTTCTCGATCCTGTCAGCTGAGCCAATGGAAGTAACCAACATCGCGCGCATTTGCGGGTGTGACTTGGATGGGATGGAGAAGCTGCTAGATTGTTTATCTAGTTATCACCTATTGGAAAAAAATGGTAAATACTATACTTTATCTCTTACTTCGATGACTTTCCTTGTGCGGTCAAACAAAAGCTACGCTGGCGATTGGATCCTAGCTCAAACTAATCCAGACATCTTTGAGCAGGTCTATCGATCTGTTCGCAGTGGAAAGCCATTCCGCCCCTTGTTTCCTTGGGATCAACTTGCTTGGTTGGAAAGCTATAACCCAAAACGAATCATTGAAAGCAATGCTATGTGGGAAGCAGCAAGGATTGATCCGGCTTTATTACCTAGAATGCGTGTTCTGGATCTGGCCTGCGGTAGTTCCATCATGAGCTTCGTTATTGCTCAGAAGGCCCCAAATGTTAGGATTATCTGCGTGGATACTCCAAAGGTCTTAGAAGTAGCTAAAGATCTGGCCGTGAGAATGGGCGTGTTGGATCAGGTCTCGTTCATGTCTGGAGACTTGCACCAACTTGACCTGGGTACAGATAAGTATGAGATTGCGTTACTTGGTAACGTTACAAATTTCTTCACTGTTGAACAAAATATGTCCCTTTTTCAAAGGATCAATAGGTCACTAACTAATGAAGGGTCATTGATTATAAATGTCACAATGGACACCGGTGAGATGAATCCCCGCGTTCGTCTATACTCATTCGTGCTTTGGACTATGTCTGGAACTAGATTTTACGACTTCCACAATTACCAGGATTGGCTCTTGGAAAGTGGTTTCTACGAAGTGAAACAGTTGAATAAACAATGGATAAGCGCAAAAAAAATCAAACAAATGACTGAAACTAGTACTCAGTCACTGTGAATAAGATGGAAAGAATCTTGCAACCGAAATGGGCAAGGAGACACCGAAAATGCCCAAAAAACTGTACCATATCAATCTAAATGGCGAAGAACGGCAGGCATTGCAGGAAATGACCCATAAAGGCAAAATCAAAGCGCGGCAGATGAAACGAGCGATGATATTACTGAAAGCGAATGAAGGGTTCTCTGACCCACAGATTATGTCGGCTTTGAATGTCAGCCGTCCATGTGTGGAACGGATCCGTAAGCGGTTTGTTTTGGGCGGTCTGGAAAAAGCACTGAACGAAGATCCACGACCGGGCCAGAAGCGAAAATTGGATGGACGAGCCGAAGCCACCTTAATCGCAACGGCTTGCAGCCAAGTTCCAGAAGGATACGAGCATTGGACGCTTCGGTTGCTGGCCGGGAAGATGGTGGAGTTAGGCATCGTGGAATCGGTTTCGTATGAAACCATCCGTCGAACCCTCAAAAAAACGAGATAAAGCCCTGGCAGAAACAAATGTGGTGTATTCCCGAAGCCAGTGCGGAATATATGGCTTGCATGGAAGATGTCCTCGATCAGTATGAACGCCCCTATGATGCTCAGTATCCCCAGGTTTGTTTTGATGAGGGATTGAAGCAATTGATTGAAGAAACTCGCGTGGGATACCCGGCTAAACCAGGACGCAAAGAACGCTACGACTATGAATACAAGCGCAATGGCGTCCGGAATTTGAACATGTTTTATGAACCTTTGGCTGGAAAACGGTACGTCCGGATGACGGAACGCCATACGATGGTCGATTTCGCTCAGGGAATGAAATGGTTGGTAGATGTGCTTTATCCTAATGCGATTTTGATTCGGGTCGTGATGGACAACCTGGGCCCGCACAAGCCAGCTTCTTTGTATCAAGCCTTTCCCGCCGCAGAAGCTCGTCGAATCCTGAAAAAACTGGAATTTCATTTCACCCCCAAGCACGGCAGTTGGTTGAACATGGCAGAAATCGAGTTGAGTGTGTTTAGTCGAAGGTTGAAGCAACACATCCCTAATGAGACCATCCTTGACAAGGAGGTTCGAGCCATTACAGCTGAGCGAAACGGTTTACATTCAATCATTAATTGGCAATTCCGGACTGAGGATGCTCGCATTAAATTGAAGCAGCTTTATCCATCCATTTCAGCGTGACTGAGTACTAGGTAGCAAGATGAAACAACTGATTTATGATTATTCTCAAAGCTCAATATTTGTCATTAGTCCCGAAAGGTTACTGTTTTGAATATATTGTTACTCAATCCACCCCCATTTGACCGAAGTTGGTATCGTGTAGAACATCTCGGGATTGCTTATCTGGCTGCCATTCTACGTCAAGCCGGGCATTGTGTGCTCTTGCTAGATTCATTGCTTGAAGACCTCGACATTCAAAACACAGTTCAGGTCATATTGGAGCGTATGCCAAAGATCGATATCTTGGGTATCACTGCTACAGAACCTGAAACGCTCAAAGCCGGTGTTGCAATCGTACGCTTACTCAACCAGACCGGCCTGCACCCACATGTTACTTGTGGCGGCTACTTACCCACCTTTTGGAGCGAGGAAGTGCTTCAGAAATTTCCCGATATTGATACGGTCGTAATTGGAGAAGGCGAAGAAACGCTTCGGATATTGGTCGAAACCCTCCAGCTAGGTAAAGATTTGGCGACAGTTGAGGGTATCGCCTATCGCGATCTATCCGGGCAGGTCTTGCATACTCAACCCCGCCCCTTGATCGCTAATCTTGACAGCCTGCCCTTCCCTGCTCGTGATTATTTATCGGTTGCCTATAAACGCTACAATCATGCAGTGATTAGCGCCAGCCGAGGTTGTTATCACAAGTGCTCATTCTGTCAAATAGCGCAATTCTACCGCCTTTCCCCTGGTGGTCCTTATCGTACTCGTAGCGCCAAGAACATTGCAGATGAGATCGAACTGCTGGTTACCCAGTATGGAGTTCGCTCGATCTTCTTCGTTGATGATGAATTCATTACTGAGAGCCGCCAGCGTCGAAAGGTGATCGACGAGTTAATCGCAGAAATCCGCGCGCGAGGGTTGCAGTTCAGTTTCTCCATCCAATACCGTGCGGATACCGGCTCTGATGAAGGCCTGCTGCAAGCGCTCAAAGATATTGGGTTAAGTACAGTTTTTATCGGCGTCGAATCTGGGGTGGATTCCGTCCTCAAACGTTTCGATAAGGGTATTAAGAAAAACAACTTGACCACTGCATTGAGGATTGTCCGTGATTTAGATTTTAATTTGATCGCAGGGTACATGCTTTACAACCCTGGCACAACCTTTGAAGAGTTAAAAGAAAGTATTGCTTACCTACTAGACTCGGAAGCACCCTTCATACAGGATTTGCATGGGATGAATCTGCTCAAAGGCACTCGTGAGGAAAACCTTGTTCGCGATATGGGTATACTTGTTTCTCGTGACTTGAAAGTTAATTATTCAATCAAGGATAAAAAAGTCGCCGCTTTTGTTGATGCTCTCCGGCATTATTTTCCAATCTACCGCTCCGTAGTTCTAGATATTTACGAACTGCTGTTCCTATTAGTACGACTCCCCGAGGAAATTCAGGAAGAAAAGAAGGCCATTGATGATAAGATCCGTGCTTTGCATGACCGCTTTTTAATTCAGTCCATCGACGCAATTGAACAGGGTATCTTCCATGAAAAAGAATTACTGGAAAGTTTACAAGCGGAGTTTAAAGCCTTGACCACCGAAAGCAGTCAATTGGTAAAAAAAGTCAGGGAATCGATTCGCGATTGAAATAGTAGGAATATATTAACCCCGGAGGACCTCTGAATTTATTAATCCAGGTAATAAAATGAAGATCATTGAATAAGAACTGAAATAGTTATTTTTTCCATGGAGTAATTGTGGGAATATTTACGCTTGAACCGAAAGACAATGCATGGCACAACCAGATATTTCCTAAGTACATCGAATGGTGGTACCTGGATGCAATGACTTATTCCAATGATTTTTTTTCGGGAAGCTTTGCGTTATGGGGAAATCTCCATAGGCCGGAAAGTTGCGTCGTACGGTCTGATTTTGTTTTCACTTTTTCAGATGGTAGGGTGGTTGATTTTGGCAAGAAGATAAACTTAGCTGATTTTCATGCGAGCACTGACGGCTGCTGTGTCCAAATGGAATACGATTCATTTCAAAATCTTGGAAATCGTTTCTTGCTACACTTGGAACAAGGTCGTGAGGCGATCTTGGACATTAGCCTAATCCCTGAATGCTCAGGGTTCGGATATTATCATGAATTTGACTCAGGTAAAGGAGAATACTTCTATTGGATTGTACCTGTCCCAAAAGGTGTGATCACAGGGCAGATCCAGTATTTGGGGCAAATATACACTTTCAAGGGCGTTGGTTATCACGATCATAATTGGGCATCTATCAATCTGTCCGAGAAAATTAATGCCTGGATCTGGGGGCGATATCTAGCAGTAGATATGGGGATAATTTTCACTTCTGTGGAAAGCAATCAAGAAACGCTATTTCAAGGCATGGCAATTATTGAGCGAGGCGTCACAGCAAATGAATATTTATACCTAAAGTTTGATCAAAAAAAACCAATTCTACGTATTGAAAATACACCAGTGGGATGGAGTTTATTGATTACAGAACCGGGTGTGAGACTTGAAATGGATATTGTGAAAAAAATTCTTGTTTTTGAACGAGGTAACACCAGGGATTACCAACGATTTATGTCAAATAGCAGAGGTTGGCTTTCGATTGGCGGCGTAGAATACAAACTAAATGGATCTTTAATCCATGAATTTAAGAGTTTATCTCCTAAAGAGTGGGGAAAATCATGAACATTTTACTACTCAATCCACCTTCGGCTGAAAAGAACTGGTACCGTGCTGAGCACTTAGGGTTAGCTTACCTAGCTGCGATTTTACGTCAGGCGGGTTGTAGAGTTTGTTTGCTCGATGCTAATCTTGAAGACCTCGACATTCAAAACACAGTTCAGGTCATATTGGAGCGTATGCCAAAGATCGATATCTTGGGTATCACTGCTACAGAACCTGAAACGCTCAAAGCCGGTGTTGCAATCGTACGCTTACTCAACCAGACCGGCCTGCACCCACATGTTACTTGTGGCGGCTACTTACCCACCTTTTGGAGCGAGGAAGTGCTTCAGAAATTTCCCGATATTGATACGGTCGTAATTGGAGAAGGCGAAGAAACGCTTCGGATATTGGTCGAAACCCTCCAGCTAGGTAAAGATTTGGCGACAGTTGAGGGTATCGCCTATCGCGATCTATCCGGGCAGGTCTTGCATACTCAACCCCGCCCCTTGATCGCTAATCTTGACAGCCTGCCCTTCCCTGCTCGTGATTATTTATCGGTTGCCTATAAACGCTACAATCATGCAGTGATTAGCGCCAGCCGAGGTTGTTATCACAAGTGCTCATTCTGTCAAATAGCGCAATTCTACCGCCTTTCCCCTGGTGGTCCTTATCGTACTCGTAGCGCCAAGAACATTGCAGATGAGATCGAACTGCTGGTTACCCAGTATGGAGTTCGCTCGATCTTCTTCGTTGATGATGAATTCATTACTGAGAGCCGCCAGCGTCGAAAGGTGATCGACGAGTTAATCGCAGAAATCCGCGCGCGAGGGTTGCAGTTCAGTTTCTCCATCCAATACCGTGCGGATACCGGCTCTGATGAAGGCCTGCTGCAAGCGCTCAAAGATATTGGGTTGAGTACAGTTTTTATCGGCGTCGAATCTGGGGTGGATTCCGTCCTCAAACGTTTCGATAAGGGTATAAACAAAGATGAGATCATAAAGACATTATCTATCGTCGATAAATTGGAGTTCAATCACAATATCGGGTATATCTTGTTCAATCCTGGAACAAACTTTCCGGAACTCCAAAAAACAGTGAACTATTTACTTTCTCCAAATGCCCCCACCATTTTAAAATTAGTAGGCATGATGGTCTTGAAAGGTACGCCTGAGGAAAAACTTATCCGCGAGAAAAACTTGATCATAGAACGCGAATTAGGAATTCGCTATAAGTTCACCGACGAAAAAGTCGCAGCATTTGCAGACCTCATGCGGCATTACACTCCGATCTACGAGCCAACCGCCAAAGATTATTACGAAATCCATTTTATGATTGGTGACCTGAATATCTTCCAAAGAAATACAATAAGGTCTAAGATTAAACCAATTGAACTTAAAATCCATTTACTTCATCAAAAGTTTCTTAGTACTGCCGTGGATCAATTAGTAAAAGGTGACCTTAACTCCAAAGCATGGATCACCGATTTTATTCCTGATTTTGAAGCTTTGCATGATGATACCCAAAAAATATTGCATGAGGGTATTGAATTGATTTCAGCTTTAAAATAGGCATAGAACTAAGGAACATAGAAGGACATCAACATGAAAGAAATATCTCAAAGGGCTAAACAGTACATTGACCAGCTTTCCCTATCGGTTGAAAAAAATATCCCCTATGTCACTCCATTAACTGCAAGCCTTCAGGCTAATAAATGGTGCAATTCTCGCTGTGAGTACTGTGGAATTTGGAAGAGCAATCCGGGTAATCCTTTGGTCAAAGATCTTTTCCTGGCTGTGAACGAGTTAAGCGAATTAGGCGTTCAAATGGTAAGTTTGACTGGAGGAGAACCTTTCCTGAATAATGATCTTTACCAAGTTATTCAACGCATGAATGATAAACGGGTGATTAGCTCTACAATGACGAATGGCTTGCTACTCAATCAGAAGCATCTGCAGCCGATCCTGGAAGCAGGTTTAAATTCTCTCTGTGTATCACTGGATTCTATAGATCCCGATATATATAGAAGTATCCGCGGCGTCTCCTTGGGTCCGGTACTCAAAGGTTTGAAGTATGTTGCTAATATTCGCAGTCAATATCCAACGCTGTTCGTGGTCTCTATCAACTGCGTAATTTCAAAAGCCAATATTGATGGAGTTGCCGATCTTGTAGCTTTTTGTAACGATTTGGATATCTCAGTAGGTTTTCAACCCCTACACCGTTCATTTGAAAGTCGATATAACCCAGAACGGCTCCAATTTCTTTCGGAAGATTTATTGCCTTTGAAAAGGCAGATCGAAAAGCTGATTAAAATGAAGCAAGCAGGAAGCCGAATCGACAACGACGAAGCATATTTGCTTGGTTTTCCAGACTTTTTGGTTTACAAACGACTACCAGAAAGAACCCTCTGTACTGCTGGGTTTACCACCATCTCAGTTGATGTGGACCTTAACGTCCGGAGTTGCTGGCCAAAAAAACCGATCGGTAACCTTCACAGTCAGAAGCTAACTGAATTATGGCACTCAGATATTTATAGTCAGAATCGAGCATCCATGCTCGCACTTGACTGCCCAAAGTGTTGGTTGCGTTGCCACACAGATTATCTATCAGTACAATGGTTGATGAATTTACTGGATAAAATTCTACTAGCGAAGAGTATTAAATCAGAATTTCGAGGAGAGGCATGATTGCTAATCCTAAGCCAAAAACTGCAATCATTCGGGTTCTTGCAAGTCTTCACTCAATAAGCCGATGGGACGAGTGGGGCGATTCCAAGCTTCCATTTATAATCCTCGCTTGGTTCATTACAGTTTACAAATCTCTGATCAGCGCCACAACATTGTTGATACTACTGAAGTTGTTAGGCTTTACGGCCTTCTTTCTAGCTTTCGGTTATGTTTTCAATGATTGGATGGACCGCGAGGTAGACCAACATGTAGGTAAGTATAAACAAATTCAGGATTTTCAGCCTTGGCAAGTTTTTCTGCTACTGGCAGGCCTATGTCTTGGTAGCATTCTTTCTCTGTCCAGTTGGCTTTCCTACCCACCAGTAATACTTATCGTACTGATTTGCTATTTTTTTGCAATTTCCTATTCTGGAACGTGTTTGCGTTTCAAGGAGCGAGGTCAATGGGGATTGTTTATTGCATCGCTGTCGCAACGGACTTTACCTTGCTTGTTAGTTTTCGTGATCATGGCCTTTTCGGAAGCGAGCGCGGCCATTTATCTGGTTCTGACCCTCGTCATAGGCCTACGTTGGATGATTACCCACCAGTTGGACGATCTCGAACGCGACAAACAAAGCCAAGTAAGAACTTATGCAGCGCAAAAAAATCGATCTTTCATTAAGGTGTACCTAGTATGGATGTTTATCCTAGAATTAATTTTACTTATCCTTCTAGGTTTGATAATGTCGTATTTCCCAATAATGTGGGTTTACCTCGCCTATCTTATCTTTACGATTGCACTTTCCATTGTATCAAAATGCACACCTTGGCAGATGTTGCAAACGCCCTCTTCAGCTTATCTGGTTTTGGCGGATTTTTATTTCCTTTTCTGGCCACTCGGTTGGGCAATTATTTTCAGCCTGCGAAGCATCTATGGACTGGTGGTACTTATTTTTCTAGCAATTCTCCAACTGCGCTTTATCCGTAGGCTTCTCTCTGATGTCAAAATGCTCTTCTCTTCCCTATGAATAGAAAGGTAAAACAGAAAATGTCCCTAGTGGATTTGCAGAATAGATTACAAGAAAAGGATTTTCTGAAATACTTACTACAAGCAGACAAACAGCCTTTCGATCCTCCGAAAGATTTAAAGAATTTAGCGTGGGAAGTTTTGCCGTACTACCTCCCATCCGTCAATCCTCGCATTACCTTTCACTTGCGAACAGATACCGGGGAATATCTTTTGAAGTTGAACACGGAAACACATAAAATTCAACGCGAGGTGGCTGCCTGCCGGCTGTTCTACACGTTAAACAGTCCAGAACTAATGGTACCGAAGGTGTATGCTGCCGCTGAAACGCAAGTTTTTATTTCTAAAAATCTATCTTGTCGTTGGTTGATTGTTGAATGGGTCAACGGGATATCGGCTACTAAAGCCGTCGATGAGATGTTAGTCAATCTTCTCCCTCCTGGATTGCTTAATCTTCACCGATATCCTGTCAACACCACAACTGTTGAATCTATTTTTGGTGTCCAAATGCCGATACGTTCAGAAGCTCAGGGTATTCTCCGCGAGCGCCGCAGAGAATACTTCGAGCGTGCACTTGAGGTCTGTCCTCAAAAGCTTGTTCGAAGCGTTCAAAAGCTCAAGGATATCGTATGCACGCATTCCTTTACCGACCACCTCACATTTATCCACGGTGACATGCATGTTAATAACATCAAATATTACCAGGAATTGTATATAGATGGCTATCGGTTGTTCTTGTTTGATTGGGAAGATATTTCAGTCGATCATCCACTTTACGATCTTGCGAACTTGATGTTTTCTGATGGTTTCTCAGAACGGTCACAGAAATGTTTGGAAACCTATGTGTTATTGTACAACCAACAGCCAACAGAGTTTGGACCTCTTAACCTGTTCGATGCTTGGATGCTAACTGCGATTTGTTTTGTCCGCAATCTCAGATGGAATTTCAGTGCTATCAATAAGGACCAGGAAATGCTTGAAAGAGGGGCTGAACAAACAATTAAGAAGATCCTTGGCATACTGCAAAAAAACAAATAAATTGTTTTTTAGGTTCTTGTTATCTACATACATTCTTGTTTAATGAATCATACTTCTAATTTATTCTATTCGCGAGGTGACAACAGAATTGGATGATTTATTCTTTTTGAGGAAGATGCTTTGTTCTCCTAATTACTTGGCAAAGTTGATTGCCAAGAATTCTTGTGAAACCACTTACAAAATTGATAAGTATATATTCAACAAATTACCCGTGGTTTCCACTGAACCGTGCCCACGCGAAGTGTACTGCATCCAATCCCCCAGTACAAAGAAATATTTCCTTAAGTTGAATCAACACGCTTGGAAAATCGAAAATGAGTACCGAGCTTACAAGCTTATACGTTACTATGCTGACCATGAATTTTCCAGTCCTGAAATCCTAGATCTACAAATCGAAGTCCCATATGGGGAAGCCGAAGGGCAGCGGTGTAGTTGGCTCATTGAAGAGTGGCTAGATTGTAAAAGGCAGGTAGATAATAGCCAAGAAATCATTTTGTCTACTTGCATCCTTGCACAAATCAACTCTGTGATGATCGATCTTGAACAGGTCAGTAGATTGTTTTCTGCGCAAGTTCCTAGTAAAGACGAGCTTGCTGAAAATGCACGATTGGCTATCCTTTCCGAACTTAGGCGCGATATACCTCTACCGGATAAGGAAATCGCTCGACAAATTTCAAGAGCAGTCGAGTGTTTTGAAAACAAACGCTTTCCATACATGCTGAATTTAAATCACGGGGATTATCACATGGGTAATATAATTGTGAACCTAAGACAAAAGACTCTCCCGATTGTGCTAGATTGGGAGGATTTCAGAATCGACAACCCGATCTATGACCTGTCACATTTTCTTTATTTCTTACAACCCTGTGACTGGTCTTCCGCGATCAAGGTATATTTCAGTAACCTTGGGAATATTTTTGTGCAATTCTCCTGGTTTGAGATCGTTGAAATGATTGTTAGCATGTACAGTGTATGGGCAGCTCGCAACTTGCGCTGGTCCGCACGGCGATTTGATGATCCTTCTCAGTTGCAACTATGTCAAAACAAAATTACTGCCCAGTATTGTGAATTCAGGAATCTTTCATGGAAAAACCTTATAAAGTAGTGTTACCTTCCGATCTCTCCATCGAACAAAAAATTGGCCAGATGGTAATTGCACAAGCATTTGGACGCTTCCGTTCTGATAGCGCCGCTGAATATGTGGCTCTACAGCGCTTGGTTGAAGAAGTTCATATTTCTGGCTTCAAAATCTATCACGGTTATGCTCTGGGAATGTTAATGCTTGCTACGCACCTCGAAGCTCATTCGGATGTGCCACTGTTTTTTGCTTCGGACTTGGAAATGGGGCTAGGACAACAGTTTGCCGATGCACCACGCTTTCCACCTGCTGCTGCGTTTGGAGCAGCAGGTAGCTTGGAACTTGCATTCCGGAGTGGCAAGCAAGTCGGCCAAGAAGCACTCCGCCTTGGGATCAACCTTGTTTTCGCCCCATTGCTTGATCTTCACAGTCCTGGTGATAAGTACTTTGGCTCGCGTTGTATTAGTAGTGACCCATATATTGCGGCGGAAATTGGATCTCACTTTTTTCTGGGTATTACTGAAGCAGGCGCATTAAGCACCGCGAAGTACTTTCCGGGCAACGGCGAGCAGAAGTTCTATGATGATGGTTCAACAATTAATAGACAAAAGCGTGAACGATTAGAAGAATGGGAATGGTTGCCCTTTGTAACAGCCATTCGAACAGGTGTGAGTGCTATAATGGTTTCCCATGGGGCGTTTCCTGGCCTGGATGCCGTACCGTGGAACTCGGCTGCAGGTATTATTCCCGCAGCACTTTCGCGCCAGGTTGTTACCGAGATCCTTCGGAAGGAGTTAGGATTTGATGGTTTGATTATCACTGATGCTCTTAATCTACCATTCTTGCGTAGATATACGATGCGAGAGATTGCCCGCAATGCCGTCTCAGCCGGCTCTGATGTATTGGTTGCGCTGACTACCCCGCAAGATGCTCTGGAAGCGATTAAAGGCATCTATGATTCGCTTGACCAAGGCCTTGTAAGCGAGGTGCAAATTGATCAATCTGTTCGCCGGATTCTGAATGCGAAGCGCAAGATCTCTCTGAAACGGTTGGGGCTGCAGCCGCTTCAACTAGAATCCAATCTTTTCGGTAGCGACGAATCCCTCGCTGTGATTGTAGAAATCGCCGAAAAGTCGATTACCCTATTAAAAAAACCAGAAAAGGATTTTCCTATTCTGGAAAGACCAACCTCTTTCATGGGGATTTTGGTCGGATCGAGTAAGGCAGTTGAACAAATACAACCCGACCATTGGCAGCCATGGCATACATTTTCACAAGTTGAGGGTGTTAGTGTAAATTGGATAGAAATCGATCCTTTGAAGGCCATTGAGAACCAGCTCTCACCAGTCAATGATTACAAGTCGGTGATTTTGGTGCCGCTGCAAACTGAGGACGAGACAGTCAATGCCACACTGACTTTATTGAACCACTTGATTGAAATCGGGAAGCGTGTAATTCTCGCATTACCGCTATCTCCAAACGAGGCTGTGAAACTAGCTCCACTTGCTTGGGCAAGTTTATGGATGCCAGACTTTTACCAGGCCAGTAGGTGGGCCTTATTATCTGTTATCACTGGTGGAAGGCAAGCGACTGGGCAGATACGGCAGTCCATTTGGGTTCCAAAATAGGAAGAAGAATATTTGTTGCTTTGATATAATTATCAAAGTTATTGTATATTTTCACTTCAAACGGATTTCTCTTAGTCTACAGGTAATTAATTCACTCAATAGAAAAGTGAATATTGTTCTACTATAGATGCAAACTTTTAACTGAAATTGAGACATACTGATGAGACCACTTGCTGTTTGTATACCTACCAGGAACGACCTGAATGAAACTGGAAAAATACATTTTCCACTTTTATCCTTATCAATGCAAACCTTCCAGAACTTTTCGGTATATATACGTGATGAAGGTTTAAGGGATATTTTTGCAGATCGCAACATACGGCTTATCATTAATCTTCTCGAACAAAAGAATATCCCTGTAAACTATTACCGCACTTGGGAACGGAGAGGTGTTGCTTTTGCCCGCCGGGATTTGTTCGAATTGATCAAGGATGAGCCGTATCTTCTATGGTTAGATGATGACATGATAATCGAGCCTACTTCCTTGCAAAGTCTTTTGTCAGAAATTGAAAAGAAGGAGACAGTTGGTTTCGTTCAAGGTGTAAAGAAAGAGTTGGACCCATTTCGAAAATACACGAACGATATCAACTGTCTGAACGGTGAAAAGCTGTTATCAGAACGCATCCGGATTTATTTCGGCGACGCGGCATTTTTGCTGATGCGCACAGAAGCATTGAAGAGTATTAAATGGGATATTATCACTAAGTACCAGGTAGATGGACTAGGGGGTGAAGATGTAGCTATGAGTTTGATGGTTTCTCAAAACTGGGAAGGATGGGGAATTCCGAATGCCAGAGGATGGCATGTATCCCCTTCTGTTGAACGTTGGGGGTGGGAGTCGCATTCGGACATTCTCCAAATCGAATTACTACGAGGACAAGTCGATCCAGAGATCTTACGGAAAGCGCTCCCCCACCTGAGTGAATTCATACCCGATAATTAACTATTTTTATATCTAAATCCAACTTGCCATGACGACCTACCAACAAGGAATCTCTATTATTATACCGACTGAAGGACGGACACAACTTACCTGCCGCTTGATTCAACGTCTGGATACATTACGAAGAGAGGTAGAGTTTTCTACTGAGGTTCTGGTAATCGATAGTAGCCAAGGAACTGATAGAAATTCAATTGTAGAGGCATGTAGCAATTTCCACGCAGAATGGATTGAAGGCTCAAGCAGCGTGCGAAGAAAACGCAACATGGGAATTGCAAAAGCATGCTATTCGATTGTGCTTTTTCTCGACTCAGACTGCGACCCTCATGAGAATCTTCTTAAACAACATTGGGAAACGATTAATCGGCAGGATATACCTAATCTAGGTGGCGTTCTAGGGAGGTTGGAGTTTACTGGTCCAGAGACATTGGCTTGGTCTCTAGTAAAAAATTCCTCCCTTGTTCAACAATTCAACCTCTCAGCTATAGGTTGCACAAAATGGGGTCCAACAGCAAATCTGTCCATTCGCCGAGATATTTTGGACAAGATTGGCCTGTTTGACGAAGATTTCCCATTTAAGTTAGGTGGGGACGATCTGGATCTAACTTATCGATTAACGAGCAGTGGATGGATACTTCTGAAATGCCCTGATGCGCTCGCATATCATGATCGGAGCACTTGGAGCAGTTTGAAAGCGGTTCTCGGTCGAGCGCTTCGTTGGGGAAGAATGGAATATCACCTCTATAAAAAACATGCTTCCCTACAACTCACGCATCCTCTATCGTTTTTTGGATGGCTTATTTTGGTTTCTTTGTTTTCAGTGATCAACGTGGTGATCATGCAAATTTGGCAATACCTTATACTTCCAATGGGATGGATTGTACTCTCACTTCTCCTATTCTCTCTATTAACCTCCCAAAGAAAAGGAACACTTAAAGAAAAATGGTGCGTCTTCCGAAATAGCCTTCTTAGTGGCATACCCGAATTGGTTTACCAGTTCGGCAGCACATATGAGTTTCTGAAGCACGGCGATTTACGCTTTTTCTATTCACGTCCGTTGCTAAACCCGGATTGGATTACTGGCGTTTGGGCTGGGGAAGCATGGAACACATGGAGCAATCTGCTTGCATTCCTGATCAATTATCTAGCGATAGCTTATTGGGCGCGGTTTGCATGAGTGAAATGACTGTCTCTCCCATGAATGGTATAAGTGTTATCATTCCCTGCGCTGGACGTGTTCGTTTGCTGGAGAGTCTTTTGCAGACTGTCCAATGCGCACGGGCGCGGTTTCCCCACCCAAGCGAAACCATATTATTGGATAACAGCAATACCTCTGACCAGGAATCGATACGCAAGTTAGCAGCAGCCTACGATGCGGCCTATTATCAGGGCAGTCATAACATCAGCCAAAAACGCAATAAGGGAGTTGAATTGGCTGCATACGACTTGATATTATTCCTCGATTCCGACTGTACCGTCGATGAATACATTTTATCCGAACACTTCAACTCCTATAAAGCTGCCAACACGGGAAGTTGCCTGGGATTGCTACTCTTTACGGGCAAGGACACCACCACCTGGTTAAGCGTGGAACGAACCGGAGTGCTGAGTTGCTTTAGCTTAGCTGCAGAGCACGATGAGACTAACTGGGGGCCTACAGCTAATATTTCTTTCCGCCGAAACGCCTTTCTAGAAATTGGCGGGTTTGATCCCGCTTTTTCCCGACCGGGCGGCGAAGACGTGGATATTGGATTCAGGCTGACAGAGGCTGGATGGCGAATGTGTTGCAATCAGAAGGCGCTTGCTTACCACACAAAAGAAACCTGGTCATCATTTTGGCAAGTTTACGAGCGTTTTTTACGTTATGGCGCTGCGGATGCATTATTAATTAAGAAGCATACTTCGCGTACAATAACGGATTTTCCGATGAGCACCCAGTACTTTGTATTACTGGTTACCTTTTCTATCCTTTGCATACCAGCCTACGGATCTTGGAGCATGCTCCTGCCACTTCTATGGATGTGTATCACGCTTGTTGTGTACCCACTCCTGCCTGGTAAACAGAAGAGCCAGAATTTGAAAGAAAGCTGGTTTGTCCGTGCGCTAGAATTAGTCCTATTTACCGCACTGGACTTTGGCCGCTTGTTAGGTGGAATCAAGTATCGCGAGAAACGTGCATTTTACACACGAATAATATTTTTCGATGAACAATTATCTCTAGATTGGCCGGGGGTGGTGCGAAGTGGTTTCGCTTCCACTGTTTCACTGTTTCTGACCTTGCTTTTATTTCAATTGTTGATTGCTTTGATCTTTTAAGATAGATTCGGTCAGTTAATTTTGGAGAAATTGACCTAAGGAGGGGACTTTGTGCTCAATATCCGGATTCATAGTTACTCGACAAAACGCTGACCGCAATGCGATTGTCGAGCATTACATTGACATTTTATCGCGAGGCAGAGAAAGAGGACACGACAGCATCGGTGTCGCCTCTGTAGATATTGATGGCGAAAGTCGCAGGTGTGTGACTTTGCTACCCGGAGATTATTCATTTGTGCGTAGCGCGGTTACCCCACGAACTTCTGCTTTAATCGGTAACAATCGGGCTGAACCTACTACCGAGTTTGTGATCTCCAAAACTAGTAATGACATTCAACCATTCGGCGAAGAGGGGATTTATATTAGTCACAACGGGACCATCGCTAATGATAATGACCTGCGGCGTAATTTAAGCATCGAGACAAGTACCACTATTGACTCGGCTGTTATCCCAGGATTGATAAAAAAATATGGTGTTGAAGGTGCGTTACACCAATTGGTTGGATCTTATGCACTAGCAATGATTGATGCAAAACATCCGACTATGATTTGGCTAGCCTGCAACTATAAACCAATTTACACCCTGCTAGATAACGACCTGGGAGCCATCTTTTTTGCATCTCGCCCAAATTATTTACAACCAGAACAAGATTTTGCCAGTAGGCTCAAAGGACCATCGATTTTACAGGTTCCACCTTACCATCTAATAGTGGTTAATGGGGAGCAAAACACAATCCATCAAGAAGCTATCATCCCGAGGATAGGAAGCAAAAAGGCGTTTATTATTTGTAGTGGAGGCTTAGACAGCACAACTGCTGCTAAATGGGCTCAGCTTCAAGGTTACGATATTACCCTTCTCCATTTCATGTATCACTGCCGAGCTGAACAACGCGAAACCGAAGCAGTAAAAGCTATTGCAAAGGAATTGAACTGTGGTTCCCGCTTTGAAGACCTGTCCTGGCTAGGAAAGCTGGGAGGATCATCGCTAACAGATTCATCTTTGCCTATCACAAGCGATGAAATAGGTGCTGAATTTGCGCATGAATGGGTGCCTGCGCGCAACCTTATCTTTACCGCTATGGCTGCAGGCCTATGTGATCGCTACAATTACGACACCTTGGTTATGGGCTTGAACCTGGAAGAAGCTGGGGCTTTTCCGGACAACACGGTCGAGTTTTACGAAGCACTTGATCATGTTTGCAATATTGGCACTATCAGTCGACCTCAAATACTTTCTCCATTGGGTAGTCTGGTCAAACACGAAATCGTTCAGTTGGCATTGGATATCAAAGCACCTATTCACCTTTCATGGTCATGTTATTATGGTGGAGAATTTCACTGCGGGCATTGTGGTCCATGTTTTATGCGAAAAACTGCGTTCAAAATGCTTGGAAAAAAAGATCTAATTCGCTATGAACGGTAATACCATAAATGCAGAAATAACGGTTGTCATTATCTGCTGTGATGATGATCGCGTTTTTCGGACAATCGCCTCTGTGGACAGGGATGTGCCAGTGATTGTGTCGCTGGTGCCGAACGCGGTCTTGGAATTTCGACTGCGAGAAGCAGGCGTTCAAATTGTCTTGAGTCAGCGGGGAAATTACAGCACAAGCTGCAACCGCGGATTAGCTGCTGTAGAGACAAAATACGCCTTTATCGTTGATTCTGATTGTGTGCTGCACCCCGGTTGCTTGGAAGAAATTACTACCCAGCTACGAGAATCCCCACTAGCCCGAGCACAAGTCAACTTTCAAAGTCGTTCAGACATATACTTAAGCAAGGAAATTGCTGACTGGCACTCGAAAACCAATAATCGGCTTCCAATACGTGCCTATACACCCGGATTAGGGTTGCGGTTGGATATTTCACCATTGCTGGGAGGTTACTTTTTTGACGAAAGAATATTTTGGTCTTGTGATTCGGAATTTTCTTATCGGGTGCAGAGAGTTGGCCTGAATGTGACCTATTCTGAAAGTGCCATAATTAGCCATGCCGCCATTTCATTTCCCCACTTTATCAGTTCTGCATTCAAGTTAGGAATGGGAACTCGCGCGCAGGTGAAACTGGGGCTGCGTCCTGGTTATGAAAATCCAGATTGGATCATCCGCAGGTTTCTTTTCCGCATAAACCCGGCACGAAGAAAAGAGCGCAACCAAGTCACTAATAAGCTAAAGTTAAATTTTTTTCTAAAAACAGTTTGGACTGTTTCTTTTTATTTTGGTTATTACAGCGTTTTCTACCATCGGGTAGATCAAATCCGGATGTAGTCAGGAGTATAAATACAATGAAGCGCACTCTTAATCAAGGCTACTATTTGGAAATTTTTTCCATTGGATTTATCGTTACAATGCTGGTTGCGAACATTATTGCAGTAAAAATGTTACAAATTGGCCCATTTACTATCCCTGCAGGAACAATCATTTTTCCAATTAATTACATAATCAACGATGTTCTAACTGAGGTGTTCGGCTATAAAATTGCTCGCAGAGTTATTTGGATGGGTTTTTTTTCGAATCTGTTTTTAGTTGTTGTCGTGTATATAGCTCAAATCTTACCACCTGCGCCATTCTGGGATGGACAGCAAGCCTTCGAACGCATTCTTGGGTTTACGCCTAGGATTCTAGCTGCTTCTTTCTTGGCTTATTTGGTAGGCTCGCTAGTCAACGCAAAAGTGATGGAAGTGATGAAAATCTTGACCAATGAGCGTTACCTTTGGTCTCGTACTATTGGCTCTACACTTGTAGGTGAGGGTATTGACTCTTTCATTTTCATGGCAGTCGCTTTTGCCGGCACGATTCCTGAGCAGAACTGGTTGAAATCAGCTTTTACGATCTGGTTTCTAAAAACGTTATACGAAACACTAGTCACACCGTTAACTTATATTGTTGTAAATCGGGTGAAAAAAGCTAATAACCCAAAGAGTCAGAAATACACCTTATCTGAAGAGTAAAAAAGATGAAAGATAAACCGATGAGCATACTAGTTGTTGCACCTCATCATGATGATGAGGTTATTGGTTGTGGAGGAACGATTGCTAATGTCACCCGTACAGGTCACCATGTGGATGTGCTATATATGACAGCAGGCAACGTGGGGATTCCTGGGGTCGAACGGTCTGAGGCGATCAAAAAGCGTGAAGCAGAAGCGCAACAGGCGTGCATGATCCTAGGTGTCCACAAGCCCATTTTTTTACGCCACCCGGATCGGGAACTGGAGTATTCTATTGCTTTGGTGAAGGAAATAGTTCAGATACTAAGAAACGGACCGTATGATGGCCTTGTGTTTCCGCACCCAGATGAAAAGGATCGGGATCACCGAGTGACCCATGAGATTGTGGGAGAAGCCTCGTGGGTGGCTTCATCAAAATACTTTCCCGAGTTGGGTGAACCGGTTCAATTGAAAACAATTCTCATGTATGAGGTTTGGACACCAATGCAAGTGTATAACACTCAGTATGATATCTCAGACACTTTCGAGACCAAGCGGGACGCCCTTGTTAAGTATGACTCTCAATTAACTGCTGAACAAGCTAACCGGATACTGGGGTTGAACACATACCGGGCTGCGATGCTTGGATCTGAGAAAATTGCCATGGAAGTCTTTCGGTATTACGATCGTTAAGGATGCTATGTGTAGAGTTGTTATCCTCAATTTTCTGATCCAATTTAGATTGCTATCGAAAATCCTGGATATCAAAATTTATTTTCTTGCAGATGTATTGAAGGTAGCTGAGTAATTTAACATCATCTCTTTTGCCTGCTGAATATCCATGATGCTTTGCTTAATTAGTAATTCTAACTCAGTAATAAAGGATTCTAGTTTTTTTCGCTCCTTAATAAACTCAATAATATCTTTATAAGCCATAACTTTTGTTTCCCGTCCAATACCCTGAAACAGTAATATTCTATCGGGGTTTATTTGCTGTTGTAAGTAATGGTATTGTTGAATATTTTTCTTCTCATCGTTATTAAGTTTTGAGATCATATAATTTAGAATATCGGGAAGATATTCTTGAGTACTACGAAATTGATTGACGAAGATATCGAATTCATATTTTCTTTCTTGGTACTCCTTAAAAATGCTGTCAATTCTGTTTTTTTCAAGATGTAATTCGGATGATGCTTTTTCAATATGGTCTGGGAAATTATCTGGGAGTTTAAATATTGTGTGTTGAACATCGAAAATGAGGATGTCACATAAGCTAAGACCCAAACCAGATGTTATTGAAAATATGCTTAAACATTTAAGGAAATTTGTCGTAATTGAAATATCCAAGAACAAAAGAAGAAAATTAGTGAAAAACAAGCAATATAGAAATCCAATGACATATAAAATGTATCTAAAAATAAGCCGAACCATAAACAATCGAATATTCTTTTCCGATTTCAAGAATGATACAGTGTTTTTTATTTTCCACTCATAGAGTATGATGATTGTAATTAAAAGTGCTATACAGAGCAGTAAACATAACCAATAAATAGACTGGTTATCACCTACCTCAGACATGTATAAAGCAATGATCATTGGCCACATAAATAGAATTAAATTGGAAATAGTTAACACATAACTTAGCGGGGTGGATTGTTCTTTAAAGACGGTTTTGACACTATTAATCGCCTCCATTTCTTTTACTGCTGTACGAATACTTTCAATAAATATTGCAATCCCAACAAAAATAAGGCCGATAAATGTTGCGGATATTTGTGCAAGAGTTGGCCAGAAATCACTAGTCATTTTTTAACCTCGCAGTAACTGTGTTGGAAGTCAAGTAAAAAAAACTAAACAGAAAAAGGTTCCGGTGCCTTCCAAGATACTTTATCACGGGTCATGGCATTCATGATCGTGAGCAATTTACGCATACAAGCCGTGATAGCGACCTTAAATATTTTACCTTTCTGCATCAGACGTTGGAACAAGGATTTAATGACTGGGTTCCATTTGGCAGCTGATAAACAAGCCATATATAAAACTCGACGGATGCCTTTTCTACCACCAAAGATGCGCCGCTTACCACGTTTCTGGCCACTGTCCCGGTTGAAAGGAGCCAAACCAGCCAGGGCAGCAATCTTCTGGCGATCGAGCTGGCCCAACTCAGGCATTTCAGAAATAGCCGTAACCGCAGTAATGAACCCTACGCCCGGTATGCTTTCCAGACGTTTGGCTTGTGCCTGCCATTCAGGCAAGCTATCCACCAACTCTTTGATCTGCATTTCCAGTTCCAGGGTTTTGGATTTCAGCCAGTCAATATGTTCTCGAATATCGCCTTTCATACTGTTACTGGCGGTTCCCAGGCGATTCTGCTCAGCTGTGCACATTTCCACCAACTGTTCCCTCCGGGTAATCAATCCATTCAGGAGAATTTCATTGGATTCTTTGGCTGCAAGTACGGGTGGTTGGATCTTGCAAGCATATTCGGCAATTAAACGGGCATCAATGGCATCCGTTTTGGCCAATTTACCGGTTGCTTTCGATAAGGCTCTTACCCTTGTCGGGTTAATCACAGCCACGGGGAGCTCTTTTAGAAGCATAGATTGGACCAGTAATTGCTCATATCCACCGGTGGCTTCGACTGCAATCAATTGTGGAACTACTTTTTCCATTCGTTCTATGATTTCTGCTGCTCCGCTCTCATCATTCGACACGCGCCAGACGCTATCCTCACCCCAAAGGGCCACATCCAACCAGGTCTTGCCCACATCAATTCCAATAAATACTTTGTTTGTAGTTGTCATTAGTTTGATCTCTCCTTATAATCGAGATAAGCCCACACTAGCAAGGATACGGCCTCCCACGGCCACTCAACTGTTCGGGCTTTGTTTTTGAACGGACACGGCGATCGTACTGCGAGACGATCTCGTGGATCTAATGACAATCGATCTGCCGTGTCCACTCTTTTTTATCATACTAGAATGGTAAGCCGTTTGGTCTTTTCCCACTATTTTATAACAAATGTTAACTCGTATCCAGAAAACATTCTACCTGATCTAGAGAAACAAATAGCATTTTGAATATAACATGGCGAGAAGCTATAT
>Ga0208197_1001393_pt1 | contig 24238 bp, 18 predicted proteins | sample AD_JPNNA4_MetaG_FD_184444 | JGI IMG/M metagenome (GOLD analysis project Ga0208197, IMG submission 184444) | Active sludge microbial communities of municipal wastewater-treating anaerobic digesters from Japan - AD_JPNNA4_MetaG (SPAdes) (version 2) | ecosystem: Engineered > Bioreactor > Anaerobic...
ACTCGCCTGAACTGCCTCTGAGGGAGGAATTGTACAATCTGTGCAAAAACGAATATCCCTGTATGCATATCTGTTCCGATTTTGAATCGGATGCAAAGGTAAGCATTTCAAAACCCGGACAGGGTATCGTAGGGCTAAAACGTTATGAATAAGAATCTTAATTTTGAATTTAAATAATTTTAAGAGACACTAGTGATATTAGACAATATACTATAAAAACTATAAAATGCAATTTTTATGTTCATATACATTACGCCGCATCAGCTTATATGCAGACGAATTACAAAAATACGAATCCATTTTTTATAAACAAGTTTAATTTTATATTTTTTTTACTTTCATTTTCAAATTAACAGATTAGCTAAAACAAACAAATGAGTATTTTTTCCACAAAAAGAAATTCCTTTCTAAAGCCTATGGTTTTACCTAATTAAATACCTTTGCAGAAAACTTTTCTATTATGGCAGAAATGAAAAATTTGGCTAAAGACACGGCCATTTACGGATTGAGTAGTATCGTAGGCAGATTTCTAAATTATCTGCTTGTTCCTCTTTACACAGCCGAACTTTCGGCAGCATCAGGAGGTTACGGTATCATCACCAACGTCTATGCCTATACGGCTTTGATAATGGTGATTCTGACTTACGGAATGGAGACTACATTTTTTCGTTTTGCTAACAAGGAAGGCGAAAATTCAGACAAAGTCTATGGTTCAACCTTAACAATGGTGGGCTTCACTTCTTTGCTATTCATAATACTGCTTATTGCTTTTCTTAATCCCATCTCCAATGCCATGGGCTATTCAGAATATCCTGATTATGTGGCAGTTATGGGCATCTGCGTGGCCATTGACGCTTTCCAATGCATTCCATTTGTTTATTTGCGTTATCAACATAGGCCGATTAAATTTGCTGCATTGAAGTTTTTTAATGTTTTGATGATTATTTTCCTGAATCTAACATATTTCATTTTCTTACCAAAACTTAATATCAATCCTTACAGTATATATGGAGCTGACGGTCACACATTTGATGTAGGTTGGGTTTTCTATATCAATCTTTTCTGCACAGCATTGATTTTTGTATTCTTTATTCCTGAATTGAAAGGCTTTCGTCATGGATTTGACAAAAGCATGGCAAAAAGGATGATTTCTTATAGTTGGCCAGTTCTTATACTTGGTGTTGTAGGTATTCTTAACCAGACTGTCGACAAAATACTATTTCCGTATTTATATAAAGGCGCTGATGCTCACACGCAATTAGGCATCTATGGGGCTGCTTTTAAGATAGCCATGATTATGGCAATGATTACTCAAGCTTTCCGCTATGCTTACGAGCCTTTTGTGTTTGGAAAAGCTAAAGATAAAGACAGTAAAGAAACATACGCTAAGACAATGAAGTATTTTATCATCTTCACTTTACTTGCATTCCTTTGCGTTACTGGTTACCTTGATATCTTAAGATATTTCATAGGAAAAGATTACTGGGAAGGATTAAAGGTAGTTCCTATAGTTATGGCAGCCGAAATGATGATGGGTGTTTATTTCAACCTAAGCTTCTGGTATAAACTAATTGACAAAACAATTTATGGTGCGATTTTCTCAGGAATAGGATGTGCAGTTTTGGTTGCTGTCAACATAATCTTTGTACCGATTTATGGTTATATTGCCTGTGCTTGGGGAGGTTTTGCTGGTTATGGTATCTGTATGCTTCTTAGCTATTTCGTTGGACAAAAAAAATATAAAATAGATTATCCGGTCAAAGACATTTTGTATTATGTTTTGATAACTATCGGGTTATTCATAGCAATGACAATCGTCAACATGAAGCTGTCCAGCATTTTGTCCATCATCATCAACACAGTTGGAATATGCGTTTTCCTTGCCATTATTGTCAAAAGGGACATGCCATTAAGCGCTATTCCTTTTGTAAATAGATTCTTTAAGAAATAGACATACACAGATACAGAAAGAGGCGATGTCTAACCTTCAGACATCGCCTCTTTTTTTTATTAACCTATCAAAATAGTTCGGAATTTTGTTCGAAAAACAAGTCGTTTTAAACAAAAAAATGAGGCGTATAGGTCAAAAATGATGAGCAACCGATTATCCGCGAGCATCAAGGTAATGAATAATTGAAAGTTGTCAGTACAGCTCGTTGTAGCGGCGTGATTCATCGCGCTTTTCTGCAAACGTATTCTGTTGAATCCCAATAAATTTTATAATTTTTTTCATTCATCATCAGCGCGATAAACCGCGCCACTACAATGAAGATTATCTTTTTTGCCCAAATTTTAAGCACCCTTCTTTACAGGTTCAGCTTTTTTCTCTTCCTTCTCCTTATCCTTATTCCAAACGCCTTTCAATTTGCCTGTAATATCATCCACATCAATGAATGGCAAGATAGTTGGGGCAACCCTCTTTAATGGTTTGTAGAGTTTAGATTCCGTCTGAAAATCCGTATCAAAAAGATCTAGCCTTAAATTAGCCAAATCAAACAAATTCATCAATATACTTACAAACAATACATATTTGACAAGAGAGATAGCACCTCCCAATAATTTATTAAGCCATCCTAGCGCAATCAAACTAACAAACTTATCTACCAACAATGCCAAGAAATGAAAAATTATCAAAGAAATAATAAAGGTGATAAGGAAACCAAATATCGGCAAAATCTCTTTCCCTAAGCCAAAGAATGACTCCATGAAACTCATCATCAGGCCAGAATAGAAGCGAGCAATATAAATACTCAACACAACACCTACAAAGCCAGCCAATTCAAGGACAAAACCCTTAATAACCCCTCGTACGATACCAAAAATCAGTAATGCTAATATCAATAAATCCAATGCTGTCACGTCAAACGTCTTATTTAGTTTCAAAAAAACAGCTGTTCCAAAAAACATTTATAGTCTTTCAAAACAGCCATCTGTTATATTATCCTGAAGAACAGATTAGAGTGTTCTCTGAACCTCTACCTGATCAAATCCTTCAATCATATCTCCAACTTTAATATCGTTGTAGTTCTGAATGTTAAGACCACACTCAAATCCTAAAGTTACCTCCTTGACATCGTCCTTGAAACGTTTCAAAGAAGCAAGTTCACCTGTGTAAACCACAATACCATCACGAATCAAGCGCACCTTACTAGATCTTTTAAGTTTGCCTTCACGTACAAGACATCCAGCAACTGAACCGACCTTCGTAATCTTGAAGACCTCTTGAACCTCAGCAGAACCAGTGATTTCCTCCTTCATCTCAGGAGAAAGCATACCTTCCATAGCGGCCTTGATCTCCTCAATTGCATCATAGATGATTGAGTAAAGACGAATATCAATTCCTTCCTTCTCAGCAAGCTTACGGGCTGTAACGGATGGACGAACCTGGAATCCTACGATAATAGCATTTGAAGCAGCTGCCAACATCACATCAGATTCGGAAATCTGACCTACAGCCTTGTGGATTACATTTACTTGAATTTGTTCTGTAGAGAGCTTCAACAATGAGTCTGACAAGGCCTCGATAGAACCGTCCACATCACCTTTGACGATGACGTTCAACTCTTGGAAATTACCAAGAGCGATACGACGACCGATCTCATCCAATGTCAAGTGGCGAGAAGTACGCAAGCCCTGTTCACGTTGCAACTGCATACGTTTGTTAGCAACATCTCTTGCCTCCTGGTCAGTATCCAAAACATTGAAGTTATCACCTGCCTGAGGTGCTCCATCCAAACCGAGGATTAATGCAGGTTCTGAAGGACGTGCTTCTTTGATACGTTGGTTACGTTCGTTGAACATGGCCTTAATTCTACCTTGATTGGTTCCAGCTACTACAATATCACCAATGCGAAGTGTACCGTTGCTGACCAAGATAGTAGAGACATATCCACGACCTTTATCCAACTGAGATTCGATGATTGAACCTGTAGCTTTCTTATTAGGATTAGCCTTCAAATCCAACATTTCAGCTTCAAGAAGAACTTTCTCCATCAACTCTTTTACACCAAGACCCTTCTTGGCTGCTATATCTTGCGACTGATATTTACCACCCCACTCCTCAACAAGATAATTCATCTTAGCAAGAGATTCCTTAATTTTATCAGGGTTAGCAGCAGGTTTATCAATCTTATTGATTGCAAAAACGATAGGCACACCAGCTATTGAAGCGTGATTGATGGCCTCAATTGTCTGTGGCATGACGTCATCATCGGCTGCAACAATAATGATCGCGATATCGGTTACCTTAGCTCCACGGGCACGCATAGCTGTGAAGGCCTCATGACCTGGAGTATCCAAGAATGTTATCTGCTGACCACTTGAAAGTGTTACGTTGTAAGCTCCGATGTGCTGTGTAATACCTCCGGCCTCACCCGCAATCACATTAGTTTTTCGGATGTAGTCCAACAATGATGTTTTACCATGGTCAACGTGACCCATGACAGTTACGATAGGAGGACGACGCACCAAATCTTCAGGTTTATCTTCCTCTTCTTGGATAGCCTCGGCTACCTCAGCACTGATATATTCAGTTTCAAAACCAAACTCTTCTGCTACTATATTAATAGTTTCCGCATCCAATCTCTGATTGATAGAAACCATAATACCCAAGCTCATACAAGTTCCAATAACCTTCTCGACGCGCACATTCATCATGGCTGCCAACTCACTTACGGTTACGAACTCGGTGATCTTAAGTTTGTTTTGTTCCAAACGTTCCTGTTCCTCAATCTCCTGTTGTTTGATTGACTGCAACTCACGTTTGTCACGTCTATGTTTTGACGTCGTATTTTTCTGACCTTTATTAGTCAAACGTGCGAGCGTCTCTTTTATCTGTTTCTGAACATCCTCTTCGCTGATCTCTGGCTTAACAATAGACTTTTTGAAAACCTTCTTTTTGTCGTTCTTTTGGCCTCCGTTATTACCATTGGAGTGATTGTTATTTCCTCCTTGGTTCTTATTGTTATTGCTACTATTGTTGTTATTGTTATTGCCGGTGCCTTTTTCGCCCTTGCTGAAATCAGCTATATCAACACGTTCCTTTTGGATACGTTTTCTCTTTTTCTTCCTGTCCATATCAGAAGAATCGCCTCTTAAATCTATGCTACCAACAACCTTAGGAGCGTTCAACTTAGGAACATTGGTCTTGATCATGCTAGAGCCTTTATCTGCATGAGAATTATCAGAAGAACCAACGTTATTATTCTTGAAAGAAGGCTTTCTCTGCTCTCGTTCTTTACGACGCTCTTCCTTACTCTTCTTTTTTGGTCTTGTCTGTTGATTGATAGTAGAAAGATCTATCTTGCCAACAACGTTGATATTTGTTTTCAACTCTGAAGATCCAAGTGTAAACAAATCAGACTTGTTAGCCTGAGGAGTTACAAATTCCTTCTCATCGGCATTATCAGAAGGTTCTTCTATGATTGGAGCCTCAACTTTAATCTCCTCAACAGGAGCATCTGCTTTTTTCTCCTCGGCTTTAAAAGCCTCTTGAACAGGAGCCTCATTCTTTTCAGCATTCACCTCTTGAGGTCTATTTTCTTCTCTTTTTGGTTTATTTAGATCGTCTAAATTGATTTTTCCAATTTGCTTAATCTTGGGTTTCTGATCTTCAGGAACAACAGTTTTAATTTCTTCCTCCTTCTTTGGCAAATCAAAGCCTTCGATAGAGACACTCTCCTTCTTTTCCTTAATTTGTCTCTGTTGGCTTACCCTTTCAGAGTCAATTCTCATCTTTTTATCCTTGCTGAATTCCTGATATAACATAATCTCCTCATCATCCGAAATCTTGTGATTTGGATCATCAGGTATGCTGTGCCCCTTCTTCTCAAGGAAGTCCACAACGGTAGAGATTCCCACGTTTAATTCTTTCGCAATTTTACTTAATCGTATAGACATATTCTAACTTTAAAACTTTTTAAAAATTCATCATCGCACTGTTGCGGACCATGTCTCTCACATGCCGGAAAGAGACTTCTGGCCTTTTTATCAAGGAAGAACTAAATTAGTTCAGAGGCTCGTCGTTTGTCTCTGCATCAGAAACACTCTCCTGATCAGAAGACTCATGTGCTTCGGAGTCTTTAAGTGACTTTTCTGCATCACCTTCGCTATCAAACTCAGCGCTTAATACACGGATAACGTCATCCACCGTCTCCTCCTCAAGGTCAGTACGTTTTATCAATTCTTGTCTTGGAATTTCCAATACATTCTTAGCTGTATCGCAACCAATACCCTTCAATATTTCAATAACCCAAGGTTCAATTTCATCCAAGAACTCATCCAAGAAGATATCTTCCTCATCGAAGTTATCATCAACATCACGGAAGACTTCAATCTGATACTCTGTCAACATTGTAGCCAAACGAATGTTCATACCTCCTTTTCCAATTGCAAGAGAAACCTCTTCTGGTTTCAAAAAGACTTCAGCCTTCTTGTGCTCATCAATCAATCTGATAGAAGAGATTCTTGCTGGGCTCAAAGCTCTAGACATGAACAATGACATGTTACTTGTATAGTTGATCACATCGATGTTCTCGTTACGTAACTCACGAACGATACCGTGAATACGTGCACCCTTCATTCCGACGCAAGCACCTACTGGATCAATACGTTCATCGTATGACTCAACGGCTACCTTAGTCCTCTCACCTGGTATACGCGCGATACGACGTATAGTAATCAAACCGTCGTTAATTTCTGGCACCTCCAATTCGAACAAACGCTGTAAGAACAATGGAGAAGTTCTTGAAAGTATAATCTTCGGATTGTTATTCTTATTATCAACCTTAGCAACAACTGCACGTAAGGTATCACCCTTTCGGTAGAAGTCAGAAGGAATCTGCTCAGTCTTAGGAAGCAACATCTCATTGCCCTCATCATCCAAAAGAAGGATTTCCTTCTTCCAAACTTGGTAAACCTCACCCGTAACAATCGTACCAATTTTCTCTTTGTACTTATTATAAAGGGTATCTTTCTGCAAATCCAAAATCTTTGATGCCAAAGTTTGTCTCAAATTCAAAATGGCACGACGACCGAAGGATGTGAAATCCACTTTATCAGTAACATCTTCGTCAACTTCGAAATCAGCATCAATTTTTTTAGCCTCACTCAATGAGATCTCTGTATTTGTATCTTGGAGATCAGCATCTTCCACTATTTTTCTGTTACGATATATTTCAAAATCACCTTTGTCTGGGTTGATGATAACATCGTAGTTCTCATCTGTACCGAACATCTTTGAAATAACACTGCGGAAAGACTCTTCCAACAGGCTGATCATTGTACTTCTATCAATATTTTTCAGATCCTTGAACTCTGAAAAGCTATCAATCAAACTTATCTCCTCTTGTTTAGCCATGATTATTTAAATCTGATAGTATATTTTGTATATTTTATTTTATCATACTCGAATGTCAAGGTTTCGGTTACCTCCACCTTACGTTTTGCGCCTTCCGGCTTTACCTTATTTATCACTTCTAATCCGAATGTAGAATCTGTCACATCTTTCAATACACCATGATGTTTCTTTCCTTCTGCATCCAAAACTTCAACTTCAGAACCTTCGTATTTGCGATACTGTTCCAACACCTTGAAAGGAGAAGAGAGACCAGCAGAGCCAACCTCCAACTCATAATCCTCAACATCTCTGTCTAACTTAGACTCTATAAAATGAGTCAATGCTACACAATCATCAATCATGACACCTTCGTTAGAATCTATTTCAACAGTAATGGCGTTATCCTTGCTGACTTTAACATCAACAATGAAACGGTCACTGTCTGCAATAAACTCTTCAACTAATTGTCTGACTACGCTTTTTTCTATCATTTTCTCATTTTTAGTAACAAAATAGGGGGACTGTCGTCCCCCTCCCAATTCCTCTAAACTGGTGCAAAGATAAAGCAACCATCCTTAAAAACCAAATTATCAAGCACAAAAAGCTTTTTAGCAAAGGTGCACAGACACATTGATTAGGATAGAATTCATCTATTTTTTCTTTTTATGAGAATTATTTTTATATCTAACTAACACAAAATCAATGCAAAAATTATTATTTTTACTTTTTAACAATTTATAACAGCATTAACAGCATTTTTTTGAAAGCTAGTCGAATATTTCACATAATACATTTTTTATTTTTAGTATTTTTTGTTTCTAAACATAAAATTAGAACTGACTTTAAAATTATTCCTATATCTTTGAAACGTTAAAAGAAGCTGTTTCTATTTTCTACATACTATTTTTGCATGAAAACCAAATAAAGTTTTATTTGATTCTTCTAGTGCCTTGTTGGCAATTATTAACGATAAAATTGAAAGAGCTTCTGAAACAATGAATGATTTTTCTATGATGTATTGCAAACCATATACACGAACAAGAATTAAACTTACAAAAAATGAAGTCGAGAATCTATTTTCTATTAGCTATTGTGGCACTTCTGACACAATGCAAGACACCCGAGAAGGAACCACTCGTAATGTCGAAACTTTTCAGCGACAACATGGTCATACAACAAGGTGTTGAGGTTCCTGTATGGGGAAGTACCACACCCAAAGATGAAGTGACCGTACGATTCCGAACGCAAAACATCAAAACCAAAGCCGACCATAAAGGAAATTGGCAATTGAAACTAAAACCGGAACAAATCGGAATTGGTGATTCTCTTGTAATAACTACAAAATCGGATACACTTGTATTCAGATCAGTTGCCGTTGGTGAGGTTTGGGTGGCTTCTGGGCAATCCAATATGGAGGTTCAAATGATCAACAATTGGGCTCCGATTAACGACGCTGAAAAAGAGACAGCCAACGCCAACTTTCCAGACATTCGTCTGTTCACCGTCAACAGAAACACATCTATAACTCCTATCGATACTCTAATCTCTGATGGTTGGAAGGCATGTACGCCTGAAACTGCAAAAGATTTCTCTGCTGTAGCTTATTTCTTTGCTCGCAATCTTCAACAAACCATAAAAACTCCAGTAGGAGTTATATTCTCCGCTTGGGGAGGCACTACTGCAGAATCTTGGACAAGTGCAGAAGCACTCTCTATGATAGAGAGATATAAAAAAGAAGTGAAACGTATCCAATCATTGCCTGCAGACACTATTAAGCAAAGAGAAAAATACGAAAAAGATAACGCAGCATATATCAAAAAAATGGGCGAGTTAGACCTTGGCATAAAAGGAACAGACTCCATTTTTGCAAAAATTGATTTAGACGAAAGCGATTGGGATACTCTTTCCATTCCTTCTCTTTGGGAAAGTTCCAAAATCGGCGTTTTCGATGGTTCAGTATGGTTCAGAAAAACCATAGAGGTCAAACCCGATTGGGTTGGCAAATCTATGACATTGAACGTTTCCCCATCTGATGACTACGACGAAGCTTGGATTAACGGAGTGAAAGTTGGACAAAGCGGACTTTGGGGTGAACCTCGTCACTATGCTGTTCCTGAAGGTTTAATAAAGAAAAATGGCAACGTGATTGTGCTTCGAGTAAGCGATTTCCAAGGTGCAGGAGGTTTCAACGGAAAACCTGAAGATTTGTCATTAAGTTATGGTAAAGAGAAAATATCACTTAGCGGCGTTTGGAAATGCCACAAAGGTTTTGATTTGAGTTTGATCAAAGAGAAACCTATCAAACCAAATAGTCAAGGTACTCCTACTGTACTTTTCAACGCAATGATTCACCCTCTTATTCCTTACGCAATAAAAGGCGTTATCTGGTATCAAGGCGAGGAGAATGCGGGTAAAGCATGGGAGTACAGAGATCTGTTCCAAGCTTTAATCACCGATTGGAGAAAACAATGGAATCAAGGCGATTTTCCATTCTATTTTGTTCAGTTGGCCGCACATATGCGCAGATTGCCTCAACCTGCCGATGAGATGTGGCCTGAATTAAGAGAGGCTCAGATGTTAGCTTTACAGCTTCCAAATACAGGAATGGCCATTGCCATTGACGCTGGAGATGCAGAAAACATACATCCAGGAAACAAACAGGTAATTGGCAAACGTTTGTCCTTATGGGCATTGGCCAAGTGTTATGGAGAGAGTTCCATCTTATATAGCGGACCAACATTCAATAAAATGGACATCAGCGGAGACACTATAACACTTACATTCAACAATGTGGGTAAAGGATTAAGGACAAAACCCAACAAAAAAGAGCTTAAAGGTTTTGCTGTGGCAGGAGAAGATAAAATCTTCCATTGGGCTAAAGCTAAGATCACTATTGACAACAAGGTGATTCTTCTTTGTGACGAAGTAAAACAACCTGTTGCTGTAAGATATGCATGGGCTTCCAACCCAGAATGTAACTTGACAGACTCTGACGGATTGCCAGCATCTCCTTTCCGTACAGATAATTGGAAACTTCTTACTCAACCCGAATAAAATCAAGGTATGAATAAAATAATAAGTATTTTTATTATGGGCATTTTATTGCTTAACTCATGTGCAAGACAAGGATCGAAGAACGTTCCAAAGAACGACTTTATCACTGTCAAAGAGGGTCAATTCATCCGCAACGGAAAGCCTTACTACTATATCGGCACAAACTACTGGTACGGAGCTTTGCTGGGTTCTAAAGGGAAAGGCGGCAACCGCGAACGATTACAGAAAGAGCTTGATCTAATGAAGGCCAACGGCATAGATAATCTTCGAATCCTTGCAGGAGCAGAAGGTCCTAATGGGGAACCTCGTCGTGTCTCACCAGCCATGCAGATTAGACAGGGCATTTACGACGAAGATTTGTTGGAAGGACTAGACTTCCTTCTAAACGAAATGACGAAAAGAAATATGGTTGCCATTCTCTTCATCAACAACGCATGGGAATGGTCAGGTGGTTTCTCTCAGTACGTAAGCTGGTCAACAGGCGATTCCATTCCTTACCCAGAAGTCAAGGGCAAAACATGGGGTGAGTTCATGGCCTTCTCGGGAAGATTTTTAAACGACGAAAAGGCAAAATCCATGTTTTATAAACATATTGAGTTTCTTTTGAACAGAAAAAATTCAATCAATGGCGTGCTTTACAAAAAAGACCCAACCATCATGACTTGGGAAATTGCCAATGAGCCAAGAGCCTTCTCCAACGAAAACAAAATGGCATTCGATGCTTGGATTGATTCAACAGCTACTCTTATAAAAAGAATAGACCCTAACCATTTGGTTACAACGGGATCAGAGGGAACTTGGGGTTGTGAGAATGACACGGCACTCTACGAAAAGATTCATTCACACGCAAACATAGATTACCTCACCATGCACATTTGGCCTTACAACTGGAGTTGGTTAAACCCTAAAGACATGACTGGCACCATTGATTCGGCGCTAATTAAAGTAGGCGAATACATGAATCTTCAAATATCTGTGGCCAAGAAGTTAAACAAACCTATTGTCTTCGAAGAGTTCGGATTACCTCGTGATGGATTTGTCTTCGCAAAAGGCACGCCAGTGACAACAAGGGATAAGTACTACGATTTTTCCTTTTCTGAAGTTCTTAAGAATGCCAAATCAAACGGACTTTTGGCTGGAGCTAATTTTTGGACATTTTCCGGAATAGGCAAACCAAATGCAGATAGAACCGACAACATGTGGAAAGATGGTGACGACTTTCTAGGTGACCCACCTCAAGAAGCACAGGGCCTCAACTCTGTATTTATTGAAGATCCAACAATGGAAATTGTCAAAAAATACAACGACAGTATCATAGGATTAAGAAAATAAAGATCAAAAACACTACATCAAGAGCTCGTTTCAACAAAAACGGGCTCTTGTTTTGGCTATTCAGCATAACTTTTTCAATGAGTCGCAGTCAAAAGAGAGCCCAATATGCTGAACAACATATAAAAGCGAGAACAACCTGTCAGATTTTGCAATAAATTTGTAATGACCGTAAAATGAGCAAATAGTAGTATTTGTTTCCTTATATTATTGTATATATTTTTTCTTATACGTTAGACTTATAAATTTTCAGTATGAAACTTAAATTTTTACATCCACTAATGACGGCGATGGCGCTTTCCGTCGGTATAGCTTCTTTTGCCCAAACCGAAATTGGCACATGGAAAGGATTTCGTCAATCAGCAGCTACATTCACATTTGATGATGGCTGCGCCAATCAATTATCTTTGGCAGTTCCAGTATTTGATAAATATGGTTACAAAGCCAGTTTCTATCCAGTAACAGGATGGGGACCGAACTGGACCGCCTTAAGAGATTTGGTTTCCAAAGGTTATGAAGTAGGCAGCCACTCTGACAGTCACGCACAAACTATGAGCGATGGTGAAATATCTAGTTCAAAACAGACAATTGATAATAACATTACTAATCAGGTATGTAACACAATTACATACCCTAACTGTAATGAACCATCAGAGTCTGAACTTGCTAAATATTACATTGGTGGTCGTATTTGCAACAATAATGTTGAAGGGGTAACTCCTGGAAACTATTTTCGTATCGGTTCTATTCTCTGCGGAAGCAATTACAATTGCAAATCAACGGCAGATTTTCAAGGACAAATGCAACAAGCTCAAGGTAAAAATGGTTGGGTTGTGTTCTTGCTTCACGAGGTTGAAAGCGGCAATGGTCATTCACCCACAGCACTTTCATCTATTGAAGGGGCTCTTAAATACGCATATGACAATGACAGCAAAATTTGGGTCTGTACATTCCGCGACGCCATACTTTATTCTAAAGAGCGTAATGCTGCAAAAATATCAGAGAACAACTCAGGCAATGAAATCATATTAACGATTACCGATAATTTGGATGACAAGACTTACAACCTTCCTCTTTCTCTTCGAAGAGAAATACCTGATGGTTGGTCAGAGGTAGTCGTATCACAAAATGGAGAGGAAATTGAGTCGAAAACAGAAGGCAACTACATCTATTTCGAAGCTGCACCTGACGCAGGTGAGGTAACCCTCTCTTCTGGTGGAGCTATCACTCCGGATCCAACATTCACCATCACAAGTCCTGCTCAAAAAGAGACTTGGTGTTCAGACCATGACACAACAGTAACTATCTCTTGGGAGATGAGTGGTGAGGCTACTCAAACTTATACTTTAAACTGGAACAGCGGTTCGGCAAGTTCATCTACTGAAACATTGAGTGTTTCAAGTGCAGAAGCATCTTCTGAATGGACTAATGAAGAAGGTACTTTCTCTTGGAGTGTAGATAATATTTTGAGTGATGACGGAAGCCATGGCGAAAGCAGCCGTTGGGGAGCTCAGACAAACGAGAACGAATGGGTAGAGTTAACTCTATCTAAGGCGACTACCGTTGGTGGTGTTATCTTGGATGAGTTTGAAGAGTATGGAACCGTATCTTCATTCGCTATAGAATATGATGACAACGGACAATGGAAGACTGCATACGAAGGCACTACTATCGGAAATGACTTCAAGGCATCTTTTGATCCAATATCTACTTCAAAAGTCAGACTATTTATCAAAGCAGCATCTGGAGTAAACATCAATTACTTTGCATTGACAGGAATATCTAATGTCAAAATTGCAGATGTTACCGGCAGCGGCAAAACAGATTGGAAAATTCCAAGCGGATTAGTTGGCGCAGGATTTTTCTCTATCAACAAGAGTTCTAAGATTTTAGTTCAATCTCCTTCTATCACTCTTATGAAATGTGACGCAGCAGACCCAGGAGAGGATCCTCAGGATCCAGGAACAAGCAATGCTTGTGATGAATATCCAAGTTTGTCTGGCACTGGAACAAGTATTAGTGGAAATAAAATTCAAAACATAGGAAGTAAAGGTTTCAATGTTGAGCAATGGTATCAAAACGGAACTAACAGCATGACTGCTTACCCCGACAAGGATTGCGCTTTCAAAGCTTCATGGAGCAATCCTAGTGATTATTTGGCTCGTGTAGGATATATGTGGGGACAAAACAGTGGAAAGACATATAAAAATCTTGATGGAGATATCCACGCAGAGTTCAACTTCACAATGTCTGGTAGCGGTGGAGGTTACTCTTACATTGGTATCTATGGATGGACTGTAGCAACCATGGTTGAGTACTACATCGTTGAAAACTCGTTTGCTTACGGCCAAGGCGGCATGTATTATGGCGCAAGTCAAGTAGGAACTTATACTGTAGATGGCGACACCTATATACTTTATAAAGGTACACGAACCAATGCACCAAACATTACAGGTACAAATCAAGACTTCCCTCAAATTTTTGCAGCAAGAGGTGATGGTAGAGGTGGAAACAAGAGAACTTGCGGACATATCAACGTAAGTGAGCACTTCAGACAATGGGCAATATTGGGAGTAAAAGAAATTGAAACCGGTCAATTGTACGATTGTAAGTTGCTTTGCGAAGCAGGAGGTGGAACAGGTACTTTCGAAATGAAATACGGAACGATGTGGATTGGTGAAAAAACAGGAAACGAAGAGATCCCAAGTAACACAGAAAATGGTTTCTTCTTGGCACCAAACCCAGCAAGCAACAACTTCTCTGTCATCAGCGACAAAGAGATTGTAAAGGTCGAAGTAATTAACATGGTTGGTCAGATCTTGTTATCACAAGAGTCTACAAGTAACATCAACGTTAACGTTCCTGCCGGAATGTATTTCGTTAAGGCATTTGCTACTGATGGTTCTACTTACGTAGAGAAATTACAAGTAAAATAATCCAATTCTAATACATAAAGAAGGAGGATGCACCGTGGTGTATCCTCCTTCTTATTTCGTCATTTCCTATTTAAGCAACCCTAAAACATAGAATGTTGTTATAGAAAGAATCTTCTTTTTATCAACTTCTATTTCTCCTGGTCTTCGTTTAAAAAAATCTTCATTTCGCTCTCTGAAATCACCTCATCGCCTACCTGAGTTTTGGAAGATATCAGAGTTACACCCATTATCTCCTGCTCTACTTTGATAGTCGTACAGAGTTTTTCGTTCACTAAAGGGAGGCGGTTTATCTTGAAATTCTTTAGTCCGCCGATAAAACCTACAGGAACTGGTTTGTTGTCGCGTTTACAGACATAACCCACACGGGCAGCGGCAGACTGAGCCGTATGTTCAATCAATCCGGGTTCCCTTAACTTACCCTTTTCAAAGAATATGTTATCAGCTTGAACTGTCAGTCCTGAATAGGAACAAACATCATCCATACCATAAAAGGCATCGACCATCACAATAGGTGGTCTCTGTGGTATGAGTTCTAATATATTGTCACCTTCTATCAAGGCCTTGCCAAAAACTCCCATATTAAACTTTTTTTTATTTGACCCCATCAACCTATTCCGACATCAGGAAAGCATGAAAACGAGGCTTAAAATGATCTCTAGCATCGTGACATACATTCTTCTGTCGACAAGAATTTCAAGAATTTAAGTCAATCCAGAACGGATAAAAATTGAACCATTGCTCTGGATGTTTCTTCACCCTCTCCTCCAAAACCTTTACGTACTGATCAAGCAATGCTGTTTCAGGTTTACACTCCTTTGTCCTTTTTACAGGATCTGCAATATAAAAACGGAAACTGTATTTATCATTATTCTCTTTCTCCGAAAAATAAAAAACCACAGGAACCTTGAAACGCGATGCTATCTGGAATGGACCAGCAGGAAAAAGAGCTTTTCTTCCCATGAAAGTAGCCTCCAACGTGTGCTTATCACCATCTCCTACATGTCTATCTCCCTGAAAACAGACATACTCTTTTCTGTCCAAGGCCTCTTTTATCATAAAGACATGTGTGAAACCATCTTCATTGACAGGAATGACATGATAGGCCTTTTCGCCCATAACAGACTCCAGCTGTTTCTTTATCTTCTGGTATTCGGCATCATACATCACAAGATTTAACTTATGTGCATATTTTCCGAAAAACTGTCCGCCAATCTCCCAATTACCAACATGAGCACCTATCATCACCACACCCGAATCGCCATCAAGAACTTTTAGAAACTCATCGTAATTAAAGAAATCATATTCAAAATCGTTATCCAAACCAGATATGGCAGCTATCTTATCAAGAAGAATCTGTCCAAAGCGGTAATAATGAACGAATAACATGCGGAAAGAAGTTAAGCGGCCTAAATGATGGATTTTACGCCAATACTGCCAACTTGCCTTTGTTGCTTTAGGGGCAAAAAGGGCAAAATAAGGTACAACAAGAAAAAGAAAGGCATAAGCTCCTCCCTTTCCAAAATATCGTATCAAAAAAATGAAGAAACGATATCCAAATGAACCACCTCTAGATTGACCAGCCCAACTTGGCATTTCTACTAATTCAATTTTTCGTACAAGAAATCATAAAAATCCTGGAAAGTCTTTATTCCTGCAAAATCAGAGTTATTCAACACTATTCCAAAATTATGTTCAATCAAAACTACCATGTCCACCAAATCAAGACTATCCAAATCCAAAGTCTTCATCAATGGAGCATCAGGAAGGAATAAAGTTTTATCTACCTCGAATTCCTCTTCTAAGACAGAGTTAATTTTATCAATAATTTCTTCTTTCGTCATGATCTCTTTTTTTATTATGTAGTTATCTAAATCTTCTTATCACTAAGGAAGAATTGGTGCCTCCAAAACCGAATGAATTTGAAAGAAACACATCAATCTTCTTATCTATTGTAAGTGCTGGAATATGTAATCTTGCGGAATTTTCATCAGGGTTCTCAAAATTCAAGTTCGGAGCAACAAAATCATTCTGCATCATTAGAATCGAATAAACCACCTCACTTGCTCCAGACATCCACAACTCATGTCCTGTCATTGATTTAGTAGACGAAACTAATGGAGTCTTATCTCCCCATATCTCAGTTATAGCTTTTGCCTCATTGTCATCACCCACAATCGTCGATGTTGCATGTGCATTTATGTAATCAATCTCAGATATGGCCAAACCTGCCTTACGGATAGCCATATCCATGGCTCTCTTCGGCCCATAAACATTTGGTATCGAAATATGATCTGCATTGGATGAGAATCCATAGCCAACCACCTCTGCCAAAATCTTTGCACCTCTTTTCATCGCCGACTCATAGCTCTCCAAAACTAACGTTGCTGCGCCACCACTCGGAACCAACCCATCGCGGTCACGATCAAAAGGACGAGATGCTTTCTGAGGCTCATTTTCTCTAACAGAAAAGGTACTGATACCATCAAAAGTGGCCACCGAGTACTTGTTCACCTCCTGAGCTCCACCACAAAGAATGCAATCCTGTAGACCTGATTGGATCAACGTTACTGCGACACCTATCGCATGCGAACCACTAGCACAGGCACCTGCTATGGAAAAACTAATTCCTCTCAACTTGAAAATCACGGAAAGGTTCATAGACACTGTTGAAGTCATCGACTGAAATACAGAACCCGAACCTACTAAAAGCGTTGTGCCTTTTTCTCGAATGTCATCTATTCCGTTGATAATAGGAGCCGCGCTGGAGTCACTTCCAATAAGGACACCTACCTCATTCTGATCCAAATAATCGGCGTCAATATCCGCCATTGTGAAAGCCTCACGAGCCGCAACACAAGCGTAAAAACCTTGTTCTGACAAGGTGTGTCTACGACGACGATCTATAAAATCACGCACATCAGGAAGTGTCAAAAGACCTGTAAGAGAAGAACGATAACCCATCGCCTTTCTTTCGGGATCCAAGCCCACACCTGACCTTCCATGGTAAAGAGAATCAGCAACCTCCTCTACATTTTTTCCGATAGAAGAATAGGCACCAATTCCTGTTATAACCACTCTGTGCATAAAAAACTAATCTAATACTATGTATATAAACCTCCATTAACAGAAACAACTTGACCTGTGACGTAACAAGCCCCTTTTGAAGCAAGGAAACCTACTACCTCTGACACATCTTCAGGGTTTCCGAAATGTCCCATTGGAATAAGAGCCTTCAACTGAGACTCATCCAAATCCTGTGTCATATCCGTACGGATAAATCCAGGAGCCACTGCATTGACAGTCACATGCTTTTTAGCCACCTCTTGAGCCAAAGCCTTTGTAGCGGCAATAATAGCGCCTTTTGCTGCCGAATAGTTGGTTTGACCAGGCAATCCCTTCAAACCTGAAAGAGAAGCCATGTTCACAATTCGACCATATTTCTTGACAAGCATGTTTTTCAAAACTACTCTTGTGATATACATAAAGCCGTTCAGACTGGTATCCAAAACTTTGTTCCAATCCTCATCGGTCATCCAGACCATAAGATTATCTCGACGCACACCTGCATTGTTCACAAGTACCTCAATATAAGTATCGGGATGAGCCTCCTGCCATTGTTCAATGGCAGCCTCAACCTCCTCTTTTTTGGAAACATCGAAACGAAGAATCTCACCGTCAGAGCCCTTCTCGCGAATCAAAGACAAAGTATTGTTTGCCTCAGTTTCGTTCGATTGGTAATTCACAAGTACATAATAACCCATTTCAGCAAGTTTCACAGAACATGCTCGTCCTATGCCTCTCGATCCTCCTGTAACAAGAGCAACCTTCATGATTAATCTTCTTTTATTATTAGTAAAAAGGAGTCTTTAAAAACTCTTTTCCTTCAAATACTTCTCCATGTGAGCTATGTCCTCATATTTCGTAGTATCCTCTGTAAATGCAGGGAATATTGCACGAATCTCATCGTAGATAGCTCTCGTCTCCTTAGACAAGTTATCTTTAATCTTCAAGCAATCTACAGCCTGTACAATCGCCATAAAATGAATAGCCATAACTTGATATGAATTATTCACAACTCTCTTGGCCAACAAAGCTGAATTCGTACCCATACTTACAACATCCTGATTATCGTTGTTATTTGGAATAGAATGAACATACATTGGATTAGACAATGTCTGGCACTCTGCTGTTGTAGAGGTTGCAGTGAACTGACACGCCTGAAGTCCATAGTTCAAACCAAGTACACCCATATTAACGAATGGAGGCAAAATGCCATTGATACGGTCATGGAACAAATAGTTCATCTGACGCTCCATCAACATGGTCATCTTAGTAAGAGCAATCTTCAACTTATCCATCTCAAATGAGACATAATCACCGTGGAAGTTACCACCATGATAAACCGTCTTATTTTCTACGTCTACGATAGGGTTATCAGTAGCAGAGTTAACCTCATTGACAAGGACACGCTCAACATTCTCGATTACCTCAAGAACAGGACCCAAAATCTGAGGAACACAACGTAAAGAGTAGTATGGTTGAACCTTATGAGTGAAGACTTTTTCAGTCACATTTCCATTGTATAAGTAATCCTCACGCTTCAACAAGCAAGAACTGGAAGCGGAGATATCTCTCATCATCTTGGCAATTTTCTGCTGACCATCCTGGCGACGAACCTTATTCAACTTTTCGTTCATGAAGTCATCGTAAGAAGAGGCGATTTCATTCACCATTACAGAAGCATAAATTGCCCACTTCAACAACTTCTGAGCATAAATAAGGTTAACTAAACCGATACCGGTCATAAATGAAGTACCATTAGTTACAGATAGACCTTCACGAACATAAACGCTAAATGGCTTAATATTCAAAGCAGCCATTACCTCAGCAGAGGTCTGCAATTTACCTTTGTAGAATACATTCCCCTCTCCTATCAAAGTCAATGCCATGTGAGCCAACTGAACCAAGTCACCACTCGCACCTACACTACCATGTTCAGGAATGAAAGGAATAATGTCATTGTTAATGAATGAGGTCAACAACTGAACCAAATCAGGGTGAACGCCAGATTCTCCTTGAATAAAGGTTCCGATTCTAGCAATCATAGCTGCTTTAACATAAAGGTCTGGCAATGGATCACCTGCACCGGTTGAATGGCTTCGAATGATATTATATTGAAGTTGGATACGCTCCTCATCGCTTACACGATATTGAGCCATAGGACCAAATCCTGTGTTAATACCATAAATAATTCGTTCTTTTGAAAATTTCTCCAAGAAGTCATAGCTTTCTTTTACTCTATTAGAGACTTCCTCACTAAATTTCAATTTCTCACCACCAAACAGGATTTTCTTAATATCTTGTAAGGAGATATAATCTATTCCTTGTGCCATTGTGTTAAAAGTATTTTAAGACGCAAAGATAGTACAATAAGATTTCCAAGCAAAATTTGATCCAACGCAAATTAAAAAATGTTATTTTAAATTTTTGTAAGGTTCTAATAGTTGGATCTAGTGGATAATTGGGTTGACTGTTTTTCGACTACTAATTAGCTCTGCTTCTTTTTATTTTAGATGAAGGAAAACAGGCTCACGCTTTTATGGTTTTACAACGATATATTTACACTAATTTTTGAGCAAACGTTCGATCCATTGGGTTACGTATTTCTTTTCTGTGAGGAATTTATCGACATCTCTGATAAAGTGCACATATAAAACAAGAGAAAGGTTAATGACTCTATAATTAAGCTCTAAGCGTTTTTCCTACGATTTATGAAATCACGAACTCTATCTACCTTATCATTCAATATTAATTTTTCAGGGAATCCAATTTCAGATACAAGTTTCAATGCCATATCATGACAACCCACATCGAAAGAGATATGGGCATCACTTCCAATTATGACAGGCACCTCATATTTCTGGCAGAGACGCAGCATCTCGATATTATTATCATGAGCCTTCTCCTTTTTCCTGATTGGACGAAGAGAACTATTATTCAATTCGAGCAAAGTTCCATATTCTTTAGAGGCAAGGACTATCGGTTCAAAAAGAAGATCTACAGTACCATCGGCTGGGTGACTAATGATATCAATATCTTTATTTTTGATCACATTTATCACACCTGCCGTATTCTCCTCAATGGTTCCTTTTTTGAAACATCTGCAGTGAATACCTGCTAACCGAATATCCAATTTGTCAATGTCCTTTTGTTCCAAATCCAAATTGCCCGAGGCATCCATAATGTTAATTTCTGCACCTACAAAAAGTTCAACACCATACATCCATCTCGGAATAACAGCTAAATTGCGGAAATACATAGGCGAGCAAGAACCTGGCATAGCTGGTCCATGTTCTGTAATTCCGAACATCTTCAGTCCTTTCTCAGATGCCGCCTTTACCATCTCTTGCATCGTACTATAAGCATGGCCGCTCACAATCGTATGCGTATGTAAATCTAGAAGTGTGTTCATGAATAATTCCTCCCCTATTTAATCCTCTATAATTATGCCTCGTTTATCAATTCTGCCAAATACAGGTAATGGTCATCTTCATAAAGCTTCTTGCAGGAGAAACCATGAAGCTTTGCACAATCGGCCAACGTGTCAAAATCCACAAATACCCAATCGAAAGGGACTCCCTTTTTCTTGTTAAAACCGAAAGTATATTCCATTTCACCGTAATAACCGCCGTTCAAATCAATCATCACACTGCCATCTTCATCCTCATACATGTAACGGATATCAGATGAGTCCAACAGTATACGGCCACCCTTTTTAAGGATTTTCTTTGCCTGCAAGAAAAAAGAGGAAAGTCGATTTAACTTACCTACAATGCCGATTCCATTCATCAGCATCAACATGGTATCATAACCTGTCTCATTAAAGCTGAAATAGTTTTGCAACAACGGACGGTTAACGCCACGCTCGCGCATAACTTCAACTGCACCTGGTGAAACATCAATCGCAGTCACATCAATCTGTTTAGACTGAAGCCAAATAGAATGACTACCTGCGCCAGCACCCACGTCCAAAGTTTTACCTTCAACATGTTGCAAAGCTTTCTGCTCCACCTCCGGCATCTCCTCATAAGAACGGAAGAAAGTGAATATGGGCCACCTGTCGGTCTCAGCCAAATCACTTTCAACTATAAACTTAGCGTTCTTTTTGCCATTTTGATAAGCTCTTAGCCCATCGCCATAAACATCTTCTTGCATTCCTGCGGTATTATTAATTTACAATTGAGCCATTTCAAACTCTTAATGAGCAAATATACATAATTCTTTGTGGTTTAACAAGGCTCAAAAACAAGGCGAATTCATAACTTTGAATAGATTAAGCAAAAACAATATGAAATCGATATTAAAACAGCTCTCTCCCGAACAGATGATTCCGGGAAATAGCGCATACGAACAACTTCTGCCAAAGACTTTCGAACAGATCTCTTTCTGCTCTGAATCTCCGTGCATCAAATATATTTTCAACAATGAGATAAAGAATGCCGAAATTCCTAGTTTAAAAATAGTTTGGACGTTTTCTTTGGCTGAATTAAATGTGTTAGTAAAAAAGGCTGGTTTAAAGTTAGTATCGAAGATACCAAACCTACATTTTACCGATGAAAAGGATACTATTTTTTGGATCATTTTACAAAATCGAATTCTCTTCGTCAACTGCCAAACAAAGGAAATAACCACAATCATAAAGATTAAACAAGATTACAGATACATCACCTTCAACGAAAAGGCAAAAATGTTCTCTTTTGTGAAAGGTAATGGTTTGTTTCTTTTGGATTTGGAAGGTAACATCTCAACCGTTTCTAAAGACAAAAGCAGAGGCATTCTCTCCGGAGAGATTCCTTCAAGAGAAGAATTTGGCATAGAAAAAGGCTCATTTTGGTCGCCGAACGGTAAAAAGCTCGCTTTCTACATCACAGACCAACGACAAGTCAACAGTTATCCATTGGTCAAAACAGAGAGGCCTATCTCTAAGGTGGAGATGATTAAATATCCGATGGCTGGTTCAAAAAGTCAGACCGTAAGAATAGGCATCTATAATTTGCAGACAAATGAGACTATCATTCTTGAAAAATCACGATGGAATGAGAGTTATTTAACCTGTATAACTTGGAGTCCAGATTCAGATTTGATCTACTTAGCCGAAGTTGACAGAGACCAGAAACATTGTCAAGTTAAATGTTTCTCAGCATCAGACGGAAGTCTCAACAAAATACTTTTCGATGAAAAGGAGGAAAAATATGTAGAGCCTCAACATCCTCTATTCTTTTTAACCGATGAAAAAAATCTTTTTGTATGGCAAAGCAGAAGAGACGGATTCAACCATTTGTATCTATATAACACAGACGGAAAACTTATCCATCAACTCACGAAAGGTGATTTTGAGGTGACTCATCTCAATGGTTATGATGAGCAGACTCACGAGGTCATCTACACCTCCACCACTTTGTCTCCTTTATGCCGCAATGTCTATGCAACAAACATACAGACATTGAAGAGTCGAGTACTGGCTGAAGAAGAAGGCTGTCATAACATTGTTCTTTCAGAGAAACAGCACGTATTCATCGACAGATTCTCTTCCACACAAGAGCCAAATCTGATTCGGTTGGTTTCATTAAAAGACAAATCTTCGACCGTTCTACTTCATGCCGAAAACCCATATAAAGGCTACGCCATTCCAGAAACAGAGATTGATTTCTTCGATAAAAATGGCGAAAAAATCTATTATCGGATTGTCCGCCCACTTGGCATGAAGGCAGGCAAGAAATACCCGTTGGCCTTTTACGTTTATGGAGGTCCGCACGTTCAACTTATCCGTAACGAATGGTTGGGCGGCACCAAAGGATTCGAATACTTGATGGCTCAAGCCGGTTATGTGGTCTGCTCTATCGACCCGCACGGTTCAGATAATCGAGGCAAAGATTTCGAAAATGCCATTTGGCGAAACATCGGCAAACCCCAGTTAGAGGATTATCAATATGCCATTGAATGGCTATTAAAAAACAAAGACTTTATCGACCCAAAGAGAATGGGTGTATATGGTTGGAGTTTCGGTGGTTTCATGGTAACCAGCCTGATGCTGAGATGTCCAGGTTTATTCCCTGTTGGAATAGCCGGCGGTGCCGTGACCGACTGGAAATTTTACGAAGTGATGTACACCGAGCGATACATGGAGACGCCACAAAAAAATCCCGATGGATTCGAAGAAAATTCACTTCATCAGTACATCAAAAATCTAAAAGGAAAGCTACTTTTAATGCATTGCGACAACGACTCAGTTGTGCTTTGGCAAAACACATTGACACTTCTGAAGGCTGCCATCAAGGCAGGCAAACAGGTAGACTACTCCGTCTACCCAGGTTATCCGCACAACGTGCAAGGACCAGACCGTGTACATCTCATGCTGAAGATAAGAGATTATTTCAATCAATGGCTAAAATAAACACAGATTACGCATTAGAGAAAACACAAGGAAAATCAAATGTTTTAGAGTGATTCCACAATCCTAAGAACCACGCTCTCCTTTTCTTGTTTAACGCAATTTTGAGCACCAGTTTATCATTTACTTTTT
>Ga0208197_1001406_pt1 | contig 24123 bp, 19 predicted proteins | sample AD_JPNNA4_MetaG_FD_184444 | JGI IMG/M metagenome (GOLD analysis project Ga0208197, IMG submission 184444) | Active sludge microbial communities of municipal wastewater-treating anaerobic digesters from Japan - AD_JPNNA4_MetaG (SPAdes) (version 2) | ecosystem: Engineered > Bioreactor > Anaerobic...
GGTCGCCCGGTCCCCTCGGAGTCCGAGAACGCCCTCTCGCTCACGCTGGAGAACGGCAGCCGCGTCGTCAGTCTGCCGGGCACCGAGGCGACCATCCGCGCCTACTCCGCCGTGCGCCTGCTGCTCGTCGACGAGGCCGCCCGTGTCCCTGACGAGACCCTCACGGCCGTCCGCCCCATGCTCGCCGTCAGCGACGGCCAGATGATCGCCCTCTCGACGCCCTGGGGGTGTCGGGGGTGGTGGTACGAGGCATGGGAGTCGGGCAGCAGCACGTACAAGCGCGTCCGCGTCACCGCCGAAGACTGCCCCCGTATCGGTGCCGACTTCCTCGCCCAGGAGCGCGCCGCCATGGGCTCGTGGGTCTACTCGCAGGAGTACGAGTGCAACTTCGCCTCATCCTCGGCGCAGCTCTTCTCAGAGGACGCCCTGCGCGCCATGTACTCAGCGGCCGTTGCGCCACTCTTCCCGATCGAAGGAGACCTCCATGGGTAACTACGTCATCGGCCTGGACCTCGGCCAGCGCCGTGACTTCTCGGCGGCCGTCGTCACGGAGCGCGTGCACCAAGTCACGGTCGACCTCGAGCCGCCCAACGACGCCTACATCTACGAGGAGCGCATGGTCTACGACACCTACCACGTGCGCCACATCCAGCGGTGGCCGCTGGGCACGCCCTACGGCAGCGTGGTCGACGACGTTGCCGAGTTGATGCGGACCCCCGAGTTCCGGGGACACGCCGTGCTGCTCTTCGACGCGACCGGGGTCGGCGGGGCCGTGGGCGACATGTTCGACAAGGCCTACCGCGCCGGGCGCATGGGACAGCACCGGCCGCGTGCGGTCACGCTCACCGGCGGCTTCAGCCGCGACCTGCCTGCGGACGCGCGGTCGTCCACCGGGGCGACGCACAAGGGCGACCTGATCGCGCGCCTCGCGACGCTCCACGAGGCGGGGCGGGTGAAGCTCCCTCTCGGTCTGCCGCTCGCCGACGTGCTGGAGAAGGAGATGCGCGCCTTCCAGCTCAAGCAGGACCCCCGGACGGGGCACCTGCTCTACGAGGCCAAGCGCGAGTCCGACCACGACGACCTCGTGATCGCGCTCGCGCTCTCGGTCTGGTACCGCCACAACCGCGACGAACCGCGCTACCTGGACCCGAAAGGCCGCCTGCAGGACAAGTGGTGGGCGGTCGCGACGAACTGGAGATGACCGATGGACACCTACACCTGCCACGCCTGCGGCCGGCGCGCCGCGGAGGACCCGGCCGTTCGGCCGCCCTGCGAGCTCCGCGACCCCGAGGCGCGGCCGGAACCTACGGGCTACGAGTGGAGCCCGCTCTTCGGCACTACGCCGACCCGGCGCTATCCGTTGCTGCCCTGCCCGGCGGGCATCCCCCTCTGTGACAGGGCAGCCTTCCTCGCCGGCCGGAACGAGCGCCGCGGCGAGCTGCGCGCAGAGCGCCGCAAGACGATGTTCTCCCGCGACCGCCACGAATCGTGAAGGCAGGTATAGCTTGCAGGGGGTCGAACGCCGTATACGGCCTTCTAGGGGCCATAGAGGCGATGTAGGCTCAGCGCGCCGGGTAGCTCTTGCCGTCTAGGCCGGTCACGCGGTCAACTGTAACGGGGGTTACAGTTGCAAGATCACGCGCGACCTGTGTCTGCGTCACCCCCACCACCCCTGCGATGGCCAGCAGACTGTACGCAGTTTGTACGCAAGACCAGCCGAGACGGCCTGAGACGAGCCCTCCTCGTTGTGAGACGACGACCGCAAAGGTGCCTGCAAACGCTGCGATTCCGCAGTGCCGAGTGAGACAGCCGTAAGACCCCTGAGACGGCCGGGCTGGCACTACGGAACCGAAGGCCGCAGGTTCGAGTCCTGCCAGGCGCACCAAGGTGTGCGACGCGGGCGGGGCGGCTCCAGGAGCCGCCCCGCCCGCGTCTTCCTTCGACTATCGCTCGCTGTGCGTCAGCGTCAGTCGCCCGCCGCCGCCAGTCGCCCGCCGCCTCGGTCGCCCGCCGCCGTCAGTCCCGCGCCAGCAGGAACAGGTACAGCAGTTGCAGCAACGCAGCCAGCGCGCCGGCGACGTAGGTCATCGCGGCCGCCGTAAGGGTCTTGCTGACCCCTTCCTGCTCGGCAGGCGTCACGAGGCCCAGCGCCGCTACCTGTTCCTTCGCCCTGTGCGAGGCGTTGAACTCCACCGGCAGAGTCGCGATCTGGAACAGCACCGCGAACGCATAGAGGACGAGGGCGATCGTGAACAGCGTGCCGCTCAGGTTCGTGATGAAGAACCCCGCGAGCAGGAAGTAGATCCACGTCTGCGACGAGAACGCCGCCAGCGGCCAGATCGCCGTGCGCGCCTTCATGGGCGCGTATCCGGTCGCATGCTGGATGGCGTGGCCGACCTCATGGGCGGCCACCGCCGTCGCGGCGACGCTGCGCCCCTCGAACACCGGCCGCGAGAGGCTCACCGTGCGCTTGCGCGGGTCGTAATGATCCGAGAGCGCGCTCGCGTTGGACGGTACCACCGGGACGTCACTGAGTCCGTGGCGGTCGAGGATGCGACGCGCCACCTCGGCGCCGCTCAGGCCGCTGCCGACAGCGATCTTCGCGTTCCTCGTGAACGTGCTCTTGAGCCAGCTCTGCACGGCAAGGCCCAGCACCATCGGCACGAGCAGGAAGAAGAGGTAGTAGCCAAGCATCGTCTTGCGTTCACACCTTTCGTGGATCCGCCGGCGCGACCATCGCACCGCGCTTGCCCCTGGAGTCGATCTCCAGTGTATTCCCACCGACGACCCGGGGGACACCGGGCGGGGCGGCGGGAGGCGTCACGGCCGCCCGCCGCCCCGCCCGGTGTCCCTTCAGCGCAGACCGACGCGGCGGAGTCTCAGTCCTGGCGGATGGCTTCCACGTCGATGGCGATCTTGATCTCGTTGCCGACAAGCCAGCCGCCCGCCTCGAGAGCCACGTTCCAGGTGAGGCCGAAGTCCTGGCGGTCGATCTTCGTCTCGGCGGAGTAGCCGACGCGTTGCTTGCCCCAGGGGTCGGTCACGGCGCCCTGGAACACGGCGTCGAGGGTCACCGGCCGGGTGACGTCCTTGATCGTCAGCTCGCCGATGATCCGCCAGTCGTCACCACCGGCATGCTCGACGCGCGTCCCGCGAAAGCGCAGCTCGGGAAACCGCTCGACATTGAAGAAGTCGGCGGAGCGCAGGTGCGTGTCCCGCTGCTCCTCGCCCGTGTCGATGCTCGCCGCCTTGATGGCCACGTCGACGGTCGACTCGAGCGGGTCGTCGTCCACATGGATCTCGCCCTCGAACTCCGCGAAGCGACCCTTCACCTTGGCGACCATCAGGTGGCGCGCCGTGAACTCGATCGTGGTATGGGGCTGGTCGAGCGCCCACACGCCGGGCGCGGGAAACTGGGCGCCTTCATACGTGCGGACAGCCGGACCGGCTTCGGTGTCCCGCGCACTCCGCGACTGCGCGGTCTCCTCCGTCGTCGCCCCGAAACACGGCCGGTCCGGAGACGTCGACCCCACCACCGAGCGGGCCAAGACGGGCGCCGGCTGCATCGCCGGGCGGGCCAAGACGGGCGCCGGCCGCTTCGTTTCGGCATGCTGATCCACGGCCGACCTGGCCTTGCGCACACGGAGGCTGACGCTAGCGCACCGGCTTCCCTCCCCCGGGGGTGTCGCCGACATGCCGGAACGGGCATGATTACCGCATGACCAAGGTGGTCTTCCCCCGTCATGAGTACTACATGAGACTGGCGCTGCGTGAGGCGCGCCGCGCCGCGGAGCATGGCGACGTCCCGGTGGGCTGCGTCATCGTGCTCGACGGCGAGGTCATCGCCGCCGGCGGCAACGAGCGCGAGCTGCGCGCCAGCCCGACGGCGCACGCCGAGATGATCGCGATCGAGGAGGCGGCCAAGGTCATGGGCACGTGGCGCCTGCTCGACACCGTCATCTACGTCACCATCGAGCCGTGCCCAATGTGCGCCGGCGCCATCGTCCAGGCACGCATCCCACACCTCGTCTTTGGCGCGCCGGACGAGAAGGCCGGCGCCGCGGGCACGCTGCTCAACGTCTGCCAGGACCCGCGGCTGAACCACTGCGTCGAAGTGACGAGCGGCGTGCTGGCGGAAGAATCGGTCGCGCTGCTGCAGGAGTTCTTCCAGCAGCGACGTTGAAGGCCAGGGCGCAGGCGGCAAGGTCAGGGCACGGCTGAAGGCGTCTGGGGGTGACACGAGATCGAGGTCGACGCCAGTGCGGACCGACCGTGCCGACTGTCAGCGGTCCCGGATCGCCACCGACCTGCGGCCGCGAGACGAGACGGCGTATACTACCGTTTCGCCCGGCGGCGCCGGCCACACGTCGGTGCAGGCGTCGCGCGGAGAGGTGTCCGAGCTGGCTTAAGGAGCGCGACTGGAAATCGCGTAGGCGGCGGTAAGCTGTCTCGGGGGTTCGAATCCCCCCCTCTCCGCCATCCCTGTCAGGACCCCGATCCTGCGGAGTGGCAAGACCGGAACGGAGCCACAACCCCCTCGACCCGACTCGGCAGTATCGTCCGACCACCTTCGTCCGACTGTTCGCGGCCGCTCTCGGCAGCGGTACCGTGCAGTCGGAGGGCACAGCTCCTTACCCTGCCGACCAAGCTCGGGCACCCGTCGGCAATCCGCTATCCGCTATACTCCCCCGCGGAGAGGTGGCTGAGCGGCTGAAAGCGGCGGTCTCGAAAACCGTTGACGGCGTTTGCGTCGTCCGGGGGTTCGAATCCCCCCCTCTCCGCCATTTGCGGCGTTTTTAGGGCCGCTTCCGTTCGCGCCTCGCGACCAGCGAAACCACCGCACTGGCACGAGACTGGCAGACTCTCGCGAAATCGGCGGCGGCCGAGTAACCAACGAGCGGCGACCGAACGAGCGCAGGAGGGAGCGGCCCGGCGCGAGACGCCGAGCCGCAGCACCGGTCCTCCTGCTCAGGCGACGCTCAGTCCGGGCAGAGTCGCTCGACCTTGTCCAGCAGCACCTCGGGGTCGACCGGCTTCTCGATGAACGCCTGCACAGGGAGCCAGGCGTCGTCCCTGTCCTTGTCCGAGAACTTGCCGACGTAGATCCCCGACTCATTGACCGCCGTGAGCATGATGCGCGGCAGGTCGCGGGTACGCTCGTCGTCCTTGAGGGCGCGCGCCATCTTGAACCCGGCGCCGCTGTCCTCGGGCAGCATCACGTCGAGGATGACGAGGTCGGCGCCGAACGCGACGACGTTGTCGACCACGTCCTTGCCGTCGCTCTGGGAACCAACGACGTAGCCCTTGCTCTCGAGGACCATCGCGATGGATTCCACGATGCTCGGGTCATCGTCAACGACGTAGACACGCTTCACGATGTACCTCCAGGGGGGTCTCGGGCTCTCTACAACAGCTATCATAGCTCCCGCCGTGCAGGAACAGGACACATCGGGTCATGCGCCGCAGGTCGTCGCACTCGTGGGTGCGGGGGAAGCAGGTCGTGCGACGCTCGCCGCATTCCTCGACCTCCCGGGGATCGAGGTCCGCTACTACTTCGACGTCGACCCGGCCGCTGCGGGCGTCGCGCTGGCCCGCGAGCACGGCGTCCGCTGCCGCACGGACGGCCGCTTCGACGATCTGGCTGACGACGCCGACGTCGACCTCGTCGTGGAGACCACCGGCGACCCGGACGTGCGCGCCGCGCTGGCGGCCGGCAAGCACCCGGAGAGCCAGTTGCTGGCCCCAGCCGGCGCGCACATCATCACGCAGCTCGCCGCGCGGCTGGTCGAGCCTCGCAACGAGGTCCGCGACGAGGTCCGCGAGGATCGCGCCGCCCTGCTCGAGCGGCAGGCCGCCGACGAGAGGCGCATCGCCGAGCTGAGCGAGGCCCTTGCGCGTGTCCGCAGCGAGGAGGCCGCCTACATCAGGCAGGCCGCGCACCAGGTCAAGTCGCCGCTGGCCGCGATCCAGACGTACGTCAACGTGATCCTCGGCGGGTACACCGGCGAGCTCCCTGAGCGCACGCGCGAGACGGTGCAGAAGATCCACGACCGCTGTGAGGCGGCGCTCGCCGGCCTCGCCAAGCGCCGGGCGCTCGCCGACCTGCGGTGCGGGGGCCGCGACGGACTCGAGATGAGCGCCGCGCACCTCAACGAGCTGGCAAGCCAGGCGGTCGAGCGCCACGCCGCGCTCGCCGAGCGGCGCGGCGTGGCGCTCAGCTTCCGAGCCCTCGAGGGCGATGACCTCGTGCGCTGCGACGCTCAGACGACCGTCCTGCTCCTCTCCGAGCTGGTCGAGAACGCCGTCGTCTACTCCCGCGAGGGCGGGCTCGTGGAGGTCGCCGTGGGGGCGGCGGCCGACGGCGCCCTGGAGGTCCGCGTGCGCGACCATGGCATCGGCATCCCGGAACGCTGCCTTCCGCGGATCTTCGACGAGGACTACCGGGGCGCCCCGGCCGTCCAGCACCATCCCGACGGCAGCGGACTGGGCCTGACCATCGCTCGCGAGATCGCCGACCTCCAGGGCTTCGGCCTGGCGGTCACGAGCGAAGAGGGACAGGGTAGCGAGTTCACGCTGACCATGCCGGCGGCGCGAGCGGCCTGACCAAGCGGGATGCGCGGCGGCGATCGGGCGCCCCGGGCGACCTGAGGACTCAGAGCGCAGCCAGGCGCCCGATCGCCGCCGCGACATACTCCGGCAGCCGCTCGCGCACACGCTCCGACAGCTCCGTCCCGTGCGCGACGCGACCCGGCTCGATGCCCATGAAGGCGAAGGCGGGGACTGTGCAGCCCATCGCCCGCGCCAGCTCCACCACCTTGAGAGGGTCGCCCTCGTGGGTGCTGAAGCCGGCCAGCTCCTTTTGCGTCTCCGCCTCGTCGGGCGAGAAGATGCGGAACTCGCCCGGCTCGAGCCCGAGGTACGCCGCATCGACGGCGAGGACGGCTTCGGTCTCCGGCTCAAGGTACGCCACCATGTCGAGGGCGTTGGTCGCGAGATCCACGGCCGTGAAGCCGCGGTCCAGCCCGTGGGCGACGACGTACTCGACGACGTGCACGCCGACGCCGTCGTCGCCCGCCAGGTAGTTGCCCAGGCCGATCAGGTAACGCACCGCGTTCAGCGCCCGGACTTCACGCCGCCCTCAGCGCACGGACCGCGTCTCGCGCGCAGGTCCGGTCGTGCTCAGCGCACGAACCTCACGTCGAGGAGGTGCGTGGAGCACGAGATGCACGGGTCGTAGGCGCGCACCAGCATCGAGAGCGCCAGCTCGATCTCGGACTCGCTCTTGTCCGCGGCGAGCAACTGCGGCACGAGCGCCTCGAAGTCGTGCTGGATGTTGTTGTGGTTCTGGTTCGTCGGGATGATGCAGTTGCCGCCGCGGCAGATCCCCTCGGCGTCGTACTCGTACTCGTGGAAGAGGATGCCGCGCGGCACCTCCACGGACTGGACCCCGGAGCCGTGCTTCGTCGGCGTCGCCGGCGGCTCCAGCCGCACGCCGGTGTCCAGCAGTTCGTCGATGAGGCGCAGCGAGTCGTGGACGCTGTGCACGATCTCGACGACCTGGGCCACAGTGTTCATGTAAGGGTTCGTGCAGATGGGCCGCAGGCCGAGGGCATCGGCCGCCTGCTTCGCCTCCGGGACCAGCATGTCGTAGTTGTTGTTGAACCGCGCCAGGGCGCCGGCGGCGTAGGAATCCAGCTTGTTCTTCGTGTACTTGGCCGTCGATTGTGGCACGACGAACTCGTTCGTGACCTGCCTGTAGTCAGCCAGCGCATAACGCTGCTTCGTGCCGTCGGGGAGGACCGACTGGATCATGCCGTCGTAGAGCGCGTAGCCCTCGTCGTTCGACAGGGCGATGTACTCGGTGGGACGGTCGAAGGCCGGGATGCCGGGCGCCAGCGAGACGACCGTCTCGAGCGTGGCCTCCAAGTCGGGAAGCGCCGCCAGCAGCTTCTGCTTGAGGGCCGCGAGATCCTTGTCTCTGGGCACCTCAGCCATCCCGCCCGGGACCACTGTCGTCGGATGCGTGGTGCGGCCGCCGATGAGGGAGCCCCACTCGTGACACAGCCGCTTCAGGCGCAGGGCCCGGGCGACGACCTCCGGCATCGTCTCCACGAGCGGGAACACGGAAGGAGCGCCCACGAGGTCCGGCGCCGCCAGGATGTAGACATGCAGCACGTGGGAGTCGGCGTTCTCGGCGTGCTTCAGCAGTTCGCGCAGCTTCCGGGTCTGCCCGCTGACCTCGATGCCGAGGGCCTCCTCGGTGGCCTTGACGGAGGCCAGCGTGTGACCCACGGAGCAGATGCCGCAAATACGACTGGTGATCCGTGGGACCTCGGAGTAGTGACGTCCGCGGACCATCGACTCGAAGAAGCGCGGCGCCTCCGGCACCTGCCACTCACACTTCTCGACGACGCCGTCCGTGACGTTGACGACGATGTTGCCATGGCCTTCGACGCGGGTGAGGTGGTGGACGTCGATGTGCACGGTCGAGGTCATGAGGCCTCCAGAGCGTTGGCGGTGAACATGCGCGCCTTCTCGGCCGCTCTCTGCGGCGTGAAGCCCGCCCGTTCGACGAGGACCTTCTCGAACGCCGGCAGGTTGGGGTGGTCGACGAACCCACGGCACGCTTCGCAGGGGATGCCGCTCGCCGGGCAGGGTGCGTCGCACCCCGCCCGGGCGAGCATCCCCATGCAGTGGTCGCCCTCGTCGAAGCGGCAGACCGTCTCCCGCCGCTTGCACTCGACGCAGACCGCGTAGTTCGGGATCACCGGCTCCTTGTCGTGGAGCAGGTGAGAGACGATCTGCAGGACTTCGTACTTGTTCACCGGGCAGCCGTAGGCGTAGTAGTCGACGCGGATGACGTGGTCCACGCCGTAGGCCTTCTTGGAGTCAAGGTGGGGCAGCTCGGAGTCGGTCCCGTAGACGAACTGCTTGTAGTCGGTCTGGTGGTTCTTGAGGGCGTTGATGCCACCCGTGCAGGCGCACTGCCCGTAGGCGATGACCGTCTTGGCGCGCTTGCGGATGTCCATGAGCCGGGCACGGTCGGCCTCACGGGTGAAGCTACCCTCGACGAAGGCGATGTCGATCGGCTCCGTCGTCTTCTCGCTCATCGCCTCGCGGAACTCCACGATGTCGACGTGCTTCAGGAGCTCGAGGAAGACGGCGTCGCCGTAGTTCGTGAACTCGATCTGGCAACCCTCGCAGCAGGCGAAGTCGAAGAACGCGACCTTGGGCTTGGCCATCAGAACGCCTCCTCGAGGTCCTGGACGTCGGCGAACGAGAACACCGGCCCGTCGACGCAGACGTACTTGTCGTTGATCTGGCAGTGGCCGCACTTGCCGACGCCGCACTTCATGCGGCGCTCGAGGTCGACGAAGACGTTCTCCCGGGGGACGCCGATGAGGTCGAGCTCGCGGACGACGAAGCGATAGAAGATCGGCGGGCCGCAGACGACGGCGCGCGTCTCGGGCGTGAGCTCGACCTTGGGGAACAAGGTCGTGATGACGCCGACGTTGCCCGTCCACGTGTCGTCGCCGACGTCGACCGTCTCGAAATACTCCACGTCGTCCGCCCCTCGCCAGCACGCAAGGTCGTCGCGGAACAGTTGCAGACACGGCTCTCGCGTACCGTAGAAGAGGATGAAGCGCCCGAACTCGTCACGACGGTCGAGGATGTACTGGATCAGACTCCGCGTCGGGCAGAGGCCGATGCCGCCGGCGACGATGAGCACGTCCTGGCCACGGAGCCCGGCGAGGTCGAAGCCGTGCCCGAGTGGGCCCCGCACCCAGACCGAGTCGCCCCCGGTCAGGCGGTTGATCGCCTTGGACACACGGCCCACCGAACGCACCACGAGGTCGAAGCTCTCGGTGCGCGTCGGCGAGCTGGCGAAGCCGATGGGGATCTCGCCGTAGCCGAAGAGGCCGAGCTCGACGATCTGGCCAGGCTGGAACTCCATCGCGCGGCCGTCCTTCATGGCGAGCGTGAAGTGCTTCTCGGTGGGCGTCGCCTGCTCCGCCCGGACGATGGTCGCCTCACGGGGCATGAAGATGTTCTCGACCTCCGTCCAGTGGCACTGATGGTTCATCGCTGTGCTCCTCACGAGGCCATGATCCGATTGATGACCCGCACGGGGTCGGCGATGTCGGCCGTGCAGGCGGCCGAACAGCGGCCGCAGCCGACGCACGCAGGGCCACCCAGCTTGGGGTTCAGGTACACGGCCTTGCGCATGATGCGGTGGCGGAAACGCGCCCCCGGCGTCTCACGGAAGTTCTCGGTGGCGCCCTCGCCGAGCGAGACCTTGGCGAAGTCCTCGGTCAGGCAGGCGTCCCAGAACCGGGTGCGCTGCCCCGAGGCTTGGTCGACGTTCCAGGTGTCCTCGACGTCGAAGCAGTAGCAGGTCGGGCACACGGTGTTGCACGAGCCGCAGGAGAAGCAGTCCTTCGCCAGGTCGGACCAGAGGTCGTCGTCGCTGAAGGCGGCCCGGACCTTGGCGGCGATCTCGGCGGTGCCGTGTTCGAGCTTCTCCGGGCACCGCTCGAGCGCCGCCGCGTTCACCCGGGCCGCCTCGTCGATCTCAGCCTCCGTGGCGGGACGGAACGCGCCATACCCGAGCAACGCCTCGCCCCGTTCGGTCCGGGCCTCGAGCACGTAGCCGCCGTCGACCGCCGTGAGGAAGGCGTCATGCCCCTTGGGCCGCACCTCCGTGCCGACCGAGGCGAAGAACGCCCGACCCGAGACGTTCTGGATGTTCGCCGCGACGATCGTCGTCGTCTGGCGATGGGCCATGTAGTTGACGTCGTAGTTGCGCTCCGCGAACAGGACGTCGGTCTGGTCGATCGCCTTGACGTCGTAGAAGTGGACGCCGAAGAGGACCTTCTCGACCGGCTCCAGCGCCGCCGCCGGCCCAGCCTCGTCGAACCGGAGCAGGTCCTGCGCCGGAGAGAAAAAGAGCTTCCTCGGCGGCAGGATCGTGACGTCGTAGTCGAGACGCAGCTCCTCGGGGCTCTCCAGCCGGTCGAAGACGAAGCGCGAACGTTTGGCCACCGGCCCGTAGACCGGCGTCGCCTCGAGCATGGCGGCCAGGAAAGCGGTGAAATCGTCACTCCGTATGAATGAGGTGGTCATCGGACCTCGCTATCTCGGACACGTGCCCCGCAGCGCGGGTCAGAAACATGTCTTCAGATTAGCGGATTAGGAAGCCCGCCACAATGGCCGGACCCGGGCCACAACCGCGGGGCACGATCGTCAAGGCCGATCGAGGCCGCGAGTGCCGACCGTTCGCGCAGCCCAGCCTTCGTCGCGCCTCCGTCCTGGACGCTCGTATCATTGTGAACCAGGTGAAGCGGTGGATGAGCGCGCACAGATCGGACGTCTTCGGCGGGTCGCGAGGGTCCTGGGCCTTCTGCCCGTCGTGGGCGTGGTGGCTCTGTCCGTGGGCTGCGGCGAGGGCCCACCCCGGGACAGCGAGGGCCGGACGCAGTCGGCCGCCGCGAGGACCGGGTCGGCCAAGCCGCAGACGGTGACCACGGGGACGAAGGCGGCCAAGCCGACCCCGAGCCCCGCGCGAAGCACGAAGGCCAAGCCGGCGCCCTCGACGACGGAGCGAGCGGCCGAGTCCGCCTCGCCCGCGGCGCTGATCGTCTTCGTGAACGTCGGCCAGGGCGACGCGATCCTTCTGAAGTCACGGTCGACGGAAGTGCTCTTCGACGGCGGCCCCGGCGGAGCTGCCGGAGCCGTCGAGGCCGCCATGCGCAAGGCCGGCATGCGCGACCTCGACTACGTCGTCGTCTCGCACATGCACAGCGACCACATCGGGTGCACGCCGACCATCGTCGCCCGCTACCATCCCGAGAGGGCCCTCATCGCCGGCCCCTGCGACCGCGACCTGCGCCGCGCCTTCGCCTCGGCGCGGACGCAGGTGCGCCAGGTACGCCGCGGAGCGTCGCTCAGCTTCGGCTCGGTCAAGGCGAGGGTGCTTAACCCCGGCGCCGTCTTGGGCGACGAGAACGCCGACAGCGTCGTCCTGCTGCTCGACGTGGCCGGTAGGCGCATCCTCCTCACGGGGGACTGCACGGGGCCGAACGAGTCCGTGGTCGCGAGCATCACCGCCCGGGGGCCGCCGCTCTACGTCCTCAAGGTGGCCCACCACGGTTCGCGCTACGCGACTTCCAGCAGCTTCCTCGCCGAGACCGACCCGAGGTTCGCCATCATCTCCGTCGGGCCGAACCCGTACGGTCACCCGACCCCCGAGACCGTCTCGCGCCTGCGCCATTCCGGCGCCCGCGTCTACACCACGCAGAGGAACGGGACGATCACCTTGACGATCAGGCCCAGCGGCTCGGTCACCTGGGCCTTCACCAAATCACACAAGCCCTTGTCGAAGGTCGCAACCGCCGCCGCGAAGGCCGACGCAGCCAGCACGCGTGGGTCCGGCGGCGGGACCACCGTCTACGTCACCGAGTCGGGCGAGTGCTACCACCGCACGGACTGCGGCTGCCTCTCCCATAGCCGCATCCCGATGAGCCTCGCCGAGACCAAGGCCCAGGGCTATCGCCCCTGCAGCGTCTGCGACCCACCGCGATAGCCGGCAGCCCGAGGGCCTGCCCGAAGCCCAACGGCCCGCCCGGCGGTCAGAGTCCCAAGTCGACGGCCCCGGTCTCTTCCGACCAGAAGTCCTCGACGATCAACTGCGCGCCCTTCACGGCTTGTTCGGGCACGTCGTACACGGCCACGACCTTTCTCGGCCGGTCGGGCTGGAGCTCCTGGAGGACAGCAAGAGCGTGGGGCACGACCACTCGACCGATGGCAGCGGTGCTGTACTTCTTTCCGTTCCCACCCTTCAGACGCACACGGTCCTCACCGACGATGGCCGGCTTGTCCTTGCGGTTCGTGAGGGTCAGGTTGACGACGATGAAGACGCCGTCCGCCCTCTGCTTCAACGGCCCGGACCCGACCGTCGCCGACGTCCTGACTCTGGTGACTTTGAAGGTCGTGTCATAGAGGGTCAGGGTCTCGCCGACCTTGACGGTCTTGGTCACCTCCTGCCCGCCCTCTCCTCCACAACCGCTCGCCGGCAGCGCGATCGCGAGCATAGCCAGCACAAGCGTGACAGTGACAGACATGGATGCGAGCTTTCTCATCCTGCCTCCAGTCGTTCGGGACTCATGAGCGTCCGAAGAGCAGAGCGGCGGCGCCGCCGGTCGCACGGCATGGTAGGCTCGCCGACATGCGCATCACGCCCGTCATCAGGCCTGCTCTTGCCGCCTTTCGCATGTCGGCGCCGCGTATGTCGGCGCCGCGCATGTCGGCGGCGGCCGCAGGCAGTGCCGCCGCTCGCGTCAGGTCGAGCGGCGCCGCACTGCGCGTCGCGCGGGCCTTGTTCGCTGCGACCGCGCCCCGCTTGCTCGTCGTGGCGGCGGCCGCTCTGGTCGGCGCAGCGAGCGGCTGTGGAGGTGGGTCGGCGGACGGCACGGGCGCAAGCCCGCCCGCGTCGGCCGCCGCGCCGCTCGCCTCGGCGGGCGCGGCCGGCTTTCGCGCCTACGAGTTCGAGACGTGCTGGGGCTCGCGCGGCGCCGGACCCGGCCAGCTCTACTCGCCGAAGGGCGTCGCCGTGGACGGCGACGGCTTCGTCTACGTGGCCGACCGCGGCAACCACCGCGTCCAGAAGTTCACCGGCGACGGCGGACTCGTCGCGGTCTGGGGAAGCAAAGGGACGGGCGAGGGCCAGTTCCGCGTCCCGAGCCGTGTCGCCGTCGGTCCCGACGGGACGGTGTACGTGGCCGACACCCGGAACCATCGCGTGCAGGCGTTCGCCCCCGACGGCGCGTTCCTGCACGCCTGGGGCCATGAGGGCGACGGCCCCGGCGCGTTCCTCCAGCCACGCGGCGTCGCCGTCGGCCCCGACGGGACGGTGTACGTGAGCGACGAGCGCGCCGCCCGTATCCAACGCTTCACAGCTGAGGGTCGCTTCGTTCGCGCCTGGGGGAAGCTGGGCGGCGGCGAGGGCCAGTTCCGGCATCCCAAAGACCTGGCGACAGCCTCCGACGGCCGCGTGTTCGTCGCCGACTCGGGCAACGAGCGCGTGCAGGTCTTCACCGCGGACGGCGAGTTCGTCGCCGCGTTCGGTGGCCACGGTGAAGGCGTCGGGGCGTTCCGCGGCCAGCGCGGCGTCGCCGTGACCGAGGACGGCGTCATACTCGTCAGCGAGTACCGCGGCCAGTGCATCGAGGAGTTCTCCCCCGACTACGCACCGCTCGGCGCGTGGGGCGCCGAGGGCGACGCTCCCGGACGGTTCGACGGACCACGCGCCATCGCCCTCGCCCCGGACGGTCGGTTGTACGTGGCCGACATGGCGAACCACCGCATCCAGTGCTTCGTCCCCGTCGAAGAGTAGACGGGGCCACCCTCAGGATGCCGTGCAGGGGCGGCGAAGCGCGCGTTGAATCGGTCAGCGAGCGCCGACGCGACCGATGGGCGCGCCACGAAAGGAGCCCTCGCTGACGAAACAGCCTCCCGCGACGGAGCAATCCCGCGCCTTTTCCACGGCGCCTGACCCCGGTCCCGATCTTTCGCCGGACGACGGCCACGAACGCTGGCGGATCCCGTCATGGCTGCGCCTCGTCGGATCTTCGAGCTGGTACGCGATCGGGATCGTCATCCTCATCGCCGCGTTCGCCTGGTTCGTCAAGACGACACAGGCGATCATCATCCCGTTCATCATCGCCGGTCTGCTGGCTCCGATGCTCTCCCCCCTCGCCAGCCGGCTCGAGCGTCACGGGATCAAGCGCTGGGTGGGCGCCCTGCTGGGAACGCTCCTCGTGATCGTCGCCGGCGTCGCCCTTGTCTTCCTCATCGTCGTCCAGGCCGCGAACCAGGCGGGCGAGATCGGTGACCAGATCGCGAAGGCGATCGGTGACGTGGCCGATTGGCTCGACAGGCAGGGCTGGGGCGGCACCGTCGTCTCCGCGGTCGGGACCGCCGTCCGCGAGAACTGGCAGACACTGGTCAAGGGGATCGTCCCCCGGGTGAGCGCCGGCCTGAGTTCCATTGTGACGACGATCGTAGTCATCGTGCTCGCCATCAACATCCTCTTCTTCCTCATCAAGGACGGTCGCCGGATCGGCGGCTGGCTCAGCGGCCACCTCGGGGTGCCGCGCGCCATCGGCGCGCGCACACTGGCGCACAGCGCGAAGAGCATCCGCGGGTACTTCCTCGGCACGACCGTCGTGGGCATCGTCAATGCCTGCGTGGTGGGCATCGGCGCCCTCCTGATGGACACGCCGCTGGCGTTCGTCATCGCGGTGGTCGTGCTCTTCACGAACTACGTGCCGTTCATCGGCGCGTTCATCGGCGGCGCGTTCGCGGTCCTCATCGCGTTCGCCGGCGGCGGGCCGTTCGACGCCCTCATCATGCTGATCCTGGTGCTCGCCGCCAACGGCCCCGCACAGTGGATCGTCCAACCCTTCGCGCTCAGCGCCACCCTCGACCTCCACCCGATCATCGTGATCTTCGTGACCATGGCCGGCGGCATCCTGGCCGGGCCGCTGGGGAGCGTCGTGGCGGCGCCGCTGACGGCGGTCGTCGTGGAGGCGGTGCGGCAGGTCCGCAGCGCGGGCCTGTTCAGCGAGGAAGAGGCAGCCGAGCCCACGGCCGAGCCGGGAGAGCCGTGACGCCTTCGCCGGCGCCCGTTCAGCGGCGCCGCAGCTCTACTCCGTCAAGATAGCTGAGCACGCGGACGGCTTCGCCATCCCTCAGCGTCCAGACGTGAGCGAACGGCAGACGACAGAGGTCGAAGCTGCGCACCCCGCGTGGCCGGCAGCAGATGAGGCCCGTGACGACTACGCGACCCGCGCGCCCGCGGACAGTGCGTGTTTCGACACGCGTCACCTCCCAGTGGGGAGGGATGCCACCGAACAGGTCCTCAGCGACCACGTCACGCGCGCGTCCGCGCGCACCTGACACGATATCGACCACGGTCCAGACGGGACGCCGCCCCTCCCCCTGTCCGAACAGGCGCAGCATGCGATCGCCCACGCCCAGACCGACGCTCCGATAGGCCTCGAGCACCGTCTCGATGCCGCCCGCGCTCACGTTCATCCCGACCTGCCGCGGCGGTCGCCGCCGGCGACTGTCCGTCGCAGGCCGCGGCCGGCGACCGCTACCAGCTCCTTGCCGACATGGTTCCCCGACCCGGAGCGGCGGGAACGCGCGCCGCGGCCGGGCTTGGGCCGGAGGGGGCGCGCGCCGCGGCCGGGCTACTGCCCGGCCGCGGCGCGCGGGTTTCCGGCCCCCGTGCCTTCTGGTATCGTTGGCCCCCTCCATGATCGCCGACCGCCGGCCAGAGACCGACGGTCGTCGCCTGCGGAGGACCGGTTCGGGGCGGTTCAGGGGGCGATTAGCTCAGTGGGAGAGCGCCCGCCTCACACGCGGGAGGTCGTTGGTTCAAATCCAACATCGCCCACCATCCATGCATCCGTCCAACTCTCCCTCCCCCCGGCTCGCCCGTCACTGTCTCCGCCGTCTCGCCCGTCACCGTCTCCGCCGCCTCGCGCCTTCACTGTGTCCGCCGTCCCGATCGTCACTGTCGCCGTCCCGATCGTCTCTGTCGCCGTCTCGATCGCGATCGTCTCGATCGCGATCGTCACTTCGCCTGCGTTCTGACGGTCACTCCCGCTCAGGCCACGTCCTTCCCTCGCCGTCCACCGGCGATCGGGTCGTTTGTCCGAAGTGATGAAACGCAGCCGCACAGGTTGAAGTGCGCCTGCGGAGGATGTAGCGTGGCCGCTTGGCCCGACCACGTGCACCCGGGCGACCGGACTCCCCGTCCGCTCTCCCGCCCGGTCCTGAAGGGTCCCCCTGCAGCCTCACGAGCGCAGGCCGCAGCGCGGAAACAGGGCGTCGACCGTCCCGGACGGACGACGCATCAGGCCAGAAGGCAACACGAACGACGGTTCACTGGAGGTGGACAGGGTGGCAGACCAGCCGAAGTTGATCCCGCCGTCACCCGAGTACTCGAAGGGCGCCTATATCAAGAGCCTCGAGGAGTATGAGGCTCAGTACAAGCGCTCCATCGAGGATCCGGAGGGCTACTGGGCCGAGCGCGCCGAAGACGCGCTGGTGTGGACGAAGAAGTGGGACAAGGTCCTCGACTGGAGCTTCGAGCCGGTCCCGTACGTCAAGTGGTTCCAGGGCGGCGAACTCAACGCCTCGTACAACTGCCTGGACCGTCACGTCGAAGCCGGCAAGGGTGACAAGCCGGCCTTGATCTTCGAGGGCGACCCGGGAGACACGAAGACCTGCACCTTCAAGGAGCTCCTCGACGAGGTCAGTAAGTTCGCCAACGTGCTCAAGAAGCACGGCGTCAAGAAGGGTGACCGCGTCGCGTTGTACATGCCGATGATCGCCGAGCTGCCGGTGGTCATGCTCGCCTGCGCCCGCATCGGCGCCATCCACATGATGGTCTTCGGAGGCTTCTCCGCCGAGGCCCTCAAGGCGCGCATCGACAACTGCGGCGCCAAGGTGCTCATCTGCGCCGACAAAGGATACCGCGGCGCCAAGACCACGGCCTCCAAGGCCAACGCCGACATCGCGATCAGCGGCGGGTCCACGGTCGAGACGGTCATCGTCGTCAAGCGTGTCGACGGCGACGTGAACATGCAGGAAGGCCGCGACGTCTGGTACCACGATGAGATGGCGGCCCCCGACATCACCGCCGACTGCCCGCCGGTCCCGGTCGACGCCGAGCATCCGCTCTTCATTCTCTACACGTCCGGCTCCACGGGCGCGCCGAAGGGCGTCATCCACAGCACCGGGGGCTACCTGCTCCACGTGTACGACACGTGCAAGTACGTCTTCAACCTGCACGACGACGATATCCACTTCTGCACGGCCGACATCGGGTGGATCACCGGCCACAGCTACATCGTCTACGGCCCGCTCAGCATGGGCGTGACCAGCGTCCTCTTCGAGGGCCTGCCCACCTACCCCGAACCGGACCGCTACTGGCAGGTCGTCGAGAAGCACAAGACGACCACCATCTACACGGCGCCGACCGTCATCCGCAGCCTCATCGGCCAGGGCGACGAGTGGGTCGACAAGCACGACATGCCGACGCTGCGCCTGCTGGCGTCGGTCGGCGAGCCGATCGACCCGCAGAGCTGGCTCTGGTTCTACAACAAGGTCGGCAAGGGCCGCGTGCCGCTGGTCGACACGTGGTGGCAGACCGAGACGGGCGGCCACATGATCGCCCCGCTCCCGGGCGCCATGACGCTCAAGCCTGGCTCCGCCGGGCGCCCGTTCTTCGGCGTGCAGACCAAGGTCCTCAACGACAAGGGCGAAGAGGCCGCGATCGGCGAGGACGGCCACCTCGTCATCACCCACCCTTGGCCGGGCATGATCCGCGGCACGTGGGGCGACGTCGACGGCAAGCGCTACAGGGACGTGTACTTCACGATGTTCCCTGGCGTGTTCACCACCGGCGACGGCTGCGCGATCGACGCCGACGGCGACCACTGGCTCAAGGGCCGCATCGACGACGTCCTCAACGTGTCCGGACACCGTATCGGCACGTCCGACGTCGAGGGCGCCCTGGTGAGCCACCCGGCCGTCGCCGAGGCTGCCGTCGTAGGCTACCCGCACCCCATCAAGGGCACGGGCATCTACACGTACGTGGTGCTGAACGAGGGTGTCGAGCCGAGCGACGACCTCAAGAAGGAACTCGCCGTGCACGTCCGCAAGGTCGTCGGTCCCATCGCGACGCCCGACAAGATCCAGTTCGCCATGACCGGCCTGCCGAAGACCCGCTCGGGCAAGATCATGCGCCGCATCCTGCGCAAGATCGCCGAAGGCGAGTTCGAGGCGTTGGGCGACACCTCGACCCTGGCCGATCCGTCCGTGGTCGAGGACCTCAAAGCGAACAAGCAGTAGCGTCCGGTAGGTGCGCGCAGTTCAGGCGCGCGCAGCACCGGCGCATGGTATGCGCGCTCAGGCGCGGGGGGCCGCCGCAGGCGGCCCCCCGCGCCTTTCCATGCTGACCCCTGCCGACCGCCAAGGCCACAACGGCCAAGCCCGTGCCGCCCGTTCCGCTACCCGCTGCCACCTTGACGGCCAAGCTCGCGCCACCCGACGCGCCGCGCGGGACCCTCCGGCGTGGATGAAACGAAGGCGCGCGGGGGGTAGGCTTTGCTCTGGCGTGCGGCGGTCGGCGTTTCGGCAGCCGTAGGTGCGCCCCGGAACTGCCCAGTGGAACCTACGGAGGGAGGCGGCACTCCGCCATGAGCACACGCAACCTGGACAGGCTCTTCGATCCCAAGACGATCGCCGTCATCGGCGCTTCGAACAAGAAGGGCTCAGTCGGCTACATCTTGCTGCGTAACCTCATCGGCGCCGAGTACGAGGGCGTCGTCTATCCCGTGAACCCTTCGTCGCCGGCGGTCCAGGGCATCCAGGCCTACGCGTCGATCAGCCAAGTGCCGCGCAAGATCGACCTCGCCGTCATCGCCGTGCCCGCCAGATCTGTTCCCGACACGGTACGTGAGTGCGGCGAGGCCGGCGTGTCGAGCGCCGTCATCGTCAGCTCAGGCTTTCGCGAGGTCGGACCCGAGGGCCGCAAGCTCGAGGACCAGGTCCACTCCATCGCCGAGTCGTACGGCCTGCGGGTCGTCGGTCCCAACTGCCTCGGCTACATCCGACCCGCCAGCAACCTCAACGTGACCTTCGCCCATGTCACGCCGCCCGAAGGGCGCATCGCCTTCTTCAGCCAGTCGGGGGCTCTTGGCACAGCGATCCTCGACTGGGCCGCAGCCAACAAAGTCGGGTTCTCGGCTTTCGTCAGCGTGGGCTCGATGTCCGACGTGGACTTCGGCGACCTCATCGACTACTTCGGCGCCGACCCACACACGAGCTCGATCATCCTGTACATCGAGTCCATAAACGAGGCGCGGCACTTCATGAGTGCAGCGCGCCACTTCGCCAAGACCAAGCCGATCATCGTCGTGAAGAGCGGCCGCTTCGCGCGCAGTGCTTTGGCGGCCGCGTCGCACACCGGAGCCATCGCCGGCGACGACACGCTGTACAGCGCCGTCTTTCGCCGCGCAGGTATCGTCCGCGTGGACGAGATCGAAGACATGTTCAACTCGGCGGAGATCCTGTCGCGCGTGACCAGCCCACGCGGTCCCCGACTCGGTATCGTGACCAACGCCGGCGGACCGGGCGTGATGGCCTGCGATCGCCTGCTCTCGCTGGGCGGCGAGCTGGCGGAGCTCTCGTCGGACACCGACGAGCGGCTCAGGGCGTACCTGCCCGGATTCGCTGCCCGGGGCAACCCGGTCGACGTCGGCGGCGACGCCGACGCCATGCGCTACGCGACCGCGACCGCGGCCCTCATGGAGGATCCGGGATGCGACGGCGTCCTCGCCATTCTCACGCCGCAGGCCATGAGCGACCCCACGACGACGGCCCTGGAACTCGTCAAGGTAGCCAAGGAGCACCCCGGCAAACCACTGCTGACCTCGTTCATGGGCGAGATCAAGGTCGCCGAGGGACTGCGCATCTTTCACGAGGAACATGTCCCCACCTTCGACACGCCCGAGGACGCCGTGCGGGCGTACCTCTACATGTACGACTACACGAAGAACCTCACCAACCTTTATGAGACCCCGGCCGACATCCTGCCCGATTTCAGGCCTGACAGGAACAGGGTGAAGAAGATCTTCCTCGAGGTGGCGAAGGCAAAGCGATCCATCCTTAGCGAGTACGAAGCCAAGCAGGTCCTCGCCGCCTACGACATCTGCGCCGTGAAGACGCTGATCGCGACGACGCCGGAGGAGTGCTCCAAAGCGGCCGAGGAGATCGGCTTTCCGGTAGCGATCAAGATCTACAGCCACGACATCACGCACAAGAGCGACGTCGGCGGGGTCGCCCTGAACGTGCGCTCCGCGCCCGAGGCGGCGAACCAGTTCACGAAGATCGTGAACCGCGTGAAGGCGGCACGGCCTGAAGCCGAGATCATCGGCGTCACCGTGCAGGAGATGTCGCGCGGCGGCTACGAGGTCATCATCGGTTCGAAGAAGGACCTGACCTTCGGGCCGGCACTGATGTTCGGCATGGGCGGCACGGGCGTCGAGCTCTATCGCGATGTCGCCGTCGACTTCCCGCCCCTCAACCAGGCCCTGGCCGAGGCGATGATCGACAACACCAAGGTCTCGCAACTGCTGCGCGGTTACCGCGGCAGACCCGCCGTCGACCTTGTCGGACTCCAGCAGGCGCTCGTCAAGTTCAGCTACCTGCTCGTCGACTTCCCCGAGATCGTCGAGATGGACGCCAACCCGGTCCAGGTGCGACCCGATGGCCTCTGCGTTCTGGACGCGCGCATCGTCATCGAGCCCAAGGAGGTGCGCAAGATCATCCTGCCGGGCGCCCACCTGATGATCTCGATGTATCCCAGCAAGTATCAGTGGGAGACGTCGCTCAATGGCGAGAAGGTGACCATGCGCCCTATCCGCCCCGAGGACGAACCGGCATGGACCGAGATGATCGAATCGCTGTCCCCCGAGACGGCGATGTACCGCTTTTTCGGGCCGGTGCAAGAGATCACCAAGGCGATGCTCGTGCGCTACTGCCACATCGACTACGACCGCGAGATCGCGATCGCCGCATTCTCGCAACCGAAGGGCAAGAAGAAGCCGCAGATGCTGGGCATCGCCCGCTTCACGGTCGAGACGGCGAACCCCGAAGAGGCCGAGTTCGCCATCCTCGTGCGCGACTCGTACCAGCGCAAGGGACTTGGCAGCAAGCTCATGGAGGCGCTCATCCAGGCCGCGCGCGACCGCCACGTGCGCGAGATCTACGGCGACGTGCTCGCCGCCAACACCGGCATGCTGCGCTTCGCCGAGTCGCTCGGTTTCGAGATCCTGCCCGGCAGCGAGCACGACATCCGTCGCGTGGTGCTGCGGCTGTAAGCGACGAGGGTGGTGCTGCGGCTGTAAGCGACGAGGAGCGAAGACGGACTGCACACCGGGCGGCGCCGCACGGGCAGCGCCAGCGCCAGCGTTTGCGCCGCCCTCGCCCCCGGCGTACACTCCGCCCTTGGTCGCGCTAGGCGGGGAGCCAGCGGTGCCCTGTACCCGCAATCCGCTACAGCGGGGCTGAATCCCCGCCCGAGGGGCCGTCCTGCGAGGCTGTCGGCCGGTGTGCGGCGTCGATGGCCGGGTCCCACGCAATGGAACCCTGCGAACCGCGTCAGGTCCGGGAGGAAGCAGCGCTAAGCAGGCCCTTCCATGTGCCGTGGGGTCGCCTGGCCGGAGCTTGCACCCGGCAAGGACGCTCGGAGGATGCGTTTCGACGGCGGGTGCGCGACCGCTCCTTTCTTGGCTTCCCCGCCCGCCGCGCCGGGCGGTACACTAGCCCTCCGATGCGACGCTCCCTCTATCGTGAATACCGCCCCCAGACGTTCGACGAGCTTGTCGGCCAGGCGCACGTCGCGCGCACGCTCAAGAACGCCGTCGAGACCGGCACCGTGGCCCACGCCTACGTCTTCGCCGGACCGCGCGGCACCGGCAAGACGAGCACGGCGCGCATCCTCGCCAAGGCTCTCAACTGCACGGGGACGCCGGATGCGCCGCGGACGCAGCCGACGGCGCATCCGTGCGGCATATGCGAGCAATGCCGGGCGATCGCCGAAAGCATGTCCCTCGACGTCATCGAGATGGACGCCGCCTCCAACCGGAGCATCGACGACATCCGCGATCTGCGCGACCGGGTCGCCTACGCTCCCGTCGAAGGCCGCTTCAAGGTGTACATCATCGACGAGGTCCACATGCTCACGCGCGAGGCCTTCAACGCGCTGCTCAAGACGCTGGAAGAGCCGCCCGGAAACGTGGTCTTCGTCCTCGCCACGACCGAGCCTCACAAGGTCCCCGAGACGATCCTTTCGCGCTGCCAGCGCTTCGACTTCCGCCGTCCCCAGATCCACGACATCGTCCGCCTGCTGGCACGCATCGTCGAGAGCGAGAACGAGCGCCCGGACGAAGACCGCGGCGGGCCGCCCATCGAGATCCAGGAGGCGGCCCTGCTCGAGATCGCGCGCCACTCACAAGGCGGCTTCCGCGACGCCATCGGAACACTGGAGAAGCTCGTCTCGTACAGCGAGGGCGTCATCCGCCCGGGCGATGTCCTCGAGGCCCTTGGCGTCACCCAGACCGACCTCCTCTTCGAGGTCACCGACATCTGCATGGATCGGCAGACGGGCGAGGCGCTGCGCTTCGTGCAGCGCCTCGCCAACGAAGGCGTCGACTACCCGCAGTTCATCCGTGACCTGATCCGTCACCTGCGCCAGGTCTTCCTGCTGCAACACCTCGAAGAGGCCGCCGACGACGACGCCGCGCTGCGCGTGCTCGGCCAGACAGTCGAACTCGACGACGAGCTCACGCGGCGGCTTCTGCCGCAGGCGCGGCAGATGCATCCGCGCGAGCTCGTCAGGATGATCGAGACCTTCGGCCAGGCGCAGCGCGACATCAAGGACGGCCTCGATCCGCGCCTGCAGCTCGAGCTCGCTCTCGTCAAGATCACGCGGCCCCAGGTCGAGGCCTCGGCCGCGGCCCTCGAGGAGCGCCTGCGACGCCTCGAAGCGAGCCTCGGCCCGACCCGCCACCAACGCGAAGCCGCGCACGTAGGGCCCGCCGCCGGCCCGGCGGCGCAGGCAGCCGGTCCGGCGGCGCAGGCGGCTGCGGCACGGGCAGCGGTGGCAGGTACGGCCGCACCGCCGCAGACGGCCGACGAGGCGCCGCAGACGGCCGACGAGGCCGCGCAGAAGGCGCCAGCCGTTATGCAGCCCGACGCCTCCCCACCCCTCACCATCGACCGCGTCAAGCGCGCCTGGGAGCTCGTCCTTCAGCACGTGCAGACGGTGAACGTCGGCCTCTACGCCTCGCTGCGCGACGCGCGCCCGTCGGCCCTCGCCGGCGACCGTGTCACCGTGACCATGCCGTCCGACTTCGCCCTCAGAAGAGCGCAGGAGGGAGCCAACGTCGACGTCCTCGCGACGGCGTTCGCCGCGACGCTCGGCCGGCCACTCCAGGCCGAGTTCGTCCTCGGTGAATCCCGCGACGAGCCCCGAGGCCCCGCCAC
>Ga0208197_1001407_pt1 | contig 24122 bp, 31 predicted proteins | sample AD_JPNNA4_MetaG_FD_184444 | JGI IMG/M metagenome (GOLD analysis project Ga0208197, IMG submission 184444) | Active sludge microbial communities of municipal wastewater-treating anaerobic digesters from Japan - AD_JPNNA4_MetaG (SPAdes) (version 2) | ecosystem: Engineered > Bioreactor > Anaerobic...
AATTATTGTTTCCATTCTCTGCCAGCAGTATATTCAACCAAGCCTGTAGAATAATAAAGAGGAGTCCTATTCAGAACTCCCCGTACTTCTATTCAAACTCTATGGTTGCCGGTGGTTTGCTTGTAATATCATACATTACGCGGTTAACATGCTCCACTTCATTTACTATCCTGTTGGATATTTTCTCAAGTACTTCATAGGGTATCCTTGCCCAATCGGCAGTCATGGCATCGGAGCTGGTAACGGCACGGATTGCCACCGTATGGGAATAGGTTCGCTCATCCCCCATAACTCCTACGCTTCTTATGTCGGGCAGGGCAGTGAAGTACTGCCATATGCATCTGTCCAATCCCGCATTCTTTATCTCTTCCCTGAGAATTGCATCGCTTTCCTTCACTATGTGAAGCTTTTCCTTTGTTATTTCGCCCAATACCCTTATGCCAAGCCCCGGCCCCGGGAAGGGCTGCCTCCATACCAAATCCTCCGGAAGGCCAAGCTCCAGGCCAACCAGCCTTACCTCATCCTTGAAGAGCTCCCTTAAAGGCTCAATAAGCTTTAGCTGCATGTTTTCAGGCAGGCCGCCCACATTATGATGGGACTTTATCACAGCCGCAGTCTTGGTTCCGCTTTCAATAACATCAGGGTAAATTGTACCTTGCACCAGGAAGTCAATCTCCCCCAGTTTATCTGCCTCTTCTTCAAAAATCCTGATGAATTCCTCACCGATTATCTTTCTTTTCCTCTCCGGCTCTGATACTCCCTTCAGCTTGTCAAGGAACCTATCCTGGGCGTTAATCTTAATAAGGTTGATGTCAAAACGCTTCCTGAATACTTCTTCTACCTGTTCCGCTTCATTTTTTCTCAGCAAGCCGTGATCAACAAATATGCAGGTCAGGCGGTTCCCTATGGCCTTATGTACCAACACTGCCGCTACGGAGGAATCAACACCTCCGCTTAAGGCGCATATTACCTTCTTGTCTCCGGCAAGTTCTTTTATTCGCGCTACATTTTCTTCAATGAAATTTCCCATTGTCCAATCCCCTGAGAGCCCGCATATATCATAAAGGAAATTCCTCAATATCTGCTTCCCATACTCAGTATGCTCCACTTCCGGGTGGAACTGAACTCCGTACAGCTTCCCGGACTTGTTTCCCATGGCCGCTACAGGGCATGTCTCCGTAGTTCCTATAATGTCAAACCCTGCCGGAGGGCTGTCTACATAAACGGTATGGCTCATCCAGCATATGCTGTCCTGTGGTACTTCTCTGAATAGAGTATCCTCCAGAAGCTTCACCTGCGTCTTTCCGTATTCCCTCTTAACAGCCCTTGCAACCTTTCCTCCCAGCATATGTGCCATAAGCTGCGCTCCATAGCATATACCCAGGATAGGCACTCCCATCCCGAATACCCCGGGATCGCACCTGGGAGCCCCTTCTTCATATACACTTGCGGGCCCGCCGGTGAATATTATCCCCTTGGGATTCTTCTTCCTTATTTCATCCAGGCTGTAATCATAAGGCACAACTTCACAATATACATTGGCCTCTCTTACTCTTCGGGCAATAAGCTGATTGTATTGACCCCCGAAGTCCAGTATCAATACCAGTTCTTTGTCTGCCATATTACACTCTCCATTCATTAGCTGCCTTGCGGCGTACGGCTCTCAGCCCGTGCTTTGCATTTTCCTAATATAGATAACATTAAGTTCCCTACAGGCTATAGTTGGGGGCTTCCTTTGTTATGCTTACATCGTGGGGGTGGCTTTCCCTCAAACCTGCAGCGGTGATACGCATGAACTGCGTGTTTTTCCTCAGCTGCTCAATGGTGCTTGTTCCGCAATAGCCCATACCGGACTTCAGGCCTCCTACCAATTGATAAATCGTTTCTGCCAAAGGCCCTTTATAAGGTACTCTGCCTTCCACTCCTTCCGGAACAAGCTTCCTTGCATCCTCCTGGAAATACCTGTCCTTACTGCCGCATGCCATTGCGCCCAAGGAACCCATACCCCTGTACACCTTGAAGCTTCTTCCCTGATAAATTTCCATTTCTCCGGGGCTTTCCGCAGTACCGGCAAAAAGGCTGCCCAGCATCACTGCACTTGCTCCTGCGGCAATTGCCTTTACGATATCTCCGCTGTATTTGACTCCTCCGTCTGCTATTATAGGTATACCATATTTATCTGCTTCCGTTGCACAGTCATATATTGCCGTAATCTGAGGCACTCCTACACCGGTCACCACTCTGGTGGTACAGATCGAACCGGGGCCTATACCAACCTTCACAGCATCCGCACCGGCCTCGATAAGCTCCTTTACCGCCCCTGCTGTAGCTACATTACCGGCAATCAGCTGCAGCTCAGGGAATCGGCCTTTTATCCTCTTTACAGCTTCTATAACACCTTTTGAATGTCCATGGGCAGTATCTATAACTACAACATCAACCTTTGATGATACCAGGGCCTCTGCTCTCTCAATCATATCTTCGGTCACCCCGACAGCTGCGCCCACAAGCAGCCTTCCTCCCGGATCCTTTGCGGAATTCGGATACTGTATGGCTTTCTCTATATCTTTAATTGTGATCAGCCCTTTGAGATATCCTTTATCATCTACAAGCGGGAGCTTTTCGATTTTGTGTTTCTTCAATATCTGTTCCGCCTGTTCTAAATTGGTGCCTACAGGTGCGGTTATAAGGTTTTCCTTTGTCATTACCTCGGATATTTTTTTTGAAAACTCCGTCTCAAAGCGAAGATCCCTGTTTGTAAGTATCCCTACCAGTTTTCCTTTTTCGTCAGTTATAGGGACTCCGGAAATTCTGTACCTTTCCATCAGTTCCATGGCATCAGATATTACGTGATCGGGGGACAGATGAAAGGGATCAACTATGACTCCGTGCTCCGACCTTTTCACCTTATCCACTTCCATAGCCTGCTTTTCTATGGACATATTCTTATGAATTATTCCGATGCCGCCTTCTCTTGCTATTGCAATAGCAAGCTTGGACTCCGTAACGGTATCCATACCTGCCGACATCAGCGGAATATTGAGCTTGATTTTCCTGGTAAGCATTGTCGAGGTGTCTGTATTCTTTGGAAGAACTTCAGATTTTGCCGGAACCAGAAGAACATCATCGAAGGTCAGACCCTCTTTCGCAAACTTTTCCATTGGGCTAAAACACACTCCTTTTTAATTAGTAGAAAAAAGTCTGCAACAGTGAAATTGCAGACAAGAAATTTCACTCATAGAAACATAATTAACGGTTATGTTGTAGATACTTCCGAGCCATATTCTCGAAATTATATGAGTTTAAAAAACGTATTTTTACATAGTATATTTAATGCTGCAGTTTTTGTCAAATTATTTCTGATTTTGCAGAGCCCGGTTACGGGTTTGCTCATATGCCGCTCCTCCTGTTTACAGTGCTCCCAGTATTTTTATATAAAATATGATAACTATCAGCCCCGCAAAAAATACTTTGACGGTGCTGCCAAGAATGTAACCTGCGAACATGGCGAAGCCTGAGGTAAAGGATTCCTTCATCTGCTTGCCAAAATACAGCTCCCCCAGTATAACCCCTGCAAGCTGTCCGATTATAAGCCCCGGTATGCCAAAAGCAATGAGCCCGAGTATTCCCCCGAGAATTCCGCCTATAAGGCCATACCTGGACGCGCCGTATTTTTTGGCAGTTATAAGGCCTCCAACATAGTCCACTGCTGAAGCTATGGCAGTGAGAACAGCAAAAAGTACGATGTTCCCTACAGTAATAACCTCAAAGCTCGTACTCCATGCGTATATAAATGCACCTGCAAACACAAGAGGTACTCCGGGAAGCACCGGAAGGAAAACTCCTGCAAGGCCTGTCAGCATGATTGCTGAGCTTAAAATCAAGAAAAGTATACTCAAAAGCTTCACCTGCAATTTCCATATGCTCATTAAAAACCTTGTAATGTTCAATATATACTATACCATATTGAATATGGAATAATACATACTATAACTGCAGCTGTCATCGCCGGAATGTTTTTGACCCAATTGCCGGTCAAGTATCGCCGTCGCATTGAAACAAACAAAAATCTGTTTCAGCTATGCTTAAACAGATTTTATATAGTACATTTCCAATCAGTAAAATCCGACTAATCCCTTTACACTATATACCTTCCTGTTCACTGCTTTCATTTATCAAAACATTGGTTCCCGGCTCCGGTTTTTCTTGCCGGGAGCCTTTTTGCTCCATAAGATTCAATACCAGCAGAGCACCTAATATAATGAATGCTCCAAGCAGTCCAATAAAGCTCAGGGTCTCTCCCAACAGAATAAAGGAGCATAACGCAGTCAGTATCGGCTGTGTACACTGGAGCATGGAGACTGTGCCTGAGGACAGATGAGCCAGGGCTGAGTTTTGAAGCACATAGGCCGCACAGGTGCAGGCCAGGGCCAGATAACTGATAACCATCCATGCTTCCGGTGCTACCCGGGGTATGACGGAAAAATCATCAAACAGCAGGGCGCATACAAAGCTGACTGCCGCAGTTATACCGGCCTGGGAGGCAGATATGGCGAAGGCATCCATGGACTCCAGGGATTTTTCACCGAAAGCCAGGGCACCTGAAATAGCTATCGCTGTGGTCAGGGCAAACAGATCACCTATATTGAACTGGAACCTGCCGCCATTGGAGCATAGCAGGTATAGGCCTAATACAACAATAAGCTGCAGAGGCAGGTATTTGAAGTTATATTTTCTTTTTAGTATTGGTACTACCAGTACAGGTGCGAATATGACCGGCAAGGACATCAGAAAGCCCACATTGGTGGCAGAGGTCCACTTAAGAGCCAGATTGCAAGTAATATAAGCAACTGCCATGCAAAAGCTGGCCGGAAGAAACTGGGATGGCTTTACAGACTTCAGTTGTGAGATGATGCTCCGGCCAAAAAATATCAGGAAGATCATTAGTGCAATGGTAAACCTAAAAGTGAGCAGCCAGAAGGGTGTAATGCTTTCATAGGCTATCTTGGTAAGCGGGTTCCCGAACCCATAAACAACACTTTGAAGCAGTACGAAGGATACATACTTGAGTTTCCCAAAGCCAATTCTCATATCAACTGTTCCTTTCATACATAATTTGCGGTGGATTTACGCTAATGCAGATTGCTCCGCCGCAAAGAATATCAAGGTAACACAAATCTGTTTCAGGGTTGCTTGAACAGATTTTGTTTAACATAAGCTATTGCCTGTATTTTCCATAATGAGTTATTCTATTTTCAATTATATCACTGATATATAAAATGAGATACAAAAAAAACTACTGATTTATCAGTAGCTTAAGTACGGAAATACATCAGCAGCACTATCAGATATGCCCAATTTGTCAACGTCGGAATATTTTTGACCAAAATTTTACACAATTAGTAATGAAACAGCCATTTACTACATATTTTTTCTGTAGAGCTCCATGTTTTCTTTTTGCAGTTTTTCTTCCCAGATCATCTGCAACAGAGCCAGCTCTTCCGTATAGTCGGTCTTGGATTCATCCTTGTCGTATTGAAGATTTTCAAGAATTTCAATGGTAAAATTCTCTGAGCCTGAATCTGTCCAGTCCTTTTGAAGTTCTTTATTGGGATGCATGCCCGCATTCAATCTCACTTTAGTACCATTGATTCTGCCCCTTAAATCCTTGGTAGCTTCAACATAGCATTTGTTTTTTTCTCTGGAACGAATAATGAATATCCCCATATCCGGCTTCGTTTGTTTATACTGCAGCTTTAATTCCTTTTTCCTGTCCATCAGATTCCACCTTCTTCATTTTATCATTTGCACAGAATATTATTACCTCATATTGCATCATCCATGATTACAAATCCACACGCCATACCATGTGGTGTGCTCCCTTGCCCCAGTAATCCTCCATTATGCAGTAAGGTCTGCCCCACTTGCCGGTCCAAACCCTCTGTGCAGTCTTATACCCGCTGTCAAGGCAAAATTCGGTATATCCTTTATTTTTCAGCTCACCGTACATCGTCCTAAGCATCATGCTTCCTATTCCTTTATATTGATAATGCGGATGAACAAACACTGTCCCTATTTCTATAACGTCTATGTATCTTCCCTTTGTACATTTCATAATCAACTCATTTGGCCTGCCGTATTCAATAGTGCCTATGATCCTGCCTTTGTCCCTTACGACCAGAAAAAACCTGTCACGGCCTTCACTATCCAAGTCCTGCATAAGATACTTCTTCTTGCACTCAATTTCGCCTTCCATCAGATCCGTCAAATGAGAAATACCATTTTTCGCAAAGGTATCCCTGACCACAATCTCAAAAAACTCATTTATAGAGCTTACTTCTTCCGGCTTTGGCCTGCCAATCTGATAATCCTGCATTAAATCACCTCTTAACAAAATCCTCCAAAATCATAATACTTCCTTCCCATCAGCTCTTTTGCCTTGCTGCAACTGCAAATTCCAATGAATCTGCATCGTAATGAGATCCGCATACATCCGAGTATAATTCCGAAATTTCAAGGCCATTATCTTCAAATTCCCTTCTGAGTGTTTCAACACTGTAATACTGCAGCCAATTATATATAACTCGCGTATGAGCCTTTTCTATAATTGTGTATTTATCTAGTGCTACTTTCTCATCATAGTACTTAAACGTATTGATAAAGCAGTAGTACTCCTCCGAAGACCAGAAATTATTCATATGATTGAATTCATAAGCGGCGATTTCTTCTCTCCGGTTATATGATTTTAGCGAGTAGACATCAAGCAAAACATTTCCTGAAGGTTTCAAAAGCTTCTTAAATTTGTTCAACATAATACCCCTTTGCTCAGGACTCAACGCACAAAAATCACACATAATCATTGTAATCAGATCAAACCTGTCTTGTGTTTCATACTCAAGGTAATTTTTGTGTATATAATTAACTTTCAAGTTTTTGCCTGAAGCAATCTGTGAAGCATACTCAATTGATCTTTTTGAAAAGTCTACTCCGGTAACGTTAATACCCCTTTCTGCAAACCGATTAGTATAAAGCCCCGGACCGCATCCAAAATCTAAAACATTTGATTTGTTATTGAGATTAAACTTTTCGATTATCCAGGATACGGATCGGTTTATGAAACCGGCATTCCGGGAGGAAAAGTCTGTCTCCTCATCAAGATGATACTCCAGCATCTTTTTTGATGTATGTTCATTGGTCCATAGTTCTTCGGTAGTATAATACTGAAATGGTTTTGGCCTTTCATTGATTGCTTTTAAATTATTGAACATATTGGGCTTTACCGCAGCACTCATTACACTCTCTCCTTCGTAAATTATTCTATGTATATCTCAATTCTTTCTTTACCGCTGCCCAAATTGTTTCTTTACTCTTGCTTCAAGTTCAGTTAAATAAGGGTTTTCCTAAAAATATTTTCTTTACACTCATCATACAGCCTCTCTTTCACATGTAATTTATTTAGTATAATTCTAAAAAAATGCTTTACTATGACGGCGGCCTTTATTTAATCCTTTGTTTCATCAATTCTGTCCATTCTTGATCCATTCTTTTCAGTCTTTCCTTTTTGAGGTTCTCTTTTATGATCCAGTTAATATCTTTATCATCACAAGTCATCCATTTTTCAAATCGTTGTTTTCCCTCCTCCGGGAAACCAACAATGGCAACGCTCCAGCAATATGCCATTCCCTTTTTCAACGCTATAAATCCTTCGTCTTTTCTATCCGTAATCCCCTTTATTGAACATGTGATACTATCAAGTATTTGTAACACTTTTGATACTTGTTCTTTATGCTTTAATAGTCTTGGTTCGCAAAGTGCAGCTGCCGCTGCTCTTTTTTCATAGTTATTGCCTTCTGCCCACATTTCCATTTCTGTTATCAGTGCTTCAATATGCTCATCCCCATAAATCTGAAGTGCCATTGCAACGCATTCACGTATACGCCACCGAGGGTCAGAGGCTAGCAACCGCAAACGTTCAAGATATTTAGTCTTTCCGCTTTTTACGAGTTTTCCTAATCCTACGGTTCCGCAGCAAGCTAAATATCCTTGTTGTGTATTGACAGGAGCCATATCTGGTGTATAGCTGAGCAAATGCAGAAATGTACTCTCATCCCCGACTTCTGCGACAGCTTGTATTAATTCTAAGTTAGCTCTTGGGCCTGGTAAAGCAGATTCTTGCATTAAGTATTCGTCCCAATTCTCCAAGTTATGTAATTTCTCAATATATGCCTGAATTTTGCTCATATCCTTCTCTCCTTTTTCAAATATAGGAACCGTTTTCGTATAACGGCTTCGAACTCACGACACCACTGAACCGGACTTCAGAGCCCTTCCCCCCTGGCGGGGCGACACCTCCCGGTGAAGGAGTGTGGCAGCATGAGTGCATTGTTAGGCGGTCGTGGGTCATCATCTATAAAAGAGTTCAGGGGGTAATCCCTTTATTCTTGCCTGCTTTTTAGATATTTCTTAACTACAGATTTTGCTAAAGCTTCCGACGAATCATATATATTCAATTTCAGCTCTGCGACATTACTCAAAATACTTAAATCAGTACATGCAATTATTACACTGTCTACACATTGATCCTTAACTTCACAGATAAGCTCATTCCATAATGAGTTGATAAATTCTCTATCCCGCTTCATCTTTATTGCATTTATAATATTATTTACCTTCGTTTGCCACTGCTCCATGAAAATAAACTCATGTCCGGCAGATATAATACCTTTCTGGTACAGTTCAGACTTAACAGTTATTTCAGTGGCAAATATCGTGGTACGCTGCTTACTATTCGGCAGACAACTTACTGTTTCTTCCACAATGTTTAATAAGGGTGCCTTAATTGAGTTCTTCAACTCATCAAAATACAAATGTGCCGAATTACAAGGCATGGCTATAAAGCTTACTCCTGTTGATTCCAGCTTTTTCAAACCATCTATTATAGTTCTTTTCATTAATGAATGGTCTATTTCCCGATCAATGTAAAACGGAGTTGGAAGTGAATATACTATAATGTGTGGATAATCTATATCATACTTTGCACCATATTGTACTTGACATTGATCTAGAACTAATTCCAGAAAGGGAGTGGTTGATCGTGGTCCCATCCCTGCTAATATTCCGATACTGCCTTTTATCATATTAACCTCCATTTTTAAGTAAATACGTGAAGCCATGGTTATCCGAAGCGGCCAAGTAAATCCTATCAAATTCTATATACTTTTTGTGTTTCTATTATGGCGTCCGGTGAAACAATTTTTATATACTGATTAATATCTTGCAGATGTTGCTCTAACAAGTCTTCATTAATGCCTGGCGGAGCATATACAACAAATAAAACATTCTTTGTATTTTGCGTTATTTGGGTTCTTTTATCAGGCCCGTAAACAATACCGGATATGATCCCGCTCCCATCAACCAGCATCATATCACCCGGGGCTAATTCTTTCTCTTGTCCGTTCAATAATGTATAACGTTCATTTCCTTGTGATAAATCTACCCTTATTGGCAGCCTGATGACATCCATATCATGACCGGCTGTAAGTAAAAGATTCTTTAGTTCAGCCATAAACATTGTTTCTACCAGCGGAGCAACATTCAGTATGGATTTCTTTTTTAAAACAATTGATTCCCATTGAAGCAGCACGTGATATGTTTTCTTGAAACGCTTGTAGCAGAACAACAAGTATATTCAAATGACTTTTGCAATCAGCTGAATAATATTAAAATACTTTCCGTCCTCAGCCTCCATCATTTTGATGTCCTCTGCGGCAATGGGATGATCACTGGTCAGCCATTCTTTCCAAGCCTGTCCGCAGCAGCTCATTTCACGAATGTCCACCATTTCAATGCCCTCTGTATTCTTCCATAAATCTTTCCACCAATCAAGTGAATGCAAGGTTCTTTCCATCTCGCTATTCCAAAACGGCTGCATTTCACCGGGGACATTTTCCCCGAATTCGTATTTTAAGCCGGGAACAGCCACGGCAATATGGCCTTCCTTTTTTACGAAAGGAATAAGCGAGGGAAGCATTTCCGCCGTATCACCAAAATAATGGTAAGCATCGACGGAAAACAACATGTCGAAATATCCGTTTGCAAAAGGTAAGCCTTTGGTCGCGTCTGCAAAAATTGGAACAGCCTTATCATCAATTCCGATAGACTTAAAACGTTCATAGTTTTCAGTTGGTGAAATCCAAAGATCGGCGGCGAAAACGGATGCACCGTATTTTTTTACCAGCAAAAGCGTGGAAAGGCCGCACCCGCATCCGAGGTCAAGGATTCGCATATTCTCATTAATGTTCAGGTGCGACGCCAATTCCTCTGCTAACCGCATGGCGTTTGGCCCCATCATATTGGCTTTCAGAAACTCAACATTTTTATCATTTGACATAAACCGGTTTGTAAATGTATACATGACATTCTCCCTTTCTTATTCTGCCATAGGTTATCTATCATATAAAAACTCAAGAACATAATTAGTTCTTATTAATTTTAATTATTTTACTAGTGCATAATTTCACATAACTGTTCCGCACTCACGACACCACTGAATAACAGTTTTGCAAAACATATTATAACGCTGCATCATATATACGGGAACTGTCTCCCCACGGATGATAGCCTGTACCGATATACTTAAATCCATACTTCTCATAATATCCAATATGGTCTGTACAGAGGTATAAGTGCGAAAAACCTCCTGCTTTTGCGTCTATCTTTGCCTGTTCCAGCAGAAGAGAACCATACGCATTTCCCCTGTATTCTTCCTCAATGTATATAGCACAAACCCACGGATATAAATCCATACGGCTAATAAAATCGTTTGTTATAAGACCTGCGCAGCCAATTATTCTATCATTATCCATTAACAGATACCATTGCGGCAATGGGCTCGGGGCAGAAATACAATTTGTTATGCAGTCATCATAGACCTTCATACTATTCGGGGATGCCCATTTGCTTTGAAAGTATTTAATTGCCCTATCTTTATATTCAGTAGATTTTTTTATAGATATGATTTCCATTTAATTCACACCTTTCTTTGTGCTGGCTTATTATACCACATTATTCCACTGAACCGGACCCACAACATACTTTCTATGAATATCAATCGTTAATATTCTTGTTTATAGTCCTTCTAACCGACAAAAGCATTGGATTGGAATACTTCCTCCAGAACTTGTTGGCATATAAATTTGCTGTTTCAAAATCGACATGTATACTTTTTATATCATTGTTATTACAATAATCAAATATATTATGTAATAGCTGTTTACCTAATCCCCTGCCTCTGTGTCCCGGCTTTATGTACACACCTATCTCATCAATCAAGCCACTATTTCTTATAGACAAATCAATAATGTTATCCCCCTGGGATACACTTATGTTAATAAACCCTACTGCTTTATCACCTTCCCAGGCAATAAATACACTGCCCTTTTGTACAAGTTCTGATAAATCATCTATTGAATATATATCTCGTTTAAGGAAAATTGGAGCTGAACTATAATACTCTCTTGATTCTTCCACCAAATTGTATAGCATTTCCATGTCCTGCAGTTCGGCTTTTCTAATATCATATTCTGAGTTACTATTTATCTTTATATTTGTACAGGCAAATGCATCAATTAAGTAGGAACCAAATCCTAAGTCATATAAAATACCTCTCAGTCTGGTATCATTATAGTTAATTGTCCACATATGATTAAAGATGCTCCTGCCTACCCACTCTTTTGAAATACTTTTATATAAAAGTAAATATGCTTCTTCCTTAAATTCATCAATGACAGCATGTGCAACTGATGGACAAAATGCTGACTTTTCACCATTAAAAGGAAATTCATCATATGTTAAGTATCCAATTAAATTGTTATCTGACTTCACAACAATAGCAGTCCTATCTATTACTTTTCTTTTCAGAAATTCTTCTATTCCTATTGTATTTTCAATCCAGCCAGAAGGGAATGATTCATCGTTGCTGCAATATAGTTTATATTGCTCTCCCCAGATTCTAATTGCTTGGGCAATGTCGGATTCCTGCATTTTACTTGTTATAAGTTTATTGATCATGTTTCTCTCCTTCATAGGAACTTGAATATAATAAAACAACACGTGATAAACTGCTTTATTTTATACCTTCAGCATTTCTATAATCTGTATATTCCCTTCTATCTTACATCTACTCTGTTTAAAGCCATGTGCTTCAAAATTACTTTTTATCTCTTTGGGAGAATAAAATTTAACATCTCCTGCTTTTGACATAGGGACAAATGGATTTAAGAGTAAGCGAACAATAAACGGATAATACACTTCTGCGATATACAATCTACCATGTGTTTTTAATATACGATAAGCTTCTTTAGCAAATGCTTTTACGTCCGGAAAATGGTGATAAGCCGCACAAACAGTAATGACATCAAATGTTTGATTATAAAATGAAGTATCTTCACAACCACTCACTTGAAATGTCATGTCAGGACATTTTCTCCCTGCACATTCAATCATCTTTTCTGAGATATCAATGCCGTACCCTTTAATATCGCACTTATTTGAAATCATTTTTAGAAGCGAAGCGTTACCACAAGCCACATCCAGAATATTCTCGTTCACATCTATCAGAATTTCATCAAGTAATAGTTCCTTAAATTTCTCTGTATATCTACCCTCTAACGAATTATCGTAGTCTTCAGCTATCAAATTGTAATTCTCCCTTGATTTTTGGGCAAAATCCTTCATTAATCAAGACCTCCAAGACTAAATGTTGCTGAACTAATCATTCTCCACCCTTCTAATCCTTTTCTACTTTATTTATAAAACTTAGTACAAAATTTGTCGGAAATAAGCGTTGTTCAAATAAAATAATCATAGATAAAACGGCTTCAACTAATCCAATGGCAAAAAATAAAATATGCAGAAATGCAACTGTTCTAAGCATTATACATTGAACTACAATCCAAATTACTAAAGCCCAACTAAAAACGCTACTTAAATACCCTTGAAATCTGTATTTTCTGTCACCTAACGACTTTGCTTAACTACAAATATGGATTACGCTCATTAACTGTATTGTGAGAACTACTATTTTCCGATTAACGGGGCAATTATCATAAAATAGGAAATAGCGTTATATCCACAGTGAGCAATCATACAGCAGAGTATGGAACCTGTTTTCAGATAAAGCACACCTAAAATTAAACCGCATATAAACGCCGAAAGTGTTTGCACCATGTTGAAATGCAATAGTGCAAATAAAAATGACGATACCAGCAATGCAAAAGCTACACCGAATGTGCTCCGCAGGCTGCCTAACACAAACCCTCTCATAAGAATTTCTTCGATCACAGGGGCTAATATACAAACATGAATGAACGTAGTAACAGGCGATTTCGATAATGTCAATATCGAACCTCTATAGGCTTCCTCGCTTGTGGGAAATAGGCTTTCAAAAAACGGGTCAAGACACTTGTCCAAGAGAAAGTAAAAAAGAACGGCACACATTATTGCATATAGAATTCCCCTGGTAGTAAAGTTATCAAAAATTCTAAGTCTGTATGAAGTCTTTTTTGTTAAGAGTCGGATAAACACTATTGACAAGAAAGCCATTGTGAGCAAGTTCAGCCAGCTTGAATAGGAGTTGCTGATTTTTCTCCATACTCCCATATTGATACCGGTATATATAAGCATAATGCAAAAATAGCCGCCAACCCAAAGTATTGATTGCCCTAAAGACTTATTGCCTGATGTTTTCATAATCTCTCTCCCAGGTATAATGGTCTGCCAAGGATTTATTGGATTGTTTCAGATCCGACAGGGCACTCTCCAGCAGCTTATTGCCATATCCCTTGCCAAAATGCTCGGGCAGCAGGTAAATGGAGACAACTTCACCCCAATTGCGCAGGGATTTATCCCGGGCTTTTCCGTAAGCAACACAACCAACTAAGCTGCCGTTTACCAATATAACCTGTGCCGTTAAAGCATTATCATTTATCCATGCCTCAAATGCCTGTACCCAAAAATCTTCCTTAAGCTCATCCAAGTAAGCTTGTGGAACAATTCCTTTATAAGCCGACTTCCAGCTTAATGCATGAATGCGGCTAATAGCTTTAACGTCATCAATTGTTGCTTTTCTGATTTCCATATAAACACATCCCGGAATTTTTTATATTAAATTTCAAGCATCATGCTTCCTATTCCTCTATTTTGTAAATTATTTTATGTATATCTCAATTCTTTCTTTACCACTGCCCAAATTGTTTCTTTTTAGGGATATAGAACCAATTTCGCCTGTTCTCTTTAAATGCGTCCCTCCGCAGGGAACTTTGGCAAACCCTTCTATATACCAATATCTCTTTTCATTTTCTTCATCATCAAAAGCACTTGTTATTTCCATATTTGAATCTATTATTCTGTTTGCTTTGTTGAGAAGTTCGGGAAATATATCGGAAATTCTTCCATCCCAGTGAAAGTCTATTCTTGCCTTGTCAACAGTTATGTTTGCTCCGATTTTTTCCGGAAGGTTATAGTTCTGATAGATTAATTCCAAAATTATTTCAGCTGCAAAATGTAATCTCATCAATCTGTATCTCTTTTCCCAATCAATTGTAACCAGGACATTTTGATTAAGCAATAAGTTATGATTTTGCTCAATAGTATAAAAAATCTCTTTTCCGTCCTTTTTAGCTTCTAAGATTTGAAATCCCCCTATGGTTCCTGAATCAGACTGTTGACCTCCGGAAAAAGCAAAGGCTATTGTTTGGTCGAGTGTAATAATACTATTGTCTATACTCGTTACTCTTGCTTCAAGTTCAGTCAAATAAGGATTTTCCCAAAATATTTTCTTTACACTCATCATACAGCCTCTCTTTCACATGTACTTTAACCGGTATAAATCTATAAATATGCAGCATAGCTGCTGTTACTTCATGTATTGTGTCTTACATATAAGGCAAGCATTTTGTGTACACTGACAATATTGCCGCATTCAATGCAAGCCCATCGGGCTTCCTCGTTCTTCAGGAATTCTTTCATACCATTTTGCTTAATATTCTCAAGATTTTCAATCATGCTCATGTGATATTTTGTTCGGTATCGTTTATCCAGTTGTTTCAATCTTCTGCACGGAAATTTATCACATTCATAACATAAGCCTGAACTGTTATTTTGTATGGTAACGCAATTTTATCACTTTTATGGTTCCCATATCATAGAATATTCCATTTCCTTAGTATCACTGTTCTCTTTTTCATACTCGATCTTAAACCCATGTTTCTTATAGAAGTTTATTGCTTTCAGGTTTTTTGCATAAACGTCTAGTTTTAAAACAGAGCAATATTGCTTACATCTTTCAATTAATTCACTCCCAATTCCATTAGACTGATATAGGTCTGCAACAAACAATCCTTCGATATATGATTTGTTTATAATACCTATGAATCCCTTTATCTCGCCATTATCTTCATAAACGAGAACGGTAGCTTGTGGTAAAGCCTTTTTTACGAAATCATAGTTCTCTTCCCAATATTTTTTAGGAATAAAATCATGTGCTTTAATATTCACTTCAAGCCAAATTTTCATTATGCTTTCTATTTTAGACACATCCAGTTCTTTTATCATTATGCATTCTCCTTGTGTATGATATTCTCCAACCTATACTAATTCAATAGTTATATACGATCCTATAATATTACTTATTACATCCATAAATCTGTATTACCTTTCAGATAACGTTTCCGCACTCACGGCACTACTGAACCGGATCGGCAGAGCCATACCATATTAATATGGCATCTTTTCAAACACGCTTAACCATTGCAACCTCTCGATGCTTTGACTGCTATCTTTCGGCAACAACAATAAGCTTCCATGAATTCTCCTTATCATATGGACTCATATCATATCCACCATATATGTGAACCTTTGAAAAACCTGCTTCATTAAGCAATGATCTATATTCGTCATCAAGTATTATCTTGATATGCACACTATTAATCTCCATTTTGCTCACTTTGCCACTATGGTAGATGTCGAGTATATTAACCGTCTGGAACCCTTCAGATATATCACGTACAAAAACTCTTGAAAAATCCGGATTATTTACTGCAAGATCAAACCGGAATCTATCCTGTAATGTAAGATGTGTGGTTCCCTGAGTCATAATAAGAATACCACCATCATTCAGCCTCTCACGCATTGATTTAAAAGCTGTAATTAAGTCCTCATGAGTATGTAAATGTGCAATAGATTGAGTCATGCATAAAACCGCATCAAACTTCTCTGCCCATACTTTTTCAAGGTAACGGAAATCTGCTTTCTTTGTTATTATACTTATACCTTCCCGGGATAAATTTCCTTCACAAACTTTAAGCATAGCTTCTGAATAATCACTTCCACATACATTAACGCCAAGCTTTGCAAGTAAATACAGATGTGGGCCTGTGCCACAAGCACAATCAAGTGCATTCTTAACTTTATATTTATTGAAAACACTTACTAAAAAGTCTCTTTCCTTTTCATTTATATCTGTTACTGCACCAAAATTATCATAGCTTTTCGCCCAATCAGCATATTCATCTTTATATTTCATTCTAAACCCTCCTTCAAAAGTGTTTGTATATTATAATATTTAGTTCATTCACAATGCAAGAATGATGTGTATTATCATAATCCTAGCCTGTTCCCTTTTATTATTTCATTCTTTAAATTCAAAGAAAATTTATAATGAAAGTTATTCATACCTTGTCTTTCATAAAAGTTATGTGCTCTTGACCTTAATTGATTGCAGCAAACCTCAATTTGAAGACACTCACTGTCTTTTGCAATTTCAGATGCTTTCTCAAATAGTTCCTTCCCTGCTCCTTTAGAACGGTATTTATCCATTACCGCCAATTCTAAAATTTCTGCAATTTTTGCTGTATGATGAAGTTGATACTCTATCCGAAGATTTAAACAGCCAATAACAGTTCCGCTATGTTCCGCCACAAGGCAGAAATACCTATCATCTTCAAGATATTTTTTAAAGACCTCCTGAAATTTTTCATAATCCAATTTTGTATTTTCCATATCACAGATCAAATCATATATAACCTTTATATCAGACAGTTTTGCTATTCTGATAGTCATTTTTCTCATCCCCATTTTTCATAAGTATACATCGGATCAATCTTACTTCGCATTTTTCAGGCAGTATGAAGGCTATCGCCATTATTTCGTGAAAGTAATAATTCTATATGCATTTTTTTATCATTAAGTAAATGGATTCTTATAAATGTAAAATATTATACCAATGGTCAAAATCAACCCACCGAGAATCCATGTCGGGATTCCCCACACATCATTTTTTTCTCTTCTTACATAGGCATCATATAGTGAAAAAAATATAATTAGCAAACCTGCAACAATCTCGGTTATCTCACCACTATTTCTAGCCATAAATATCGTGCTCTGCTTAAAAGCAAACATCAAAACCCATACCCCTAATAGACAATTTCTCAATATAGCAGGTCCTCTGCCAGAAGAATTGAATGGAGTAATTCCTTTCATACTTTTACCCCCCGTTGCGATTGCATTAAATCTAATTAATTATGTCTTCTCCCTATTAGCTTGTAACCAATAATTATAGCAATAAGTTATTCTAATATAAACAATTCTTCCACTGTCGTATCCAATAACCTGGCCATTTTCATAGCCAATTCCAGCGTAGGATTGTATTTATCGTTTTCTATAGCAACTATTGTTTGCCTTGAAACATTTAACAGCATAGCTATATCTTCTTGTCTTAAACCTTTGTTTTTTCTTAATTGTTTGATTTTATTCTTCATTTTTGAATCCCAGAAACGATTAACAAAGCGCCAATCGAAACAATAATCGCACTTATAATTGCACCTGCTATGATAATTTTCAAAAGTGGATTATCATCTTTATACTCATCATCATCTTTTACAACTCTTTTTTGTAACACCAGTTGTGAGAAAACTTGAACCAAACTAGTGGTTACTAATAAAAAACTTGGTACTGAGTTGATAGGTGTGTGTTGTGAATAAGCTTTAAAAGATTCATAGAAAGACCACACTACTAAGGCCAATAAAACATAAATCAAAGCATTTCGTTGTGCTTTAAGTGCAATGTTCTTTTCCATTTCATCCATTTTGCGAAACCCTAATTTTAAGAAAAATGATTTCATAGTACACCTCCAAATGTAAAAAGTTCTTTACATTCACTGTATCATAAAAGTTAATAATGTCAAGAACCTTTTACATTAATGATCTTTAGTTCGCATTTTTTACCAGCATACAATATAGAAATCAGACTTCTTACGTAAGCCAATTTGCACCATCTGTCGCCTAACGGTTCCGTGTTGCCGCAGCTGCCGAGCCTTAAGGCGTCAGCCGTGCGCGATGCGCTTAGGCTCGGGGGTTAGTATCGTAGCGAAGCGAAGTAGGCAACATATTGTTAGGCGAAGTCTGATACTCTAGTAAGTAAATTATTAATACTTCATAATGTCTTCTAAATTTTCTAATATGTAGGCCTTGCCAATATCGTTAATTACGACCATCTCATATTCATTGCCATTATAGTTCCTTTTTTCTGATTCAAAACCATAGTCAACTGATTTATTATTAATAATCGTCCTTGTCTTACCATTCTCATCAATATTTTCACTCAACACTCCCATTTTCTTTAACTGTTTGTTTAATTCTACTCCCGATAATTTCTTGCTTTTATTTAAATCAATCACATTATTAATACATTTTGCAAACTGATTTGCCCCAATCTTATTTTCAGGAAACTTAACCAAACCTTTTTCTTCCTTTGTGATATGAAACTCTGTTGGCTTAGGCAAGTTTTGATTTGTTTGTCCAGCTATTACCCGGTTTAATACTTCGGATATGTAAAAAAAACATCTTATAATTCTAGGATCGTTTAAAAAACTTTCTTCATTAATAGGTGTTCCATCGACGGGATTTGTTCCATTTGCAATCTTAAGCAAAACTTCCTTAGCCTTAATAACTTTTTCTCTTTCATTAATCAAAATATACCACTCCCTTATATGCACAAATAAGATGGCGGCTAACGGTTTCGTTCTCGATGGGTAATGCCCTGCAACACCTTCCTCAACAACCTTAGTACACCGCTTTCGGTACCCGGGATCTGACATGTGTCGCTTATGCAGATATTGTCACTCTTTGGTTTAAATATCTATCAAATGACCCATAGGAGTTTGTACCTTATGTAACTAATGTGCAGCAGTTAAGTAAATAATATCGTTTTATATTTTATATAATTCCAATAGATTTGCTGGCAAATGGTCTATTCCTTTAAATTCTTTTACTACAACAGATTTAATTTTCTCTTTTAATTGTTTATCAATATGTGTGATACACATCTGCCAACTTCCGCCGATACTTCTACAATCATCTTCAATCAAGATATCTGGCATTACTTCTTCAACAATATCTTTGTAATGTTGTCCTCTGTCTCTATAGTATAGCCTTGTTCCAACAAACCCGTATTGTTTTAATAAATCGGCAATTACTTGTGCTTGCTGCTTTTTTCGTGAAGTACAGTAAACTATATCAATACCTTGTAACTGCCATCCTTCAATAATCTTAACGCAATTTCCTATTGGAATATACGATCTATGACTATACAGGGTAAAAATAGACTTTGGTTTCAAAATTGTTCCTTCTGTAAATATCATAATTCTATTATCGCCACTGTACTTTTGGGACAATTCAATATAGGGCATATAATATCACCACCAGCCAATCGTTTATATCATTTAATTCACATTTTTCTATTGATATGTAACATAAAGATAGCACTCCTTGTATAAATCAATCTAAATGAGCTGTCATCTAACGGTTCCGCACTTACGGCGTCCCTGAACGCACCTCAGAGCCCTTCCCCCCGGCGGTGGTGACACTCGGTGAAGGGATGTGGTTGCTATCTATGGGAAAAAGCATCTACCTAATTCTATTCAAAATTGGATGACCCTTTTTCAGTTCTACTAAGTCCCATAAATTTCCATACAAATCCTTGAATACTGCAACCGTCCCATACGATTGTTCCTTCGGCTCTCTCACAAATTCTATTCCCTTTGAAACCATTTCATTATAATCTCTCCAAAAATCATCGGTGTTCAAAAATATAAATACCCTACCACCTGACTGGTTGCCTATAAACGACTCTTGCTCGGGTTTAGATGCTCTTGCAAGTAAGATAGTAGTTCCGACTGAACCGGGTGGAGACACTACTACCCACCTCTTATCCTGTTCAGGCTGATAAGTATCTTCAATCAACGTAAAATTAAGCTTCTTTGTATAAAATTCTATTGCCTCATCATAATCTCTTACAACTAATGCAATATGTATAATTGATTGAACCATTTCTGTAAATCCTCCTATTCTATACTTTCTTATTTATTTTATATTATTTATTGCAGCTATTACATCTGCATTACCTATCGTCTAACGGGTCCAGATCTCTAACAAACGACCCATAGAAGTTTGCACCTAATATAAAATTATGACATAACATTACACGGCAACTAGGTTAGTTCTTCTAAGCCTTGCTTGCACATTTCGACAAATTCAACAGGATGCTGAATGATTTTTGAAGTTTCTTCAACAGAATACCCATCGCAAAGGTATCGCTTTGCAATAACTTCCATGGACTCACCAATTTCAATAATATGATAGTCTGGATCATATATGCGAACCACCCTTTGCTGCCATTCGTGTTTCTTCGGTTGATGAACATATTCAATTGACTTATATGTGTTCAATTTTGCAATAAATTCATCAAAGTTATCAACTTCAAAATACAATTCCATATTATTTGATTTCTCAACAATTGATTTTGGTGGTAAATCGGTCAACCATGCAAAATCTTCTTGAATAGCAAACCCACCATTGAAAGTCACATTCTTGCCCAAATCAAGTACAACTTCCTGGTCAAACAATTCTTTATAAAACTGTTTCGATCTTTCAATGTTCTTCACAGCTAAAAGGGCTAGCTTAAACTCCATATTACATCTCTCCTAATACAAATAATCTTTATTAACATTACCTTACCGATGTGTAATACAATTCAATCTGCATTATCTGTCAGCTAACGGGTTCGCACTCACGACGTTCCTAAACCGGACCCCAAGGTATCTACCCCCTGGCGGAGCGACCCTCCCGGTGAAGGGGTGTGATTGCTACTTAAATCAAACTACAGCTTAGCATATCCTTTGCAACCCAAGGCACGCATGCTCCTTGCTCCTACCCAACGTGCCGCAGCGTGAGGGCATTGTTGGCTGATGGATAATGCTCCACGACGCCCCCGCTCAATAATCTTGATATAACGTTTCCGGTACCTGGGACCTGACATGAGTTAATTACATACATAATGTTTCTCTCGGGTTCTAATCTCCAACAAACTCCGCATAGGAGTTTGTACCTTGTTAAAAATTTGTTGATTAATTATTTCAATTTGGTATAATAATATTAAAGAGACCGCCACAAATGTGGTTGCCTCATACGGGTTTAGTTAAATTATAACCACCCTGCACGGCAATGCAGGGTGGTTTACTTTTTTGCTAATTTTTCTTTTGATGAAAACTCAGCAAAGCTATAATCAACAAGCCGAACATAAGCATAGCGCTTACGGACTCATATATACTCATAGCCTCACCTCCTTAGTAAAAAGGAGGCAAACCACACCTGCAACAGTCTCTATTTAATTCTACCATAATATGGTATATGCTTGCAATGTTAATATTCCTGCTTTATAAGTCCACCATCCATTTATCCCTTTACAATCGACAATCTGCATCATCTGTCACCTAACGATTCCGCACTCACGACGTCCCTGAACCGGACCTCGAAGCCCTTCCACCTGGCGGAGCGACCCTCCCGGTGAAGGGGTATGGTTGCCCTGACTCCTGCTCCGGAGCAAACGCATCTGGCAACTCAAGGCACGCATGCTCCCTGACATTACCCGCCGTGCCACAGCGTGAGGGCTTTGTTATGCGCTGTACCATGCCCCGCGGAGCCCTGCATGGATAATTAATTGTATCTTTCGAAGTATTCTTTAACCGTTATTATCTCCGGTTTTTCAATCTCCACATCAAAAAAATCTTTGTCACCCGTGACAATTACATCTACATCTTCTATGATTGCCGAAACAAGTATTGGCAGATCTGCTACGTCCCTTATATTAGGGTACTTATCGACTTCGATATCTTGAGGTGTGTAAACAAGTTCAAATGAAAACTTTGATAGGAATTTTTCTAGATATAACAGCTTGTCCTTAAACTTTTTGTTGAAAACTCTGTGCAATTCATCAATTATATGAGAGCAAAGTACAATGCTATGTTCGGAAGTGACTTCTTCAATGAATCTTGATGGCGAAGAATTTGGAAAGAGAATTGCGGATATGATAATATTTGTATCAATCATTATCCTCATGTTTTTCCTCCCACATCTCTTTTCTAACTTCTTTAATTAACTTGTTAACATCCTCTTCAGAAGTAAGACCCTGCCTCTCTGCTTCTCCTTTCATAGCTTGCTGTATTTCTTTAAATGCCATGTATGATGCATTTGCAATAACTACTTTCCCATCCTCCTCAATGAATAAAACCTTATCACCTTCTTTTAGGTTCAGTTTTTTCCGTACTTCTTTAGGAATTGTTATTTGACCTTTTGATGATATTCTTGCAAGTTCCATATATAAATCCTCCTTAATATAATCCCCTTACTTTCTTTACTTTCTTTACTTTCCTTACTACCATTATATCATAAACAAAGGATTTATATTCTATAATATTCTGAATTTCTACATGTAAAATGTTCGCATGGGATGGCGTATAACGGTTCCGCACTCACGTCACCTCTGAACCAGACCCGCAAAGCCTGTCCCCCTGGCGGAGCTTCGCTCCCGGTGAAGGGGTGTGGTTGCTGCTTAATTCAAACTATAGTGTTGCGCATCTTCTGCAACCCAAGGCACGCATGCTTCTTGCCCCAGCCTGTCGTGCCGCCGCTTGAGTGCATTGTTATGCGAAGCAGTGGCATCTATATCAAAAAATAAGGCCTAAGCCTTATTCTCCCTATGTTCTTCTATCCATTCCGTTACATCTTGCTCGCTATAATTTCCTGAAGCAATGTTTAGCCCAAGCTCTATCAACTCGGTTTGGATGTATTGAACCACTATTTCATTTAGTTGAAGTAAAAGTAGCATTACCGCTATACCAATTCTCTTATTTCCGTCAATAAAGCCGTGATTCTTTACCATGCTAGTAGCTATTACGGATATTTTTTCTTCTATGCTTTCATACAAATCCTTGCCATCAAATGAAGCAAAAGCTCTGTTAAGAGCACTATCAATTAAGCTATAATCTCTTATACCATCACTTCCGCCAGTCTTTTCAATTAACTTCTTGTGAAAGAGTATAATATCCTTCATTTCAAGCATTTTCATTACTTTGCAAGCTCCTTAAACGCTTCAAGATTATCCTCAACAATCCGGTCCATCATACCATTTAAATTCTTACTCTCTTTAACCTTTATAAATTCAATAAAATCTATTACTTCTTTCTTCCTTTCTTCAGGAAGTGCCTCGAATTCCTTTATAAACTTTTCTGCCAGACTCATAAAATCACACCTTTTCAAAACTTTAATTATATTATACACTAACATTCGGAAAACATCCATTATTTGTAACCTTTAAGAAGTGTCTAAAAGAACCTATGCCACTGTTTCGTATAACGGTTCCGCACTCACGACGTCCCTGAACCGGACCTCGAAGCCCTTCCACCTGGCTAGCTTCGCTCCCGGTGAAGGGGTATGGTTGCCCTGCCCCTGCTCCAGAGCAAATTCGTCCGGCAACCCAAGGCACGCCTGCTTCTTGCCCTTTCCCTCCGTGCCGCAGCGTGAGTGTTTTGTTATGCGATGGGTAATGCCCCTCGGAGCCTTGCTCGATATTCTTTGGATACCGATAGCGGTATCCGGGACCTGACATGAGTCGCTTATGTAGATATTGTCTCTCTTGGGTTTAAATATCTATCAAACGACCCATAGGAGTTTGTACCATAGGTTTGTACCATATTAAAATTTTGTGTCAATACTTTGTGAAAATGTCAC